>Ga0070737_10003554_pt1 | contig 16658 bp, 15 predicted proteins | sample Coa_R1_10_FD_66438 | JGI IMG/M metagenome (GOLD analysis project Ga0070737, IMG submission 66438) | Surface soil microbial communities from Centralia Pennsylvania, which are recovering from an underground coalmine fire - Coalmine... | ecosystem: Environmental > Terrestrial > Soil > Unclassified...
TCCGGAAAAGAGCACGCTGTTTATCCAGTCGCATGTGCCGCAGCACGCCGAGCTGCACCTGCTGTTCAGCATGATTACGCCCCTGGGCTGGCTGGAGCGCGTGCCCAGCTACAAGGAGCAAAGAGAAAATCTCAAGGACAAGGACCTGGGGACGTATGGATTTCTCGGTTATCCGCTGCTGCAGGCAGCCGACATATTGATCTATCAGGCGAACTTTGTGCCGGTGGGTGAGGACCAGGTGCCGCATGTGGAGCTCACGCGCGAGGTGGCGCGGCGCTTCCACCAGTTCTATCCGCGGAAGCGGTTTGCGGGCTGCCGCGATCCACAACGCGGCGAGGTCTTTCCCGAACCGCAGCCGTTGCTGACACCGGCCCCGAAGCTGCCCGGCACCGATGGCCGTAAGATGTCGAAGTCGTATGGCAATACGATCCTGCTGAGCGAGCCGGAGGCTTCGTTGCGGCAAAAGTTGAAGACCATGGTTACCGATCCTGCTCGCGTGCGGCGCAGCGATCCCGGCGATCCCGACAAGTGTCCGGTGGGCGACCTGCACAAGATCTTCAGCTCGAAGGAGACGATGGCGAAGGTGTACGAAGGCTGCCGGTCGGCGGGCATCGGTTGCATCGAATGCAAAAGCTGGGTGGCCGACAGTTTGTGGGATGTGCTGCAACCCATACAAGAGCGGCGGCAGAAATACGAGGCGAATCCCAAGCTGGCTTGGGAGGTTCTGGAGGCGGGCTCGGCCAAGGCGCGCGAAGTGGCCGAAGCGACTATGGTCGAGGCGCGCGCAGCGGCGAACCTGTCGCATGCATATGAGCCGCCCGCGCAGACCGCCGAGGACGACAAATAGTCCACCGCGGCATAATCCCAGCCGGCCTCAATCGCGTAATGTATGTCCGAGGAACGACAATCCGGTGCAACTTCCGATATTGGCGCCGCGGCCGCAGGCCCGGCGGTGTCGCGTAAGGACGCCGGCGAGTCACCCTTCTCCGTCATGGTGGGACAGGTCTACGAAGGCCCGCTGGACCTGCTGCTCGACCTGATTCGCAAGCAGGACATCGACATCTACGACATTCCCATCGCCAAGATCACCGAGCAGTACCTGAAGTATGTCGAGGGGATGAAGCAGCTCGATGTGGATGTCGCCGCCGAGTTCATCTACATGGCGTCGCTGCTGATCCATATCAAGTCGAAGATGCTGTTGCCGCGCGATCCGGCCGGGCCGGCTGAGCAGGAAGACCCGCGATTGGAGCTGGTCAATCGCCTGCTGGAGCACGAGCGCTTCAAGACCGCGGCGCAGATGCTATTGCAGAAGCAGCAGATTGAGGAAGCGGTGTGGTCGAACCCCGCGCTCAAGGAATTTTGCGACGCGGAAGGCACCGAGCCGGAGGTGGCCGCCGATGTGGTCGACCTGGTGAAGACCTTCCAGCAAATTCTGGAGCGCGCGCGCCGGCGGCCCTCCTTTGACTTGAATGAGGAAGCGGTGACGGTTGCGCAGATGATTGATTTTGTGCGCCGGCGATTGGCGCTGGAAGACCGGCCGGTGCGGTTGAAACAGTTGTTGCGCAGCCTGCGCTCGCGTGCGGCGCTGGTATGCGCGTTTCTGGCCATCCTGGAGCTCATACGCTTGCAGGCGGTGCTGGCGCGGCAGGACAAGCTGTTCGGCGAAATCGTGCTCAAGAAGCACACGAATTTCGATAAGCTGATGTCGGAGAATTCCGCAGTAAAAGACGATTGGAGATGAAGAGTTGGCCAGTGGCCAGTGGTCGGTGGCCAGTCGTCAACCGCTCCGTCCGGTGCCGAGGCCGCACCGATCGGAGTTCGAGCAGTTTTGGACTGGCATCTGGCCACTGACCACTGGCCACTGTATTTATGAGCCTGAAAGCCAAAGTCGAAGCCATCATTTATGCGGCCGAAGAGCCGGTCACGCTGAACCAGCTTACCGCGTTGTTAAAAGACGCGGTCCTGACTGAGTTGCGCGAAGAGGAGGAAGCGCGGCTCGCCTTAAACGAGATCATCTCTGATGGACATCCTGTTGCCCAAGCTCAGGGTGAAGATGAGGAAGATTTCCACGCTGGGGAAAATAAAGCAATCGCAGAGGGAGCATCAGGGTCGGCGGAGGCGATCCCGGCAACCTCTTCCGCGGGTGAAGCTGCGGCAGCCGGGACGGAGGTAGATCCCCAGCCCGAACAGCCGGAAACCGCTGTTCCTAAAGATAAAGATAAGGATAAAGCGAGACGGGCGGAAGAAAAAGAACAACTAGCGGCGGTCAAGGCGCGGCTCAACGCTCTCCTCGAAGAACTCATTGCCGAGTATGCTGCCGACGATCACGGGATGGAGATTCGCCGGGTTGCGGGCGGCTATCGTATGGCGACGAAGCCCGAGCATCATGACGTAGTGGTGAGCTTCGCCAAGAGCTTGAAGCCGCCGATCCGGCTGTCGCTGCCGGCGCTGGAGACGCTTTCAGTGATCGCTTACAAACAGCCGGTAACGGTGCCGGAGATCAGCGAGATTCGCGGGGCCGATTCCGCCGGCGTGATCGCCACACTACTCGATCGCAAGCTGATCACCACCGCCGGCCGCAAGCAGGTCATCGGCCGGCCGATCCTGTACAAGACAACGAAAGAATTTCTCCTGCGCTTCGGGCTGAACGACGTCTCGGAGCTGCCCAGCATGGAAGAATTCGAGAAGCTGGCTGGCTCGCAAGCTGAGATGTTCAGCCCTACGGCGGAGCAGTCACCCGCCGCATCCGCCCCAGAGCCTGTCACCGAGGCCGTGCCCGATCCGGCCCATCACCTTAGCGGCGAGACAACCCTGCCGGCGGAAGGAACGTATGCGACAGAAGCCGGGCGGCAAAATTCCGGCGGGAAATCCTAGCGTGAACCGGTCGGAACGCTTTCCACAAGCAATACGCAAGGGGCGAATAGCGGGCCGCGAGGTTGTCGATGCCCGTTGAGCGCCTGCAGAAGATCATCGCCGCTGCCGGACTCGCCTCGCGGCGCAAGGCCGAGGAGTTGATTACCGGCGGGCTGGTGTCCGTTAACGGGCAGGTTGTTACCGAGCTCGGCAGCAAGGCCGATCCCGAGCGCGACCACATCAAAGTCAACGGCAAGTTGCTGCGCGGTCCGCAGCGCCACGTCTATCTCTTGCTCAACAAGCCCAAAGGCTACGTGACCACAGTTGCCGATCCGGAAGGCCGTGCTACCGTATTAGATTTGCTGCGCGGGGTAAGCGAGCGCGTGTATCCCGTCGGGCGGCTCGATTACCAGAGCGAAGGGCTGCTGCTGCTGACCAATGACGGCGAGCTGGCGCAAGAGCTGACCAGCGCTTCGTCACATGTTGCCAAGACGTATCTGGTGAAAGTCAGCGGACAGCCAACGCGGGAGGAAATCGAGAAGCTGCGTGGCGGCATTTCGCTTCCCGCCGAACGTACGCGGCTCCGAACGCCTGCCAGCCAATCGAATCCGAAGCAACTGCGGCGCAGCTCGCAGGCGGTGCGCACCGCCCCGGCGCGAATTCGACTGGTGCGCGAGGCGGAGAATCCCTGGTACGAGGTGACACTGGTCGAAGGACGCAACCGGCAGATTCGCCGCATGTTCGAACAGATCGGGCATCACGTCGAAAAGATCAAGCGTGTCCGCTACGGGCCGCTGGAGCTGGATGTGGAGCCCGGAAAGTTCCGGCATCTGACGACGAGGGAAGTGGCGCAACTGAAGGCAGCAGCAAAGGGAGCAATTAGCAACTAGCGACTAGCTATTAGCAAGTAGCGTTTCGCATTACCATTTCGCACTACCACTTCGCAAAACCGTACCAAGGTCCCGTGTAAGTTTAAGGAAGACGTTTCAAGGAACGTGAAGAGTTAGAAGCCTGGCGCCATCGCCAAGTGCTGGATGCCAAGTGCTAATAGCTAATAGCTAATAGCAATAGCTAAAGGCTCCTCCGCGGAGATTGAATGACAGAGTTCAAAAAGTTAGTTCCGGAGCACGTGCAGAAGCTGGCCAGCTACAAGCCCGGCAAACCGCGGCGGCAGGCGGAACAGGAGAGCGGCGTGCGTTGCATCAAATTGGCCTCCAACGAAAATCCTTTTGGACCTTCGCCGCTGGCGATTGAAGCCATCAAGGCGGCGAGTGCGGAGGTCCACTTTTATCCCGACAATGGGGTCGTCGAACTGACGGCGCGACTGGCGGCGCTCCACCAGCTTGAGCCCAGCCAGATTGTGGTCACAGCCGGTTCTACCACGCTGCTGGACATTATTGCGCGCACGCTCCTTGGCCCTGGCCTGAACGCTGTGACCAGCAAGCTATCTTTCATCGTCTACCCCATCGTCACGCAAGCCGCCGGAGCGCGTCTCATCGAGGTGCCGACGCGGAACGACGGCTACGACCTCGAAGGTATTCTTTCGGCGGTCGACAGCAATACTCGCGTCATCTATCTCGCGAATCCCAACAATCCCACCGGAACCATTTTGGAAGCGCAGGACATCGATCGCTTCCTCGATCGCCTGCCGCCGCATGTGGTTACGGTGCTGGACGAGGCTTATTACGACTTCGCCAACTATTTCGCCGCCGAGCGCGGCCTGGAGTATTCGCACGCGGAGAACTACGTGCGGGCCGGACGGCCGGTGGTCGTGCTGCGGACGTTCTCCAAAGCACACGGCTTGGCGGGGCTTCGCGTCGGTTACGGCATGGGACCGGCAGAACTGATGGGGTATTTCGCGCGCATGAAACCGGCGTTTATGGTCTCGCACTTGGCTGAAGCCGCTGCGGTGGCGGCGCTGGCGGATGGGGAGCATGTGCGGCGCGCCGTCGAGAACAATGCGGCCGGCGCCAAGCTGCTCGCTCCGGCCATCGCCGAGATGGGCATTCGCGTGGTGCCTACGTGGGCAAACTTTTTCTTTTGCCGGGTCGGAGAAGATTGTGCGTCGGTTTGCCGGCTCCTACAGGAGCAGGGAGTTATTGTTCGCCCGATGAGTGGAGGCTGGGGAGCCCCGGACGCCTTTCGTGTCACCATCGGCACCCCCGAACAGAACCAGCAGTTCTTAAGCGCGTTGCAGCGTGCCAGGTCCCGCGTGCCGGAGGTAAAGTAACCCCCTACTCGCCCTCTTGCCACCGCCCGTGCATACTGTATGATGTACATATACAGTAAACAGTGGCCTGTAACCTCACATTGCGCATCGACCTCGACTCGCCCGTTCCCGCATATCGGCAGATTGTCGACGGCCTAAGGATCCTGCTGGTGAACGGACAGCTCACGCCGGGATCGGAGCTGCCCTCGGTGCGCCGGATGGCCTTGGATCTAGGCGTGCATTTCAACACGGTAGCGGAGGCGTATCGCCTGCTGGCGGAAGAAGGCTGGCTTGAGCTGCGGCACGGGCGCGGCGCGACCGTCGTCAACCGCAACACTCCCGCCGCAAGCGCGGCGCAAGTGGCCGACTTTCGTCGGCGGCTGCGAGCGTTGACCGCCGAGGCGCTGGCCAAAGGAGGCCCGGCCGCGAAGCTGCGCCATGAGCTTCGCAACCTGGCCGATGAGTTATAACCATGAAGCTCGAATCGATCGTGTTTTGTGTCCCGCTGATCATCGTGGCAGTCTTCTCCCAGTTTCTGCCGCTGTTCACGCGCCGTGGTGTCTTCTTCAGCGCCACGGTCGATCCCGGCTTTCCGCAAAGCGCCGATGGGCGGCGAGTGCTGCGGTCGTATCGTCGGCAGGCAGCAGCCTCGTCGGTGATTGTCGTCGCGCTGGCCGTCTGGCTGACTCCTCATCATCCGCGCTGGGCCGGATTCGCGCCGGTGTGGTTGTTGCTGGCTGGCCTCGGCATTAGCTACTGGCGGAAGTTTCGCGAGGTACACGCTCTCTATGGTGTGCGCAAACCGGAGTTGCGGCAGGCGGACCTGGTTGCCGATGAGCGGAAGGAACAGCGCGTTGGCTTTTGGATTTGGGTGCCTCCGTTTGTAGCCATCGCGGCTCTGGCACTCTATCTGCACTTGCATTGGGACCAGTTGCCGAATCCTTATCCGGTGCACTTTGGATTGCACGGAGAGCCGAATCGCTGGGCCAGTCGCGATTGGAAGAGGGTTTATAGTCCGCTGCTGATTGCGACGGCGATGAATCTGGTATTTGTCGCTCTGTCGTGGGTATTCGCGCGACAGTCGCGCAGGACGGTGATGCGGGCGATCACGATTCGCTACCTGCAGGTGATGATTTATCCGGTGACCTTCACCTTTGTTCTGATTTCGCTGCTGCCGGTATGGCCGCAATCGCCGTTGTGGTTGGGGCCGGTAGTGACATTTTCCTCGATCGCTGTGCTCATCTACTGGTCGTATCGCAAGCTGACTTCGCCGGCCGCAAGCGACGAAACGCCCGACCCGATGAGCGACCAATATTGGAAGGCGGGAATTTTCTATTACAACCCCAGTGATCCGGCGATCTTTGTGGCCAAGCGAGTTGGCATTGGCTACACCGTGAACTTCGCCAGCACCTGGGCGTGGGTGATCGTGCTGGGGACGCTGGCGGTGATTCTGCTGCCGATCATCCTTCTAAGGCATCCCCATCTATAAATCCCAAGCTCACGAGGAGGCGGGAGTGCGCGCGGCTTCGGGCTGGGCCATGGAAGTCAGCATGGGCAAGCGGGCCGCGCCATACAATCCGGCGTCACTGCCCATCAGGGCGGGGCTGACGACGGTGGACTTCCGGCCTTGCTCCACGCGATCGGGAGCGGTGATGGAATAGATGAAGGAACGCACTTTAAGCTCCTGAAACATTGAGGGCGCGAAGGCGTCCCAGGCGCTGGAGACGCCGCCGCCGATGACGTACATCGGCAGGTTGAGGGCGTTGATCATGGAGCCGACCGCGATGCCGAGCGCGCGGCCCACACGCCGGTAGATTTTCTGCGCCGAGGGGTGACCCTGAATGGCGAGCTGATAGATGCCGCGCGAGGTGAATTCGACGTTGCCCTTCGCCAAGTCGGCGAGATCGGGCGCTTCGCCGCTCTCGATGGCTTCGCGCGCCATGCGCACGATGGCCGTAGCGGAGGCGTACTGCTCCAGGCAGCCGTGGCTGCCGCAGCCGCAGGGGTGGCCTTCCGGCTCGACGGTGAAATGACCGAGTTCGCCTGCCATGCCGTTCACGCCGTGCCAGACGCGGCCATCCATCACGATGCCGCCGCCTACGCCGGTGCCCAGCGTGTACATCGCCATGTGCTCGGTGTTGCGGCCGGCGCCGAGCCACTTTTCGCCCATGGCGGCGGCGTTGGCGTCGTTCTCCAGAATGACCTTGGTACCGAGCCGGCACTCGATCTCCTGGCGCACCGGGAACCGCTCCCAATCGGGAAGATTGGGCGAGCGCATGACCGTTCCGGTGTCCATGTCGATGAAGCCGGGCACGCCGATGCCGATGCCGGCCAGCTCACCGGCGGTGCGGTGCTTCACCGTCAGCGACTGGATGGCGTCGCACATTTCGCGAACGACGAAGTCGCGCCCTTTCTTCACTTCGGTTCCGGTTGTCACTTTTTCCAGCATCGTTCCGTCCTCGCTGACGGCGGCGATGCGCAGGTTGGTCCCGCCAAGATCGACGGCAATGGAGTAAATGCTCATGAAGGCCTCAGAGTACTGGTCATTGATCTGATCTCTGGCTCTTAGCTGTTAGCTCTCAGCTCTTAGCAAACAGCCCACACCGCGGTTCTAAGAGCTAAAAGCTAACAGCTAAAAGCTAGGGGCTATTTCTGGCAGCGCGGGCAGTAGTGACTGCTGCGCCCAGCGATGATAACCCGCTTGATGGGAGTTTTGCAGACCAAGCAGGGACGGCCTTCGCGCCCGTAGACCCGATGTTGCAATTGGAAGAAACCGGCGCGTCCTTCGGCATCGACGTAGTCGTTGATGGACGAGCCACCGAGTTGGACAGCGTGCCGTAGCACCTGGCGCAGCGCGGCGTGCAGCTTGAGCAGTTCGACGCGGGTGAGCGACGCGGCCCGGCGGCGAGGGCGAATGCCGGCGCGAAACAGCGCTTCGTCGGCGTAGATGTTGCCTACGCCGCTGAGCAGCTTCTGGTTCAGCAGCGCGCTCTTGATGGGCGTCTTGCGACGGCGAAAGAGCGCGGTGAAATCGGCGTCGTCGATTTCCAGCGGCTCGTCGCCAGGAGCGGCGAAGCCGGAGCCGTCGCTGGATGCGATTCGCACCACCGCCAGCCGGCCAAAGCGGCGAGGATCGACAAAGCGCAACTCGCGCCCCGAAGCCAGTTTGAGCACAGCGTGGGTGTGCCTGGCGAGTTCCGTCGCCGGCGATGCGATCCGCAATTGGCCGGTCATGCCCAGATGGACGATCCACTGCGCGCGAGGCGGCTGCACTTTTTCCCCTCTGTGGCCGCGCCTCTCCAGGTCAAAGACGATGTGTTTCCCCACGCGGCGCACATGGAGGATGCGCGCGCCCTCAAGCACGTCAACGATTTCGGCAGCAGACGATTTCAGCGGTTCAGGCTTCGAACTGAGCCAGACCGATTCGATCGCGTCGCCTGCGATGTGCTGGTCCAGCCCGCGCGCGACGGTTTCGACTTCGGGGAGTTCAGGCATGCACGACAGTTTAAGTGATAGCGACCATCGTCGATCAACTTCCGTCGTCTTGCGTTGCGTTGTGCCGACGGCGACCTGTAAAATCTATCCTTACGCAGCCCGTCTCATCTTAATTTCCCAGAATACAGAGCAGGTTTCCTGTCGGAGGCGAGTTGTGTGAAGTTGCGCGGCCGCCGCGTCCAAATCCTGCGGTCGCCAAGCGGAGCGGCACTTGAAAACGGGCAAAACAGCGGTGGTGGTCGGAGCGCAGTGGGGCGACGAGGGCAAGGGCAAAATCGTCGACGTGCTCTCCGAGCGCTTCAAAATTGTGGCGCGCTATTCCGGCGGGCACAATGCCGGACACACCGTCAACATTCACGGCAAGAAATTCATTTTGCAGTTGGTGCCGTGCGGCGTGCTGCGCGAAGGCTGCCGCGGCGTTATCGGCAACGGCGTCGTGCTCGACCCGTTCGCCTTCCTCAAGGAAGTAGACGCGCTGCGGGCGGCGGGCGTGCGCATCGAAGACAATCTTTTTGTCAGCAATCGCGCGCACGTCATCCTGCCGTATCATCGCATGATTGAGCTGGCGGCGGAGAACGCGCCGGGGCGGGTGAAGATCGGCACCACCTCGCGCGGCATCGGCCCCGCCTACGTGGATAAGATGGCGCGCAGCGGCTTGCGCGTCCAGGACCTGCTGGACAAGCAGTTGCTGCAAAAGCACATCGAGAACGCCTGCCGCGAGAAGAACACCATTGCGCACGCGCTGTTCAACAGTGATCCGCTCGATCCGGACAAGATGTACGCCGACTACTGCGCCATCGCCGACCGCGTAGCGCCTTTTGTCGCCGATACCGCGCTGCTGCTGAACCAGGCCATCGCCAGGGGGGAGCCGGTGATGTTTGAGGGCGCGCAGGGCACCATGCTGGACATCGACCACGGCACATATCCGTTCGTTACCTCGTCGAGCGCGACTTCGGGCGGCGCGGCGACGGGAACGGGCGTGCCGCCGACCTCGATCAGCATGGTCGTCGGCGTAACCAAGGCGTATTGCACGCGCGTCGGCGAAGGACCGTTCCCCACGGAAGCGAAAGACGCCACCGGCGAGGCGATACGCAAGAAGGGCAACGAGTTCGGCGCGGTGACGGGACGGCCTCGCCGCACCGGCTGGCTCGATTTGCCGCTGCTGCGCTACTCCAACATGATCAACGGCACCAGTTGGCTGGTGGTCACCAAGCTCGACGTGCTCGACGAGCTGGCCGAGATCCCGGTCTGCGTCGGCTACAAGATCGACGGCAAAGAGACACAGCAGGTCCCCGCGCAGATCTCCGGATTCGAGAAACTGGAGCCGGTCTTCGCCCGGCAACCCGGCTGGCAAACGAGCACCAGCGGCATCAACCACCACGATGCGTTGCCGGCGAAAGCGAAGAACTATTTGCAATTCGTGGAGAAGGAATCAGGGGCGAAGATCGGGATCATTTCCACCGGCCCCGACCGGGAGCAGACGATTTTCATGCCGGAATTTCAAGCCATGCTGGATGCGGTGAGCCGGACGACGGATGATTAGCGATGTGGGTGGAGCACCGCTTCCGTCTGGATTGTTTGTGTGCGGACACAGTGTCATCCTGAGCGCAGCACCCGCGTGATTTTTTCGGCTCGCCGGTTTTGCGAGTCGGGGCGGGCGCGGAGTCGAAGGATTCCCTGTTTCCGAGCAATATAGGGCGCCCTCGACTCCGGCGACCAGAGGCGGGTCGCCTCTGCTCGAGATGACACCTCAGATGTACTTCACACGAATAGGAGGACAAAGATGCTGGTGTTGGCGGTGAACTGGGTGGCCCATGAGGGACATGAGGACGAAGTCGCAACCATCTTTTCCAAGCTGCAAGCCGCCTCGCGCCAGGAGCCGGGGTGCCTGACGTATACTGTGCATCGCCACACCACCGATCCGCGGCGCTTCTTCATCTATGAGCAGTATCGTGATGAAGCCGCGCTGGAGGCGCACCGCAACTCCCCGCACTTCCAGCAGTACGCGGTCAACGCGCTGCGCAACATCGGCGAGCGCCGGCAGGGCGACCTGTATCGGCCGATCAATGAAGAATAGAAGCCAGCCCTAGGCATGGGATAAATCGCTGCGGAAAGACGCGACGTCACCGCCCGTGCCGCTTTTGCGCGGGCCGGGACAAGGAGAAGATAAGGGGGCTCCGCCGGCTTCGATCCGGCCTGCCCTCGCTGCGGAAAAATCTCATGCTGGAGCGGTCCGGCATCGCACAACCGCTGGAGATCGCTGGCGAGTTATTCAGGCGCCACATCGGGAGAGACAATCTTGCGCTTTGGTAGAAAGACGGCCAGGCCCGAAAGCCAGGACTCGAACTCGGTATCGGTGAGCGCGTATTGATCGAGAAAACGAGGCAAGCGAAGCTGGTCTCCCGTACAGGTTGCCAGGCCGTAGTTGCAGGTGGTGGCGGATTGCACGCCCGCGTCCTTCAACCAAGGGATGAACTCATCGCGTACGGCACCGCTGGGATAGCAGAAATGTACACAGTTTTTCGTCCCGGTTATTTCTTGGATAACTTCGCGATTCTGCTGGACTTCGCTAATAAATCGATTGCGATCCAGTGGGGTGCGGTGACGATGGGTGTGCAGTTGGACATCAATTCCCGCTCGGGATATCGCTGAAACTTCTTCGGGGGTCATCAGTTGGAAGAGCCGTTTGCGACAGAAGTCCGAATAGTCAAAACCTATCGCCCCGGCAAACTCCGCAGCTAATTGGTCCTTTTGCTTGCCGGAGAGGTCCTGCTTCTTGCTGTACTCGTCGATTTGACGCAGCAGGGCGCTCCGGGTGGCTTCGGTGCGAAAGTCCAGTTGTTCCGGCAGCCATGCAAAAGTGCGATTCTCCATCACCTTCGACCGGAGTTCCCACATCATGTGTCCTAACGCAAACCGAAACAGGGGGCGATTAAAAAGGCAATAATAAGTGGTCAAATAAACCGTTGCCGGAAATCCATATTGTTGAAGCACGGGCAGGGCTTGCGAATGGAAGTCAGCCCAACCGTCGTCGAAGGTGATGGCCACGCTGTTCCCGGGCAATTGGCCCTCCTGAAGCAGGCGTAACGCCTCTGCCAATCCAAGTACCTTGCAGCCGGACTGCGCCAAGATCTGCATACGGCGGGCGAACACGGACGGCCGCAGAAACATCTCGGGATAGGGCCCACATTCACTGTCGGAAATACCGTGATAGCAAAGTATCAGGAGCCGTTGCCGGCGCCAGTTACTACGGGAAACGAGATGCCCCAGCCCCAGTGCATTGGTGGCAAGCAGCGCTCGTTTGATTTTGCGCAACGGGTTCATCGAGATTGGGCAGATATTGGGAGCCGCTTTTCAGCCGCAGCTCACGCCAGGTCTCTTTCAACTGGATGATACATAATACATAAGAAGCGGCATGTTGAATCTCAGCGAACAGAAGAACATGGTGCGCGGCGCCTTGCTTGAAGCGGAGGCCCGTGAGCCGTTAGTGCAGTACGCGAGAAAGCTCCCCGATGATGAGAGCTGTTTAGGCTTATTACGACTGCATGGCGCCGGATGTGTTAGCGAACTCGCGCAAAAGCTGCAATCCCCCCCAATTGGGGACTTCGCGCGTTGCATTCTGATTCGAGCTGCCCGTGCGGCACTTGATGGGGTGGAGGAATTGCGCGTAGCACCCTCTGTAAAGGGGCTAATCCTGCAAGACTTCGCGGACTTCGCCAGTCCTCCTCCACGCTGGGCTGGCATGTTCGATCCCGCAACGGTGCGCTATCAGGAAATGGTGAAGATCGTGACCTTTCAGCGTTTTCCTGCTGGCCAATACCATTGGGAGGTGTCCGCCTTTCCTCGCAGATTGATAATGCAGGCGGGCCCCAGGGATGGATTTCGCCTTGCCCAGTGTCTATGGAATGCTGGGGGTCGTCGTCCGATGTGGGAAGTGCATGTGAATGACCGGCGTCCCAATCCGGTTATGCTTACTCCCAAAGGTGCTTATCGGTCTTATTACCGCATTGCCAGTTCGCTCCCTTATCAGCCAGAAGTCAAAGGCCTCATGGAGTGCGCCTGGCTCTATTCCGCCGCGGTCGCCCGCGTCAGTCCGCATCTGGCATGGCTGCGTAGTACGTTTGAAGAAAATGGTGGTGTCTTTGCCGAGATTGGACCGGCGCCTCCCGAGTCCGGTTTCCTCGTCGGCGATCCTAAGCGGCGCGAGCTCTATGAACGTGGCGAGTTCCGACCCACCCTAACGGTAGTGATCTGGCCGCGGACAGCGGTGCTCGACTGGGCAAGGCGGCATCCTGAGTTCGACCAGGGCTAAGCACGATGAGTGCGCGTAGTTCGATCAGGCGTACACGATTACCCGCCACAGGAAGTCGAAGGTCCTTTGACGAGCGGTCGGAACAGACAACTGAAAAGTCGAAAAAGCAGGTCCCTCGTTGTTAAAGGCAGACTACCCGATAACGAATGTAAAAGAGCTGGCCACGGCGCACCTCACGGTGCGCCCTTCCATGCAGCCTTGGACCCGGCTCTTTAATCAGCCTGTACAGTGGTGCGACTCTTGCACCATTTACGGACGGCCTCTCACACTAGCCCGCGCCGTGGACTCACGCATTAGGAACCTTCGTGAAGGCCGTCCCTCGACCGCTCCGAGTAAATCAGCGCTCTTCGCACATTGCCAAACCCAATTCGAGTTTTCTAATGGGCAGCCGATGCTCTTTCCGTGCCCGCGGCGTGGCGCAAGGCTGACAGAAATTGTTGCGCCGCGGCCGGAGCCTTCACTTGGCCGCTAAGGACCGATTGGAAGGTGGCCGTCTCGCCGTAGAGATTGTGGATGGTGTCCTTATCGGGATCGATCTTCGATCCGCCTATGTCGGCGCCTGCGAAAACCCCCTTACCATTGGAATAGGAGAGGACTGGTGCCTTCCAGCCGGTTTGTTCGCTGACCCCGGATTCGCCGTTTGGGCCGGCGGCCGAAGCTCCTGCTTTCAGGTCCCAATGACCGTTTTTCAACTCCTGCTCACCCTTCTGGTTCATGAGCAGAACGATGGACTCATGCTCTGCCCCAGCCTCTAGACCTACGCTACCGCCGGTCATGCTGATAAAGGCGGGCGCGCTCCAGCCGCTAGCGGTGCGGCAGCTTACCGCGCCGTCGCCGTGTTTGCCGCCAATAATCAGCCCGGCCTTGGTCATCTTGGGGATGACGGCGATGCAGCGAGCATCTTTCAGCACGGAAGCAGGGATCTTTTTCGATGACGTCATGGTCTGCAGGACGTGAGCGGCAGCGTCCAGCTCCTTGGCTGCATCGGCAGCCCAGGCCAGCCAGCAAAACATGGTCACAAATAACACCAGGGCGAATACTTTTTTCATAAGCACCACTCCTCCTGAACGAGTAGGGTTTGACCTCGTGAGCGCATTAAGCCCTCAACGATTGGGAAGAAATCGCGCGCTCGGCGATTTTATATCAGATTCATCTCGTAAAGCTGGGGTTGCCTGTGTGGGTTGGTAAAGCTGGTTTTCTTTGTGGACAAGCCTGCGGCACGGCTGACGAATTTTCCTCCTGCTTCACATGGGGGCTCTCCAAAGCCTTCGCCAAAGATTCGGCGCTACGACTTTTCCTTTTCCGCCTCGCCGGGGTTGGAGGAGAGGGTGAGCCCAAAGACGGAGGGCCGGCCAAGACCGGCGACATTGCGTCCGCGGGGCTCCTGCTCGCTGGGCAGATAGAGCGTGCGGCAGTGCTCGCAGCGGTAGATCTCCGCCTTGTCGCCGAAGGTCTGGCGCACGTCGCCGCAGGCCTGCTCCAGGGCGTCGGCCAGGTAGAACCAGCGCTTCAAGTGACCGCCGCAGAGCTTGCCTTTTTCATCATGCTCGTTGCAGGCGCGCTGAAATGGCTTCTTGTACTTGACCTTGTGCTTGGGAAGCTGAGGGGCCTGGCCCTGGATGGTCTCGGACATGTTGGCAGTATCCCTTGTTGGGACGAATCGCGCAATATGGCGGCGAGCGGCTTTTACGGGAAGATCGCGTGACGGCCAGGCGGGACAACCGGGCCCGCCATGGCTCATCTAATCGGAGGAAAGAAAACGCGCCATTCGCAAGCACGATTCCCGACAAACGGGCCGAGTCTGTAATGGGAGAAAAGAAGTTTCGTGCGCAACTGGTGCGATCGCCGGACGAGCGCCGGATCAATCCAGACGGAGACAAGCCGCCGTGGGTACGCCGGTACCTTGAGCTGGCCGATCTGCTGCTCGAACGGGCAGAGCGCCGTCTGGGCTCCCGTCGCCTCAAAAGCGAAAAGCGTAGCAGGAAGACAGCATGATTTTCAGATCCGGTTCGAGCGTCGCAGCAGTCCTGCAGAGCGGAGAGCGCCCTTCACCTTCGCCGTCCACGGCTGCGCGAACAGCAGATCAACGAATCCTCGCATTTGCTGTTGGTACTTCCTGCCGTAACCAAACCACCAAACTTTGGGAATGCCGGGGATGAGGTCCACGTCCAGGTATTTCACTTGCACCATCTCCTGCAGACCCATTTCGCCATGGGTGCGGCCAATGCCGCTTTGTTTAAAGCCGCCGTGGGGCGCTTCGGCAATGCCGAAACACGAGATCATATCGTTGAGCATGACGGTGCCGGCCTTGATCCGGCGGGCCATGGCCTCGCCTCGACGGCGGTTGCGCGTCCAGACGCTGGCGGCGAGGCCGAAGTCGCTGTCGTTGGCGAGGCGGACGGCTTCTTCGTCGCTGTCGAATGGCGCCACGGGCAGCACTGGGCCGAAGGTCTCCTCCTGCAAAATGCGCATCTCCCGGGTGACGCCGGCGAGCAGCGTCGGCGCGTAGAAGTTCGGCCCGAGCTCGGGCAGCCGCTTGCCGCCGGCCAAGAGACGCGCGCCAAGCGCAACGGCGTCGTTCACCTGCGCTTCGACAATTTGCAACTGGCGGCCATGAATCATCGGGCCGATCTCGACTTCGGAGTCGATGCCGTCGCCGACGCGCAGCTTGGCAATCTTTTCGCGACAGAGCGCGAGGAACGGCTCGTAAAGTGAACGGTGAACGTAGCAGCGCTCGACGGAAAGACAGGTCTGGCCGGCATTCATGAAGGCGCCCCACAGGGCGCCGCTGGTAGCGATGTCGAGGTCAGCATCGTCGAGCACGATCATGGGATCTTTGCCGCCCAGTTCCAGCACGACGGGCAGCAGCCGGCGCGCCGCCGCTTCGCCCACCCGCTTGCCGGTGGCGACGCTGCCGGTGAAAATCAACTTGTCGATGGGCGAGTCGATCAGCGCTGCGCCCGCCGGGCCTGCGCCAATCACCACCTGCATCAGATCAGCAGGCACGCCGGCAGCGTGCAGCAGACGCTGAAGCTCCAGCGCGATGAGCGGCGTGAATTCTGAAGGCTTGAGGACCACGGCGTTGCCCGTGATCAGTGCAGCCAGCGTCTCGAGGGCTGGGGTAGAGAACGGGTAGTTCCAGGGCGAGATAATGCCGATGACCCCGTAGGGCTCGCGCAGCAGTTTGCCGCGCTTTGTTTTCATCGCTGGATTGCCGTGCGGCAGCGGCTCTGGGCGAAGGAAGGCATGCGCACGGCGAATGCAGAATCCGGCGGCATCGAGGACGACGAGCACTTCGGTCAGCAGCGCTTCGGCCGTGGGCTTGCCGGCTTCGCGGCAAATCAAGCGCGCCAAGTCATCACCCTGCTGGTTCAAAAGCCGCTGGAAACGGCGCAGGACCTGGATTCGCTGGCGAATGGGAGTTGCTTGCCATTGCGGCTGGGCTTCCTTGGCGCGGAGCACGGCGGCGCGGACCTCATCGGAGGTGGCGCAGGCCAATTCGCCCAGGACCTCGCCGGTGGCGGGATTGGTGGTGACCAGGGTGTCAGCGGCGACGATTTTTGGTTCGGTGACCATGGGGTAGAGCTGAGCCATCCAAGCGAAGCTTGGGTCCGCTCGATCTAATATTCCACGCTAACCAAATACAGGCCGCAAGCGGCCGCCGTAGGTCCGGCGGCACTGCGATTGCGGGCTTCCAGAATGGTTGGCACGTCGCTAATCCTCAGCGAACCCTTGCCGACAAGCAGGAATGTTCCCACCAGATTGCGCACCATGTGGTGTAGAAATCCG
>Ga0070737_10003555_pt1 | contig 16656 bp, 12 predicted proteins | sample Coa_R1_10_FD_66438 | JGI IMG/M metagenome (GOLD analysis project Ga0070737, IMG submission 66438) | Surface soil microbial communities from Centralia Pennsylvania, which are recovering from an underground coalmine fire - Coalmine... | ecosystem: Environmental > Terrestrial > Soil > Unclassified...
ATCGGGCGATGAATCCTGTCGGAGAGCCGGATGCGGGAAATCCGCACGTCCGGTTCGATGAGCGGGGACGGGAAACGAGGCCGCTATTTTGTTGCTATCGCGCCCGCCCTCGACTCTACCGGAGTTTACCTGAGCGAAGCCGAAGGGCTCAGCATGACAGAGATAATGACGGCAGCATGACGGGCAGACGGCCTCAGAATGGCAGGCGAATGGCGCTTGGAATAGCCAAGAACTTACGCCGCACTCCAGAGAAGAAGGTAAGCGCTGATGCACAACCGTTCTTATCATATTCTCATTTTCTTTCCGATGGTTTTTGCTTGCTGTTGCGTGTTTCTGACAAGCGGCGGGATCCTCAGCGCGCAGAATCAGCCTGCACAGCCGCAACAGACTCAGCAACTGACTCAAAATTCAGGGCAAAACCAGAACAGCGCCGCTAACTCCTCAGGGCTGGCGAATAAGAGCCTCGAAGAACTGATGAGCATTGAGGTGACGAGCGTCTCAAAGAAGGAACAGAAGCTGTCGCAAACACCGGCCGCGGTCTACGTCATCACGCAGGAGGATATCGCGCGTTCCGGCGCCACCAACATTCCAGACCTGCTGCGCATGGTTCCCGGAGTTCAGGTGGCGCAGGTGGACGCCAATACCTGGGCCATCAGCATTCGTGGATTTAACGACATCTATTCCAACAAGCTGCTGGTGTTGATTGATGGTCGCACGGTCTACGATCCGATTTTCTCAGGCGTCTCCTGGGACGAGATGGACGTTCCCCTGAACGACATCGAGCGCATTGAAATCATCCGCGGCCCGGGCGGAACCGTTTGGGGCGCGAATGCGGTGAATGGCGTCATCAATATCATCACCAAAAGCGCCAGAGAAACCCCGGGACTTTATCTTCAGGCCGGCACAGGCTCTGAAGAGAACAACGATCACGAAGCGCAATACGGCGGCAGGATCGGCAGCAAAGGTTATTATCGCGCTTTTGGCCGCTATTTCAGTTTCGGAGCGCTTTCCAACGCTCAAAACGAGAATGCGGCGGATGGGTGGTTGATGCGGCACGGTGGCTTCCGGACCGATTGGAATCTTTCGGGCAAAGACTCGCTGATGGTGGAAGGCGACATTCACCAGACGAACGAAGGGCAAACCATCCAGCTGCCGCTGCCCAGCCAGGGCTTCGCATTTCGCGCCTTTAACGATCAGGCCAGCACCTTTGGCGGGTCGGCGCTGGCGCGGTGGGAGCACACATTTTCCGGAGGCTCCCAAACCTCGCTCCAATTCTATGAAATGAATCATAGCCGCGACGAGTATGGCGCCCGCGAGCGGTTTAACATTGTGGACCTGAGCTTTGAACATCACGTCCATGTCGGACAGCGGCACGATATCGTCTGGGGCCTGGGCTACCGATACAACGATGCGAGCCTGAGGGCCGGCTATGCAGTTTCGATGTCGCCGCCCGTCCGGGACTTCAGCCTGTTCAGTGGATTCTTTCAGGATCAGATTCGGGTGGGGGACTCGGTCTGGTTTACCGTCGGGTCTAAACTGGAACACAACACATTTACCGGCTTTGAAACTGAGCCAAGCGCCAGCCTGACCTGGGCCATTGACGACCATCAGACGTTGTGGATGTCAGCCTCAAAAGCTATTCGCCAGCCCGCGCTGCTTGAAGAAAACTTTCACGTCTACAGCAGCACCTTTCCTCTTCCCCCAGGTGGGCTGGGCGTGGTGACGGTTCTCGGCAATCCTGATTTCCGGTCGGAACAGCTTCGGGATTATGAAATCGGCTACCGGAGCGTCCTCAGTAACAAGGTTTCGCTCGATCTGGATGGTTTTTACAGTTTCTATCGCGATCTGCGCACGAATGAGCCGCAGACGCCTTTCTTTGAGTTTTCTCCTCCTCCGCCTCACCTGACGCTGCCTCTGATCTGGATGAACGGTATGCACGGGCAGGATTACGGGGCGGAGTTTTCGGCGAACTGGCGGGTGGTTCCGCGATGGAAATTGAGCGGCGGTTACTCCCTGCTGAAGATGAACCTTCACCTGAATCCCACAAGCCAGGATGTAAGTTCGTTGGCGGAAGAGGGACAATCGCCCGAGCATCAATTCAACATTCGTTCTTATCTGAACATTACGCACAACTGGTTTTTTGATAATTCACTCGACTACGTCAGCCGCCTGCCGGCATACCAGGTTCCGTCTTATTTCCGTCTGGATTCGCGTCTCGCATGGCGGCCTATCAGGTCTCTGGAGCTGAGCGTGGCGGGGCAGAATCTTCTCAGTCCCCGGCGCTTCGAATTCGCCAATGTGGATCAGGTGGTTGCCACACAGCCCGAGCGGGCGGTGGTGGGAAGAATCACGTGGTCGTTCCCAGGGTTGTGATCCGGGAACGGGTGATGAGCATTCAGGTGGGGGAAAACCCGGCGTCGATGAGTCAAATTTCCATTGCCCTCACCCACCACTTCGTGGTTTCCCCTCTCCCGCGAAGGCGGGAGAGGGCAGGTTTCTTGCTTTATTGATCCGCGTAGCGGGCCGGGTGAGGGATCGTTAAAGAATTATGCAGGACATTACGATTGTTTAACGCGGGAGGGAGAATATTCAATTTTTTCAAACGTGAAGTTTGCGTTTGCGTAAAAGACTTCACATGGTTCAACCGATTGGATCATACAGGTTAGATCGCGCGAGGTGCCTTTGTCGCCGCCGGACAAAGTGGCATCAGCGGCGTTCGTGGATCATCGGGCCGGCGTTGCTCCTGAGTTGCTTATTCGCATTCATCAGCGCGGCCCTCTCGCAAACGGCGACGGAATATCAGGTGAAAGCAGCCTTTCTCTACAATTTCACGAAGTTTATTGAATGGCCAGCCACAAGTTTTTCGGGCCCGTCCGATCCGTTCACTTTATGCGTCTATGGGACTAATCCCTTTGGCGACAGCCTGGAAAGCCTCGTCAAGGGAAAGACGATTGACGGAAGGGAGTTTGCCGTCCGAGATGTGGCAAGCCCCAGCCAGGCCAGGGGCTGCCAGGTTCTCTTCATCAGCCGCGCCGAGCGCGGTCATGTGGCGGATATTCTGGCTAGCGCGCGTCGAACCGGTTTGCTGACGGTCGGAGAAACGAAAGGCTTCGTGGACGAAGGCGGGGATATTAACTTCGTTCTGGAATCCAACCACGTTCGCTTTGAAATCAATGCCCGCGCCGCCCAGAAAGCTGGGCTGAAAATCAGCTCCCGGCTTCTGAGCCTGGCGACGGATGTTAGACAGTAAGGCTTTCTGGAAAAGGCAAGGCCATGAAGCGATTTCGAGATATTTCCATCAAACATAAACTCCAGGTCATCATTCTGGGCACCGCCAGCATCGCACTCATCCTTTCCTGTCTGGCTTTTTTCCTGAACGATCTTTACCTTCTGCGGACCCGGATGAAGAGCGACCTTTCCATTCTGGCGGAAGTAATTGGCTTCAACAGCAGCGCGGCGCTGACCTTCAACGATGTCAGCGCGGCGAAAGAGATTCTGCAAGGCCTCAAGGCTCAGCCTCACATCGTCGCCGCCTGCATTTACACCAGGGATGGAAAGCCCTTTGCCACCTATACGCGGAGCGGCCGCGAGGAGACTTTCCAGATTCCTGCGTCCCGCGCTTACTCCGTATATTTCACTTCCCAGAGCCTGATCCTCTACAGCCCCATTGTTCTGGACCATCAGACGATCGGGGGCGTCTATTTGCAATCGGATCTTGAGGAGTTGCATTCGGTTCTGCTGCACTACGTTGAAATCGGAATCGCCATCCTGTTAGGAGCTTTGTTTCTGGCGTTTGTGGTGGGTTCCAAGTTGCAACAGGCGATTTCGGGCCCGGTCCTGTCGCTGGTGGGAGCGACGAGGGCTGTTTCTGAGCGCAAGGATTATTCCATCCGCGTCCGTAAAACGAATCAGGACGAACTGGGTTTGCTGATGGATGGGTTTAACGAGATGCTCGACCAGATCCAGCGGCGCGACGAAGAACTGCAGCAGCACCGCGATCATCTGGAGGAAGAAGTTGAACGGCGCACGGCGGAGCTGAAGGCGCTGAATGCGGAACTGAGAGAGGCCAAAGAGAAGGCGGAGGAGGCCAGCCGCGCCAAAAGCGAGTTCCTGGCCAATATGAGCCACGAGATCCGAACGCCCATGAACGGTGTGATCGGAATGACAGACCTCGCGCTTGAGACGGACCTTAATGAAGAGCAGAGGAACTATCTGAATATCGTCAAATCCTCAGCCGAAGCCCTTCTGGGCCTGATCAACGACATTCTGGACTTTTCCAAAATTGAAGCCGGCAGGCTCAGCCTGGACGAAATTGATTTCGATCTCCGCGACACCGTATGGGAAACTCTGAAGGTTTTGGGGGTTCGCGCCGATCAGAAGGGGCTTGAACTTAGTTGCGACATCCATCCTGATTTGCCGGACGTGCTGGTGGGCGACCCCGGACGCTTGCGGCAAATCATCATGAATCTGGTGGGCAACGCCATCAAATTCACTGAACAAGGCGAGGTGGTGCTCCGCGTGGTTGAAGAATCCCGCCAGCATGGACGCATGACGCTTCATTTCACTGTGAGAGACACAGGCGTCGGCATCCCTGCCGAAAAGCAGAGTCTGATCTTTGATGCCTTCACACAGGCGGACGGCTCGACCTCCCGAAAGTACGGCGGCACAGGTTTGGGTCTGACAATTTCCCGCCAATTGGTGGAGATGATGGGGGGCCGGATCTGGGTTGAGAGCGCGCTTGGAAAGGGCAGCACCTTCCACTTCCTCGCGAATTTCGGCGTCGGAAGCAAAGAAGCAATCCAGGCCCGTGTCAGCGCGGATTCCGTCGATCTGCGGGACGTGCCCGCGCTCGTGGTGGACGACAATAAAACCAACCGGACGATCCTCCAAAAAATCCTTGCCCACTGGGGTATGCGCGTGACGCTGGCGGGCGATGCGGAGAGCGCGCTTCGAGAGTTGCGCCGCGCCCAGGAATCGCAGGACCCGTTCAGGCTGATCCTGCTCGATGTGTGCATGCCGGGCATGGATGGATTTGATCTGGTTGAGCGGATTCGGGGATATCCGGACCTGGAACACATCACCATTATGATGCTGAGTTCCTCTGGAATGCGGGGAGATGCCATCCGGTGCCGCCAGTTGCATATTGCCGCGTATCTCGTCAAACCGGTGGGGCATAGAGAACTGCGCGACGCTGTGGTGGCCGTTCTTGCCGGGAAACACAAGGAGGACGCCTCAGTCTCTCTCGTCACTCGCCACAGCTTGCGCGAAAGCCGCCCGGGTTTGCGCATTCTGCTCGCGGAAGATAATCCCGTAAACCAGCAGTTGGCAGTGAAGCTGCTCGAAAAGCACGGGCATCGCGTGGTGGTGGCAAACAATGGACGCGAGGCGCTGGCCGCGCTGGAAAAGGAAAAATTCCAGCTTGTGCTGATGGATGTTCAAATGCCGGAGATGGGAGGCTTCGAAGCGACCGGAGCCATCCGCGCGCAGGAGAAAGCCACAGGCGCACATATCCCCATCATTGCCATGACGGCTCATGCCATGAAGGGTGACCGCGAAAAGTGCCTTGAAGCCGGCATGGATGGCTACGTTTCCAAACCGATTAAGGTGAAAGAGCTTCTGGATGCGATTGACAGAGCTATTCCTTCTGCGATCTCGGTAAAGGAAGCCGTGATGGAATCAGCTCTGAGCCCGTCCCGCAGGGCGATGAATTATGAAAAGGCCCTGGCGCAGATGGAAGGCGACAGCGAACTCCTGGGCCAGGTGGCTTCGCTGTTTTTGAACGATGTTGCTGCCCAGCTTGATAAAATGCGCTCCGCGCTGGAGCAACATAATCTCGAAACATTGGGGCGCGTCGCACATACCATCAAGGGATCCGTGGCCAATTTTTCGGCGGAGCGGGCGGTGAGCGCGGCGCTTAAGCTGGAAACAGCTTCGCGGGAAGGGAATTTCCCCGTGGCTGCGCAAGCCGCGGGGGACCTGGAACAAGCGATTGAGCAATTGCGGCCTGAACTGGCCGAACTGGCGCGCTGACGACGCGGTAAGAGGATGGACGGTCAAGGGGCGGTTGGCTGGTTCATCGTTGATACAAAAAGCTCCGTAGGTGTTACCCCTTGCGAAAGCGGGGGTCTGGGGTTTGGATTTCCGCTTTCGCGGGAATGACCGGCATAGGTGAATTTTCGAGAGAGGCAAAGCACTATCCACCCCGTCATGCTGAGCGAAGCCGCTCCATATTGTCATTCTGCGCAGAGCACATTCATATTGTCATTCTGAGCAAAGCGAAGAATCCCTGCATTTGTTTGGTTCTGCAAAAACTGAAATACAGGGATTCTTCCACCTCGCTTCGTTCGGCGTCAGAATGACAGTGTGAAGAGGTTACGCTCAAAGTGACGGGTGAACGCGTGCAGCCCGCGATAGGTTACGTATTCGGATTGCGTCATATTAGCTGCCACGACTTTATGCCGGGTGAATGTTCTGATTGACCCGGAAAAAGTTCGTGGGATCGTACTTTTTCTTCACTGCCGCCAGCCGCTCGTAGTTATCCCGGAACGACGCCTTCACGCGCTCCTGACCCTCTTCCATCATGAAGTTCACGTAGGCGCCGCCGGCCGAATGGGGATGCACGGCGTCAAAGTAATCCTTGCACCATTGCGTGATCTGGTCCTTGTTGGCTGGGTCGGGGTCCACGCCCACGATCACCAGCGCCCAGAGGGCGTCGCGGTAGCTAAACGCCGTATCATTCTTGCCGACGCGATGTACCGCGCCGTTGATGGGGTAGAAGTGCGCCGTGGATTGCATCGTGGGCAGCTTCTGGCCGTACTCGAGGTGTTTGGCAATGGCTTCGTCACTGAGTTTTCCGACGAAATCGGCCCGCCAATACCACTGCAATCCGGGTGGCAAGAGAGGATCAAAGATACTCTGCATGACAGGGAAGGGCATGGGGCCCACGTGGTCAAGCGCAGGTTTGCCCACGCTGCGCATCGGCTTGGTGATCCGGTCCGCCTCGTCAGAAGCCGCCGTTGAGCACCACACGATGCCGCACATTTTCTTGCCGTGCAGCTCGGCGGGAAACAAGGGCACGGGCGGCACGATTAAAGAAGCGAGAAAGCCACTGACACCTTCCGGGGCGTGGATGATGAATTCCTGGAAGGCTTTCGCCACCTCCGGCATTTGCTCAATCGGCCAGAAGGTCGGCCCGGCGTGGACCATCTTGACCGGCTGCAGGCGGAAGAGGAATGAGGTGACGACGCCGAAGTTGCCGCCGCCGCCGCGCACCGCCCAGAAGAGATCCGGATTCTCCCTGTCGTTGGCCGTCACGAAGCGGCCATCGGCCAGCACCATGTCCACCGAAAGAAGGTTGTCAATGGTTAGCCCATACCGGCGAGTGAGATAACCGATTCCGCCTCCGAGGGTCAGGCCAGCCACGCCGGTGGTGGAAATGAAACCGCTGGGCGTGGCCATCCCGAAAGCGTGGGTGGCGTGATCGACGTCTCCCCACACGCAGCCGGCTTCTACGCGCACAGTGCGGGCTCGAGGATCAACATGGATGCCCTTCATGCGCGACAGGTCGATGACCAGACCATCATCGCAGATTCCAAGACCGGCGCCATTGTGGCCGCCGCCCCGAATCGCGGTCAGCAGATTGTTTTCACGGCCGTATTCCACGACGGCCATCACGTCGGCCACATCCACGCATCGAGCGATCAGGCGCGGCCGCTTGTCGATCATGGCGTTGTAAACTTTGCGCGCCGCATCATAAGTGGCATCGCCGGGATGAATAAGGTCGCCGCGAAAACGCGCACGAAGTTGGTCAGCGGAGATTGCGGACATGGACACCCCCCTCTACCCCGAGCGCAAACTTCATCATCGATTCGGAATCGCTTTCAGGCTGCACTGCTGTTGAACCCATTGCCGCTTCTCCTCTCTCAAAGAAATGCACAGAGAACCCCGCTCTCAAACCGTGAGATACTCGCAAACCATATTCTGATTTCCAGGTATTCCGAATGCTGCTTAACAAATAGCGCAGCGGAGGCCGCTGGACAATGAGAAATTTTCTATAAGGCCGTTCGGTTTTCTCTAGGGAGGGTTGCTGAGAAATTTTCCATTCTGTCATTCTGAGCGAAGCGAAGAATCCCTGCATTTTACTCAATCGTGTGGCGAATGCTTCCGATGGGTGCGTGGGAAAAGCTTGACACATTCTCTGCGGATTCTTATGGTAGAACCTCAGCCGCGACAATGCGACCCACATTGTAATCCCACGCGCGCTGATGGGAAGTTCTGGCGAGCTGCTTGAAAGCGTTCAGCAGGTTGCTGAAAACATTCCTCCACGCTGTCATCCTGAGGAGCCGATAAACCAAGTGGTGAGTGATGAGTGATGAGTGATGAGAAAAGGACCAATCCGAGGCTCGGTTTGCTCTGTCTTGTTCCTTCTTGTCTCATCACTCGTCACTTTTCACTCATTACTGCCGCAGGGATTCTTCCGCCTCGCTGAACTCGGCGTCAGGATGACAGATGAAGAACTGGGAATGAAATCGCCGCGACAGTGGCCCGCCGTCACACCCGCGATCCATATCCATGATGAAAAGACGAGCATTCCTAAAGCGCACCGTGACTGTTCCAGCGCTGGGCGTTGCCGCGCGCTTAGGTGGCGCCCCCGCGCCCGAAGCGCCCCGAAAGAAATCCTCTGCCTCTTCTGAGGAAAATGCGGCGAAGGCGGGAGGGCGCTCCCCTCGCCGCATCCCGAACGAATATACGCTCTTTTTGCCTGGCGAGCGTGAGGCGCTGCGCAATTCGCCGCGAGTCGATTTCTTTCAGGATGACGCGGTGAAGGCGCGGCACAGGCAGGAAACCCGGCTCATGAAAGTGGGCGACACAATTGCCGGCTGGCAGTTGCTGGCGATTGTGCCGTGGATGAACGGCATCGCCACGGCGGTTTTTGAGAGGCATGTGACGCACCGGGGGGCGATCGCTTATGTGACTACCCAAGGCGAAATCGCCCACATTCCCAAGCTGGTTGGCGATCTCTCCAAAATCCGGCCGCGGCCTATTTACGCCCCGCCGGATTTGAAATTTGAACGGCCGGCGCAATACATTCCCGGACCTGACAAACTGGGCGACTACATTCTGAACTCCAGTGAAGACCCATCGTATGAAAACGTCGCTGCCTTAGGCGAGGAGCTGATTGGCTGGACGCTAGTGGCCAACGAACAAGCGGGGCCGCTCAAGTCGTTATGGCTTGAAGCGGATGGAAAATCCCGCCAGCTTCCCGATAACCCGCAAGGGCTTTGGGCGCCAGACCTGACAGGACGGCTGTTTGATCCGCGCAGGCTTCTTCCGAGCGAATATCATTACGAATACGTTCACGGTTACAGCAAGCGGACGCTGCTGGGCGGCTATCTGCCCGTAGCGGATATCGGCGTCTGGAATCCGAATTACAACGTCGGCTACGAGGTGATGGCGGTTCTGCCGCCCGGCAAGGATGCGCGACCCCTGGGGCGAGTGCGCGCCATGCGACTGCCTGAGGCAACCGCAACAGTCAACATGGCGGGCGATCCTCCTGCCGAGCCTGTTTTTATCGACCGCTACTGGAATGGCTCGCCGGAAGACTTCTACTCCGCTCTGGCAGGCATCTGGAATCATTGGCACGACTTCTTTAACCAGAAGATGCGGGTGGAAATTCCGGATGAGTGGCTTTTGGACGCCGCGCGCGCCGGAATCGTTCTCAGCCGATGCAGCTATCGGGGCTTGAATCCCACTTATCAGATTGGCGAAGGCGCTTACACCAAAATCCCCGAACGCAGCCACGCGCTTTTTCCCGTCGCTCACTACGAGTTTGTCTGGGCGCATCAGTTGTGGAACCTGACGGAAGAAGTGGAGCCTTATTTCGAACACTATCTTCAGAATTACATCCTTCCTGATGGCAACTTCCTCTATAACACCCAGGATCAGGTGGAAGCCCCACTGAATGCCGGGGTTTTCCTTGAGAATTCGGCGCGCGCCTACGATTACACGCGCAATTTTGAGGCGCTCAAGCGGCGGCTGCCCGTGCTGCGGCGAATGATCGACTTTGTGGTGAAACGCTACCAATATTCCAAACAAACGTTTCCGCCGGATGATCCGCGCCACGGCCTGATCTGGGGTTCGCCGGAGGCCGACAACGGCGACCCACAGAACGATTTTCCGGAATCGCACCCTTATTACTATCAGAATGCTTCCTGGACCTGGCGCGGTCTGCGCGAGCAGGCAAGGTGCCTCTCGCGGGCGGGGAACGACTATCACGATGACGCCTTGCGGAGCGAGTCCCGGCAGCTTGAAACGCTGGCCGCTCAGATGCGGACGGATATTGAGCGCTCGCTTCAAAAGACGCTCGAAGCTCGAAATCCAGCTATGAAGGAGGCGGGCATCACGCCCTTCACTCCTTTTGACACCACGCGAAAGCCCACCGAACTCACCAGCTACGAAAATCATCGCTACATGATGGACTGGTGGACCAGCGATTGGGGCGATCCGGCGCTGGACGAAGGCCACTTCAAGCATCGTCTCATCGCCGGCGAGCAAATGATGGGTATGAATACGGACGGCCACTATCCGCGCACCTCGAATTTCATGTCTCACGGAACGCTCGCCGGCCGCATTCGGCAGGAGGACTACCGCCCTTTCCTGCTGACGCTTTATGGCCTTTGCTGCTACACCATGGACTGCGGCAACCGTTACTCGCCTGAGGACGCTTTATTGCCGGGAAATTATCCGGGCGAAGGCAGTCCCTACGGCTGGTCGGCTGTCGTCAACAGCGAGCTTCAGCCCGCGATGGGGCTTCGCTGGCTGCTTTGTTATGAGGAGCACGATCGGGACGTGGTTCACCTTCAGAAAGCTGCTCCGCAGCATTGGTTCAAGCAAGGCGAAAAGATTCGAGTGTGGCAGTGCCCCACGCGCTTCGGCCTGGTCAGTTGGACGACGGAATCGGCGGCGGGCGGAGCAGGTCGGCCCCAATGGCAGGTGAAAATTCAGTTCGCGGCGCCCTTTAACGCGGATTTGGTTGTTCACATCCATCCGCCGGATCGCCAGCCGCTCAGGAGCGCTTCCATGGGGCAGCTGCAGAAGGATCGGATCATCCTTCCGGCTTCTTTGCTGGCCGGAAAAACGGCCGTGGAACTGACGATCGCCTGATGGAGGCGCTGCCATTGCAGGAAAGTTTTCAAAGCTTATTGTGGCCGCACCCGATAAGGCTGAAGGAGAAGACTCACCACAGAGGCCACGGAGATCACAGAGAAAAAACTTCTGTGATTACTGCATGACTACAGGGGATTACAAATTATAGTGACACTATTTGCTGTAGCGGCGCTGTCCTCAGCGCCGAAAGACGCCGGTGGCGACACCGGCGCTACAGAAGAAGTCGTCACTTTAATTTGTAATCCTCAATAATTCCGCAATTCTTCTGACGCCGCAAGGATTTCTTATGATGCAAGCCACGTTCTGTTGTTTTCGTGAAGGTTGCTGTCTGGAATCTGAAATTTGGTTCTGGCTGCGTCGTTAGGCCGCGTGATGCTCCAATGTGAACGCTGAGAGCATGCGCGCCACCGGTCAGTTCTTCATCGCGGGCGCGCCAGGGAACTCCACCTTGGGCGCCTGCTGAGCGCCGGGGGAAGCTTTGAAGTAATCGTTGTCGCGCGTAAAGCCCGACATCCCGGCAACGATATTGTTGGGAAACAGGCCGATGTAGGTGTTATAGTCCTGCACCGCCTGGTTATAGCGCCGCCGCTCAACGGCGATGCGGTTCTCAGTGCCTTCCAACTCATTTTGCAATTCCAGGAAGTTTTCGTTGGCCTTCAATTGCGGGTAGTTTTCCACCACAGCCAGCAGCCGCCCCAATGCGCCATCCAGTTGGCCGTTCGCTCGAATGCGATCCGCCGGGGTGTGAGCGGCCAGCAAATCTTCCCTCGCGCGAGTAACGGCGTCAAACACAGCCTCTTCATGCGCTGCGTAACCCTTGACGGTCGCCACCAGATTTGGAATCAAATCCGCGCGGCGCTGGATTACGACGTCCACCTGCGACCATGCGGAATTCACCTGCTCCTTTTTGCGCACCATGTTATTGCGGACGCCGGCGTAGGACCCGCCGAGAATCACCGCAATCACGATCAGAACAACGACGATAATTTGCCATTTCTTCATAATTGCCTCTCCCCAGTCTTTCAGTTCCTGTTTCCCTGATTTAATGCATCGAATCTTTTATCCAGTTCGTTCACCGCTTGCGTGACAGCTTCAAGGTAGCTTGCAAACGTTGCTGCAATGTCCGGATCCTCAGGCTTTCGCAAGCCAGCGCGGATTTCATGAATCTGTTTAAAACTCGTTGCGTCGAAGCCCAACAGTGCGGTGAGTTTCTCAACCGCTTCATGCTTGGCGACCGGAGGCTCCTCGCCCAGCGCCATCAACGCATGGCGAAAGAGCAGGCCAAACGTTGAGGCCGACCGCAGCATGAGCGGCAGCAGTTCCTTCCGGCGCTCCGCCACCGAAATATACGCTTGCCGGAGCCGGATCAGATGATCGCGCAGTTCGCGTTCCACCTGGAGCCGGTGGAGTCTGAGCGGGACCTCCAGGCTGGCAAAAAGGTCATCGCCGTATAGCAGGCGGCGATGACGCTTGATTTCAAGCAGTTCAATCGCGTAAACATCAGCAGCATTGCGAATTTCTTCCAGTGTGAAGATGAGCGGCGCGGGATGCCTTTTGCGCTCCCACCATTTTACCGCGTCGTGTAGCTTGCGAAGCTCAGGGGCGCTCGTCTGATGAAGCAGGCAGAGAACGTTCAAGTCCGAATGCTTCGGGTGATAATCGCCGCCCGCTGCCGAGCCGTAAAGCGCCACTGCTTGCAGATTTGCTCCCGCGGCCGCTTTCAATTTTTCCACCAGCTCGCCTAGCAATTTTTCCATCCCACTACTCACTTTTTTTCTCACCAACCTCCGCTTGCGCCTCCTCCGCCAGAGGCGCCCCCGCCGAATCCTCCAAATCCTCCCCCGCCTCCGCCAAATCCTCCGCCTCCCCAGCCGCCGCCCACCCACGGCCCGCCCCACCACCATCCTCCTCGACGCCAGCGGCTGCCTGGCCCACGGAACCCGGAGCCAAACGAGCTCAGGATTCCCAATCCCGCAATGGCCAAAATAACAATCAAAGGGAGATAAGGCGCGAACGGATCAGCAGGCTCTCTTGAATGCCGGGGAAGAACGTCAGCCAGGCTGTTATCCAGTTTCACGCCGCTCGACTTGGCGATCACACCTGCAACATTGTTTGTGAGCTGAAGCACGGCGCCGTTATAATTCGTGGCACGCAGCAGCGGTACAGCTTCGCGTCCAAAGCGGCCTACCAAACCATCGGTCAAAACCGGTTCCAGGCCATATCCAACTTCAATGCGGTATCGCCGATCCTGAACGGCCAGCAGGATCATCACCCCCCGGTCTGTGCCCTTGTAGCCAACGCCCCATTTGGTGAACAGATCGTTGGCGAACATCTCAATCGGCTCGCCATCGAGCGAATGGACCGTCACTACGGCAATCTGCGCGCGCGCCTTCGAGTCCACCTCCTGGCACAGGCTGGAAATCCGCGAGACCGTCTCAGCGCTCAGGATGTGAGCGAAATCATTCACATAGCCCTGGGGCTTGAGATCGGAGACTTTCTCGGCCTGCGCGAAGCGTGGAACCGCCAGAAGAATGGTGAAAACCAGGAGAAAACAGGCAAACCAATCCTGCGATGGGATTGATGGCCTGACCCATCTCTTGAAGCGTTCATGAGCCTGGTTCGATGCAGTCGAATCCTTTTGAAGAGCCATCTATCCATAAGTTAACAGATCAGGGCTGCTTTCCGCACCTGAATTGCGTAGGTAATTTCCGCGCTCCCGTTTTATTTGTGGTAGCGCGTCGCAAACAAGACAGGAAAAGTCTCACCCAGAGAACACAGAGTGTACAGAGAGACTCCGTGACCTCTGTGTTCTCAGTGGTGAGACTTATCCGGAGGACAAGAAAAGCCTTCATACGACTAATCCTGAAATTCCTCTCGTGCCGTCAAAATTTTTCGTCATGCGGACCGGATCTTCTTGTTTTCTTGACGGTCGCCGTCTGGAATCAGGAATTTGAAATCTGGAATTTGTTTTGGAGTGAGGCCAGTACCGTGCCACCTGAACTACACGCTGTTTCGCCAAGCTGCTAAAGTGAGCAGATGATGCGCAATCGGCTCACCCTTTTGGCGGCTCTTGTCGGCATCTATGTGGTCCTGCTGGCATTGCACGCTCCCTTTCTGCGCCTGTCTTATTTCTGGGATGAAGCCGGGTACTACATTCCCGCAGCCCTCGATTTTTATCGTCACGGGCGGCTGATTCCACACCTCACTCTTGCCAGCGGGCATACCCCCCTGGTGATGGTTTATTTAGGCTTGCTTTGGCGGCTCTTCGGGTTCTCAACATTTGTCGCACGGGCAGGAATGTTGCTGATCGCGGCTGCCGCCGTGCTTGGCGCTTACCTGCTGGGACGGCGCGTGGCGGGGCGGGAAGTGGGATTCTGGAGCGCACTGCTTCTGGCCATTGAGCCTTTGTTCTTCGCGCAAAGCTCGCTGGCTCTACTGGACCTTGCGGCTGCCTGCTTTACGACGTGGGCCATCCTGTTCCTGATGGAGGAACGGTTCTGGGGATTTGCTCTCGCCGCCTCGCTTGCAGTGCTGAGCAAGGAGACTGTCGTAGTGATGCTGCCCGTCGTGTGGGCATGCTTGGTTTTTCGGCATAAAGGCATTGGTCTTCGCCCCTGGTGCGCAGCGCTTGCGCCGCTTCTGCCCCTGATCATCTGGGCGGGCTATTACCACCATGAAACCGGCTTTTGGACTGGCAATCCTCAATATCTGCAATATAACCTTTATTCTGCTCTGACGCCCCTCCACATTCTGCGCAGTCTGCTTGCGCGGCTCTATGAAATCTTTGTTCAGGGGTTCAATTGGGTGCTCACGCTCGGGACGCTCGGCAGCCTGGCCGTTTTGCGGTGTCGCGCTTCTATCTTATTGCAGGGCAAAGCTACTCAGTCCGCCCCGCTGTTCAGAGTTTTAAGCCCTCGATTCGGTGATTTTGTCTTTCTCACCGTTGGGCTGATGATAGTTTACATCCTGATGCTTAGTCTGGTGGGCGGGGCTATCCTGCCGCGCTACATGCTGCCTGTTTTCCCTTTGTTCTGCATCCTTGCCATTGCGCTGATCTCAGAGTTACCGAGAAAAACGGCATGGGCTCTTTACGGCGTCACGGCGCTTTGCTTCATCGCCGCATGGTTTATCAATCCTCCCTATCCGTTTCCTTACGAAGATAATCTCGCCTATGCGGACTTCATTCGCCTCCATCAGCGCGCCGCGAGCTTTCTGGAAACGTTGCCCTGCGATCCCGTTATCCTGACCGCCTGGCCCGCCACGGATGAGCTAAAGCAGCCTTTTCTGGGCTACGTTCAGCGCCCTCTTCGTGTAGCTGCGGTGGATGATTTCACCTCTTCTGACATGAATAATCCTCCACGATTTGACGTGCTCTACCTTTACTCGCGGAAGTGGGATCCGCCCCATAATCTCCTTCTGGCAATCGCCCCTCTACGGGGATTTCTGGAGCGCTTCTATGCTTATCAGCCGCCTGTTTCATCGTCCGCGCTATCGACTCGCTTTCATTTGAAGCTTCTTCGAGAATTCGAGCGGCGCGGCCAGTGGGTGAGGATTTACTCTGCTGAGAGATAGCCCCCTTCGTTAGAAATTTGATAGATCGATGCACACCCCCGCAATACTAAAGGTGGGAAATGAAACTTCACCCGCATTCAAAAGAAAATTTCAAATTTCAGATTCCAGGATAGCAAGCAAGCGGTTTGTTTTCATGAGGATAGATGAAAGCGATTGAAAGTCTTCAACTGTATAAAGCATTTTGGGGTTACTATAAAAAGGATACAGAGTGGGCAAGTTATTCCGTGCATTCGTTGACATTGCAATTCGCGCATGCTAAAAACGAATTGCGCAGAGCAAATCGGTTTGTGACTTTGATTTTGGGCCTGTGGCGCAGTTGGGAGCGCGCATGACTGGCAGTCATGAGGTCGAGGGTTCGAACCCCTCCAGGTCCACCAAGCTAACCTATTATTTATCAATTCCATCCAAATTTTTTCATGACCGGTAAATCCGTTGCCGGTTTACCAAAAGTATTTCAAAACTCAGCTAGACCAGATTTCGAAACCCTGGTGATGGATCGTCTTTTTGTGGGAACTTATAGTTCTTAAAAACCCCGCACGATGTGTGAAGCCTCTTCAATTTGAGTATCCAGACCCTCTTTGAGACGGTCGCGGGATAGCTCCACAACAGAATCAGGTTCCACTCCCTGATGACAGAGGTCAGGTTGCTGTTTGCGATGTATACTATCCAGCCATTCATTTTCGGAAGACGAGGCTGCGGGAGTTTCTTTGATGATCATCAAGCGGGGACAAGTCATCATTTGTGGAATAGCGCTTCTTCTCTGTTCAGCGTGGAGCGTTCATTCAGGCCGGGCTGGAGCGCCGCAAACGGCGCCGTTTGCGGCCGTGGTTCAGCAAATCATCCGTCGGCCGGAATTTCGGCATGCGACGTTTGGGATTGAATTCTACTCGCTCGACAGGGATCAGCCTGTCTTCGAAA
>Ga0070737_10003556_pt1 | contig 16649 bp, 17 predicted proteins | sample Coa_R1_10_FD_66438 | JGI IMG/M metagenome (GOLD analysis project Ga0070737, IMG submission 66438) | Surface soil microbial communities from Centralia Pennsylvania, which are recovering from an underground coalmine fire - Coalmine... | ecosystem: Environmental > Terrestrial > Soil > Unclassified...
GACGGTGCGGGCAGCCTGGCCGACTGCGTGGTGGAGGAGACCAGCCGCGCGGGGCTGCGGGCCCGGGTCCTGAGCCGCTGGAGCGTCGCACCCGGACAGCCGCCGGTGACGGTGGTGCAGGCGCTGCCGAAGTCCGAGCGTTCCGAGTTGGCGATCGACTTGGCCACCCAAGCCGGGGCCGACGCGTTCGTGGCCTGGCAGGCGGCGCGGTGTGTGGCCCGCTGGGAGGGCGCCCGGGCGGACAAGGGCCTGCGTCGGTGGCGCGCGGTGGTGCGCTCGGCCGCCCGGCAATCCCGCCGGGCACACATTCCCCCCGTCGAGGGCCCGCTGTCCACCGAGCAGCTGGCTCAGCGGATCTGCGACCAGGTCGCCTCGGGCGCGGTGGTGCTCGCCTTGCACGAGGCGGCGACCGACCGGCTCGCGGATCTTGCTCTGGCGCAAGCGAACTCACTGATGCTTGTGGTCGGCCCGGAGGGTGGTATCGCTCCCGACGAGATCGCCGCGCTGACCGACGCGGGCGCCGTCGCGGTGCGGCTGGGCCCGACCGTGCTGCGCACGTCGAGCGCGGCCGCGGTCGCGCTCGGTGCGCTGGGCGTGCTGACCCCGCGCTGGGACTGAACCGGCTTCGCAACCGCGTGACCATGCAATCCTTCTGCGCGACTGCGACCGGCGTGCGAAGCCCAAAGCCTGGCGGGAAAGCGGGCGGTGCCGGCCACCGGCGCGGTGCAGGCCCGCGAGGTGCTGGACAAGGATCTGCCGGCGAACACGCTGCTGCGTGCTGACCAGCCCGGGGCCTCGGCGGTAAACTAAGAAACCGACCCGGCTGCACAACCCGCAGAAAGCAGGCACTGAACCCCCTTGACGCCCCGCGACAGCAACGCTGCTGACCAGTCGACCGCTCAGGTTCGCAGCAGCATCGATGTTCCGCCCGACCTCGTCGTGGGCCTGCTGGGTTCCGCAGACGAGAATTTGCGCGCACTCGAAGGCACCCTGGCCGCCGATCTGCATGCGCGCGGCAACGCCATCACGCTCTCCGGCGAGCCCGCCGATGTGGCGCTCGCCGAACGGGTGATCGCCGAACTCGTCACGATTGTGGCCAGCGGCCAGCCGTTGACCCCGGACGCGGTGCGCCACAGTGTGGCGATGCTGGTCGGCTCCGGCAACGAGTCGCCGGCCGAGGTGCTCACCCTCGACATCTTGTCGCGGCGGGGCAAGACGATCCGGCCCAAGACGCTCAACCAGAAACACTATGTCGACGCGATCGACGCCAACACCATCGTGTTCGGGATCGGACCGGCCGGCACCGGCAAGACGTATCTGGCGATGGCCAAGGCGGTCAACGCGCTGCAGAGCAAACAGGTCACCCGTATCATCCTGACCCGGCCGGCCGTGGAAGCCGGTGAGCGCCTTGGCTTTCTGCCGGGCACCCTGAGCGAAAAGATCGACCCCTACCTGCGGCCGCTATACGACGCGCTTCACGACATGATGGAACCTGAGCTGATCCCGAAGCTGATGAGCGCCGGGGTAATTGAGGTCGCTCCGCTGGCATATATGCGGGGACGGACTCTCAATGATGCGTTCATCATTCTCGACGAGGCACAGAACACCACGGCAGAGCAAATGAAGATGTTCCTCACCCGCCTCGGGTTTGGATCGAAAGTCGTTGTTACTGGCGATATTACCCAGATCGACCTGCCGGGCGGAGCAAAGTCAGGACTGCGGGCGGCGGTCGACATCCTCGAGGATATCGACGACATCCACATCGCCGAGCTCACCAGCGCGGACGTGGTCCGGCACCGCTTGGTTTCCGAAATCGTGGATGCCTACGCGAAATACGAGGAGCCTGGCCTGACCATGAACCGGGCCGCGCGGCGGGCGGCGGGCGTGCGTCATCGCCGGTAGGCGGTGAAGCCATGAGCATCGAGGTATCCAACGAGTCTGGCATCGACGTCTCGGAAGCCGAGCTGGTCAGCGTCGCCCGGTTCGTGCTCGACAAGATGAACGTCAACCCGGCGGCCGAGCTGTCGATGGTGCTGCTGGACACCTCGGCGATGGCCGACCTGCACATGCGCTGGATGGACCTGCCCGGTCCGACCGATGTGATGAGCTTCCCGATGGACGAGCTCGAGCCCGGTGGACGCCCCGACGCCCCGGAGCCGGGACCGGGCATGCTGGGCGATATCGTGCTGTGCCCGGAGTTTGCCGCCGAGCAGGCCGCAGCCGCCGGGCATTCGCTGGGTTACGAGCTGGCGTTGCTGACCATCCACGGCGTGTTGCACCTGCTGGGCTACGATCACGCCGAGCCGGACGAGGAAAAAGAAATGTTCACCCTGCAGCAGCGGCTGCTCGAAGAATGGGTCGCCGATCAGGTCGCGGCCTACCATCAGGACCGGCAGAGCGAGCGGGACCGCCGGCTGTTGGACAAGTCGCGGTATTTCGACCAGCCGTGAACGGGTTTGCTCCGCTGCTCGGCGCGATGGTGTTGGTCGGTCTGGGCGGGTTGTTCGCCGCCACCGACGCCGCGATCAGCACCGTGTCGGTGGCCCGGGTTCACGAACTGGTGCGTGACGAACGGCCCGGCGCGGTCCGGCTGGCCAAGGTGATGGCCAATCGGCCCAGCTACATCAATCTGGTGGTGCTGCTACGCATCGTCTGCGAGATCACCGCGACCGCGCTGCTGGTCGTCTTCCTCCGGCACAATCTGAGCCTGGATTGGGGCCTGTTTGCCGCCGCGGCGATCATGGTGGTAACCAGCTTTATCGTCATCGGGGTCGGTCCGCGCACCCTGGGTCGTCAGCACGCGTACTCGATCTCGCTGGTCGCCGCCTTTCCGCTGCAAGTGATTTCGTGGCTGCTGATGCCGATCAGCCGGCTGCTGGTGGTCCTGGGTAATGCGCTGACTCCGGGCCGCGGGTTCCGCAACGGACCGTTCGCCTCTGAGATCGAGTTGCGTGAGGTCGTCGACTTGGCGCAGCAGCGTGGCGTCGTCGCCGCCGACGAGCGCAGGATGATCCAGTCCGTCTTCGAACTCAGCGACACGCCGGCCCGCGAAGTGATGGTGCCCCGCACCGAGATGATCTGGATCGAAAGCGACAAGTCGGTTCGCCAGGCGATAACGCTGGCGGTGCGCAGCGGGCACTCGCGGATCCCGGTGATCGGCGAGAACGTCGACGACATCCTCGGCGTCGTGTTTCTGAAAGACCTTGTCAAACAGACCGATTACTCGGCCAACGGCGACCGCGACACCCCTGTCGCGCTGGTGATGCGCCCGGCGGTGTTCGTGCCGGATTCCAAGCCACTGGATGCCCTGCTGCGGGAAATGCAGCGCGATCGTAACCACATGGCGCTGCTGGTCGACGAGTACGGCGCGATCGCGGGACTGGTGACGATCGAAGACGTGCTGGAGGAGATCGTCGGCGAGATCGCCGACGAGTACGACGAGGCTGAGACAGCACCGGTAGAGGACCTGGGCGACAATCGGTTTCGAGTATCGGCGCGACTGCCGATCGAGGATCTCGGCGAGCTCTACGGCGTGGAGTTCGAGGAGGATCTCGACGTCGACACGGTCGGCGGCCTGCTTGCGCTGGAGCTGGGCCGGGTTCCGCTGCCCGGCTCGGAGGTGGTGTCGCACGGGTTGCGGCTGCACGCCGAGGGCGGCCCTGACCATCGCGGGCGGTTGCGGATCGGTACTGTCTTGCTGAGCCGCGCCGACGACTATGCACAGCGACGCGATGAGGAGAAGCGGCGCGCGTGAGTCCCGGCCGGCACCGACGGCCACCACGATGGGGAGGCCAATCGTGATAGGTGAACAGCTCGACGCCGAGGACGCGAAGCTGGTCGTGCTGGCGCGGGCGGCGATGGCCCGGGCCGAAGCCGCCAGCGGCGCCGCGGTGCGTGATATCGACGGCCGCAGCTACGCCGGCGCGCCGGTTGCCTTGTCGGCGCTGCAACTGACCGCGTTGCAGTCGGCGGTGGCCGCGGCGGTGTCCAGCGGTGCCACCGGCCTCGAGGCCGCCGTACTGGTGGGCGGTTCCGCCGACGACGCCGGCATTGCCGCGGTGCGCGAGCTCTCGCCAACGGCTGCGGTGATCGTCACCGACCGCGATGGGGCCGTCGTGTGACCACACCGTGACCGAATTCCGTTCCGGCTTTGTGTGTTTCGTGGGCCGGCCGAACACCGGCAAGTCGACGCTGATGAACAGGCTGGTCGGCGCGAAGGTCGCGATCACCTCGACCCGCCCGCAGACCACCCGTCACACCATTCGCGGGATCGTGCACCGGGAGAACTTCCAGATCGTCCTGGTCGATACCCCGGGGCTGCACCGGCCACGCACCCTGTTGGGCAAGCGGCTCAACGACCTGGTCCGCGCCACCTACGCGGAGGTTGACGTCATCGGGCTGTGCATCCCCGCCGACGAGGCGATCGGCCCGGGGGACAGGTGGATCGTCGACCAGATCCGCTCGGTCGCGCCCACGACCACGCTCGTGGCCGTCGTCACCAAAATCGACAAGGTGTCCAAGGACCAGCTGGCCGCTCAGCTGGCCGCGGTCGGCGAGTTGGTGGGGTCTGGCACCGAGGTGGTCCCCGTCTCCGCGGTCCGTGGTGAGCAGATCGACGTGCTGATCGATGTGCTGGCCGCCGCCCTGCCGCCCGGACCGGCGTACTACCCAGACGGTGAGCTCACCGACGAACCCGAAGAAGTGTTGATGGCCGAGCTCATCCGCGAGGCCGCCCTGGAGGGTCTGGGCGACGAGCTGCCGCATTCGCTGGCGGTGGTGATCGACGAAGTCGCCCCGCGGCAAGGCCGCGACGACCTGATCGACGTGCACGCCGTGCTCTATGTCGAGCGCGACAGCCAGAAGGGCATCGTCATCGGCAAGGGCGGTAGCCGGCTGCGCGAAGTTGGCACCGCGGCGCGTACCCAGATCGAGAAGCTATTGGGCACCAAGGTCTACCTCGACCTGCGCGTCAAGGTCGCCAAGAACTGGCAGCGTGACCCCAAACAGCTTGGTCGGCTTGGGTTTTGAGCGTAGCCTGAACGAATATGCGCGAGACGGTCGCGCTACTTGCCGCATTGGCTGCGACGGCTGTTATCGCCGCCGCCCCGGCACACGCCGACCCGGAGGCCGAGTACTTGGACACGCTGGCCGGTCAAGGCTTCGACCTGACGGCCGTCAATACCCGCCGGCTCATCAACTTCGGCAAGGCGGCCTGCGCCGACATCGGCACCGGCGGCGAAGAGCGAGCCGTGCGACACCTGGCGTCGTTTCCCGGCGCCGACCCGGCGCGGGTGCGTGCGGTGGTCAGCACTGCACACGAAAAGCTGTGTCCGGGCGCGTGAGCCGCTCAGCGCATCGGGGGCCCGCTGGAGACCGGCGGGGTGTCGGTGCCGGTGTTCCACCACGTCTCCGGCTGTTTGGCGGCCCAGCCCAGGACGGCCTCCAGCTCGGCGGCCAGCGACACCAGCAGCGGCTCGCTGTTCGCCGGTCCCATCAACTGCACACCGATGGGCAGACCCTCGGAGGTGAAACCGGCCGGGACGTTGATCGACGGCCAGCCCAGCAGATTCCACGGCCACGTCACCGGGCATGCCTTGATCATGGCCCGGTCGGTGGCCAGGCCACCCAGGTTGTCAAAGGCGTGCACCGGGGGCGGTGGCTGGGCGGTCGTCGGGGCCAGCACCACGTCGACGATGCGGAAAATCGAGCCGACTCGGCGCTGATCTGCGGCTTCGTGGGCACGCGCGCGGCGCAGCACCGCCCCGGACAGCAGCCGACCCATCCGCATGTTGGACAGCGTGCGAGGGTCGTAGTCGACGCCGTCACCGAGCCGCTCGGCCCAGTCGAGCAGCCCGGCGGTGGACCGTGACAGGAAGTTCACGGACAACCGCAGGCCGTAATCGGGGTTACCGGCCATCACGGTATGGCCGAGCAGCCTGAGCTGCTCGGCGACCGAGTCGAGTGCGGCCCTGATCTCCGGATGCAGTGTGGCCCGAAAACCCGTGAACGGGAACAGGGTTGACACGGCGATCTTCAGCGGACCTGGCGCGGTCCCGACGTATTCGGACACCGTCACCGGGGGCGGTTTATGCAGGTCGCCGTCGACGTTGCCCGATACCGCATCCAGCACCAGCGCCGCGTCCTCGACGGTGCGGGCCAGCACACCGTTGACCGTGATCCCGTTGAACGCCTCAGGCAGTGGCCAGGTGGAGATCCGGCCGCGTTGCGGCTTGATGCCCACCAGGTGCGTCCAGGCCGCGGGGATGCGGATGCTGCCCGCGCCGTCGGAGCCGATCGCCGCGGCGACCAGGCCCGCGGCCACCGCCGCCGCGCTGCCGCCAGAGGATCCGCCGGGTGTGTGCTTGCGCGACCACGGGTTGCGGGTGTGCCCGAACGCGGGTCCGCTGGTGAAGGGCCATTGGCCGAGCTCGCAGGTGTTGGTTTTACCGACGATGACCGCGCCCGCCGCCTTGAGCCGGCGCACCACCTCGGAATCGGCGGGTGCCGGCGGGACGTATCCGGAGGTGCCGAAAGCGGTTGGTATTCCTGCGATATCGACGTCGTCCTTCACCGCGACGGGGATGCCCAGCAGCGGCGCCTGCTCACCGGCTGCGCGCCGCCGGTCGGCCTCGGCGGCCTCGGCCAGCGCCGACTCGGCGAGGACCACCCGAAAAGCGTTCAAGCTGGGCTGGCTGAGGTCGATGGCGTGCAGCGAACGACGCACCAGCTCTTCCGACGTCACCTCGTGGGTGGCCAGCTGGTAGAGCTGGTCGGTCAGGGTAGGGAAGCGAAAAACCGAAGTGCCTGTCATCGCTGACCAGGGTATCGGCGTGCCGTCGCGGCCATGTCCCGGCGATGTCTCGGTGCGATGCCAAACTGGTGTGATGCGGCTTTACCGGGACCGGGCGGTGGTGCTGCGCCAGCACAAGCTCGGCGAAGCCGACCGCATCGTGACCCTGCTCACCCGCGACCACGGGCTGGTGCGCGCGGTGGCCAAGGGCGTGCGCCGCACCCGCAGCAAGTTCGGCGCGCGCCTGGAGCCGTTCTCGCACATCGACGTGCAGCTGTACCCCGGCCGCAACCTGGACATCGTCACCCAGGTGGTCTCGATCGACGCGTTTGCCACCGACATCGTCAGCGATTACGGCCGCTACACCTGTGCGTGCGCGATGCTGGAGACCGCCGAACGCCTCGCCGGTGAGGAGCGAGCCCCGGCCCCGGCGCTGCACCGGCTCACAGTGGGGGCGCTGCGGGCGGTGGCTGACGGGCGGCGGCCCCGCGAACTGGTGCTGGACGCCTACCTGTTGCGTGCCATGGGTATCGCCGGATGGGCGCCGGCGCTAGAAGAGTGTGCCCGCTGCGCCACGCCCGGTCCGCATCGGGCGTTTCACGTCGGCGCCGGCGGCAGTGTCTGCAGCGCCTGCCGCCCGGCTGGTTCCACCACTCCTCCGCTGGGGGTGCTGGAACTGATGTCGGCGTTGCGCGACGGGGACTGGGAGGCGGCGCTGGCTGCGCCGCAGTCGCACCGCAGCCACGTCAGCGGGCTGGTGGCCGCCCACTTGCAATGGCACCTGGAACGACGACTGCGCACATTGCCGCTGGTGGAGCGGATCGACCGGGTCGACCGTGCGGTCACCGATCGTCGCATCGCGCTGCTCAGGCAGGATGTGGCCCATGGCGAGGAACCGGGGCAACAGCTCAGCGCGGACGGCTGAGCGCGCGAACTTTCCGCAGCTACCGCCACCGCCGGCCGACTACCCGACGTTTCCGGACACGTCGACGTGGCCGGTGGTCTTCCCGGAGCTGCCACCCTCGCCAGACGGCGGACCGCGCCGGCCGCCGCAGCACCCGTCGAAGGCGGTGCCGCCACAGATTCCGGCGGCACAGCTGCCGACTCATGTCGCGATCGTGATGGACGGCAACGGCCGGTGGGCCACTCGGCGCGGACTGCCGCGTGTGGAGGGGCACAAGATGGGCGAGGCCGTCGTCATCGATATCGCGTGCGGTGCAATAGAACTCGGCATCAAGTGGCTAAGTCTTTTCGCATTCTCGACCGAGAACTGGAAGCGGCCCGCCGACGAGGTCCGTTTTCTGATGGGCTTCAACCGCGACGTGGTGCGGCGCCGCCGCGAAAGCTTGAACACGATGGGAGTGCGGATACGGTGGGTGGGGTCGCGACCGCGGTTGTGGCGCAGCGTCATCAAAGAACTCGAGATCGCCGAGCAGATGACCGCCGACAACGACGTTATCACCGTTAACTATTGCGTGAACTACGGGGGTCGCGCCGAAATCACCGAAGCTGCAAGGGGTATCGCTCGGGAGGCGGCTGCCGGCAAGCTGAATCCGGATCGGATCACCGAGGCGACGATTGCCCGCCACCTGCACCGGCCCGATATACCCGATGTCGACTTGTTGCTGCGAACGTCGGGGGAGCAGCGGTCCAGCAATTTCATGCTGTGGCAGGCGGCCTACGCCGAATACGTCTTCTCCGACAAGCTGTGGCCGGACTATGATCGCCGCGACTTGTGGGCGGCCTGCCAAGAATACGCATCTCGCCATCGACGATTCGGGAGCGCCTGATGCCCTCATTGCAGGAGCGGCTGGCTTCGGTGCTTCGCGATGTGTTGCCCGTCGAGGAGGAGCCCGACGGCGCGCTGACGATCCGCCACGACGGCACGTTCGCGTCGTTGCGGGTGGTGAGCATCGTCGAGGATCTCGACCTGGTTTCGCTGACTCAGGTTTTGGTGTGGGATCTTCCGTTGAACAAAAAAATTCGCGACCGGGTGGCCGAGCACGCGCAGGGCGTCCAGCTGGGCTCGCTGGCCGTGGTGGAAAAAATCAGCGACACGACCGCCAAACGTAACTCCGGCAAGACCGCCGACGTGATGTTGCGCTACAACTTCCCCGGTGCGGGGCTGACCGACGACGCGTTACGCACCCTGATCCTGATGGTGCTCGATACCGGTGCTGAGATACGGCGCGCGCTAACCCGTTAACCCGCGCACTGCGAGCACGTTCCGAAGATCTCGATGGTGTGGCTGGGATCGGAAAACCCGTGTTCGGCGGCGACTTCGGCAGCCCACGTCTCAACTTCATGATCGCCGACCTCGACGGTGGAGCCGCAGCTGCGGCACACCAGGTGGTGATGATGGTCGGTCGAGCAGCGGCGGTAGACCGATTCGCCGGTGTCGCTGCGCAGGGTGTCGAGCAAACCCGCCGCCGCCATGGACTGCAGCGTGCGATAGACGGTGGTCAGGCCGATGGTTTCGCCGCGACGGCGTAACTCGTCGTGCAGTTCCTGTGCCGAGCGGAAGTCATCGACGGTTTCCAGCAACGTTGCGATCGCAGCCCGCTGCCGGGTGGAGCGAACACCGTGGTTCATAACCGCCGTTCCTCACCGGCGTGCGCGACCGCGTCGATGACGATGTGCGCCAGGTGATGGTCGACCAGCCGATAGAGGACCTCGCGACCCGACCGTTCACCGGCGACCACGCCCGCCGCCTTGAGGATTTTCAGATGCTGGCTCACCAGCGGTTGTGGTACGCCGAGCGCGTCGACCAGTTCGTGCACGCAGCGCTGCGATTCGCGCAACTGCAACACGATGGCGATGCGCACCGGTGCGGCCAGGGCGCGCAGCAGCTCGCCGGCGGCCTCGAGAATTTCCCGCGGCGGCGGGGCCGGACCTGCCGAGAACCCGCGCTCGTGCTCACCCACCAGCGCGGGCGCCGGCACGGCGGCGCCGTCGGCGACCGGTGACGTCGAGCGCGACATCGGATATCACTTTCGAACGGTACAGCGCTGTTGGGAACCGTTGTCGGTTCGCTTCCACTGTCACATGCATATTGATGCATGTCAAAGCCCGCGGCCGGCGATCGCTACGATGACTGGTGCTCGCGGCTCACCACCGTCCGCGTTCGTCCCCACCCGAGACAGGAGTACACCAGCCCGTGGCGTCCGTCATCGACACCGTGGTCAACCTCGCCAAACGGCGCGGTCTGGTGTATCCGTGCGGCGAAATCTACGGCGGGGTCAAGTCGGCGTGGGACTACGGCCCCCTGGGCGTGGAGCTCAAGGAGAACATCAAGCGACAGTGGTGGCGCTCGATGGTCACCAGCCGCGACGACGTCGTCGGCCTGGATTCCTCGATCATCCTGCCCCGCGAGGTGTGGGTCGCCTCCGGCCACGTCGACGTGTTCCACGACCCGCTGGTGGAGTCGCTGATCACCCACAAGCGCTACCGCGCCGACCAGCTCATCGAGGCCTACGAGGCCAAGCACGGTCATCCGCCGCCCAACGGCCTGGCCGACATCCACGACCCCGACACCGGCGAGCCCGGCCGGTGGACCGAGCCGCGCGAGTTCAACATGATGCTCAAGACCTATCTCGGCCCGATCGAGAGCGAAGAGGGGCTGCACTACCTGCGCCCGGAAACCGCGCAGGGCATCTTCGTCAACTTCGCCAACGTGGTCACCACCGCGCGCAAGAAGCCGCCGTTCGGAATCGCCCAGACCGGTAAGAGTTTTCGCAACGAGATCACGCCCGGCAACTTCATCTTCCGCACCCGCGAGTTCGAACAGATGGAGATGGAGTTTTTCGTCGAGCCGTCTACCGCGCCGGAATGGTTCGACTATTGGGTCGACAACCGGCGACAGTGGTACATCGATCTCGGCATCAATCCGGACAACCTTCGGTTGTGGGAACACCCGAAAGACAAGCTCTCGCACTATTCGGCGCGCACCATCGACATCGAGTACAAGTTCGGCTTCGCCGGCAATCCGTGGGGGGAGCTCGAGGGTATCGCAAACCGCACCGACTTCGACTTGTCCACGCACTCAAAGCATTCCGGTGTCGACCTGTCGTACTACGACAACGTCACCGACACCCGCTACATCCCGTACGTGATCGAACCCGCAGGTGGTCTGAGCCGGTCGTTCATGGCGTTTTTGATCGACGCCTACAGCGAAGACCTGGCGCCCAACGCCAAAGGCGGGATGGACCGACGCACGGTGCTGCGGCTCGATCCGCGTTTGGCACCCGTCAAGGCCGCGGTCTTACCGCTGTCACGGCACGCCGACCTGAGCCCCAAGGCCCGCGACCTGGCCGCGGAGTTGCGCAAATACTGGAACATCGAATTCGACGACGCCGGTGCGATCGGACGGCGCTACCGGCGCCAAGACGAGATCGGCACACCGTTTTGCGTGACGGTGGACTTCGAGACGCTCGAGGACCACGCGGTCACCGTGCGAGACCGCGACACCATGACGCAGGACCGGATCGCCATCGACGCGGTCGGCGACTACCTGGCGCCGCGGCTGCGGGCCTGTTAGCGGTCGCGGCAGCTCAGAACCGTCCGCCGCCGCCCAGGAACCCGTCGTCGGAGGGCCCCGACGCACCGCCGAACGAGGTTGGGCTCCAGCCACCATCCCAGCCGTCCCAGCCGCCGCCGAAACCGTCGAAGCCGCCACGCATCGCGCCGCCCAGCAGATCGCCGATGATGATCCCGCCCATCATCGCGCCCAAGTCGCCGCCACGGTAGCGGCCGGCGAAGGCCTGCTGCGCGGACTCGACGTCGGCGTTGGCCAACGACAGGGCCTGGTCCGCCAGCGCGGCGGCGGCGTTGGCGTGGCCGATCGCTCCGTTGACATCACTGCTCCGCTTGTCGTGTGCTGCCTGCAATTGCCGGTTCGCCTCCGCAAGCCGGGTGCGCGCTTGCGGGCCGATGCTCCCGCGGCGGGTGTCGATGTAGTCGGAGACGGCGCGCACCCGCGCCTGCGCGGTGAACAACGCCTGCTCCAAGGCGCGGTTGAGGCGCTCGGCGCTTGCCCGCTCCTCGGCGACAACGGCCAGCAGCCGATCCAAATCGGCATCGGCCTTGGTCAACCGGGTGAAAGCGCCAAGGGGATCGGTGGCGCCGCGGGTGCGTGCGGCGTCGACGGCCTCGACCGCCGCGTCACGCATCCTCGCCAGCTCAGCGGTGTGCGCACCGTCGGCTTTTTGCAGATAGCCGTCGGCCTGTGCGATCCCCGTTTGAGTGTCGGCGATCACGGATGGCAGTCGTTCGGCGGCGCGACGGATATCGTGTGACGCGTTGTCGATGGCGTCGAGCAGCGAACGAGCCTGGGCCAGAGCCGATTCCGCAGCGCGCACCGCGTCGACCAAGGCACTCTGCTGTCCGCTGACCGCCTGCGCCGCCAGCTCGCGTGCCCGGCTGATGTTCTGCTCGCCAAAGGCCAGCCGTTTTTTGGCGGCGTCGACGTTGCCTGACACCGAAGTCAGTGCGGCAGCGTCGAATTCGCGATGCAACTCGGCGAGCCGCTGTTCTGCCGGGCCGATGCGGGCGGTGAGCTCGACGACCTGCCGGGTCAGCCCGTCCAGTCGCTCCGGGGCGTTGATCACCAAGTCGCGCAACTGCTCGAACGCCTGTCGCTGCGATTCCAATTCGCGGTCGGCCCGCGCTGCCGACACGATCACCTTGGTCAGCAGCTCGCGGCGCTGTGCGGGCGTCTCGGGTATCGCGTCGTCGAGTTGCTGGCGGACGTTGAACGCTTGGGTCAGTGCGGCGTTGGCGTTGTTCACCGCACGGGTGAACGGTTCGGTGCGCTCGGGGCCGAACTCGTCGATGGCCAGGGCCAGTTCGTTGGCGCTGGTGCGCACCGCGTTGTCGACCTCGACCACCTTCGACCGCGACAGGTCGTCGAGCACGTCCAGCGGCAGCGCGGCGAGCGCATCGGGATCGGTAAGGTCGGCACGGCGCGCCGCGGCAACCGCGGCGGCGTGGCGTCGCCGGCGGCGGTAGCGCATCACCACCACCAGCGCCAGCATCGCGACCGCGATGACGCCCAACGCGACCAGCAGCGGCGCCCACGCCGACGAACCGGATGGTCGATCGAGTCCGGTGGCCGCGGCCACCGCGGCGCCGCTCCAGTCGCCGCGATGCAGCGCGGGTTCGATCCGGGTGCGCCGCAGGTCGTCGATTCGACGCGAGTCCAGGTTCTTCACCGTTGCCGGCACGAGGAAGGCATACGCGCGGTCGGCGGTGGCCACTGCCAGCAACGCGTCGTAGTCGCCCAGGTCGCTGGCGCTGCGGGTGCTCTGCGCCCAGCTCACCGCGGCCTGCCCGGAGAAGGTGTCGACGTAGACCACCCACAGCCGGATGTGCCGGTCGGTGTAGAGCTTGTTCACCGCGGCCTCGACGGCGTCACGGCCCGCGCCGGTCAATGCGCCGGCGTCGTCGGTGACGTAGTCGGACAACCGGAATGGCGGTTGCGCGGCCGCTGCCGGGGCAAGCAGCAGCGCGGCAGCCAGCGTCGCCACGATCACGCCGAACAGGCGAGCGATGCGCATGCTCGCCAATGTAGCCGGGGGACGGCGGTCGGCCCTGGCAGACTGTCGTTCGATGAATCCGCAGGACCCCTACGACGACTTCGACCGCCAGCGGCTGGTGGCCGAGGCCCCCAAGACCGCGGGATTGCCGGGCACCCAAGGCCAGCACCGCACCGACTTCGCCCGCGACCGGGCCCGGGTATTGCACAGTGCCGCGCTGCGCCGGCTGGCCGACAAGACCCAGGTCGTCGGGCCGCGGGAAAGCGACACCCCGCGCACCCGGCTGACCCACTCGCTGGAAGTGGCGCAGATCGGCCGCGGCATGGCAATCGGACTGGGATGCGACGCCGACCTCGTCGACCTGGCCGGGTTGGCCCACGACATCGGCCATCCGCCGTACGGCCACAACGGCGAGCAGGCGCTCGACGAGGTCGCGGCCGATTGTGGGGGCTTCGAGGGCAATGCGCAAAACTTCCGTATTCTCACCAGCTTGGAACCCAAAGTCCTTGATTCCCAAGGCCGTAGCGCCGGACTGAACCTGACCCGGGCGGCGTTGGATGCGGTCACCAAATATCCGTGGACGCAGACCCAGAGCCGCGACAAGTTCGGTTTTTACGACGCCGACCGCGACCCGGCGGCCTGGGTGCGTGACGGCGCACCGGCCGGGCGGGCCTGCCTGGAAGCGCAGGTGATGGACTGGGCCGACGATGTCGCGTATTCGGTACACGACGTCGAGGACGGCGTCATCTCCGGCCGTATCGACCTGCGTGTGCTCGCCGACGACGACGCCGCCGCTGCGCTGGCCAAGTTGGGTGAGACCGCGTATCCGCGGCTAAGCGCCGACGATTTGGTGGCCGCCGCCCAGCGGCTGTCCGGGCTGCCGGTGGTCGCTGCGGTCGGTAAGTATGACGCCACACTGGCGGCGTCGGTCGCGCTCAAGCGGCTGACCAGCGAGCTGGTGGGCCGCTTCGTCTCCGCGGCGATCACCGCCACCCGCGCGGCCGCCGGATCCGGGCCGCTGGCGCGGTATGCGGCCGACCTGCACGTGCCCGACCTGGTTCGTGCCGAAGTGGCGGTGCTGAAAACGCTGGCGCTGCAGTTCATCATGTCCGATCCACGGCACCTGGACATGCAGGCCCGGCAGCGCGAACGCATCCACCGGGTGGCGCAATGGCTGCTGGCCGGCGCGCCGCGAACCCTGGACCCGATCTTTGTCCCGGCGTTCAACACCGCCGCCGACGACCGCGCCCGGCTGCGGGTCATCGTCGACCAGATCGCTTCCTACACCGAGGGACGATTGGAACGCATCGAGGCCCCATAGCCCCGGCATCACCGCGGCATCACCGCCCGGCCGGCGGTTATCCGGTGCCGATCACCCCGCAGGCCATCCGTTTCTCGGCGTCGGGGGTGTGCTGGGCGCCGTGCAGCACGAGCGCGGTCTTGCTGCCCGCCAACAAATCGGCCTCGGTGAACGCATCGCTGGTGGTGACCAGCAGCGCCGCGCCGTCCTTGCGAACCTGCAGTGCGGGCAGGTCCCCGCTTGCCGGTTCCCCGGTGTGGCCGGGCGCCTGATAGTGCTCGCCCGCGGAGAAGAAATCGCCGGCCGGGCCGCCGTTGGGAGCCACGGAGTTGGGTTCGCACTTGCCTACCGAGTGGATGTGCATCATATGGAAGCCCGGTGTCAGGACACCCGTCGCGACCGTCTTGACGGTGATGGTGGCATAACCGTTGGCGAACTGGAAGCTGGCGGTGGCAACGGGCCGACCGTCGGCCGTGTTCACTTGTGCGGTAAGCGTTTCGGCGCCAGGTGCCGGGCTGGTGGGTGAAGTCGCCGGCGAACCGGTGTGCACCGGCGGGGTGGTGCCCGGCTCACTGCTGGGGTGCTGGTTGGGGCTGCAGGCAATCAGGAAAGCGACGGGCACGCACAGCAGGGTGGCGGACATGGTGGTGGGCTTGGTCATGGATCGACCGTAGTCGGCGGGGCCGCGATCATGTCGCGTGGCCGCTCTACACTAAGCCGGTGGCCGGCCGTATCTCCGATCGTGATATCGCCGCCATCCGCGACCGCGTCCGCATCGACGAGGTCGTCGGCGACTACGTCCAGCTGCGGCGGGCCGGCGCCGACTCGATGAAGGGCCTGTGCCCGTTCCACGACGAGAAGTCGCCGTCGTTTCATGTGCGGCCCAACCACGGGCATTTCCACTGCTTCGGCTGCGGGGAGGGCGGCGACGTCTATGCATTCGTGCAGAAGATCGAGCACGTCAGCTTTGTCGAGGCCGTCGAACTGCTGGCCGACCGGATCGGCTACACGATCACCTACACCGGTGCGGCGACCAGCGTCCAGCGCGATCGCGGCACCCGCAGTCGGCTGGTCGCTGCCAACGCCGCGGCTTCGGCGTTCTATGCCGAGGCCCTGGAGTCCGAGGAGGCCGCCCCGGCCCGCCAGTACCTCGCCGACCGGAATTTCGACGCCGACGCCGCCCGCCACTTCGGGTGCGGGTTTGCGCCCTCGGGTTGGGACTCGCTGACAAAGCACTTGCTGCGCAAGGGCTTTGACTTCAAGGAGCTGGAGGCCGCGGGCCTGTCGCGGCAGGGGCGTCGCGGCCCGATCGACCGCTTTCACCGGCGGTTGCTGTGGCCGATCCGCAGTACGGCCGGCGAGGTGATCGGGTTTGGGGCGCGGCGGCTCTTCGACGACGACCCGATGGAAGCCAAGTACGTCAACACCCCCGAGACGCTGCTGTACAAGAAGTCGTCGGCGCTGTTCGGCATTGATCTGGCCAAGCGCGATATCGCCAAGTGCCATCAGGCTGTCGTGGTCGAGGGCTACACCGACGTGATGGCGATGCATCTGGCCGGGGTCACCACTGCGGTCGCGTCGTGCGGTACCGCGTTCGGTGACGAGCACATGGCGATGCTGCGCCGACTGATGATGGACGACAACTTCTTTCGCGGCGAACTGATCTATGTGTTCGACGGCGACGAGGCGGGCCGGGCGGCGGCGCTGAAGGCGTTTGCGGGTGAGCAGCACCTGGCGGGCCAGTCGTTTATCGCGGTGGCCGGCGACGGCATGGACCCCTGCGACCTTCGGCTGGCGCACGGTGACGGCGCGCTGAGGGATCTGGTGGCGCGGCGAACCCCGTTGTTCGAGTTCGCGATTCGCTCAGCGCTGGCCGAATTCGACCTGGACAGTGCCGAGGGCCGCGTGGGTGCGTTGCGCCGCTGTGTGCCGATGGTCGCCCAGATCAAGGACCCCACGCTGCGCGACGAGTACGCCCGCCAGCTGGCCGGCTGGGTCGGTTGGGACGACGTCGCCCAGGTCGTCG
>Ga0070737_10003557_pt1 | contig 16649 bp, 18 predicted proteins | sample Coa_R1_10_FD_66438 | JGI IMG/M metagenome (GOLD analysis project Ga0070737, IMG submission 66438) | Surface soil microbial communities from Centralia Pennsylvania, which are recovering from an underground coalmine fire - Coalmine... | ecosystem: Environmental > Terrestrial > Soil > Unclassified...
CTCTTGAGCGTGCTCGCCTATAATTTCTTTTTCCTGCCGCCGGTCCACACCCTCACTATCGCCGATCCCGAGAACGTGCTGGCGCTCGTCGCGTTCCTGGTCGCGGCGATGATCGCCAGCAATCTTGCCGCCGGCACCCGCGCGCAGGCGGTGGCGGCGCGCTCGCGCGGCCGCGTCACTGAAGAGCTGCTCGCCTTCAGCCGCAAGCTGTCGGGGGTCGCGACCTTGGACGATCTCCTCTGGGCGACGACCTATCAGATCGCCTCGATGCTGAAGCTCCATGTCGTCATCCTCATGCCCGAAGGCATCGATCTCGTGGTGAAGGCGGCCTATCCGCCGGAAGACGAGCTCGATGGCGGCGACATCGCGGCGGCGAAATGGAGCTGGGCCAACAACCACACCGCCGGCCGCGAGTCCGATACCTTGCCGGGCGCGAAGCGGCTGTTCCTGCCGCTGCGCACAGGGCGCGGCGTCGTCGGCGTGATGGGTCTCGATCGCGACGGGCCGGGTCTGCTGCTGACGCCCGACGGAAGGCGGCTGCTCGATGCGCTGATGGATCTGGCGGCGCTCGCGATCGAGCGCATCCATCTGCAAAACGATCTCGACGCGGCGAAGCTGCAAGCCGAAAGCGAGCGGCTGCGCTCGGCGCTGCTCACCTCGATCTCGCACGATCTCGGCACGCCGCTCGCCTCGATCATCGGCGCCGCCTCGAGCCTCAAGAGCGTCGGCGATCGCTACGACGACACGCAGCGCGAAGCGCTGCTCTCGACCGTGCTCGACGAAGCCGAGCGGCTCAATCGCTTCGTCGCCAATCTGCTCGATATGACGAAGCTCGAATCCGGCGCGATCGCGCCGAAACAGGAATTGATCGATCTCGGCGAGATCGTCGGCACCGCCTTGCAGCGCGCCGGCAAGGTGCTGGCGCATCACAAGGTGAAGGTCGATCTCGGCGCCGATCTGCCGATGCTGCGCCTCGACTTCGTGCTGTTCGAGCAGGTCCTGTTCAACTTGCTCGACAACGCCGCGAAATACGCGCCGCCCGAATCGACCATCGAGATTCGCGCCCGCAAGCGCGACGGCATGGTCGAGCTGCATGTCTTGGATGAAGGCGCCGGCATTCCGGCCGATCAGATCGAGCGCATCTTCGACAAGTTCCATCGCGTCGGGGAAGGCGATCGCAAGCGGCCGGGCACGGGCTTGGGCCTCGCGATCTGCCGCGGCTTCGTCACCGCGATGGGCGGCACGATCCGCGCGCGCAATCGCACCGATCGCAGCGGCGGCGACTTCATCGTCGAATTGCCGATACCGCCGCAGCGCGCCGAGGCGGCATGACCACGCATCCCCACCGCATCCTCGTCATCGACGACGAGCCGGCGATAAGGCGCTTGCTCAAGACCAGCCTCAGCGCCGAAGGCTACGAGGTCGAGGAAGCGGCGACGGGCGAGGCGGGCTGGATGCAGTTCGGCCGCGTGAAGCCCGATCTCGTGCTGCTCGATCTGGGCCTTCCCGATATCGACGGGCGCGAGGTCTTAAAGCGCATCCGCGGCGCGGGACTGGTGCCGGTCATTATCCTCTCGATCCGCAGCGACGAGCGCGGCAAGGTCGAGGCGCTCGATCTCGGTGCCGACGATTACGTGGCAAAGCCCGTCGGCATGGACGAGCTCAACGCGCGCGTCCGCGCCGCGCTGCGCCACCGGCTGCAGCAGGAAGGCGCCGAGCCGATCTTCAAGACCGGCGATCTCGCGGTCGATCTCGTCCGCCGCCACGTCACCGTGAAAGGGCAGGAGGTCAAGCTCTCGCCCAAGGAATACGATCTCTTGAAGATGCTCGTGATGCATGCCGGCAAGGTGCTGACGCATCAGATGATCATGCGCGAGGTCTGGGGCGCGGCGAGCGATGTGCAATATCTGCGCATCTATATCCGCCAGCTCCGCCACAAGATCGAAGCCGATCCCCAGCGGCCGTCGCTCATCCAGACCGAGGCCGGCGTCGGCTATCGGTTGAAGCTGGATGCGTAGATTATTGCCCTCTCCGCGCGAGGCGGGGAGGGAGGGTGAGGTGTGTTTCAACGCACACCCACCTCACCCTACCTCTCCGCCCTCGAGGGCGGAGAGGGCTATTGGTTGTCCTTATGAAGGTGCGTTTGACCGCGCGCGCCGCTTTCGGTAGGGCATTCGCATGAAAGTCTGCGTTTACGGCGTCGGCGCGATCGGCGGGCATATCGCGGCGCGGCTTGTGAAAGGCGGCGCGGAAGTCGCGGCCATCGCGCGCGGTGCCAACCTCGCGGCGCTACGCGAAAAAGGCATTACCGTGAAGACGCCGCGCGGCGAGATCGGCGGCGGTCTGCGCGCGACCGACAATCCCGCCGAGCTTGGCAAGCAAGATGCCGTCGTGGTCGCGGTGAAAGCGCCGGCGCTGCCTTCGGTCGTCCAGGGCCTCGGCGCGCTTATCGGTCCCGAAACGAGCGTCGCCTTCGTCATGAACGGCATCCCGTGGTGGTATCTGCACGCCCATGGCGGCGCGCTCGACGGCAAGCGCTTGCAGCATCTCGATGCGCATGATGCGCTGCTCAGGGTCGTCGGTATCGCGCGCACCATCGGCGGCGTCATCTATGGCGGCTGCGATCTTGTCGCGCCGGGCATCGTCAACGTAGAAGCGCCGCAGTCGCGGCTATGGCTCGGCCATCCCGACGACCGCAAATCGCCGGCGATCGACGCGCTCGCGACGGTGCTGCGCGCCGAGGATTTCGTCGTCGAGACCAGCGCGAATATCCGCCGCGATCTCTGGGCGAAGCTGCAGGTGAACATCACCTCGGGCCTCTTCGCCTGCCTGACCGATCAGTCGCTGCGCGCGGCGCATGACGAGCCCTGGTGTCGGGCGGCGGTGCGCAGTCTTGTCGACGAGGTCAACGCGCTGGCGTCGGCGCTCGGCTGCACCACCGCGCTTAGCCTCGAACGGCTTGCCGGGCAGGCCAACCAGCAGCGCAAGACCTCGATCGCGCTCGATCTCGACCTGCATCGGCCGATCGAGTTCGATTGCCAGTTCGCCGTGCCGCTCGAACTCGCGCGGCTCGTGAACGTGCCGGTGCCGACCTTCGAGCTGCTGGCGGGACTCTTGAAGCTGCGCGCGATCGCCGCGGGCTCCTATCCTTCAGCGGCGTGATAGCGCGCGCTCATCTTTGGTTGCGATCGCGACCAATTTTTCGTCTGCATGCAAAAAAGTCCGTGCAGGACAACGAGGTTGCGGTGACGTTCGCGTTGAACGCTCGGGCATTCCCGCGCTAATATAACGCTATGACGCTCGAACGAGCGCGAAGTAAGGGGAGAAGTTCGGGTGGACACGTTCCTGTTGATGGTGCACGGTATCCTCGCCGTGTTTCTGCTGGGCGCACTGACCCATCAGGCTTTCGCCGTTGCCTGGAAGCCGGCGCGCGGCGATCAGAATTTCTTTGCCAATTACCGCGCCGTGCGCGCCGAGCGCTACGTCACCGCGGTCGTCGTTCTCTATCTCGTGACCTATTTCGTCGGCGGGTTTTTGCTCTATCCCGAATATCGCTACCTCGCGCGGCCATTGCTCGAACAGCTGCACAAGAACGCGATCGTCGGCAGCTTCGAGATCAAAGAGCATTTCATGACGGTCGGCGTCGTCCTGCTACCGGTCTATTGGTATCTCTGGAAGAATCCGCAAACCTCCACAATGGCGCGGAACCTCGTGACGATCGTCCTCACGTTGCTCGTGTGGTACGGCTTCATCGTCGGGCATCTGGTCAACAATTCGAGGGGATTCGGCATATGAGTCTCACGCGCGCGCTTCCCGTCTTTTCCGCCGCGTTTCTGATCGTCTATGCGATCGTGATGTACTTCAACTTCGCGCCTTTCAGCTACTACCCCCAGGTCGGGCAGTTCGCTTCGGGCGTCGCGCCGGCAAGCCCGACGCTTGGCCCGGCGATGTATTGGTATGGCTGGCTGAGCGAATCCTTTGTGATCGCGGCGGTCGTCGCGTTCATCGCCGGCTTCGCGCCCGAGAATGTCGCCAGCCGTATCGCGCCGATCGCGGCCTGGCTTTCGGTTCTGGCGATCTTCTTCTACCCCTGGGTTCTGCGCGCCTGGTTCATCCACTGAGGTAACCGCGCGGCACGCTCGCGTGTTAGGGAGGCATGAAGATGCGTCCCTTGGCCGCTTTGCCCGCTCTGGCGTTGCTCGTTCTTGGCGCGCGCCTTGCTGCGGCGGACCAGCTCAACGTGTTGAGCGCCGGCGCCGTGCAAGGGGCGATGAAAACGCTCGCCGCCGATTATCAGGCGAAGACCGGCACCACGGTACAATTCACCTTCGGCAATGTCGGGCAGATCGCGGATCGCTTGAAAGCCGGCGATCCGGCCGACGTCGTCATTCTCTCGGCGAGCGCGATCGACGATCTCGCCAAAGGCGGCAATATCGGCGTTGCCTCAGCGCGGCCGCTCGGCAAGGTCGGCATGGGTGTCGCCGTCGCCGAGGGCGCGACGCCGCCCGATATCGCGACGCCCGATGCTTTCAAGGCCGCGCTCCTTGCCGCGCCATCGATCGCGTATTCCGATCCCCAAGGCGGCGGCTCGAGCGGCATCTTTTTCGATCGGCTTATCCAGAAGCTCGGCATCGCCGACCAGATTCGCGCCAAGGCCGTGCTGATCCGCGGCGGCTCGGCGGCCGATCAGATCGCGCAAGGCAAAGCGGCGATGGCGGTGCAGAACGCATCCGAGCTGATCGACGTGCCCGGCATCCGCTATGTCGGGCCGTTCCCGGCGGCCGATCAGAATTACATCACCTATTCGGCCGGCGTTTATGCGCAGAGCGGCCAGGCGAAAGCGGCGGCCGATTTCATCGACTTCGTCACGCGCCGCGCCGCCGCGCCGCGCTGGCGCGCCGCCGGCGTCGAGCCGGCATCGGGGCGATAGCCGCGGCCGGTCGGCCCCTCGCATGCGCTATAGTGCGGGACAAGGAGGGGCGCATGGAACAGGCGATCGAATTCGTCTCGTCAGGGCTCAAGCTGCGCGGCGTGCTGCATTTGCCCGAGGGCGCCAGCGGAAAGCGGCCCGGCATCGTCCTGAGCCACGGCTTCGGCGGCTCGTGCCGCGGGGCCGGTCACCCGCAGCTTGCGGAGGCGCTGGCACGCGCCGGCTATGTCGTGCTGCGCTTCGACTTCCGCGGCTGCGGCCAAAGCGAAGGCGCGCGCGGCAGCGTCATCGTCGCCGAAGAAGTTGACGATCTGCGCCACGCGCTCGACTTCCTCGCCAGCCAACCGAGCGTCGATCCGGCGCGCATCGGGGCGATCGGCGCGAGCCTTGCCGGCTCGGTCGCGATCGAGGTCGCGGCCGGCGATCCGCGCGTCAAAGTCATTGTCGCGAACGGCGCCATCGGCAAGGGCGAGCGGCGCTTCCGCGCGCAATATAAGGACGAGGCCGCATGGCAGGCGTTTCGCAGGCGGCTCGATGAGGCGCAGCGGACCAAAGCGACGCTCAACCGCTTCGACATCATCCACATCCCGGAGCGCGACCGCGCGGGCCTGCCGCCGGGCGCGGTCATGGATTTCACCGCCGAGACGGCGTTGAGCCTGCTCGCCGACGATGCGGAAAGCGTCGTCGGCAAGCTCGCACCGCGCCCGCTGCTGCTCATTCATCCGCGCGGCGACGGCGTCGTGCCGGTCGGCGAATCCGAAGCGCTCGCCAAAGCGGCGGGCGCGAATGCCGAACTCCACATCCTCGAGGGCCACGCGCATTTCGCCGCCGCCAGCGCCGAGGTCGCGGCGCTGGTGCTCGACTTTTTGCAGCGGCATCTGCCGCCGCTGATCTAGCGCGGCGGCATCACCGCGATCAGGAGATGCGAATCGTATTTGCCGCCGGTGTGGATGATGTGGCGGCCCTGGTTGATGGTCTCGGGATGCGAATAGCCGACGCCGGGATAGGCGTAGACGTCGCTGCCTTGGACGACGAGGCGTAGCGTCTCGCCGGCGAGGAACTTGGTGCTCGACGGCCAGATCTCGATCTCGACCGGCACGATTTCTTTCGGCTTCAGCTTCAAGAGACGGCGATGGAGATGCCAGGGCTGCTCCGGCGTCGAGCGTAGGGGATCGAGCTCGCGATGCGAGACGCGCAGCCAACCTTGCGCCACCGGCCCGTCCTCCATCGCGTTGTAGCAGGGAAAGCCGACATGCTTGCCCGCCTTGTCGAATTTCTGCAGCGCGACGAAGAGGTCCATGTCGTCGTTGCCCTCGGCCTCGACCCAGAGCTTCAGCTTCATATAGCCGGTGAGCTCGGTCGGCCGCGCGAAGCGGAAATCGAATTCGGCGCGGTTCTCGCGATAAGCATCGGGTACGCGGGTCGAGCGCTGCGGCGCGTCGTAAGCCGCCTTGGCCCGCGTCTTGGGCGCGGTGGCGGAGAGCTTGCCGCTCTTCCCATCGAGAAAAAGCTTTTTGTGCTGCGTGCGCGCGATCGGCCAATCCTTCTCGGCGCGGAACTTGCCTTGATAATATTTCTCGCGCACCTCCATCCAGACGCGCGGCCACTTTTTCAGCTCGTTGTCGGCGCCGCGCAGGAAATGGTCGAAGAAGATGAGCTGGCGCGCGACGCTCGACGGCTGCATGAAATATTCCCATTTCTTGCGGCCGTGGATCTCGAGCCATTTTTCTGGCGAGGAAATCTCGCGAAAGCCTTGCAGCGTGCCGCGCGTATGCAGCCCGTGATCGCTCCAGCTCGCGACGATATAGGCGGGAGCGGTGATGTCTTTGAGGACGGCGCGCTTCGTCTCCCAATAGGCGTCCCAGAGCGGATGCGCCTTGACCATCGCCCAGAGGTCCTCGGCGCGGTTGAGGCCGTTGCTGAGCCGATTGGCGTTCCAGCGCGGGATGAAATGCGATTCCGGAATCCCGCCATGCAGCATCATCTCGCGATAGCAATCGCTGACGCCTTCCCAAAGATTGAAGGCGGCGAGATGCGGCGGCCGCGTCGCCGCGATCTGCCATTGGCAGATCGCCAGGTACGAGACGCCGGCCATGCCGATCTTGCCGCTGCACCAGGGGAGCGCGGCGATGTGCTCGATCGCGTCGTAGCCGTCGCGGCCTTCGGCGTGGTTCATGAAGGTCGCTTCGCCTTCGCTATGCCACATGCCGCGCGAATCGACATTGACGATGGCGAAGCCGCGCGGCGCCCACCACAGCGGATCGGGCGCTTCATAGATCGCGTATTTCGACAGCCACTCGTCCTTGACGCCGCCATTCTTATAGTAGTTCTCGTAGCGCGACGGGTTCTCCTTGCCGTAAGGCGCGTAAGTCATGATTGCCGGCACGGGCGCGTCGGTGTCGGGGCGGAAAATGTCGGCATAGATCTTCACGCCGTCGCGCAGCGTGATCGCGTGATCGCGCTCGAAGATGACGTTCTGCTCGATGCGCTCGACCTTATGGCCGAATTCCGGAAATTGACGCTTGGGCGGGCCGTAGCTCGGCTGCCAGATATAGTCGAAGCCTTCGTCGCTCATTTGCAGCCCCTTATTTCACGATGAATTTCGCGGCGTCCGGATCGTCCTTGGTGACGCCGAACTGCTTGCAGACATCGAGCCAGAATTGCAGCCGCGACGGCGGGACCTCGACCTCGGTCGCGGTGAAGGGCAGCTGCGCGACGATTTCGGACGGCAGCTTCAGGTATTTCGCTTCGATCGCCCGCGCGTCGTCGGGATGGGCCTTGACGTAGTCCTCGCCTTCTTTGAGGAGATCGCGGAAAGCGGCGATCGCTTGCGGGTTGGCCTCGGCCCATTTGCGCGTCGAGATATAGAAAGAGAGCAGCGTCACCTTGTTGACGCTGGTGATGTAATCGCCCGCGGGCGTCGCGACGCCCGCCTGGATCATGCGGGTGCGGAACGGCTCTACCGGCAGGACGGCGTCGACTTGCGCCTCTTTCATCAGATCGGCCATGCGCGGCATCGGCGTCTCGACATAATTGACGCTCTTCGGATCGACGCCTTCGACCGCGAGCCATTTTCTGAACATAATGTCGAGCGCGCCGTTGATGCCCGGCGTGCCGACCCTCTTGCCGGCAAAATCCTTGGCGCTTTTGATGTGCGCCGCAGGGCGCACCAGCACCTGGCGCGGATTGACCTCGGTCTGTATGCCGGCGCCGGCGACGATCACGAGATCGAGCCCATTTTCGTTCGCAAGGGCGAAGGTCGTCGCCGTGGTTTGCGCGATCTGCACGTTGTTGGCGTAGAGCGAGGCGGCGAGATCGGTGCCGGTCGCCTGGCTCAGCGTGATGTCGAAGGCGATACCGCGCTGCGTGGCAAAGCCGCGGTCCTGCGCCACCCAGGTCGCGAGGTAATCGTTGGCGAAGCCGGTCGCGACCACGACCTTATTGGAGGGGCCGGGACTTTGCGCGGCGGCAGTATCCGCCAGAACCAGCACGACGAGCGCGCAGAGGCGCGCCGCAACCGAAACACGCATGAACCTTTTCCCCCTCGCTTGCGCCCGCGATTGTCGCGCGGCGCTGCTGCGCGGCCGTTTGTACCAATTCGCCCACCCGGGCGCTATAATCCGAAGCATCGGGCATTTGCTGGGAGAGCGCCATGACGACCGCGCGCGAAAACGAGATCCTTACCCGGGTGGGGCCGGGCACGCCGATGGGCGATTTCATGCGGCAATACTGGCTGCCGATCGCCCAGAGCGACGAGCTCAAGGCCGACGGCGACCCGGTGCGCATCATGGCCCTCGGTGAGCCGCTGATCGCGTTCCGCGACACCTCGGGCCGCGTCGGCGTCATGGATCATCGCTGCGCCCATCGCTGCGTCTCGCTGTTCTTCGGCCGCAACGAAGAGAACGGCATCCGCTGCATCTATCACGGCTGGAAATTCGACGTCGACGGCAACTGCGTCGACATGCCGAACGTGCCCAAGCATCAAGACGTGAAGCATCGCGTCCATGCCAAGGCCTATAAAGCGATCGAGCGCTATGGCTGCGTCTGGATCTACATGGGCGAGCGCCAGGTGCCGCCGCCGTTTCCCGATTACGAGCTGAACGATATCGGCCAGGACGAGATCCGCGTCCAACTCCTGCAGCAGGAATACAACTGGCTGCAAGGCCTCGAGAACGATCTCGACACCTCGCATTTCGGCTTCTTGCATTTGGGCGGCGTCGACAAGTCGGACCTCGTGCCCGGCGACACGATGTATTACCTCGCCACCGATCCGACGCCGCAATTCCATATCGAGGAGACGCCGCTCGGCCTGATGTACGGCGCCTATCGCCCGGCCGACGAGGCGAATGCCAACACGCATTGGCGCTTGGCGCAGCTCATCGTGCCGTTCTGGGTGATCCCGCCGGCGGGCATGCTCGCCGATCAGATCATGATCAAGGGCTACGTCCCGATGGACGATACCCATACCATGGTCTTCACGATCCAGCGCAAGATGGCGCAGATGCGCTCGCGCACCAAGTCGGGCAAGCCGATCCCGGGCCTCGGCTTCGTGCCGAGTGCCGGCAACGAATACAAGCCCAACACCACCGACTGGTTCGGGCGTTGGCGCCTCACCAACGATGCGAGCAACGATTGGCTGATCGATCGCGAGGCGCAGCGCCATGGCGGCGTCTTTAGCGGCATTTCCGGCCTCAACGTCCAGGACGCGGCGGTCGGCGGCATGCTCGGCGAGATCTCCGACCGCACGCGCGAATATCTCGTCTCGAGCGATGCGATGATCGTGCGCGCGCGGCGCAAGATGCTGCAACTCGTCGAGGCTTACGCCGCCGACAAGACGAAAGCGTCGCCCGGTGTCGACGATCCCGGCGTCTATCGCAGTCATCGCGCCGGCAATTTCGTCGCGCCGACGGGCAAGCCGTTCCGCGAGGCCTACGAAGAGCAGATGCGCGCGCACGCCAATACGGCGCCGCGCTGGGCGGCGGAGTAGCGCGCTCGATCTGACGATGCATCGCCTCGCGTTTCTCGCCGCTGCAATCGTCGCCGCGGCGAGCGCCGCCAAGGCCGCGACGCCGATCACGCTGCTCTATACGCCGGGCGACAGCTTCACCGAGAGCTATGTCGCGAAGGACCATGGCATCTTCGAGAAGCACGGGCTCGACGTCACCTTGCAGACAGCGCCGAACGGCTCGCTCATCTCGGCGGCGCTGACCGCAAATTCCGCCCAGATCGGCGCGCCGACGCCGACGGTGCTGTTGCAGGGCGACGAGCAGGGGCTCGACCTCGTCATCATCGCCTCGGCCAATCGCAACGCGACGCAGCCGCCGGTTTCCGAGACCGGCATCGCCGCGCGCGCGGGCAGCGGCATCAAAAGCGCCGCCGATCTCGTCCATAAGAAATTCGGCGTGCCCGGCCTCGGCGGCACGATCGACGTGCTGACGAAGAGATGGGTCGAGAGCCGCGGCGTCGATTACCGGAAGGTCGATTGGGTGGAGATGCAATTCCCCAACATGCCCGACGCGTTGAAGGCGGGGCTCGTCGATGCGGTCTCGGCGGTCGATCCGTTCCTTGCCCGCATCGTCGCGACGAAGCAAGGCTATGCGATCGGCGATTTCGGCGACGTCATGCCGCCCGGCACCATGGTCGTGGTCTATGCGGCAACGCGCAGCTGGGCTGCAGCGCATGCCGGCGAGGTCGACGAATTTCGCGCCGCGCTCGCGGATTCGCGCGCCTTCGTCGAAGACCCGGCGAATGCCGCGACGGTCAAGGCGAGCATCGCCAAATATGTTCATCTGCCGCCGCAAGCCGCCGCGGCGATCCAGATCCCTACCAATCTCGACCCGGTGCCGCGGCCGCAAGGTCTCGCTTTCTGGATCGAGAATTGCCGCGCACAGGGCCTCATCACCGGCCATCCCGATGCGGCGAAGCTGATCGTGCCCTAAGTGCGCGACGCTTTGACCGGCGCGCGCCAGCGAGTGGGAAAGATCACCCAGGTGGTGACGAGGGCGATGATGCAGCCGAGGCCGGTGTCGTAAATCCGCTCCGAGAGCAGCGGCCGGTCGCCGCCTTGGGTCAAGAGCGCCATGTCGAGCAATACCAGCGCCATTGCGGTGATCGCGGCAAAGCCGGCCCAGCGCTGCCAGATGAGGCCCGGCGAGATGCAGAAGGCGAGCACCGCCGCTGCGGCGGTCAGATGCCAGGCGCTGTGGTCGAGCGAAACGATGAAGAGCGCGATGCCGACCCCGATCGCCGTGCCGAAGCCGCGCTGCAAGACGAGCTGCACGCTTTCGGAATCGTTGGGCCGCATCACGGCGAGCGTGGTGATCGTGACCCAGGCGGCATGGGTCGCGCCGAAATGCTTGGCGAGGAGAAGGCCGAGCGCCGCCGCCACCGCATAGCGCAGGCCGAAGCGCCAATCGGCGGCGTGCTCGCCATGAATATGATGAAGGCCCGCGCGCACGCTGCCGCCGGTCTCGACCGCGTAGGTCCGGCGCAGGCGTTCGTCGGCCCAGGCGACCAGCATCGCCCAGGCCGCGCCGGCGAAGGCGGGAAGGATCAGCGCCCAGCTCGCGAGATCGAGGCTCGCGACGATGATGAAGCTGAATCCCATGCAGCGCGCCGCATTCTCGAGGCCGCGGCTGGTGTTGTGCGCCCAGCCGATGACGACGGCACAGAGGAACAACACGCCGAGCTTCGCCCAGAAATTATCGCCGGCGATCCAGGCGAGCAGGCCGCCGAGCAAGATCGCATCGCCGCTCGTCGCCATGTTGATGAGGCGGTCCCTGATCTCGCCGCCCAAGTCGTTGAGCCACGGCCACAGCGCGCACAAGGTCGCGATGAGGCCGAGCTCGGGATTGCCGAAGGCGACGCCGGCGGCGATCGGCACGGCGACGGTGATCGCGCCGCGCCAGGCGCGATCCCACAGCAGCGCCTGGCCGTTGTAGCGAACCAGATCGAGCGGATCGAAGCCGAAGACGCGCATCACATCGGGGATGCGCGCTACAGTCTTAGGGCGCCGGCGAGCCGCCTTCGCCTTGCACGGCGGCGGCCGCCGCCGCTTCGCGTGCGGCCTGCTCTTCGCGTGCCGCGGCCTCGGCGGCGAGCTTCAAGGGATCGATGCCCTTGGCTTGCATCTCGGCCTCTTCGGCCGATTGCGCGACATTCGCCGTCACATTCACCGTGACTTCGGGATGCAGCACGACCTTCAAGGGGAACATGCCGAGCGTCTTGATCGGCTTTTCCAGGACGACCTGGCCGCGCGCGATCGTGAAGCCCGCCGCAGTGACGGCCTCGGCGAGATCGCGCGCCGAGACTGAGCCATAGAGCTGGCCGCTCTCGCCCGCCTGGCGGATGAGCACGACCGTCAGCTTGTCCATCTTCTCGGCGACCTGCTCGGCCTCTTTCTTGCGCGTCAGGTTCTGCGCTTCCAATTGCGCGCGTTGCTTCTCGAAAAAGGCGAGATTCTCCTTGGTCGCGCGCAGCGCCTTTTTTTGCGGCAGGAGGAAATTGCGTGCGAAGCCCGGGCGCACCTTCACAACCTCGCCCATCTGGCCGAGATTCTCGACCCGCTCCAAAAGGATCACATCCAACATGGGTGGGCTCCGTCAGCGCAAAGCGTAGGGCAGAAGGCCCAGATAGCGCGCGCGCTTGATCGCCTGCGCCAGCTCGCGCTGCTTCTTGGTCGAGACCGCGGTGATGCGGCTCGGCACGATCTTGCCGCGCTCGGATATGAAGCGCTGCATCAGCTTCACGTCCTTGTAGTCGATCTTCGGCGCGTTGGGGCCCGAGAACGGGCACGACTTGCGCCGCCGGAAGAACGGCCGCCGCGCGGCCGGACGGCCGCCGCCGCCGCGCTCGCTACCGCGTTCGCCGCGTTCGTCGTTATCGGCCATCGCTCATCTCCCTCTCTTCTTCGCGCGGATCGCGGTCGCCATAGCCGCGGCGCGGGCCGCGGTCGCGATCGCGCTCGTCGCGGTTGCGGCTCTGCATCATCGCCGAGGGCCCGGCTTCGAGCTCGTCGACGCGGATCGTCAAATAGCGCAGGATGTCCTCATTGATGCGCATGTTGCGCTCAAGCTCGCTCACAGCGGCGGGCGGCGCCTCGAGGTTGAAGAGCACATAATGGCCCTTGCGGTTCTTCTTGATGCGATAAGCGAGGTTTCTGAGACCCCAGTATTCGCGCTTCTCGACCTTGCCGCCATTCTCGGCGACGAGGTTGGCTAAGGTGTCGGTCAGGGCTTCCACCTGGGCGGTGGATATGTCCTGACGCGCAATAAAGACGTTCTCGTAGAACGGCATAAGTTCCCCTTATGGCTGTTTCGCGGCCCGCCGCTGGTCGAGACCCTTTTTCTCTGAAGAGGGCTCGAGCATCAGCCGCACGGGCCTAGCCGGCTCTCACCGGCAAGGAGGCGGCGGACTATAGCGGACGGGGTTCCGAACGCAAGCTGGCCGGACGGTCCGCACAGGCCCCGGCTGGACAGGCCGCCGGCTAAATGTTATCGCACCATGACAGGCGGGGAGGGGTGAATGGGCCGGTCTCTCTATTTGGTTGCTTTGCTTAGTATTTTGTCCGGATGCGTGGCGATTCAGATGGACCCGACGCGCGATTCCTTCGGGGTCTCTACAGCGCGCCCGGAGGCCGGCACGGCGGCGCCCTCGCCCGAGCAGATGAATGCACTCAACACCAAGGCAAACGCGATCTGCACGATCGGCACCGAAAAACGGCCGGCAACCGTCCAGCCGGCGCAGGACGGCCAACAATTCGTGGATCAGCAGCTGCGCTGCGGCCATTACGACCGCCTCAATTTCGATTACGGCCAGACCGATTGGACCAACGTCCTCTGACGCTCGCTGCATGAACGAACGGGGTCATTATCGCGTGGCGCTGCGATGACGCGCGCGCTGGTATTTCCGGGTCAAGGCTCGCAAGCCGTCGGCATGGGCCGCGATCTCGCCGGCGCCTTCGGAACGGCGCGCGATGTTTTCGCCGAGATCGACGAGGCGCTGCATCAGAATCTCTCGCGTCTCATGTTCGAGGGGCCGGAGAGCGACCTCACCCTGACCGAGAACGCCCAGCCGGCGCTGATGGCGGCGAGCCTCGCCGTCGCGCGCGTTTTGGAGAAGGACGGCGGCCTCGATCTGAAGCGCCAGATCGCGTTCGTCGCCGGTCATTCGCTCGGCGAATATTCGGCGCTCGCCGCCGCCTTCGCGCTCTCGCTGCCCGACGCGGCGCGGCTCTTGAAACGCCGCGGCCTCGCGATGCAGCGCGCGGTGCCTGTGGGCGCCGGCGCGATGGCCGCGCTCCTCGGCGTCGAGCTCGATCTCGCGCGCGCGATCGCCAAGGACGCGGCGCAAGGCGAGGTCTGCGATCCGGCCAACGATAACGGCGCCGGGCAGATCGTCTTGAGCGGCGACAAGGCGGCGGTGGAGCGCGCGGTCGTGATCGCGGCGGAGCGCGGCGTGCGGCGCTCGATCATGCTGCCGGTCAGCGCGCCCTTCCATTGCGCGCTGATGAAGCCCGCCGCCGACGAAATGGCCGAGGCGCTGGCCGAGGTGAAGATGAGCGAGCCGCTGGTGCCGCTCGTCGCCAACGTCAGTGCCGCCGCGGTGCGCGATCCCGATCGGATCAAGGATTTGCTGGTGCAGCAGGTCACGGGGCTCGTGCGGTGGCGCGAATGTGTTCTCGCGATGAAAGAGCAGGGCGTCCATGAGCTCGTCGAGCTCGGTGCCGGCAAGGTGCTGACCGGCTTGACCAAGCGTATCGACAAAGAGCTGAACGGGGTCGCGATCGGCGCGCCCGCCGACATCGAAGCGTTCTTGAAGACGCTGTAGCAAGATGCCAAAACATTCCGCACCGCCATTGCGAGGAGCCCGAAGGGCGACGCGGCAATCCAGATCGTCTGGATCGCCACGGCCACTCTGTGGCCTCGCGATGACGATCAATCGTTGGCGTTCTGAGTAGGGCTCACATGTTCGATCTCACCGGCAAGGCGGCGCTTGTCACCGGCGCCTCGGGCGGCATCGGCGGCGCGATCGCGCGCACGCTCCATGCTGCCGGCGCCCAAGTGATGCTGAGCGGCACGCGGCAGGCGGCGCTCGATCTGCTGGCCGCAGAGCTCGGCGAGCGCGCCTTCGTCGCGGTTTCGGATCTCGGCGATCCGGCGGCGGCGGACGCTCTCGTCAAAGGCGCCGAAGAGCGCATGGGCGCGCTCGATATCCTCGTCAACAACGCCGGCCTCACGCGCGACATGCTGGCGATGCGTTTGAAAGACGAGGATTGGCAGAAGGTGATCGATGTCGACCTGACCGCCGCCTTTCGTCTGGCGCGCGCGGCCTTGCGCGGCATGGTGCGGCGACGCTGGGGGCGCATCGTGTCGATCACCTCGGTGGTCGGGACGACGGGCAATCCGGGCCAGGCGAATTACGCCGCCGCCAAGGCCGGGCTCGTCGGCATGTCGAAAGCGCTCGCGGCCGAAGTCGCGCAACGCGGCGTTACCGTCAACTGCGTCGCGCCCGGCTTCATCGCGACGGCGATGACCGACGTGCTCAACGCGGAACAAAAAGCGCGCATCGCGCAGGCGATCCCGATGGGTCGAGTCGGCACGGCCGACGAGGTCGCCGCCGGCGTGCTGTTCGTCGCCAGCGACGAGGCGCGCTACATCACCGGCCAAACCTTGCACATCAACGGCGGGTTGGCCATGATCTAGTCGTCAGGGTTGAACCTGACGACCGGTTACGTTGGCTGGACCTTGAGGGAGCGATTCGCCATATTCCATTGGCACTTACGGCGGCTTGCCGTTGCCGCGCGGTCAAGGCAGACTTGACCGCCGGGCTTGACCAAAGAAGAGCGATGGCATAGTACCGTCACCGTTTTCCGCCAGGCCGTCGCCGTTGCGGACCATCAGCCAAGATTTGCGCGTCAATTTTGTCGAGGAACGAGTGATGAGCGATGTCGCCGAGCGGGTAAAGAAGATCGTCGTTGAGCACCTGGGCGTCGACGAGGCCAAGGTCACCGACAATGCCAGCTTCATCGACGATCTGGGCGCCGACAGTCTCGATACGGTCGAGTTGGTGATGGCGTTCGAGGAGGAATTCGGCTGCGAGATTCCCGACGATGCCGCCGAGAAGATCGTCACCGTGAAAGACGCCGTCCAGTTTATCGAAGCCCACCCTTCCTGATTACCGCACCCCTATGAGACGGGTCGTCGTTACCGGTCTCGGTCTGGTCACGCCTTTGGGCGTCGGCTGCGAGCATGTTTGGAAGCGCCTGATCAATGGCGAATCCGGCATCCGCGCCATTCAAAGCTTCGATGTCTCCGATCTGCCGGCGAAGATCGCGGGCCAGGTGCCGCGCGGCGAGACCGCGGCGGGCAATTTCAATGCCGACGATTGGGTCCCGCCCAAGGACCAGCGCAAGATGGACGATTTCATCATCTTCGCGCTCGGCGCGGCGGAACAGGCGGTCGCCGATTCGGGCTGGAAGCCGACCGACGAGGAATCGTTGGAGCGCACCGGGGTGATGATCGGCTCGGGCATTGGCGGCTTGCCGCAAATTTCCGAGACCTCGCTGACCCTTTTCGAGAAGGGGCCGCGCCGCGTCTCGCCGTTCTTCATTCCGTCCTGCCTTATCAACCTCGCTTCAGGCCAGGTCTCGATCAAATACGGCTTTAAAGGTCCCAACCATGCCGTGGTAACGGCGTGCTCGACGGGTGCGCATGCGATC
>Ga0070737_10003559_pt1 | contig 16646 bp, 19 predicted proteins | sample Coa_R1_10_FD_66438 | JGI IMG/M metagenome (GOLD analysis project Ga0070737, IMG submission 66438) | Surface soil microbial communities from Centralia Pennsylvania, which are recovering from an underground coalmine fire - Coalmine... | ecosystem: Environmental > Terrestrial > Soil > Unclassified...
AAAGTAGTATCTGTAAAATAATTTAGAGTACCAACATCGATGACCTCCATTTCTGGTGTCGTGATGGCGAGTCCCGAATTTCGGCATAATTACGGATGGGCTCGGAGGGACTTGAACCCACGACCCCCGCCGTTTTCTTGAGGGCACGTTACCCCCAGTCAGAGCGGTGTCCTAACCAAGCTAGACGACGAGCCCGCACTTCTCCAGTAATGAGAGAAGAGACGTTGCGCGAAATGAAGAGTTTGCGTTTGTTTAAATGCTTTAAGGACTGGAGGGTTTCTCCGTGATTTCAGAAAGTACACTCGTTGAAGAGTTTCCTATCAAGCGCTCGACGGCTTACTTCAACAACGCTTCGTACACTCCCATGAGCAGGGGAGCCATCTCAGCGATCACGAGGGCTCTTGAGCGATATTCCGCGGAGGGGCCTAGCGACTCTTTCTACCTCGTACTCAAGGGCGGAGCCAATGGATCGAGGACAAAGTTAGCCTCGCTCCTCAGGATCAAGGATCCATCCGACATTGTGTTCACCGAGAGCGCAACTCAGGGGATAAACATGATCGCAAACGGATTCAAATTCGCATCGGGCGATTCGCTGATAGTACGAGGCTGGGGAAGCGAGCACCCGTCCAACTTTCTTCCCTGGGTGTACTTTGCAGAGAAGAAATCTTTGCGCTTGCACAATCTTATCACGGACGAACTCGGGTTCCCGGATCTCTCGGAGCTTGACTCTACGTTGAAGAAGACGAGAGCGAAACTCGTGGTGGCGAGTCACGTCCTCTACAACCTTGGTACGATAATGAAGGCGCGGGAGATGTGCAAGATTTCTCATGAGCGAGACGCGAGCTTCTTCCTCGACGTATCCCAATCTGTTGGGAACATTCCGGTTGACCTTGAGGAGATCGGGTGCGATTACGCGGCGGGCACGGCTGCCAAGTGGCTTTGTGGTCCGCTGGGCCTCGGCTTCCTCTATTGTAGCAAAGGAGCGCTGGATACAATCGACCCTCTCAACTTTGGAGCAAACTCTGCGACGTACAAGCCAGACGGATCCTACGCTTTGTTCGACGGGGCCTCCAGACTCCAGGAAGGGTTCAGAAACTGGTCGTTTGCATACGGTCTCGAGTACGCGATTGATCTCCTTTGCGCCTTCGGGATCGACAACGTCCGTTCAAAGAACCTAAAGAACGCGGATGCAATTATTGAAAAGATAGATTCTTGTCCGGATAAGTACAAGTACATCGGATCGAGAAGAAAAAGTGAAAGAACGTGTATAATCCCGGTCGAGACTTTGAAAGCAAAACCATCCGAGGTGGTCGTGGATCTAGCGGGGAAGGGGATCGTGATCGCCGAGCGCGAGATTGGCGAAAGAAAGGTCCTCAGAATCTCTCCTCACTTTTACAACTGTGAGCAGGAGATTGAAAGATTGACCCGCGCCATGTGAGAAACGGAAACGTGGACTGGAGGGGATTTGAACCCCTGACCTCCCGCGCTCTCGACCTTTCAGAATGCGAGGCGGGCGTTACTACCGCTGAACTACCAGCCCGATTTTTGGAAAGTTTCCCCTAGTTCGTCCTTCACAAATTTCTTCCGAATTAATTAAATGAACTTTCCGATTGGCTCGATTGCGATCTTTTTCCGATTTAGGGGTCTCAATTTGCAAGCAGAAGCTTAAAAAAAGCCAGACAGAGTCTGTTTTCTTAAGCCTCTCGCAAGAGGGCTCTCCCAAGTTTCGGGCCGGTAGCTCAGCATGGACCTTACCATTCAATTGGTGAAGGATGAACTTAGAGCGCGTGACTGATAACTCCCAACCTACGTCAAGTGGAGTAAGAGATCACGAGGTCGCCGGTTCAAATCCGGTCCGGCCCATCCCGATTTTCAGTTCTTCAAATCTAAGGCTTATTGGGCCCTGCCCTGAAACGAGATCTATTTAGAGGGACACGAGGCGGAGCGAGGAATCGAATCTCTTGAGCCCAAGCACCCAGGCCGGGCATAAAAAACGCTCGGGTTCAAATCCTACCGTTTTTTTGGAGTGTTCTTCGTTGGCGAATTAATATTACTTTTTAGCAGAATCTTCCTCGGCGTGGCGATGAACAAGTTTCCATCGCCCGTCTCCTTCCTTCCTGAATATGCTCGTGGCACGAAGGATCCGAGAAGCGTTCTCACTGCTACTTTCCAGTCGGACTTCCTGATGCTCGAGCTCAACACAACACCCGAGTTCATCAGTCTCAAACCTAAAGATCCTTTCAAAGCGTACTTCGCCGGCTCTGTAGCGAGACGATGCCCAGTCATATCTCCTTTCAACGGAGTCCCATCCGTGAGCGTATCCGCCAAAGCCGCCGAAGAGAGTAACGTCATCCGTGTGCGAGGAAATCTCCTTCAGCTGCTTTGGATCTCCGTTGACAAATTTGATGATTGCTTTATGATATTCTTCGAGCGCTGAATCAAAGTTGCTTTTGTCTTCTTGACCCAAATCTACCTTACTCCCTCTTTCGCCAACTTTTTCGCCTTGGCCCTATTTGCAAAGGATAAAGATTGCGAGAATTAAGTACGTCGCCTCTTGCTTCAGAGTTTCGAAAGGTTCTCTGCATTTCGGTGTGCGATGTACGCTTTCTCATTTTGGGCTAATTGGCAGTTCATTTAGGAGTTTCCGCGCCTCTGCCATGGAGCCGAAAGGATGGTCGAGCATTGCAACTGCTGAAGTAATGGTCGGATTGCACCCTCAGAGACACAACCATCCTTCGTACTAGCAAGCTTGTCCAGAAGTGCACGGGAAAGAAGAGAGGGCGGGATTAGTGCACAAAGACCCTTACTAGTGATGTGGCCGTGGAAAAAGAAGAGTGTTATGTCGTAGGATGACTCTCCAGCTTTTCTCATTGCGACTCACTCTGCTCATGAAGCGTCTTACTCAGACTTGGCTTCGATATTCCAGTACACGAGGAACGCATGGCGAGAAAAGTTAGAAGTTGGATTGATTTGTAGCAAACCTTATCGCATTCCTTTCAGAATCATTCCATGCGCACACAAAAACCGAGAGCGATCGGAGTTTTCCACTCGTGGCCGGAGACATTGAAGTGAATTAGAGCCTTGTCGGACATGATCACCCCCACAATCTCAATTGTTTTTGGCAGTCTCGCTCTTGTGGTGATCCTTGGCTTTGTCCTACTGCTCAGGGGTCCTCCGCGGCCGCGTTACGAGCGAGAAGATTACTTTAGCAGGAAAAGAGAAAAAAGGGTGGCGAACCCCGAGCCGTCGTATTCGCCGAGATTTGATCGGCAGAGGCCATCCTACAGGTCAGGTGGTCTAGCTCCCCCAAACACCGATGGCAGAAAGATTCTGGCCATCGTCGCCATAGTAGCAATCTTGGGGATCTCCATCTCCATCGTCTACCAATCTTTCGTTGGGCTGTTGATCATATTCGCCCTTCCGATCATTGTAAACTATATCAGATCTCGTGCGGGCGGTGCAAATCGTGGGCGAAACGGCAGATCTGACAGGGACGACTCTTCTTCTTCCTCGTCCTTTTCTAACTAGTTATTTTCCCTCAGTGTTACATTGACCAGCATGCACCGCAGCCGGAGATACTCGATAACTTGTGACGACGAAGACGGGCTCGTTCTATCGAACGCAAGAGAGCAGTACCTCTGGGATTCGTTTGAAACCCTGATCAGGATTCTTGCTGAAGAGGGTTCCTCAGTACTTCCACCGATCTCCGCCTTGATGGCGTGGAAGGAAGTTCCTCACCGCAAAGCAACCGCAAAGGACGAGTATTCGTGGAGAGCGCTCATCGAACTCGTAAAGAACAGCGATTTGAGACGGGTTTGCAACGGGCGCAGCGCGGAGGAACTGGTCATACTAACCGACAAGCCGACCATGCTCAAAATCGCCGGTGAAGTGACCAACGCGTACATGCACTCGTACAATCTGGGACACAGAATCACCTTCGGAGCTCACAAGGACTCGAAGGAACCGTCCTGATTTGCCTTGTAAAAGTGATCGACCTTCACGTTGAACACGCCTGCTTCGATGACTCCCGGGATCAACTTTAGCGCGGCCTCCATCGATCTCGGGTCTGAAATCGGCTCCTGAAATTGGCAGTCCAGTATTATGTTCCCGTTCTCGGTGAAAAACGGGTATCCCTTGTCCAGCTTTCTGAGGACCGGCGTAGCGTTGAGTTGCGCCCTAATTTTTGACTCGACCGAGGGGAGAGCAAACTGTGCGACCTCCACGGGGACGGCTCGGTTAAGCACCGTCACGAACTTGCGCTCGTCGGCAAGGATGATGGATCTGCTCGCGCTCGAAAGGATGATCTTCTCGCGAAAGAGCGCACCGCCTCCCCCCTTCACCATCGAGCGATTGGTCACGGAGATCTGGTCTGCCCCGTCCACCGCTACGTCTATCCGCTCGGGACACCTGGCGGTGTCTTCGTGGAGCGGCATCCCGTTCTCACGGGCGAGAAACCACGCCTGCATGGAGGAGGGCACGACTCTCAGGTTCAAACTAGATTTCGCGTTGACCTCGCCCAGGGCGCGCGCAAATGTGGAAACCGTCGAGCCGCTACCGAGTCCCAAAATGCAATCCTTGTGAATGTATTTTGCCGCTATCTCAAGAGCAATGCTCTTGAAGGCGCTATCGAGCAGATTCGAGGAACTCAAGTTTCGACGTCCAGCTTCTCCAGACGGTCAAGGGCTTCCAGAAGCTCCTTCTGGAGCTGTTCTGCCTGTGAATCGCTCTCCGAGATCGGACGCTTCCGTAATCTGGGATCGGGCTGGGGCGCTACCGAATCCTGATTAACCGCTTGGGGCTCAATCGGCCTGAGCTGCTGATTTTGATCTGGAGATTCGCTCACTTTTGCAGCGGATGCTGATCCCTGAATCTGCTTTGGTGCTTCGGGATCGATCATATCGGAGATGTCCGGGACCCGCGGCTTTGACCCCGCCTGCTCGGGCTGTTGCTCTTCGGACGCCGTGGGCTTTGGCTGAAGGGGAGCTAAAAATTGCTGGATCAGCGGCCCCGCGGCTACCTTGGTCCTTTCAATCCTTCTGTCGATAGCGTCCATCTTTTGATTCACGAGTCTGATCAACTGGTCTCGGAGCGTCTCCAGATCGCCGACCTCGATGAATGCATCAACCTCCAGGATCCTCTGATCCAGCGATTTTAGTTCATCCCTGTATTTCGAACTGAGGATCCCGAGCTCCTCCTTTGTAATCTCCCTTGACGCCTCTGCCTCGTACAGTCGTGTGAGGGCCGCGGAGACCAGTTCCTTTTCAAGAAGCAACGTTCGTAATTCGCGCTTGCTCTTCTCCAAGATCGCGACCGGTATGACCCTCGCCTCGCGCTGGGGGATCAGGGCAACGCCTTGATGAGAATCCATCTTTGGTTCAGAACTGGAAGCGCCAGCCTCATCTTCACTGGACTCTCCAGATTTTAGCGATTGCAATTGTCCCTCCGGCGGGGAAGCACCAATCTTTTTCTTGCCGTTCGAGCGGCTCACGTAGAGATAAGAAACGATTGACCCTGATCCAAGCCCGATGGCAACTCCACCCAAAGCTAGGACGATCTCGTTAAAAGACAAATGGGAAGCGCTTCTCTTCTCTCTCTTTTTTCCTTCTTTTCTTTCGATCCTAACTATTGGTATTTCTCATCGAAGAGGGCAAAAGGAGCGGAGAAGCGAATTCTGAAGCACATCCGCTAGCCGCGAAAACGCGTCATCCACGAGTATCTGCGCATCGTCGCCGAATCCCCAAACCCGCACTGCGAACATCTCTTCTTCCTCACGTGAAAAGAGTGATGGCCGCATCTCCTACACCTTATGTGGGTCTTTTTCCGACCCATCTTTCCCATTGATGAAGTTCCTCTCATATCTCTATGTCACACACTTCGGAATTATTCTACTATCTCACGATCCAGGAGGGGGCGAGATTATCACCACGTTGTCCCCGCGCACGATTATCGTCCCGAGCGGGCTCGTCTTGCCTTCCTCTACAATCTCCTCTGAGGAATCCAAGAGGAGGTTCATGTGCTGGTCGAAACCTTGCAGGTTACCCCTGATCACCTTGCCCCCTTTGAGCTTTATCAGGACTATCTTCCCGACGCTCTCGTCAAGTACTCTGACAGCCATATCTTGGGACATTGTGCGAGGATCGACCGGACCGATGTGGAACTATTGCTTGTCGCGAACTCTTATTAAGATTATTTGCATTAGAGGCTGATCGCCTCAAAGAGTAAAAGAGAGGCACCCAGTAGACCCGATCAAGGCACAATTGCGCATCTATAACCTTTCCAAATCGGCACGAGACGAGATAGTCCACAAAATCACGGGCTTTACCTCAGCGAAACCGAAGGATCTCAAGATAGCAGAACCGGAATCTGATGGCGATTCTTCCATAATCTTTGACAGGGAGGAGAGGCTCTACGTGGGACAAAGGAGACTCCCGTCCGGAGAGGAGCTCATCTTCCCACTCCTCAAGGATGAGAGAATCCTACCGAAATTGCCCGTCGTGACGGTCGACAGCGGAGCTGTAAAGTTCGTCTGCAATGGAGCAAACATCATGCGGCCCGGGATAACGAAACTTGAGGGTGATGATTTTGCCAAGGGAGGTCTATTGGTGGTTCGTGAGCAGAAGTACGGCAAGGCGATCGCGGTTGGCCGAGCGCTCCTCTCAAGGAAAGAATTGGAATCTGCCTCAAAGGGACCGGTCGTAGAAAACGTCCATTACGTGGGGGACAGGCTCTGGGATTCGCTCAAGGAGATCGACGGCCCGGGACAGGCAAGTTAGTTAATGGCGTTGTTTTTAAGCGAGCTCGTGCGAGATCCAGGTTATTCACTAGAAGCAAGATAAAAAGCCGTGTTTTCAAATAATCCCGATTGGGAGGTAAAATCGTCACCTTGAGCGCAAGCAGAACCGCCACCGAAGAGTCCCCGGCGATATTGCTCAAGGCCTTCCCGTTGAAGAGCCCCCAAGAGGTTCAGCAGATCAAGGAAGATGTGAAGAACAGGACGATTGTAATCCTCAAGATCACCCCGCTCGCGAGGTCAAGCATTGATGAGCTGAAAAATACGATCGAGCAGCTCACAGATTTTACCCTTTCATTCGGCGGTGATATAGCCCGGTTGGGAGAGGAGAGGATAGTTATCACTCCGCCAGGTGTAAAGATCTGGCGTGGAGAGAGAAGTCAAGAAGCTCAGACTAGCGAATCTTGATTGCTTCTTCAACGCTCGGATGAAGAACCGGCAACTTGAACATCCTCGAAAGGTTGTAGGAAAGGGATTCACATTTCCGCTTTTCGCCGTGGTTGACGTAGACCTGCTGGAGCTTCGGCCTGAGTTTTTGGACGAATCGCACTATCTGGTTGTAATCGCTGTGACCTGAGAATCCCTCGAGCCTGTTTACCTCGCAGTTTACGTCGATGACCTTGATCTTTCCTCCCTCGCCCAAAAGACTGACCTGACTTGAACCGTCGAGAACCCTGCGCCCTAATGTCCCCTGAACCTGGTAGGAGACGAACAGAACTCTATTCTTGTCGGAACTTGCAAGTTGCGAAAAGTATTCGATGACCGGTCCGCCCTCGAGCATTCCGGACGTCGCCATTATTATAGCTGGTCCCTCGCGGAGGGCCTCCTCCCTATTGCTGTGGTGTTCTATGACGGTGAAGTACTCCGAGTTGAAGGGATTTGAGTCCTCTTCAAGAATCTTGTACTTTAGCTCGCGTGAAAGGTACTCCGGGTACGCGATGTGAATCGCGGTCGCTTCCGAGATCATGCCCTCTATGAACACGGGTGCTTCGATGAGCTTCTTCGAACGCATGTATTGGTCTATTACAAGGATTATCTCTTGAGCTCTCCCCACAGCGGGGATCGGGATCAGGACCTTCCCCCCCTTCCTCAGCGTCTCATTCACGAGGTTCACAAAGTTACGCTCCACGTCATCCCTCGCGGGCATGATGTCCTCCTTCGTCCCGTAGGTGCACTCTGTGATCAGAGTCTCCACCCTCGGATAGTTCCAAAAGGCGGGCTCTAGGAGGAGAGATTTGCCGTACTTGTAGTCGCCCGTATAGACTATGTTGTGCGCTCCCTCTCCAACGTGAAGGTGTACGGTTGCCGACCCGAGGATGTGGCCCGCGTTGTTGAACACGAGCTTTACATCGGGGGCGACGTCCGTTACGAGCCCGTAGGGCACGGTTATCGCGTGCTTGATCACCTCTCTCACATCGCGCATGTCGTAAACCAATCGCTTCCCCTCCATCTGCCCGAGCTTGATCATGTCGCTCTGAAGGAGTGTCATGAGCGGCAGCGTGGGCTCGGTGCAGTACACCGGACCGTCGTATCCGTATTTGTAGAGCGCCGGCAGAAATCCAGAGTGATCAAGATGCGCGTGAGAAATTATCACCGCGTCGATTTCGTCGAGCTCGATGTCCGCCCAGTCGAGTCGCGGGTAGGCCTCCCAGGCGTTCTTCGCTCCCGGGTGGATCCCGCAGTCGAGGAGGAGTTTGCTCTCGGAGGTGCTGACTATGATCGACGATCTCCCGACTTCCTCAAACGCCCCAAGGGTCATGATGCTGACCTCGGACTCGGCGCTCAGACGTGGCCGGAATATGTTCTCGCCCACGTCCTTGAAGAACTGGACTCGCTCCTTCGCGCTCTGGGAGAGGGTCAGGTTGATGTTCTGTATACTCTGGCAGGGGATGTGGGGAAGCTTTCGTATCCTCAACTTCCACCCGGTCTTGTCAGTGATCTCGATGGGGTTGAATCCCTTTTCTGGCGTAAGCTGTAAGGGCTTGTGTGCCTCTATGATGGCCTCGCCCAGGGCGGCGTCAAAGAAGATCGATTTCAATCCTGCCTCGGGTGGCGCGCTCGCCATGATGATATCCTGGGCTTCCTGCTCCTCCTTTCGGATGGACTTGTCTGTGCGTACCACCACTCGCCTCTTTACCATGTTCACTACGTCTGAGACGATGTAGCTGTTCTGCTGGAGAAACTTGGGATTCTTGGAGTAAAGGGCGATTCTCGGCCCTTCATACTCGACCCTCGTGATCTCAGCTTCAGCTGGAATGTGGTTGAGGATGGTACTTGTTACGCTTTGTGCGCTTGCTCGTTCGGTCAACACTAACTTCTACTACTGCTCGTGATAGTCAAAAGTTGCTGGTTCTTTTCTTCGCGGCTGAGCTCCGTGTAGCCCTTCGCCTTGTCGATGACAGCAATGTCAAACCCATCACCGGTTCCAGCATTTCTTTTGATCGCCGCGTTGACGGCCTTTATTGCGATGGGGACAGCTTGAGCCACGTTCATCCCCTTCTTGAACTCGTCCTCGAGGATCCCGTATGCAACCGGAGATCCGCTTCCAGTGGAGACCATGTCCTCCTTGGTCAGCGCTCCGAAAAAGTCTACGCTGTAGAGCACGTTTCCGTCCTGCTGGTCGTAACCCCCGATCAAAAAGTCCGCTGTCAAGGGATAGTATCTTTGGGCAAAGAAGATGTTTGCGGATATCCTCGCAAGCGAGATCACGGGAATCGGCTTTTGGTGCTCGATCCTGTAAAGGTTTGCGTAGTATCTTAGCGTATCAATGACGTTTTGCGCTTCGGCTACCGTCCCCGCGATGGTCACTCCGACGTGGCTGTCAATCTTGTGAACTTTCTTGCCTTGCCTGTGGGCGATGTACAGGTATCCGGCTGTGACCCTCGTATCAGTTCCTAGTACCACGCCATCGGGGCAAGCCATCGCCACGGTCGTAGTGCCGTGGTATTTTAGAGCATCCACCCTGTCGCGTGCTTCTGCGATTTTCTCGTAGGGAGACTCTCTTCTGAGATTCTCTCTGCTTTCTTTATCTTCCCAATTGAAACTTCGTGACAACTAATTGACAACTCCACGGCCCGAAGGATTCCAGACATTTGTTCCCCAAAAACCAGACGATACCGCCCGGTCTTGGCGTCGCAAAGTAAAGCCGTTCATTCACAGACTGGAGGAATGTCCTTTAAATAAGTTCCGATGAACCTGAATGCGATCAAAAGCAGAGCAGATTTACTTGATTGTTTTCAGTTACGGTTCATTCTCAAAGTAGGGAAAAAGAGAGAGAAAGAAGAACAAGAAGAAGACGGAGCCTTGCTTCTAGAGCACCGAGTGAGACAAATTCAATTTGCCAGCCCACATCATGGAGCTTCCCAGACGAGTCATAGTAGGTTCTAGCATACTTTCGGATATCGGGGGCATGCTTGGCGAGCTTGAGCTGGGAAGAAAGACCATCGTCCTTTCTGGGCCGGTCGTAAGGGAGATAGCAGGAGCGAAGCTCGTTTCCGACCTCAACGCGTCGGGTTTTGAAGCAAAATGGGGTGACGTGGATGCGTCCACATTCCAAGAAGTGGAAAGAGTGACGAAGATCGCTATGGAGAGTCACGCCGATTTCTTGATCGGAATCGGCGGGGGCAAGTCGATCGACGTTGCAAAGCTCGCTTCATTTAACTGCAAGATTCCGTTCGTGAGCGTACCCACCAGCGCATCCCATGACGGGATCTCCAGCCCCTTCGGTTCAGTCAAGGGTCTGAACAGACCATACTCTCTCGTGGCAAAACCCCCAATAGCGATCATCGCCGACGTTGACATAATCTCGCGCGCTCCTTTTCACCTCATGATAAGCGGTTGCGGAGATCTGATCTCGAAGAAAACTGCCGTGAAGGACTGGGAGCTTTCACACAAAGTTACAGGTGAGTACTACGGGACATACTCGGCGAGCCTAGCTCTACTCTCCGCAGATCTTATCCTGAACAACTCTCGCCTGATTTCAAGAAAGAACCTTGACAGCGTCAGAGTGGTTGTTGAAGCGCTCATAAGTTCTGGCGTAGCAGCAGGAATCGCGGGGAGCAGCAGACCGTGCAGCGGGTCGGAGCATCTTTTCAGCCACGCGATGGACGTGGTGGCACCGGGAAGGGGACTGCACGGGGAAAAGTGCGGGATCGGAACCATAATGATGTCTGAGCTCCACGGGCTCGATTCCGAGATGATAAGGGAGAATCTCAAAAGAATAGGCGCGCCCGTCACCGCAAGGGAGATCGGAGCTTCGAATGATGAGATCATCCGAGCCCTAATTCTAGCGGGGACGATAAGGAAGGAGAGATTTACGATTCTTGATGAGGTAAAGCTGACGGATGTGACGGCCGAAAGACTGGCAAGAGATGTCGGCGTGATCTGCTGAGGATAGCCAAAGACCTAAGCGGGCTTGGGGGTCTCCGATGCCACCGGGGTCTGTTCCGGTGCATTAGTTGGTGCTTCGGAGCTTTGAGCTTCCTGTTGCTCTTTTGGAGTTTCCGCCTGTCCCTCCGGTTTCTTTGTGGAAGGATTCTCATAGTCCTCCAGGAACTCCACCTTTTGCGCCTTGGCGTACTTGAAGAGGTCCGTACTAATGCCGCGTTTTATTATTTGCAGACCCTCAACCAGAAAGTAGTCGGAAGGAATCGTGATTTTGACCACTTCGCCATCCTGCTCCAATTCAAATTTGAGCTTCTCCTTCTCGATCGGGAGCCGTCTCCTGATCAGCGCCTGAACGATTGAATCCTTTGATTCCAATTTTTCCTTGATGTTTATGTTGTACTCCAGAGTCTTTCCAGCGTATCTGTGATTAAAGTCGATTATGGCTCGACCGGATTCGAGAGACCTCACAATTCCCACCCTGTTGTCAACTTCGACCTCGGCGCCGACGCTCAGCTCGGAGGCCTTGTCGCCGAACTTTTTCACGGGAATCTTTGAGACCATGGTAGCATCTCTCGAACCGAACGCCTTGTCCGGGGTGAGCTCTATGTCGAGCGTCTGGCCGGGTTCCGCGTTCTTGAGCGCTTCGTCGACTCCCTTGAGCATCCAACCCTCGCCGACTGCGATCAACCTGGGTTCATAAACCCTCGTCGGGTCTGCGTTCCCAGCCTTCTCGGCATCCTCCTTGCGAGTTGTGTCAATGATCGCACCAGTGTCTTTGATCTTGGCGGTGTAATCCGCGAGGATTAGCGTTCCAGTTTCAAGTGTCATTGTAAAAAATACACCAGCGATTATCGTGTTAAAATCTTTCTGGTTAATCCAGATGGCCGAGCTTCTTCCAAGCGGCGTCGAGCGCTTTGGATGCATCGCAATCATAGCCTGAAAGTTTGAGCGATTGAGCGATCCCAGAAAGGGTGAGCGTGACAAGCGAGGGACTGATCATTCCCATGGATCCCACCCTGAACATCGAACCTTTCAGTTTCCCGAATCCTCCAGCCACCAAAACATCGAAGCGCTCATCCAGAGTCGTCCTAAACTTCTTGTCATCAATCCCTGGCGGATACACTATTCCGATTACGGTGTGAGACCTAAACTCAACCGAGGAAACGTAAGCTTTGAGTCCGATAGCCTCGAACCCGTCGTAGAACGCCTCCGCGCAGATGGTGTGCCTCTTGATTCTATGCTCGAGGCCCTCCTCGATTACCAACCTGAGCGCTTCGTCGAGGGCGAACATCAGCGGGAGTGCCGGAGTCTGCGGAGTCTCCGCGTGCTCCGCGAACTTGAAGTACTTTGGAATATCGAAGTACTGCGTCCTTGGCTTCACTCCTTGCATCGCATCTTTCGCGGATTCGCTGAACGAAAGGATCACCAGCCCGGGAGGGGCGGCGAGGCATTTCTGACTCCCAGCGATGCAGATATCGATTCCGAGCTCGTCGACTGGGAGCGATTCGCCGCCAAGTACGCTTATGGCATCCACCACGAGAAGCGCGCCGTACTTTGATGCGATCTCCTTGAGGTCCTTCAGTTTGCGCCAGGTAACCCCGGTGGACGTCTCATTGAAAACGACGCAGAGCGCCTTTACTCTTCCAGCGTCTCGCATCGCGATGTCTACCTGCTCGAGCGATGGTGCGGTACCGAGCGGAGATTGGGGGGCAATCACCGTTGCCCCCGTGTACGATGCTGACTCTCCGAGCCTCGATGAGAATTCGCCGAAAGATGGAACCACGGCGACGTCGCCGGGCTTGAGAACGGAACCAACCGCGGCGTCAACCCCCGCCGTTCCGGAACCGGACAGAACGACGATCTCGTTCTTTGTCCTGAAGACCTCCTGCGACCTGCTCTGCACCCTTCGATACAGATCGTGGAACTCTTCGCTCCTATGATTTATCGTCGGAGCGATCATCGCGTTCATTACACTGTCGGGGACGTTGGTGGGGCCTGGAATCATTACGAGTTTTCTCATTTTTCAAAAGACCACATATATTGAACGGAAAAATCGTGGGGAGGACAGGACACGATGTTCTTCTGGACGGCTTCTAAACTTTGCCCAAGATGCCGAGTTGTTCATGTATCCTTGTTGAAATTTCTTCAACGTAGGAGAGCGGCAGGGAGGCTTCCGCCGTAATTATGAGCAGTCCCGATTCCACCGGAATCATGATGATCTTGAATGAGTCGTGAGAAACAAGTGAGTAACGCACTCTTCCGAAGTAAATCGACCACGAGGCCATCGCGCCCTTGAAGAATGTTAGATCCCGTACGAGTTGTGCTTCCCCCGGGTGACTCTCCCCGGCCGGCGTTCGAAGCTCGCTCATCATCATCCCCTGACGATTATCGAGGACGCCGAAATAACGAACACGCTCATCGAGCTGAAAGACCACGTTCTTTAGCGCGACGCACTCTGCTAGTTTCAATGGAACGGCTTGCCCGGAAGTTACGATTTGTATATGGAGGGCACTATGAGATAACTGTTTGCGAGATCAGGCCATTCATTCGAGACCATTGAATCTCCCCTTGGACTGGATCTCTTCCACGAGCTTCACCACGGCTTTTGGAACGAGCGATTTCCAGTCCTCGCCCAACATTATCCGACGCCTCACTTCCGTTGCCGAAAACTGGGAGCGCTCGTACAGCGGCGCCTCCACGGACTCAACGCCCTTCTCGCGAAACAGTTGCAAGGTCAATCGATCATTTGAGAAGACGACATCATAGTGAGGGACGACCTGGTCGATGAACGCGGTCCACACCGAGTGCCCGACTGCATCGGGGATGGGAATGATGAGGTATCTTGAGGGATCAACGCCTTCGCTGATTAGTGCATTTCGAATCATAATTATTCGCTCGCCCGCGGTGAATGGATTCCGCGACTCGTGTGACTTTTGGGAACTTCCAACGATTATGTACAGCAGATCAACGTGGTCAAGCGCATACTTTACGGTAGTGAGGTGTCCAAGGTGGAAGGGCTGGAATCGCCCAATAAAGAGACCAACGGGCTTCTTCTTTGAGTTCATCGGGATCAGCGCAATCATCGCTTCGACATTCGCCAATATTAAAAAGTGTCAGGACGCCCGATGACGAAGGTCTCCCTGAGTTAGGTGAGAAAAAGCTTCGAATGGATTTCGTGAATGTGGACGGAGCCATCGGCGAGGGCGGAGGACAGATCTTAAGAACCTCCGTCACACTCTCGGCCATCTTTGGGAAACCCGTAAGGATCACGAACATAAGAGCCAAGAGAAGCGAACCAGGGATCCGGCCTCAGCACCTCCAGGCGATTCTTTCAGCTGGTGAAATGTGCAACGCGGAACTCAGGGGTGCACGGGTGGGATCCACTTTCCTTGAATTTTCTCCTGGAGAGATGCCCTCAGAGTTTGATAGAGTCATAGATACAGGAACCGCGGGAAGCATCACGCTGATAGCGCAGACCTTGATCCCGATTTCGATATTCAGGTCGGTCGATTTGAGAATCGAAATAGCCGGCGGTACCGAGGTTCCCAACTCGCCGACGATTGATTACCTCATGCACATCGTAGCGCCAATTTACAGAATGATCGGTGCCGAATTGACAATCGATCTCAAGAGGAGAGGCTACTATCCAAAGGGGGGAGGCCGGATCAAAGTTGTGTGTAAATTGGCAAAGAAACTGGAAGGCGGCATCATCTTAGAGCCGGGACAAACGCAAGAAGTGAAGATAATCAGTGCATCAAGATCACTACCAGAACACGTCGCAAGGAGACAGGCGGAATCCGCGGCCACATCCTTGATGAAACTCGGATATTCTGGGAAAATAAGTACGCCCGAACTTGATTCTCTGGGGGAGTCCCTGTCGCCGGGCTCCTCGATTTTGGTCTACTCGAACTCTTCTGGAAGTTTCATGGGATTTAGTTCACTCGGAGAGCGAGGAAAGAGAGCAGAGATGGTCGGCGATGAGGCCGCTCGAGCATTCATCAATGAATCCAGATGCAAGCCAACAGTAGATTTGCATCTGGCAGACATGCTGTCAACTTTGCTTCCGTGTCTTCCCGGTGAAAGCGAATTTACGACTTCGGAATTGTCGGGTCATTTGATGACGAATATGAAAGTTTGCGAGGCAATTGTGAAAGATGTAAAGTTCCAAATCAGTAATCGAGCAATCAAATCCAAAGATGAGTGTTTCAAAATCAAAGTTGGAGGGAGCCGCTCGGACATCCGAAAAGTCTAATTAGGTAATTCACAAAAAAGTTCTTTCAATCAATAGTTGTGCTCGATTCATGGCTTTCAATGAAGCATATATTCCGGGAGCAACCGTCGTGGGACTCACTTACAAGGACGGTCTCGTACTCGGTGCTGAGCGGCGCGTTACCCTGGGCGGGTTCATAGTTAGTAAGACGGCCAAAAAGACGTTCAAGGTAACCGATACCATCGGGGCGGCCTGCGCCGGGATGATCGGCGACATGCAGATTCTCATCAAGGAGCTTCACTCGTATGTAAAGATTCGAGAACTGGAGATTCGCAGACCGCTTGCTGCGAACTCTGTTGCCAAGCTGCTGTCGGTGATAATGTTTGAGAGAAGGTACGCCCCAATGATCACACAGGTCATGATAGGAGGCGTCGATGCAAAGCCGTCAATTTACATTCTCGACCCCTTGGGTTCGGTCATCCCCGATGAGTATGCAGCCGTGGGCTCCGGAGCGGAGATTGCTATTGGTGTGGTCGAAAGCGGTTACGCTGAAAACATGGACGAGAAAAAGGCGTCGGATCTTGCGGTCAAAGCGATTAGAGCGGCGATCAAGAGGGACGTTTCAAGCGGGGATGGGGTCGATCTGCTCTTCGCCACCAGGGACGGGATCAGAGAAGAGAAGGCGTTCTTCCAGGCCCCCCAGCAACAACAGGCGGCAGCTCGCTGACAGCGTAAGTACACGTGTGGCGAGACCCAAAAGGGATATATCCTGAGGAACATCATTCCTATTGTAAATAGGAGCTCGAGGGATCCCCGATGTCGTCTACAATCTCCGGCCTTTCTGAGCAGTTGATCTTGACGGATGCCGCGGTTGATAGGATAAAGTATCTGCTTCAGAAGGAGGGCAAGCCGGAAGCGGGCTTGCGAGTTTACATTTCAGGGGGCGGATGCGCGGGCATGTCTTACGGGATGACCATCGATGACGCAATCTCAAACGACGATGCGGTTGTAAAGACGAAGGGGATCAAAGTTCTCGTGGACAAGTTGAGTTTGATATACCTCAGAGGCTCAAAGATCGATTACGTAGAGAATTTGCAAACGTCGGGATTTCAAATCGACAACCCCAACGCTGCTTCATCCTGTGGTTGCGGCCTGTCCTTCAAAGCGAACAAGGATGCTACCACCAAAGCTAAAGAGCTCTCTACGCAATAGCCATAAACGAGAGATTTCAAGATCTCCCTGTATTATGTGGAGGGAGCT
>Ga0070737_10003562_pt1 | contig 16640 bp, 16 predicted proteins | sample Coa_R1_10_FD_66438 | JGI IMG/M metagenome (GOLD analysis project Ga0070737, IMG submission 66438) | Surface soil microbial communities from Centralia Pennsylvania, which are recovering from an underground coalmine fire - Coalmine... | ecosystem: Environmental > Terrestrial > Soil > Unclassified...
GGTCTGCGTACCTGGCGGCTCAACATGGGGCAGGGAAAGGCCGAGATCGTCGATATCCCGCTTTGAGCCGCCTAAACGCTCTGAGCGAGCGCGCTCTCGATCTCCTCGCGAGCGTGCGGGTGCCGCTCGGCGAAGGCGCGGATCAGCCCAAAGCAGCCGCTAATCATCATGTCGCCGTGAGGCGCGGCGAAGTACGGCGCGAGCCGGCTCCCCTTCAGCTTGCGCCGTTGCGGCCCCGTGACGGCAACGAAGGGTGTCTCGCTTGCGCGGCGGTCGTCAACGTAGAAGACGCCGTGACCGTTGCTCGCGTACACCTCCTCGTGCGTCAGCGTGCCGCGGGCAAGCCGTTCGGTCATGCTCTCGATCTGGGCCGGCTCCAGCAGGCCGGTGTGGTGCTCGTACAGCGCATGGATGTGCGTGCCGCTCAGGTAGAAGCCGAGCGTGTGCATGTTACCGATGTTGACGATGATCTGCTCCTCGCGCTCGGCGACGCGGGGGTCTTGCAATGCACCGAGCGCGGCCGCAGGGCCAGTGTCGAGGAAGATCGTCGGTACGTCGCAGCCAGCGGAGACGAGCATCGAGCGGGCGCGGGTGAGGTATTCCGGCACTTCGTTCGGCAGCATGGCGAAGGCGGTCAGGTCGTTGCGCTCGCGCACCACCTGCTTGAGGTGGTTGAAGCGGAAAAGCCGGTCGGAGTAGCCGGGAGGAGCGGCGCCGTGGTCAAGACAGCCAACGGCCAGGCCATCGAAGTCGAGCGGCACGCAGAAGGCAGCGAATGCCGTGCGAATCGCATCAAGGTCGAGGTCGCGAAACTCGATGCGCTGCACGTCGTGCAGCTTGGCGGCCTCATCTTCGGAAACGATGGCAACGCCCATCCCCGCCACGACGGCGAGGTCGTCGTCGAAGGTGCGGGCGGCGTCGGGCGTGGCAAAAGCCGTGCCGCCCGCGCGCAGATGCTCCTCCAACGCCCACTGGCAGGGTCCACCGCCCATTGTCACGCCGGTCAGCAGGATCGGCCGTCCTGCGGCGGCGCGGATCTGGCGCGCGGCGATCTCCGTTGCCGAGGGCATGACCATTTTGACGCAGTTTTCCGGGGCGACCGTCGTGTCGAACAGCAAGATGTCCTGCGTGCCGGTGCCCATGTCGATCGCGAGGATGCGCATCGTTTGCTCCCGCTGCTGCCCTGGCTTCCATAACGCCCAAGCTTAGCATACCCCGCACCGGTCCGCCGTCAGAGCGGTACCGGTGGTGAGGATCGCGGGCCGTGCAGGCGCTTCTTCCCTGATCGCCGTGGCGGCCGTCAGCAGGTGAGGCGCTCGATGCCGCCCATGCGCGGGCGCAGAACCTCGGGCACGACAACCGAGCCGTCCGGCTGCTGATAGTTCTCCAGAATGCCGATCACGACGCGAGGCAGCGCTAGACCGCTGCCATTCAGCGTGTGCACGAAGTCGGGCCGTTCGCCAGGCGCGCGCCGGAAGCGGATATTGCTACGGCGAGCCTGGAAATCGCGCACGTTGGAGCACGAGCTGACTTCGAGCCATTCGCCGCAGCCGGGCGCCCAGATCTCGATGTCGTATGTTTTCGCGGCGGCAAAGCCGAGGTCGGCGGTGCACAGCGCCACAACGCGGTAGGGGAGACCGAGCGCCTCGCACACCGCCGTAGCGTCGTGCGTCAGTTTCTCCAGCTCCTCGTCCGACTGTTCGGGGAGGCAGAGTTTGTACATTTCGACCTTATCGAACTGGTGGCCGCGCTTGATGCCGCGTACGTCGCGGCCGGCACTCATCTTCTCGCGGCGGAAGCAGGGTGTGTAGGCGACGTAGTTGAGTGGTAGCGACGCGCCATCGAGGATTTCGCCAGCGTGCAGAGCGGTGATCGGTACCTCGGCGGTGGGCACGAGCCAGAGATCGTCCTCGACATCGTGGTAGAGGTTGTCGGCGAACTTGGGCAGCTGGCCCGCGCCGAGCAGCGCCGCCTCCTTCACCACGAACGGCGGGTAAACTTCTGTGTAGCCCTGCGTCTCGATGTGCAGGTCGAGCATCATCTGGATCAGCGCCCGTTGTAGGCGTGCGCCCGCCCCACGCAGCACGTAAAAGCGTGATCCGGAGATCTTCACGCCGCGCTCGAAGTCGATGATCCCGAGCCGCTCGCCGATCTCCCAGTGCGGCGCTGGTGTGAAGTCGAAAACGCGCGGCTCACCCCACGAACGCACGACGACGTTATCGGCCTCGCTTTCGCCTACGGGCACCGTCGGGTCGGGAATGTTGGCGAACTCGAGTTGCAGGCGGTACCGCCGTTCCTCCAACTCGCGTTCGCGTGCCTCCAGCGCCTTGAGACGCTCGCTCAGGGCGGAGGCCTCGGCGATCCGCTGCTGGCGCTCGGCGGCGTCCTTGATCTGGCCGATGCTCTTACTGATGGCGCGCTGCTGCGCGCGCAGCTCCTCGACCTCGCGCAGAACGTTGCGGTAGTCGGCGTCGATCGCCAGCCATTCATCGACTGGCTGCGGCGTTCGGCGCAGTTCGCCGGAGCGACGGACGATCTCCGGATGTTCGCGAAGCAACTGCGTGCTCAACATCGGATGGCTATCCCGGAAGAGGCGCGTATGCACCCGTTTTACCGCAGGGTAGCATGAGAAGGTGTACGTTGTAGGCTAAGAGTGCAGCGCGGCTCCGCGGCAGAGAGGGTGGAAGGGGGACGCGTGAAGTTCGGGCTCCTGTACGAAATGGAATATGCCCGACCCTGGCCGCCGCACTTCGAGCGCGATCTCTTCCATCAGGCGCTGGAGCAGATCGCGCTGGCGGATGCGGTTGGCTTCGACTACGTTTGGGAAGTTGAGCATCACTTTCTGACCGAGTTCTCGCATTCGTCGGCGCCGGAGGTCTTCCTCGGCGCCGTATCGCAGCGCACACGTCGTATCCGGCTCGGGCATGGTGTTGTCCTGCTGCCGCCGGCCTACAACCACCCGGTACGTGTGGCCGAGCGCATCGCCACCCTCGACATCTTGAGCGATGGGCGGGTCGATTTCGGTACCGGTCGCTCTGGGACGCCCGCCGAGCTGGAGGGCTTTGGCATCGATCCGGCCGAATCGCGGGCGATGTGGGAAGAGGCGGTACGTGTGATCCCGCGCATGTGGCTGGAGGAGCCATTCTCGTACGAGGGCCGCTACTTCTCGATTCCGCCGCGCAGCGTGATCCCGAAGCCGCTGCAGAAGCCGCATCCGCCGCTCTGGGTTGCTGCCAGCAGCCCCGCGACGTTCGTCGAGGCGGGCAAACTCGGCCTGGGCGTGTTGTGCTTCATCCTGGGCGATCCGGCCCGGCTGGTACAGCGAATCGCGACCTACCGCGAAGCGCTGCGGCATGCGCAGCCGATCGCCGGCGTGATCAACGATCAGGTCGCCGGTTTTACCGTGACCCTCTGCCTGGAAGATGCCGAGGAGGCGCGAGCGATCGGCGGGCCGGCAGCGCTGTGGTACACGGCCAAGCTCGGCAGCATCGTGGGGGAGTGGCGCGGGCGCAGCGTACCTGGCTACGAGTACTACGCGCACATGAGCGACGATGCGCGCGCGCTTGCCCAGCGCGATCTGGCCAGTTTGATCGCCAGCGGCACCTATTGCATCGGCGATCCGGAGGAGTGCATCCGCGCCGTACGGCTCTACGAGGCCGCCGGCGTCGATCAGTTGATCTGCCTGATGCAGGTGGGCCGCGTGCCGCACGAGACGATCATGCGCTCGATCAAACTCTTCGGCGAACGGGTGATCCCGGCGTTCCGGCCCTCGCCCGAGCCGGTGCGCTGATGCCAGACGCACAATCAGAACGACGCCAAGGAGCGATGAAGGACGATGAGCACGCTGGAAGAGGCCGCCAATCAGCTCGGACAGAACATGATCACGCAGAACATGGCCGGGCTGATGCTAGCGCTAACGCCCGAAGGCATGATGAAGGCAATGACGCTGCAGGGCCAGCTTCTCGCCGCGCGCCAGGCCGCCGCTGCGGCCGGCCTGCAGCCGCCGGCGCCGCCGACATCGGCGGCCGTCGAGTTGCGCGGACAGAGCGGCGAGGACCAGATCGTCTACCTGCGCCTTGAGGGGCCCGACGGCGTGGCCGAGGTCGAAACGCGCTGGCGCGAACTGGAAGGTGTCTGGAAGGTCAACGATTTCGCCCTGCTTGGCCTGCGCGATAAAGACGGTAACCCGATCGATCTCTCCAGCTTGCCTGGCATCCCCTCGTTCGGCGGCGGACCAACCACCCCGTCGACGGGCAGCGCCTGAGCGCGACACAGAGCGTGGCATCGGCTACGCTACGCATGGCTGCCCACACCTGGCAGCCCGCGAGCGATGCATGAGCGAGACCAGCCATCTGCACCATGACGGCGCGGAGACGCTTGACCTCCTCGCCGATCTGCTGCCCGAAACGGTGCTGCGCGATGTCGGCCGGTACGGCGCGGAACGGCGGCTTGTGCTGCTGCCCGGCGATGCGCCGCCCGAACGGATCGCGGAGGCGCTGACGGCGCTAGCAAACGCGACCGGCGGCGTGCTGCTGCTGGGCGTGGAGCTGCACGCCGAGGACGTTGCTGCTCGAACGCAGCCTGTTATTCCCGGCGAAGAGACGATGCGCGCGGCGCTGGCGCTCGTCGATCCGCCGCTCGATGACCTTGTCCGCCTCTACGCAGCGCCTGCTGCCGCGGGCTCGGTGCTTGTGGCCGTTGTGGCGATGAGCGTCGATCCGCCGCATCTGGTACGGGGTAGCGGCCGTATTCTCGTCGCGACGACCGCGGGGACGCGCCCCGTCGAGACGCGCCGCGAGCTGGATGCGCTGTACGGGCGCGGGCGAGCACGGCGCGAACGCTCCGTGCGGTTGCTGGATGCGCTGATCGATCGGCTGCTGCAAAGCCACTATGCCTTCTACAGCATCGGTGTGGTGGCATGTACGCGCCTGCCCAGCGCTGAGCCCTTCCTGCGTCTGCGCGACGACCCGGCGCTGCTGGCGCGTATCGCGCCCGACTTCTGCACCGAATGGGCACTCGACCCGGAGAAAGTAAAGACGCGGCCGGGCGAGATCGAGCTACGCGGCGAGCGCGAGGTCTCCGGCTTTATCCGCGTCCTACGCACCGGCGCGGCGGCGTGCGGAGAGGTACGCCGCCGTCCGCCCTCCGAGGAGCTTGCCAGCCTCGACACGCTGCGCGACCGGATCATGCGCATGACGGAGATCGTCTGTGCCGCGCTGGCGCCGGCGAGCGAGAGCATCATTCCGCGTCTGTACTTCGAAGGCGTGCGTGGCCGTCGCCTGGCGCTTGGCGACGGCGCGGAATCGGCCCAGATCGAAACCGATACCGGCCAGGTACAGGGACCGATCGGCGATCCATCCTCCTCTGCCTACCGTGCCGATCTCGCCACCGCCCTGTTCGCCGGAGCTCTGCGCGCCTTCGGCCTCGCGCATCTGCTCGCCGGCGATTGAGGCGCTTTACCGGCTCGGCGATCAGATGCCGGTGTGCGAAACCTCGGTAGAAGCAGGGACGCTTTCCTCTGGCGCCTTTGTCCCCGGAAGTACTGAGGGCGGTGCCTCGTTGTCCGGCGGCGGGGCATTCGCGTACAGCTCATCGAGTAGCACCTGCAGTACGACAGCAATCGGCACAGACAACAGCGCGCCGATGATGCCCAACGCCTCCGCGCCGACGAACAGCGCCACAATCACCGTCAGCGGGTGCAGGCCGAGCACCCGACCCATCACGCTCGGAGCCAGCACGTGCGCCTCCACGTTTGTAACGACGGTGTAGAGGATGACGACGGCGATCAGCTTCAGGGGCGTGGTGGTGGCGGCGACGAGCACGGCGAGCGCGACGGTGACGAAACCACCGACGTAGGGAATGATCTCCAGCACGCCGCCAACGACGCCGAGGGTCAGCGCGTAGGGGATGCCCAGCGCCCATAGCCCGATGCCGAAGGCGGTGCCGAAGAAGAGGGCGAGGATCAGTTGCGCGCGCACCCAGTGGCCCAGGCGCGAGCCGCAACGGCGCATGATCTGCAGCGTGCGCTCGCGGTTGCGCGCGGGGGCGAAGCGGGCGACAAGCCGCTCGGCGAACTCGGGGTCGACGGCGAGAAAATACGCCGCCACCAGCGTGATCAGCGCCTGCACGAGGATGCTGCCAATGCGGATGAGGAGATCGGTCAGGCTGGTCGCCAGCGCGCCGAGATCGCCCTGCAGCGTGGAGAAGATGCGCTGCGTGGAGAACGGCTGCGCGTCGGGCGGGGTGAAGCGCTGGAGGAAGGTGTTGAAGTCGCTCTGGTACTCTGGCAGGCGCGCTTTCAACGTGTCGATCTCGCCGGCAACGAGCGGCACCAGCAATACGCTCATGCCGGCGATCACCGCGAGCGCGGCGATATACGTGCCGATGATCGAAACTGTCCGCGGGATACGGTACCGTTCGAGCCGCGTGGCGAGAGGGGCGACCGCCGAGGCGATCAGGACGGCGGTAAAGCCGATGACGAAGACGCGCTTGAACGGCAACGGCGTGATGCGCAGCAAAACGATCGCCGTAACGAGCAGCAGCAGCCAGTACGGCACCTGGACGATGGCAACGCGGCGCGGCCCCACCACCTGCGCTCCTTTGCGCACATTGCGCGATTGCAAACCTGCTGGTCCTAGTCTATGCGCTGCGCATCGCGCCGGTGCATCTTCCGGGTAGCAGGCGGCGCGACGAGTGCGCCCCCTTTGCGATTGACATCACAAGCAGCACGGTGCTACTGTTCGGCGGGCACAGGCGATCACGCCCGCCCGGGCGCGTGTGTGACCTGCGGCACGTGTCGCGGCAACAATGACGTGCCCTGCTGTTAGAATGCTCTCAGAGATGGTCAGCGGCGCGAGGAAGGCGCGCGAAACGGAGGGAACGTGAACGGCCTCGTCGATAGCTGGGGCGCGGTGCTGATCGCGGTCATCGTCGGCATCTTTCTGATCGTAACGGCGCTGATCGGGAACCAGTTGCTGGCGCCGAAAGCACCGAGTCGCGGCAAAGGTACCGCTTACGAATGCGGCATGCTCCCGATTGGCCGCACGCTCGGCCAGGTGCACGTCCGCTACTACCTGTTCGCGATTCTGTTCCTGATCTTCGACGTCGAAGCCGTATTCCTGTTCCCGTGGGCGGTAGTGTTCCGCCTCAAAATCTTCGGCGCGCAGGCCTTCTATGAGATGCTGGTGTTCCTGCTGATCCTCTTCGGCGGCCTCGCGTACGCTTGGAAGAAGGGGGTACTGCAATGGAAGTAGCGACCGGGAACGAGACGCGCATCCGCGCGACCACGGTAACGCCCGCCGAGCCGGCGGCGCCGGAACGTCCAGCGCCTGCCCCTGCCGAACCGCGCCCGTATGTTCCAGACTTCACGCCCGAGCAGGAGCGCTTGCAGCCACTCGAGGTGGTGCCTGGCAAGGCGCTCTACCGCTCTGTGTTGCCTGGCATTCTGCAGGTGCCCGCCGACGCGATCTTCGCGCTAGCGCGCAAAAGCTCGCTCTGGCCGCTAACATTCGGCCTCGCCTGCTGCGCGATCGAGATGATCGCCACGTACATGTCTGATCACGACCTTGACCGATTCGGCATCGTGCCGTGGCCCAGCCCACGGCAGGCCGATGTGATGATCGTGGCAGGCACGGTCACGAAGAAGATGGCGCCCGCCGTGCGGCTGCTGTACGAGCAGATGCCCAACCCCAAGTGGGTGATCAGCATGGGCGCCTGCGCGACAAACGGCGGCCCCTACACCCAGTACGACCGCGTGTTGCAGGGGGTGGACAAGATCATCCCCGTGGATGTGTACGTACCCGGCTGCCCGCCGCGTCCCGAGGCCCTGATCGATGGCTTCATTGCCCTGCAGCACAAGATCATGGCGGAGCGCGGCGCCGTCGGTCGCTAACGCCGCGTAAGGAGACGGACGGTACGATGACCACCGAGGCGGGGGCGCCCCAGGCTGCGCCCGAAGATCCCGTCGCGAAGCTGTTCATCGAACTCTTCCCCAGCTTGATCCTGAACGTCGCCCGCAACCCGATGGGCGAGACGATCCTCACCGTCCCGCCCGATGAGGCGCCGTTTCTGCTGCGTCAGGCGCACGAGAAGCCCGAACTGGGCTTCGAGTTTCTGCGCTGCATCACCGCGACCGATCAGCAGAAGGATGGTCTGGAGCTCGTCTATTCGCTGCTCTCGATGAAGCATGGCTGGACAATCCATATCAAAACGCTGCTACCACCCGATAATCCGGTGATCGAGTCGATCACCCCGTTCTGGCCTGGCGCCGACTGGCACGAGCGCGAAGCGCGGGAGATGCTCGGGATCGAATTCATTGGCCATCCGAACCCGAAGAACCTCCTGCTCGACGACGATCTCGATATCCATCCGTTGTTGAAATCGCATCCGCTCGCACCGATCGAGCTGAAGCAGGGGTACCAAACGTTCTAAACGGCCGTGGTGGGTTTGTCCGAGAGCCGTCCGCGGCTACAAGCACCCGCGGTGCCGCGCGCGATTGAGGATGCTAAGAACGGGGTAAAGCGAAGATGTCGGAGATGGAGCTCGAAGAGCGCGAGTTCGAAACGGTAACCATGGATATCAACATGGGGCCGCAACATCCGAGCACACACGGCGTGTTTCGGATGATTCTCGCGGTCGATGGCGAGCTCGTGGTCGATGTCGAGCCGGTGATCGGCTACATGCACCGCGGCGGTGAGAAGCTCTCCGAAAACCTCGATTACCGCCAGGGGATCGGCATCCAGGACCGCACCGACTATCTTGGCAACTTCAACTGCGAACACTGCTACGTGATGGCGGCAGAGAAGCTGGCCGGCATCACGCCACCGGAGCGCGCGGAGTATATCCGCGTGATCTGTGCCGAGTTGAACCGTGTCGCTTCGCATTTGATGTTCATGGGCGCCTACGGTACGGACGTCGGTCTGTTTGGTACAAGCTTTACGTATGGTTTCCGCGAACGCGAGCAGATTCAGCGCTTCTTCGAAGAGCTGACCGGCGAACGCATCATGTACAACTACTTCCGCGTGGGTGGCGTTGCCTGGGAGGTGCAAAACGGCTTCGAAGAGAAGTGCCGCCGCCTCGTGCGCAAGGTGCGCGAGGGCATCAAGGATATCGACGGTCTGCTGACGAAGAACGAGGTCTTCATCGCGCGCACACGTGATGTCGGCGTGATCACGCCCGAGAAAGCGATCGCGTACGGGATGTCCGGGCCGATGCTGCGCGCAACCGGTGTACCGTGGGATCTGCGCAAGAACGAGCCGTACTCGATCTACGATCGCTTCGAGTTCGATGTCCCCGTTGGCACCAACGGCGATTGCTACGATCGCTATCTGGTGCGGCTGGAAGAGATGTATCAGTCGCTACGCATCGTCGAGCAGGCGCTGGACCAGATGCCGAAATCGGGGCCGATCATGCCCGAGAAGATGCCACGCATGCTGCGTATTCCACCGAGCGAATGCTACATGCGTACCGAGAACCCGCGTGGCGAGTACGGCATCTACCTGATCTCGAAAGGTGGTAATCATCCGTATCGTCTTAAGATGCGGTCGCCATCGTTCTGCAATCTCATGGCGCTGAAAGAGATGCTCATCGGCGAATACGTCGCGGACGCGGTGATCATTCTCGGATCGATGGATATCGTACTCTGCGAGGTCGACCGCTAGCGAGGCTTCAGTCATAGATAGAGAGAAGAGCGGACGAGGTAACTGGCGTGGGCTACGTGCTGCTGGGAACGATCTTCAACGTACCGAATCGCTGGCTCGACGCGATCATTCGTCTTGTGATCATCGTCATCCTCGTGACGGTCAACACACTCGCGCTGACGTACATCGAGCGCAAGGTGATCGCGCGCATCCAGGCCCGGCTCGGGCCAACGCGCACCGGCCCCGCCGGTTTGCTCCAGCCGGTGGCTGACGCGCTCAAGCTGCTGACCAAGGAAGACCTGCGTCCGCGCCTGGCCGACCGCTGGGCGTTCGAGCTGGCGCCGTTCCTGGTCTTCGTGCCGGTCTTCCTGGCCTTCATCGCGCTGCCGTTCGCACACGACTGGGGTATCCGCTTTCTGGACCTGGGCCTGTTCTACATCATCGCTGTGCTGGCGGTGAACATCGTCGGTTGGCTGATGGCCGGCTGGAGTTCGGACAACAAGTACGCGTTGCTGGGCGGCGTGCGCGCGGTGGCGCAGATGATCTCGTACGAGATCCCGCTGGTCGTGGCCGTGCTGTGCGTCACGATGGTGACCGGTACGCTCGATCTGCGCGCGATCATCGAGTCGCAGAACGCCTGGCCGCTGATCCTGTACCAGCCGTTCCCGGCGTTTCTCTTCATCATCGCGATGCTCGCCGAGCTGAACCGGCAGCCGTTCGATATCCCGGTCGCCGAATCGGAAGTTGTGGGCGGTGTGACGATCGAGTACTCCGGCATCCGCTGGTCGTTCTTCCAGCTTGCCGAGTACTCGGCGCTGTTCGTGCTGTCGCTGCTGTTCTCGGCGTTGTTCCTGGGTGGTTACGCCTGGCCGGGGGCGCTGCACGCCTTCGACCTGGGCTGGCTGCCGGCCTGGATTCCGCAGCTCATTCTGACATTCATCAAGACCTCGGTCATCATCATCGCGATGATGTGGTTCCGCGGCACTTTCCCGCGGCTGCGCATCGATCAGTTGATGTCGCTGGCGTGGAAGGTGCTGATCCCGCTGGCGTTCGTGCAGCTCTTCGCCGACGGTTGGGTGCTGGTGTACCGCCCGTTTGGGTGGGGGCTGATCCTTGGCGTGATCTCAGCGGTGTTGCTGGGCATCATGGCCTGGGCGCTGGGCACGCGCTTCCAGCAGCTCTCGCAGCGGCCTGCGCGCGAAGAGCGCGTCGAGTACGTGCGGCAGTTGATGGCAGGGCGTAGCTCGTAAGCCGGAAGGCGCGTACCGTGTTGAAGGCGCCGCTTTCCGGAGGCGCTGGATGGAGTGAGAACGACGATGATCGGCGTGCTGAAGAGCTTGAAAACAACGCTCAGCGTGGCGTTGCGCCCGCCGGTGACTGTCCAGTACCCCGAGGTGCACCGGCCTGTGCCGGAGCGCGAGCGTGCCTTCCCCTTGCTCCTGTGGGATGCCGAAACCGTCGAGCCGTTCTGCACCGGCTGCCAGGCATGCGAGCGTGCCTGCCCGGTCGATTGCATGACGGTGACGATGCGCGACAACCCCAAGTACAAGACGGGCGAGAGCAAGCGCCGCAAGATCGTCGATACCTTCTGGATCGACTACGGCCGCTGCATGCGCTGTAACATCTGCGTCGAGGTTTGCAACTTCGACGCGATCGCGATGAACAACACCTGGAGCGGTCACGAGCTATCGGCGTATGACCGCGAAGAGCTGGTAATGGACCTGGACGAGCTGCTGGCTAAATCGAAGGCCGGCGAGGTGACCCGCTGGGTGGCACCGAGCTAGGCTCGAGCGGCTCGCGCAGACAAAGGCTTTTCACGGAGCACGGGTTTATGGAGGCGCTCTTCGGCGTGTTCGCGGTTCTCGCCTTCCTGGCGGCGCTGCGGCTTGTCTTCGCCGGGGCTTCGCTCGTAACGACGCTCACCCCAGCGGCCGTGCTGCTGCTGGCGGGGCTGATCCTGCTCATCCTTTCGCACGAGTTCGTGAACGCGCTCCCGGCGTTGCATGCCAGTCAGGTGGTGTTCTACATCGTCGGCGCGCTCGCCATCACCGGCGGGATGGGCGTGGTCTTTTCGCGCGATATCGTGCACGCGGCGCTGTACCTGATCATGACGCTGCTGATGACGGCGGGCGTCTTTGTGCTGCTGGCAGCGGAGTTCCTGGCGCTCGTGCAAATTCTGCTGTACGGCGGCGCGGTGGTGATCTTGCTCGTCTTCGCGCTGATGCTGACGCGGGCGAACATACCCCGCCAGCGGCTGACCGGTGCGCAGTGGCCGTTTGGCCTGGTGGTTGGCGCGGGGGTCGGTACCGCGCTGCTGATCATGGCGGAGAAGACGATCTGGCCCGGCAATGCGACGTCGGGCCAGGCGATCGACATCACGCGCATTGGCGTGGCGCTGTTCGACAGCTACGCGATCCCGTTCGAGATCGCCTCGCTCGTCTTGCTTGTATCGCTGATCGGGGCGATCGTGATCGCGCGCACCGAAGAGCGCTAGCGCGACAGGAGGTTGGAGGCGCGATGATTCCGCTCGACCAGGTCGTTGGCTTGAGCGCGTTACTGTTCGCGCTGGGCGTGTACGGAGTGCTCTCGCGTCGCAACGCGATCCTGGTGCTGATGGCGGTCGAGCTGATGCTCAACGCTGTCAACATCAATTTCATCGCGTTCGCGACGTACCTCGCACCGGATCGCGCGACGGGATTGATCTTCGCCATCTTCATCATCGTCGTTGCCGCGGCCGAAGTTGGCCTCGGCCTGGCGATCATCTTGCGTATCTATCGCAACGAGCGCACCGCAAACGTGGACGAAGTCGATCAGTTGAAGTGGTGAGCCTGTTACTGGCTTGCCACTATCGAGGAGGACAGGTCTCGTGCTGTTGCCGCTGCCAATGCCGCGCGCCGCGCGCCGCTACCAGCGTCTGCACCCGACCGCATGGGCGTGGTGGTCCGCGCTCGCCGGCACGATCGCGATCGGCGTTTTCGTCGCGATCGTGGCTGTCATCTTCGCCATTCTCGATATCAATGGCCACTTCGATCCGGGCAATGCCTGGATCATGCCAGTCTTCACTGGCGTGGCATTCATCCTGCTGGTGCTCTTCCGCAACTTTCTGCCGCGAAAAGGCGATTTCATCAGCATCTTCGCCATCGCTGGCGCTTTGACGATCTTTTTCTTCGTCTTGCACGACTTTGTTGGCGGATACGCCAACGGTGCCTTCACTGTCTATCGTTCCGGATTCGACTGGCTGAATGTTGGTGACTTTACCCTGCGGATCGGCTTCTACGTCGATCAGATCGCCATCGTCATGCTCTTCGTCGTCTGCGTGGTCGCCTTCATGGTCAACGTCTACTCGACGGGGTACATGAAGGGCGAGCCACGCTATGGCTGGTTCTTCGCGATGCTGTCGCTGTTCGCGACGGCGATGATGACGCTCGTCCTCGCCGACAACTTCCTGTTGATGTACGTCTGCTGGGAGCTTGTTGGCTTTTGCTCGTTCATCCTTATCGGATTCTACTATGAGCGTCGTTCGGCGATCGAGGCGGCGAAGAAGGCGTTCATCACGACACGCGCCGGTGACGTCGGCTTCCTGATCGGCATTATTCTCTTCTGGCGCGCGACTGGCACGTTCGATATCCAGACGATCATCAACGCCGCCGTGACGCACAAGATTAGCGATGCTTATCTCATCACGGCGACGCTGTTCCTGTACCTGGGAGCGGTTGGCAAATCGGCACAGGTGCCGCTGCACGTGTGGCTGCCGGATGCGATGGAAGGCCCCACGCCCGTGTCGGCGCTGATCCATGCCGCAACGATGGTCGTGGCTGGGGTCTATCTGGTGGCGCGCACGCTGCCGATCTTCGAGGCGGCACCTGGCTGCGCGACGGTCGTGCTGGTAGTGGGCGTGATCACGGCGCTGATGGCGGCGATCATCGCCATCGTGCAGACCGACCTCAAGAAGGTGATCGCCTACTCGACGATCAGCAATCTCGGCTTCATGATGGCCGCGCTCGGCGCAGGCACAGTGACGGGCGCGATGTTCCATCTGATGACACACGCCTTCTTCAAGGCGCTGCTCTTTCTCGGTGCTGGCTCGGTGATCCATGCGACCGGCACACAGGAGATGGGCGAGATGGGCGGCCTGGGCCGCAAGATGCCCTGGACGGCGCTAACGTTCATCATCGCCGGCGTGGCGAACGCGGGCATCTTCCCGCTGGCGGGATTCTGGAGCAAGGATGAGGTGCTCAAGGGCGTACTCGATCATCAGAACGCCACGTACCTGATCTTGCTGCTCGCCTGGGTGTTCATCTCGGGTGTCTACACGATGCGGATGATCAAACTGACATTCTTTGGCCGCCCGCGCGACGCGCATATCTACGAGCATGCGCACGAGTCGCCGCCGAACATGCTGCTGCCGCTGTTCGTGCTGGCGATCCTGTCGGTGGTGGCGGGCTTCGTGGCGTTCGAGGGGGTGGGCCAGGCTCTGGGCTTCCCCGGCGGCTTCGGCCGGTTCGTGACGCCGTACGGCGAGGCCGGCGAGGTGTTGCAGGTGGTGTACCCGCTGGCCTGGGGTGCAACGGCGCTGGCGCTGCTCGGCTTTGTCGTCGCGCTGTACTACTGGGCGGGCGTGGGCGAGCGCGCTGCCGCCGTGGCGCGGGCGCTCCCCGATCTCTACGACCTGGTGCGGAACAAGTTCTACTTCGACGATCTCTACCAGGCGCTGGTCAACTACGGCACGCTCGGCGTTGGCCGCGTGGTAGCTTGGTTCGACCGGCAAGTTGTGAACGATACAGGTGTGGACGGCACCGCCGGACTAACCGGCTTCACCGGCTACGAGCTGAAGCTCACGGAGACGGGCAAGATCCCGACCTATGCACTCTATATCGCCCTGGGCGTGGTCGTGCTGGCCTTCGTCGCGTTCTCCGTGTACGGTAAGTGATCGGCTGCCGTCACGCATGATTGCCCTGGCGCGGCCGGTGCGCCGGGAGTGAGGGTAAAGGCAGATGTCGGGCTACATCCTGCTGGCGCTGATCCTCGTGCCGCTCGGGACAGCAGCTTTGTTCCTGTTGATCCCGTCACGGTTCGTGCTGCTCGTGCGCGCGCTGGCGACGCTCGCGGCGCTGGCGATGTTCGCGCTCGCGATCTGGACCTTCGTCGCCTACCAGATCTCAAAAGGCGGCATCCAGGGCGATCTACGCTGGGATTGGATCTCCAACACCGGCCTGCTCGGCGATCACGGCATCACACTGCATCTCGGCGTCGATGGTATCGCCGCGACGCTGATCCTGCTCAATGGCATTGCTGGACTGGCGGCCACGCTCGTCTCGTTGAAGATCGACTACCGGCCCAAGGACTTCTTCATCCTGCTGTTCGTGCTGATCACGGGTGTGTATGGCACGTTCGTCGCGCTCGATCTGTTCATGTTCTTCTTCTTCTACGAAGTGGCCGTCGTGCCGCTCTACTTGCTGATCGTTGTCTGGGGTAGCGGCCCCGCTCCTTACGGCGCGAACAAGGACAAGACCTACGGCGCGATGAAGCTGACGATGATGCTCGTTGCGGCATCGACCGGCATCTTCATCGGCATTCTCGCGGTGTTTGTCAAGGCTGGCGCGGGCACATTCGACCTGCCGACGCTCTGGGCGCATCAGTTCCCGATCGGTTTCCAGAAACTTTTCTTCCCCTTCCTCGTCATCGGGTGTGGCGTGCTGGGTGGTCTGTGGCCTTTCCACGGCTGGTCGCCCGATGGACACGCCTCGGCGCCGACGGCCGTCTCGATGCTGCACGCGGGCGTGCTGATGAAGCTGGGCGCGTTCGGCATTATCCGGCTCGGCATTCAGCTTCTGCCCGAGGGGGCGAAATTCTGGATGCCCGGTCTGATGGTGCTCGGCACCACGGCGGCGCTGTACGGCGCGTTCTCGGCGACGGTGCAGCGCGACTGGAAGCTCTTCTCGGGCTACTCCAGCGTCAGCCACATGGGCTACGTGATGATGGGCCTTGCGACGCTCAACCCGGTGGGCGTCAACGGCGCCGTGCTGCAGATGTTCAGCCACGGCGTGATGACGGCCCTCTTCTTCGCCCTGATCGGCGCGATCTACGACCAGGCGCACACACGCGATATCCGCGCCTTCAGCGGGTTGGTGCGCCGCATGCCGAAGTTTGTCACGCTCTTCGTCCTGGCGGGTTTTGCCTCGCTCGGCCTGCCGGGGCTCTCCGGCTTTGTGGCCGAGTTCAATATCTTCGTCGGCTCGTTCAAGACGTTCCCACTCTTTGGCGCGCTGGGTGTTTTTGCCGCGCTGATCACCGCCACGTACATCCTGCGCATGTTCGCCTTCGCCTTCTTCGGCCCGTTCAACCCGCGGTGGGGTAGCCTGCGCGACCTCGTGCCCGTAGAGGTGGTGGCAGGGCTAGCGCTGGCCGGCGCGATCGTGTTTATGGGTGTCTGGCCTAGCCCCTTCGTGGACCGCATCGCTGGCGGGCTGAAAAATATCCCGGCGATCTGCCCTGGTGGCGTCTGCACGGCGACGCCGCTCGGCGGTACCTCGGCGACGCGCACGGGCGCGCAGAACGGTGGGCCGAGCAGCCGCCTGCTGCCGGCCATCACGGTGCATGCTGGAGAAACGGCGCGAGTACTCCCGCATCATGCGGGTGTGGATGCTGCGGTATGAACTACTCCTTGTTAATCCCTGAGTTCGTCCTCGCCGGATGCGCGGCGGGGATCGTCGCGGTCGATCTGTGGTGGCCACAGCTGCGCAAGGATCTCCTCGCGTACCTGGCCGCGCTTGCAGCGCTGGTATCGCTGCTGATCTCGCTGGCGTACCTGCGCACGACCGAATCTTTCAGCAACTTGTTCCAGATCGACCACTACACCGAATACTTCCGTTTCTTCTTCTATGGCGCGGCGATCTTCATCGCGCTCTTCTCGGCGCAATTCCTGATCAAGACGCGCATGCGCCACGCGGGCGAGTACTACGCGATCCTGCTGCTCGCCACGATCGGCTCGATCGGTATGGC
>Ga0070737_10003563_pt1 | contig 16639 bp, 13 predicted proteins | sample Coa_R1_10_FD_66438 | JGI IMG/M metagenome (GOLD analysis project Ga0070737, IMG submission 66438) | Surface soil microbial communities from Centralia Pennsylvania, which are recovering from an underground coalmine fire - Coalmine... | ecosystem: Environmental > Terrestrial > Soil > Unclassified...
GCAGCGCCGTGGACCAGCTCAATGCCGTTCCGGGTAAGCTGCGCCTCGGCCACGTCCACTTCAGTCTTGATCACATGTTGCACGCGGAACGCCAGGTCCGCCATCGTGATCTTGTCCTTGACCCGGTAATTGATTCCGTAGATGTTCTGGTAGTTGTAGCCGGAAAGGTGCAGCACGGCCTCCCGCATGGTCTTGCTGGGGATCGTGCCGCTGTTAACACACACGCCGCCAATTTCCTGCTGCTTTTCAATCAGGGCAACGCGCTTGCCGGATTTGGCTGCCTGGATGGCGGCCCGCTGGCCCGCCGGCCCCGAGCCGATCACAATCACATCGTACTTCTGCATCCCACGTCCTTATGCGAAACTCAGGGTTTCATCAGGTGACGGAAAAGGTCTCAGAGCCTGCTATATCCTGAAAAGAAAGATTAGGATTTTTGGGGTCTCGAGCCGTGTTGCGGGAAACGGCGACGCCCCCGAAGACTACCCGCTTTTGCCAGCGACATTGTCTGATACAGAGGACAGAAAATATCGCGCGCTCTTTGCGAGCGCCATCAGAAAGATTCCGGCGTTATTCGCTTTCCAAAACCATTCGCGTCAGCGTTTGGAAATGGTATCCCATGACGGCGAGCGTCATGGCGGTATCAAATGTTTTGCGGTAATGCAGAGCCGCCTTCATCACAAATTTCCAATAACTCGTGCGCGATTCGCCGAGCACTCCCTGCTTGATGAAAGAGCGCGCCACGGCGATGTAATCGGAGAATACTCGCGGGCGGTGGTTGGGAGATTGGTAGCGCTCCAGGAAACGTAAAACGCGCTCGTAATAGGCATCAGGGGTGTAAATGCGGCGGAGAATATCCCGATACCCGTCAATCAGCTTCTGGGCGTTCATCTTGGGAATAAAGTTCAGATGCAGATCCATATTGTCGCCGTGACCTTCGTCCAGAATGCGCCCTTCCTTCCTCAACCGCCGGAAGAGCTGAGTCCCTGGAAGAGCCAGCAGGATGCCGACCATGGCCAGCGGGATTGCGCTTTCCTGAATGAACTGCACCTGGCGGTCAAAGATATCCTCGGGATCGTTATCAAAACCGACGATGAATCCGGCCATCACTTCCAGGCCGTAGCTCTGGATGCGCCGCACGCTCTCAACCAGATTCTTGCGCGTATTCTGCATTTTGTGAGCTTCCTTGAGGCTCTCCTCAACCGGGGTTTCAATCCCCATGAAGACGCGTGTGAAATTCGCATCCTTCATCATTTCCAGAAGCTCCGTATCATCGGCGAGATTGACCGAAGCCTCTGTAAAAAAGCTGAAGGGCCTGCGATGGCGGCGGTTCCAATCCGCCAGAACCGCGAGCAGTTCTTTGGCTTTTCTTTTGTTGCCAATGAAGTTGTCATCCACAATGAAAACTGATCCGCGCCATTTGAGGTCGTGGAGCTGATCCAGTTCAGTGATAACCTGACCGGGTGTCTTGGTGCGGGGCTTGCGCCCATAAATTTCGATGATGTCGCAGAATTCGCAGTTGAAGGGGCAGCCGCGCGAATATTGAATCGGCATGGCGCTGTAATATTTCGTGTTGATCAGGCTCAGGTCGGGCAGCGGAGTCTTATCGAGGCCCGGCAGTTCGGCGGCCTTGTAGGATGGTTTCGCCCTTCCGCGCTCAAGGTCGTCAATCAACTCCGACATCAGGTCTTCGGCCTCGCCGTAAACCACGGTGTCAGCATGCTGGGGGAGTTCCGAAACACTATTGGTGACGGGCCCTCCAATCACCGTTCGCAGGCCGCGAGCGCGGCACCGGTCGAGGATATGAAGCAATTCCTGCTTATGCACAATCATGCCGCTGAGCATGGCGACGTCGGCCCATTTCAAATCGGCGTCAGTGAGAGGGCGGATATTCGTATCCACCAGGCGCTTGTTCCAATGCGCAGGCATCATGGCCGCAATGGTGAGTAGCCCAAGAGGCGGGTAGGCCGATTTTTTCCCTTCAATGGGCAGCGCGTGCTTGAAGCTCCAGTAGGTGTCGGGGAATTCGGGGTAAACTAAAAGGACATTCATATTACACTCCATCCGTATTGATAGACTACCCGCCAGAATACACTTCCCGCTCTTGGAGTGACAATAAGAATTTCCCGAAGTTCATTCAGGAATAATCCTCTGTTTGTCATCTCAGGCCCGACCAGTGGAGGTAGGCAAAGATCAACCCCTGGCCTCCGAAGCAGGCATAGATTGCGGCGGCCCCCAGGAAGCTGCCGTAGGGCCATTGATAGTTGCGGAATCTCTGATGGGTCAGAGTCAGTGCAACAGCAAAAAGCGTTCCTGCAAGCGATCCTAAAAGAATAGTAACATAAGTGAGAGGGATGCCCAGGAATACGCCCACCAGCAGCATCAGCATTACATCCCCGAAGCCCAGATAATCTTTATCAGGGTTGCCGAATCGCCTGAAGAGCCAGGCCACGCCGTAAAGCAAACCGGCGCCAAAGATTCCTCCTGTTACCGAGCCGACGAGAGAAGAAATCGGACCGGTGAAAGCAAGGCCAAATCGGCGGAATATCCATTCAAAGAGCGAGTCATTGACCGGAATGAAAAGACTCAGGATGATTCCCAGCACAGCTCCGGAGATGGTGACTGAGTGAGGTATGATGCGCTCGTTCAGGTCTGTAAAGATCAGCACAATCATCGCCATTCCGAAAATGACCGCTTTCAGAAATAGCGCGGTGAGACCGAATTCGGTGAGGGCGATAACGAAGAGGATGGCCGTCAGAAACTCAACCAGAGGATAAATCGGTGAAATCGGATGGCGGCAAAACCGGCATCGCGCTCGCAGGAGCGCGTAGCTCAGTACCGGGATGTTATCGTACCAGCGAATGAGAGCCCCGCATTGAGGGCAGTGGGAGCGCGGCGCAACCACCGACTTGTGATGGGGAAGGCGGACAATGCACACGTTCAGAAAGCTGCCGAATATCAGTCCAAAGAGCGCGGCAACCAGGTACGGAGCATAACTCTGAACGGCCATAGTCGATTCGATTGCGGGACCTCGACGCTCATGGATCATTATCGTAATGCCTGGATTTATCCGGCAGGCATGGGGCGTTCCATGAGGCGGCAATAAAGAGCCTCTATTTTATCCGTCATCATCTTAGTAGTAAACCGGCGGGCTGTTTCGCGCGCATGAAGCCCCGCTCTTTGCAGTCGGGGTTTATCTGAGGCTATTGAGATGATCCTTTCCGCTAACGCGCCGGGTGAACCTGGTTCCACCAGCCAGCCTGTCGTTTGTTCCTCAACGATTTCAGGAAGTCCGCCCACGCGGCTGGCGATGACCGGCACTCCGTGCGCCATAGCGATCAAAGCGGAAGAGCCGAGTCCTTCTGCGAGCGAAGGCATGATGAAAAGATCGAGGCAATTCATGAAGCCGGAGAGGTTATCAAGATATCCCACAAAACGAATCTTCCCCTGGGGTTCCGCGATCGTGTACTTCCGCTTGAGCGCTTCGAGCAGAGGTCCATCGCCTGCCAATAACAGCCGCGCGTTGGGCAGAACCCGCTCCAGAAGTTGGAAGGCCTGGATGGCAATTTCCTGACCTTTTTCGCTCGTGAACGTTCCGGCGTGGCCGATGACAAAGTGACGATCGTCAAGCTGAAAGCTTTTTCGGATCGAAGACTTTTCTTCGGTTCCCGGAAGACTCTCGGGAAAATCGATGCCGTCGTAAATCACTTCAATTTTTGTCGCCGGGATTCCAGATTGAATCAGCAACTTCTGAATGAATTGTGAGACCGCAATCACGGCATGGCAGGTGCAACGATACTTCAGGGCGTGAGAAAGACGATGCCGGGGAAGAAAAGTGACTCGCCGGCTGGCGACGCGCAGCACAGGAAGCCCCCTCGAGGCAATCCAGGAGATCGTCTGGCCCCGCCCATCATGCGCATGGAGGATTTGGAAATGCCGTGCGCGCAGGAATCGCCGCAGATGAAAAGCTGCTCGCGCAGTGTTATGGAGCGGCAGCGGTAGAACTGCAAGGCCCCTGCGGCGGGCTGCCGCATCCAGGGCGCTGCCTTCCGGGCAGACAATAACCTGATCGTGTCCTCTCTCTCGCAAGCCCTGAGCAAGCAGTAAAAGCTGATACTGGCCGCCGCGCAAGTCCTTGCCAGTATCCAGATGGGCGATCCTTAACATGATGGCGGCTCAGAGTCTTCGCGGCGGATCACGTGTGCTCTTTTGTTGGACGCAGCGCGCTTTGCCAGGGTGAGCTTTGCCCACTTTGCGTACTTTCGAGATACGTATCGGCTGGCCATCCAGGCGATCCAGAAACCGGGCGCGCCGTCCAGAAATCCCAGCCGGAAGAAATAGCTTTGTGCAAAGGTCCAGGGCGGAGCGATTGCCCGCCGCAGCCAGTGCACGCGCTCTTCCCGGTCTGCCAGCTCGGCGGCGGCAAGGTCTGTATAAAATTCGATGCGCTGCCGATGCTCCTCCAATGAGTCGCAGGTGTAGTGCAGAATCTTTCCGGGAAGCGTTTCCACTCTCCCTTCCACTTTGACTGACTCATGAACGTAGCTTCCTACCCATTGGCCGTACTTTCGATGATAGAGGCGAAGCTTCCAGTCGGGATACCAACCCGAATGCCGAATCCACCTGCCCAGGTATCGCGCCTGCCGCGCGAACCGATAGCCCTCAGCCTGTGGAGCGGCGTTTTTCCATGACCGTACTGCGGCCTGCGCTTCCGCATCCAGTTCCTCATCCGCATCAAGGCTCAGAATCCAGTCGTGGCTCGCCTGCCGGGCGGCAAAGTTTTTCTGTGCTGCAAATCCTTCCCACGAGTGAACGAAGACTCTGGCTCCTAATCGAGTGGCGATTTCCCGCGTATCATCGGTTGAGCCTGCGTCAATCACGATGATCTCATCCGCGCATGAGAATGAGCGGATCGCGCGGGCAATATGAGCAGCTTCATTCAGGGTGATGATCGTGGCGGAGAGGGGAGGCATGGAGAGAGCACCCGCATTACTGAAACCTCGGGCGGTCGTTGAGAGCAACTGGCTGTCGGCGGCATCGCCAGGACTTATTCGAATTTGATCCCGGCCAGAAACAACTCGTGATATTTGTCCGGCAACACCCGCGGGCGACCGTCTTTGTCGGTGACCACGTGAACGGTTTCCCCCTCCGCCAGCAATTCCTCTTCCGGGAGGCGATAGACCTCGTAACCGAACACCAGCACGCGCTTGCGCATTTCTTTCAGACAGGTGCGCACCTGAATCTCATCATCGTAGCGGGCAGGAGCCTTGAAGCGGCAGCGGGCTTCGGCCACCATAATGTAAAGCCCGTCGCTTTCTTCCATCTCACGATAGACGAAGCCGTGCTGGCGGCAGAAATCGGTGCGGCCAATCTCAAACCAGATAAAGTAGTTGGAATGATACACCACTCCCATCTGGTCGGTTTCCGCATAGCGGACACGAAGGTTTGAAGAAGTCCAGACAATTGGAATATCGGAAAGCATCGCTTACTCGCAAAGCAAGGCCTGTCGCGCCACTACAACGCAGGGTTCCGCAGGCTCTTCAGAAACCCTATCGAGCCGCCGCGGAACTGAGAGGGGCGCAGAAACGGTCAAACGCCTGCGTTAAGTCAGCAGCAATCTCTTCCGGCATGCGCCCCTCGATTTGATGCCGTTCGAGCATAAAGACGGCCTTTCCTTCGCGCAGCAGAGCGATGGAAGGAGAAGAGGGAGGATATTCCGCGAAGTAACTTCGCGCCTGGGCCGTAGCTTCAGGGTCCTGCCCGGCAAAAACGGTCGTCAGCAGATCGGGACGTGCAGAATGCCGGAGGGCCAGCGCCACGGCAGGGCGCGCCTTTCCTGCCGCGCATCCGCAAATGGAATTTACAAAAACAAGCGTCGTGCCTTTGGCCTTGCCCAGGGTTTCGTCCACTTCTTGGGGTGTCCTCATTTCGCGGAACCCGATCTGGGTCAATTCTTCCCGCATCGGTGAGACCATCTCTTCCGGATACATGCCCATAATTTCATCCTCCAAAGTCCTTAAAGTATATCCTACGCATGCCTGATTGCTTGCGGTTTTTATTATAACGGGCCGCGCATCGTTGCTGAAGAACAACTCAGGTCGTCTAGGAATGATTTTACACTGATTATGAATCGAATCCTATTCACACTCTATGGCGTGCGACAAGTTGCCGCCGGCGGGTATTGAAAGCTGATGGCCGTCAGCGTCTTTCGGGATACAATCAAAACATGGTTCAAACCTTATTCGGTTCTGAGGAAAAGCAGGAGAAAAAAACCGGCCTGTTTAACCGGCTTAAGAATGCGGTCTCTTCCACCAAAGCCCAACTGGTGGAGCGGATCGAGGGCATTGTCGAGGGCAAGGAAAAGATTGATCCCAGCGTGTTGGATGAGCTTGAAGCCACGTTGATTGCCGCTGATCTTGGCGTGAAGACGACACAGGATATTCTGGCTCACCTTCGCGAGCAGATAAGCCGTCGCCAGCTTGTGGAGGCCCGGCAATTGCGCGGGGCCGTGGAGCAGGAAATCCTCGCAGCCCTTGAAAATCCAAACGGAGCGCGCCGCCCGCAGCCTAAACAGCCTCCGCCTGGCCTTCCGGAAGTGATCTTCATGGTAGGGGTCAACGGCGTCGGCAAGACCACCAGCATTGCGAAGCTGGCAAATTATTATCTCCGGGAGGGACGCCGCCCGCTGCTCTGCGCGGCGGATACTTTCCGCGCCGCGGCCATTGAACAGCTTGAGATTTGGGCGGGCCGTCTGGGCATTGAACTGGTGAAGCAGAAGCCGGGCGTCGATCCCTCGGCGGTGGTTTATGACGCTCTGGCGGCCGCCAAAAGACGCAAGGATGACGTGGTGATTGTCGATACCGCAGGCCGCCTCCATACCAAGTACAACCTGATGGCGGAGCTTGAGAAAATGTGTCGCATCGCCGCGCGCGAAGTGCCGCAGGCTCCTCATCAGGTGCTGCTGGTGATTGACGCCACGACGGGTCAGAACGGGCTTGCTCAGGCGCGGCAGTTCACCGAACGCGCGGGAACCACCGGAATCATTCTCGCCAAGCTCGACGGAACCGCAAAGGGCGGCGTCGTGGTCGCCATCGCGCGAGAATTGGGTTTGCCCATCCTGTTTGTCGGGATTGGTGAGAAGGTGGATGACTTTTTACCTTTCAGCCCGAAAGAGTTTGTGGAGTCGCTCTTTGAGGCTTGAGAGCGCTTTGAGCGGCAGTCCTTTCTTGACGACTGGGAGTGAGGACGCGAGCCCGACTGCGGCTGTTCCTTAGCGCAACGATTTCAGCGTGTTTCAGCCTTCGCCAGGCGCCTACTTCAAGTCCCTCAAGAGTAAGCGGGCCTATGGCAGTCCGAACCAGTTTGAGCGCCTTGAAGTTTACGGCCTCGATCATGCGGCGCACCTCGCGGTTCTTCCCTTCCGTGAGGATCACTTCCAGCCAGGTATATTTTCCGCGGTCTTCCAGGCGACGCACGCTGAGCGGCCTCGCCCAGTCTCCGCGCTTCATCCTGATGCCGGCCTGAAGCCTGGCCAGAGCCTCCTCCGGCAACAGGCCGTTTAACTTGACGCGGTAGGTTTTTGGAACGCCTGATTCCGGGCTGGTCACAAAGTCGGCAAAGTCGGTTTCGTTGGTCAGCAGCAGAAGGCCGGAAGTATCTTGATCGAGCCGGCCTACGGGGAAGACCCATTGGCCGACATCTCCCAGTAAGTCATACACTGTCCTGCGTCCTGCCGGATCGCCGTGACTGGTGATGACGCCTTTAGGCTTATACAACAGGAGATAAATCTTCCGGGCGGGCTTCAGGCAGGCGCCATCGAGATGAATCGTATCCTGACCGGGCCGCACCCAGACTTCAGGACTGCGGACCACGCGGCCATTCACTTTCAGGCGTCTCTGTTCGATCCACTTTCGGGCCTCCGCTCTGGAAGTTACCCCGAAACGCGACAGGGCGCGGTCCAGAGTCATGGCATTTTTGGATTTCATGGTCCCGGCGCAAATATCCTGTTGGTCAAACTATTTCAGGAGCGACACTTCGTCGAGTTGAATGAAGTCGCGCACGACAGGCTCCGAAGATTCGTTCATCTCACTCATCGGCCCGAAGAAAGCCACCCTGCCTTCCACCAGAAAGACCACGCGATCCGCCAGCTTGCGCGCCAGCTTCATATCGTGAGTGACGACGATTGACGTAAGGCCCTTTTGCCGTTTCAGCTTCAGAACCAGATCGCCGATCGTCTGAGCCATGAGGGGATCGACCATGGTGGTCGGCTCGTCGTAGAGGATGGCTTCCGGATTGGCCGCCAGCGCGCGGGCGATGGCCACCGCCCGCTTCATGCCCGTGCTCAAGTCGGCTGGCATCAAATCCTTCACGTCTTCCAGTTCCACCAACCCCAGCAATTCATCCACAAGATTCTGGATCTTATCCTCATCCTGAAGACCCGGCTCGCGCAGCGCCCGCTCGCGCAGAGGATAGGCTACATTCTCGCCCACGGTCAGCGAATCAAAAAGTGCGCCGGATTGAAAAACCATCGTGACCTTCCGGCGCATCTCGGTCAGTTCGCTCTCTGTCATTTTGACAACGTTGCGGCCCGCCACGTACACTTCGCCTTGATCGGGCTTCAGGAAGCCCAGGATGTGCTTGAGCGTGACGCTTTTGCCCACGCCGCTGCGCCCCAGGATGACGCAGGTTTCACCCCGCCGCACGTCGAAGCTCACATCCTGAAGTACCGGCTGATCGCCGAAAGATTTCCAGACATGGACAAACTGAAAATAGGCGTCAGAATTGGGCATCAATCGTTCCAGTATTCATGGGCTGCCGGGTTGGGCCGGATGTCTCAAGGCCTCCTGTTAAGAGCATACCTCGGATTTCCGAAACCGCGCTCCACAGCCTCACCAGGGAGCCAATATAATCTTCCTGCAATTGAAACCAGGTTCTCTGGGCAATCAGCACCCGGGGAAAAGCTGCGGCCATTTCGTGATACTTGTTCAGGTAAAGCTCATAGGCTCGCTGAGCTTTGGGGAGGATGTCTTTCTGGTATCGCTCAGCGGCTTCGAGAGAATTCGAGTAGTGCTGAAAGGCAGGCGCGAAGCGCTGCTCGAGGGAAAGCCGCACACGGTCCACTTCCTGCCGCGCGCTCGCAAGCTCCGCCTGCGCGGATTGCACATTGCCCTGATTACGGTTGAAGATTGGAATCTGAACGCCAACCTCAGCGAAGCCTTCCAGACCAAAGGGCCGGCCCAAAGGCGATTCCAGCAGTTCGCGATTGTGGCGCATGCCGCCGCGAAATTGAATATCTGGAATGGGAGCAACCCGGGACCGTTGAAGCGCCCATTCGGCGCGGCGCAGCCCAGCCTCCGCAGCTTTCATTTCAGGACTTGCAGCCAGGATCGTCGCGAGCGTCTGATCCCGACTAAGCGAAGGCAGAGGATGTTCGAGATTGCCGGCAAGCGATGTGAGGGGAAGATCGGGCACGCCTACTGTCGCAGCCAACTGTTGCCAAAGCCGTTGTCGGTTGTTCTGGGCGTCAACCACCGCGAGTTGGGTGACGCCAGCTTCCGCCTCAGCTTCAAGAACGTCCGGTTCGTCCGCCTGCCCGACGTTATAGAGTTGTTTGGAGGTGGTCACGGCCTGGCCTGCTACTTCGGCAAGATGCTGGCGCAATTCCAGCAATTGCTGCGCGCCGAGAGTCTTGTAGTAGAGGATGCGCACGGAGGTTAACACCCGATCGCGCTGCGCTTCTGCCCGCGCTTCCTCCTGAGCTTGCTCCTCGCCTGCCGCTTTGCGGCTAAGACGTAGTTTCCCTCCTGTGACGATATCCTGCTGGATAAAAAATCCATGCTCGCCGCCGCGAGTGATAGGACCTGGCCGGATTTCGTCTCCGTCATAGCCCACGACGGGGTTCGGATAAAGCCCGGCCTGAAGCTTCCGCCCTTTGGCTGCCTGAATGGCATCGGCCGCCTGCGCCAGCGTGGGGTTGTGCTTCAGAGCAAGTTGCTCCAGGTCTTCGAGAGTGCGCTTTGCCTGCTGAGGCCCCTGTTCTGAGGTTGTATTCTGGTCCGTTCCATGCTGCGATTCCTGCGCCAGGATAACGTGAGGGGAAACGATCAAGGCCGCAATACAGAAAACAGGAAGCATTTTCAGATAAACAGCGCGCATAGGAATTCTCCTGAGCGGTGGATTCTTACCAGTCGAATTTCGCAATTTGGGTATATGTGACATGACAGCATCGCTTTCTCCATCGCCGTCATTCCCGCGCCGGACGGGAATCCAGCGGCTACCAAAGTTTTATGGGAATACGTCACCATCATGGCAAATGGCATGGCTGTTCCGGCGTTCAATGAGCTAACCAGCTTGAGATGAGGCCCTTTCCTGTAACGCCACGATTTTGTCGTAGAGATCGGGCGGAAGGACGCGCACCAGAGTCATCATGCCCTGCATATAGCCGCTCCAGCCGGGACGCAGGCCGTAGTTTTCCGGCTTCTGAAGCATGTGATCGATATTCATCATAGGGCCTTCCATATAAGCGTCCTGAGGGAAGCCTGGGACGCTATTGGCATTCGGGCTGATCATGGCGGTCATCTCTGATCCAGGCATGGAGTGCATGTGCCCTTGCTGGATTTCGGTAGCGCTGGGTGATGCAGTCTGCAAGACGGCTTTCGAGAGGGATAACGGGGTATTGCCTGTCGTCTGATCAAGAGTTGATCCCACTCCCATGCCTCGCCCAAGGCTCGGCCCATAGTCTTCTCCCATGGGCGCTCCGGGTGTCCCGGTCAGCATTCCCATACCCTCCTCCATGGCAGCCCCTGCCGGCATGCCTTTGCCAAGTCGCGTCATGGGGCCGACGGTGGAAGACATCTGGTTCATCATGTGGTGCGGTAGATGGCAATGCAGCATCCAATCGCCGGGATTGTTAGCGACAAATTCGATGTCGCGCGCCTGAGCCACGCCGACCAGCACAGTGTTTTCGGGTTTCCACGTGGATTCTGGCGCGCGCCCCGCCTCCGTGCCGGTCACATAGAACGTGTAGCCGTGAACGTGAATGGGATGATGGTCCATTCCCAGATTGATCAGCCGGATGCGGACTCGATCTCCAAGCCGGACGATGAGAGGCGTGCATGCTGGCCCCGACTTCCCGTTGATCACCAGCCAGTTGAACTCCATGTTCATGGTGTTAGGGATGCTGTTATTGGGGAGGACGGCGTATTCCTGCAGCAACAGAACAAAGTCTTTATCCACGCGAGGCTCGTAGGATGTTTTGGGATGCATGATGAACGCTCCGAGCATCCCGATCATTTCCTGCATCGCCATGTGGGAGTGATAAAAATAAGTTCCTGCCTGATGCAGGGTGAATTCGTAGATGAAGCGCCCTCCTGGCAAGACAGGGTCCTGGCTGATGCCCGGAGCGCCGTCCATATCGTTCGGAATTTCAAATCCGTGCCAGTGCATCGCGGTCGGCTCCGGCAAGTGATTGTCGAAGATAATCCGCACCCGATCCCCTTGCCTCACCTGAATGGTCGGTCCGGGAGAAGTTCCGTTGTAGCCCCAGAGGTCGAGCGTTTGGGTTGGAGTAATCTGTCGCTTGACAGGCTCGGCCACAAGATGGAACACCTTGATGCCGTTATCCCAGGTGAACGGCAGGTCGGGCACGTCGGGGGTACGGGCGGGAATCCACGAAGACGTGGATCCCTGCTTTGAGCGCAGGGCTTTAAGCTTTGCCTCTTGAGGCCCGCGCGACGCGCTTGCGGTTTCTCTCGCGGCGACCTCGCGCGGGCTGAGGACAAGTCCTTTCGCTCCGGCCAGCAGACCTGCGCCCGTAAATGCCTTTCGGAAAAAGTCTCGCCTGCCTTTGCTCATGATTCCTCCTGCTGCTTGTGAAAATTACGTTCTGGCGTGGAGACGCGCGATGTGCGCCCAAGGCGACCGCCGTCCGCCTCTACGCGATGCGCGCGGTTTCCCACATTCATCGCGCGCTCAGCGCAATCACTCAAGGCGCAAAAGAGTCTAAATGCGGAAGAGGGATTCTATCTGGCAGATCGCTCGCCCCGTTGAATAAGTTGGAGGAGACGAATCGATCGAAGTGAGGGATGGAATTGCGAGTACCAGAGAGGGAATGTGGATAGTCGTCACAAGGGCCAGCACGGAAGAGCGCTCAGCCGCGATCGTGCCGGAGAAAACAGGCAGCATGGAGCCATGATGCTGATGAATGCAGCCGCCTTCCGGGGCGTTTGAGGGCGCGGAGCCTTTCCGACCGGAATGAGCGGGGCAGCATGCCGGACCACTTGGCGCGCTACGCATGGGCGATCCCTGGCTCTGCGTACAATGTTGTGGAAGGCAGAGAAGCGGGCAGGCAAGCGCCGAGAAAGAGCTTAGACTGAAGGCAATCACTAAGGCGAATGCGATGCCTTGCCACCCGAATTTCCCGTGGTTGCTCAAACTCATCTGAACGAATCCAAGAATATTCTTTCCCGGATGGCACTGTCAAATACCAGAATTTCACAAGGCGCTCTGTAGGGGCGTGCGGCGCGCGCCCCGGACGGCATCGCTCACGGCGCGCTTCCAGGCGGGAACAACGCCGCACAGAACGGGACGCTGTTCGCCCCTATCTGCCTGAGGGAAGTCTCGGTCATTCCGTCCGCAGGGCCTGCATGGGATCAATTGAAGCCGCGCGTCGGGCTGGGACAAGAGCCGCGACCACCGCGCAGGCGGCGAGGGCCACCACCGCCACACTCAGAATCATCGGATCATGACTCTTCACGCCGTAAAGCTGGCTGGCCATCAGGCGTCCGCCTGCGAGCACCACTGGAATCCCGATGACAAGGCCGATGCCAAGCTGGATCAGCGCTCCTCGCAATACCAGCCACAAGACGTTCGTGCGGTTCGCGCCCAGCGCCATACGAATGCCAATCTCATTTGTCCGGCGCGCCACGGAGTAGGACGTAACGCCGTAAAGCCCCACACAGGCAAGCAGCAAGGCAAGCAGGCCGAAGAGTTCGGTGAGCCGCGCGATCAGCTTATCCTGATTGAAGTTGAGGTCGAGTTGTTCGGTGAGGCTCATCATGTCCAGGATGGTCAGGTTTGGATTGATGCTATTCAGCGTGCGCCGGACGGCCTCTTCGATATTCTCCGGCCTTCCAGCCACGTGAAGCTCGATATCGCCGAGATAGGCGGCCGCGATTCTCAGGAATGCCAGCTTGGGATCTTTGCTCACTTGAAAGAATGGCATAAAGAAAGTTGGATAGGCGGGCACGCGCGCGTTCTGATACTTCGCATCCTGCACGATGCCGACAATCTCCATGTCTCCGGCGTGGCTTGGGTTGCCCATCCCGAAGTGTTGCCCAATGGGATCCTGCTTGGGAAAGAATTTTTTGGCGAAAGCCTGGTTGATGACGGCCACCGGGGGCGAGTTGGGCGTATCCTGTTCGGTGATGGTGCGTCCGCGCAGCAGGTGCGTGCCGATGGTTTCGAAATAATGCGGACTTACGCAGACGAACGAAGCGCCGTCCCGCTCGTCGGGCGAACGGCCTTCGATGTGAAAGTTGAAGCTCCAGTTATTGCCCCGCATGGGGCTATAAGTTGAATAGCTGGCGCTGATCACGCCCGGGATTTGCGGCAGGCGCTGTTCAAGCTGCTGATAAAGGCCGTAAAGTTGATCGGGTTTATACCCGGCGAGGGCGGGGTTCACCCGCACAATCAGACGGCCCTGAGGCGTAAAGCCAAAGTTCTGATTTTCGACGTTGCGCAGGCTTTCGGTCAGGAGGCCCGCGCCAATCAGGAGCACTGCCGAGAGCGCGACCTGAATTACAACAAGAGACTTTTGCGGTAGCGAAGAACGGTCGCGCGTGGAGCGCCCCGCGCCGCGCAAGGCATCGGCAGGGTCAGCGCGCGAAGCCACCCATGCGGGCGCGGCGCCGAAAATGACGCCCGTCGCGAGTGAAAGCAGGAAGGCGAAGCCCAGCACCGCAAGCGACGGCGTGGGATTGATGGGAATGTCGTGCGCGCCGCGGAAGGCGATCAGCAGTATGGCGCGAGCGCCAACAAAGGCTACAAAAAGTCCGGCCACTCCACCCACGACCGCAAACAGAACGCTTTCAGTCAGAATCTGGCGGATCACCGTTCTTCGAGGCGCGCCCAGCGCCACGCGAATGGCGGTCTCTGCGCGCGTCGCGGCGCCCCGGGCGAGAAACAGGTTTGCAATATTGGCGCAGGCAATCAGCAATACCAGGCCGGCGATAATCATCAGCAGGCAAAGGCCCGACTTCGTTTGATCCTGCATCTCGGTCACGCCAGCCCCGCCGGGAGCAAGCGTGATGTGCTGCTTCTTGATCTGCGAGCGGTCGTAGGCGGTGAGGTCCGGCCGCGCGCTGAGCCATCGCTGAAGCTCGACCGTAACCTCCGATTGAATGTTGGCTGTGCTTGCGCCGGGTTTCAACCGTCCAATCACATGAAGCCAATGCAGGCCGGGATTGTTCAGGATCGAATTCTGCCCCTGGAGCGCGGGTTCTGTCGCAAGCGGCAGCCAGAAATCCGGCGGGTCGGCGCGCAATGTGTCTCCGAAAAAGCCGGGTGGGGCGATGCCGGCGATGATGTAAGGCATGGTGTTGATGGTGAAAGTCGAGCCGACCACCTTAGGATCAAGGCCGAAATGCGTTTGCCAGGTGCGATAGCTCATCACGGCTACGGGCGGGGCGTTGGGCGTGTCGTCTGCGGGCGTGATAACTCTTCCGGCAAATGCGCCAATGCCGAACATGGAGAAGTAATTGCCCGAGACGAACTCTTCGCTGTAGGCCTGCGCCGGCCCGGTCGAGCCGCTGCGGCGCACGCTCACGTTTTGCGGCGCTGCCTGGAAGGCGGCCATCTGGCTGAACTGGGGCGTGTGGTCGCGGAGTTGTTTGTAGAGGTCGTAAGAATAAATATCCCAATTATCCTGCATCCCGCCCAGCACGCAGCAGTTGTCGGCGTTCCCAACGCGATAGAGCTGGCCGGGGTCCGCCACGGGCAGGCTTTTGAGCATCACCGCGTCCACCAGGGTGAAAATCGCGGTGTTTGCCCCAATCCCCAAAGCGAGTGTGATAATGCACACGAGCGCGAATCCAGGCGAGCGCCGCATCCGCCGGAAGGCATAGCGAAGATCCTGCATCAGCGTGGACATGTGAACGTCTCCTGGCCGTTACTACGACAACCGCACCCCCGTAGTTCCATTAAGACGCCTGAAAATCAAATCCGTTATCATCTACGCTGCCAGTCTTGGCCTGCCTTTATAGAACAAGGCCGTCCGGACGGTGACGCTAGTCGTATGTCATATAAATACCTGGACTGAACCCATGGGCGGGACGCCCGTCAGGCCCGAGCACCCCACGGATCGGCCGGTTGCCGCATCGGGAAGAAAAAGCTACAGCCTCGCGCAAAGACGCAAAGAAGAATTCATGAATAGGTGGCTGAAAACCCCCGAGGGCCTGTCATTCTGAGAAGCCGAAGGCGGCGAAGAATCCCGGCATTTGTTTAAGTCTAAAAATGCAGACGATCGTAAATAATTTCGGACCGGGTGAAACGGCGTTTTGAGCCGGCGCGTATAACACTTTGAAGGGGTTGCGAACGATGCAAAATTAGAATCGTTCACAGGAAACGTCAGTTAAGGAGCTAAAGTTATGGGAATCAAAGCAATGAAGATGCGGTCGATGATGACTGAAAGCCAGATCGAGGCCTGGAGGAAGCGAGGGCGGATGGAAAAGAGAAAGGCACAGCTTTTTTCTGTGGGTGTGTTCCTGCTGGCGGCAGTGGCCCTCGTTTTCCTTTCCATCTCTCCAGCCTTCCCGGCGCAGCAGGATCAGCCTGCAAGCCAGCAGGGAAATGCGCCTCAAGAGGGGATGCATCGGCGGCGCGGCAATGAACTGGATTGGCTGAGCCACACGTTAAACCTGACCGACCAGCAGAAGTCGCAAATCAAGCCGATTCTCGAAGATCAACACAAGCAGATGATGTCTTTGCGACAGGACACCTCGCTTTCACCGCAGGAAAAGCGCGCAAAGTTCATGGAAATCAGAAGCAAGACCCTCGATAAGATCCGGCCTATTCTGACCGAGGAACAGCGAGCCACGCTGGAGCAGATGCAAAAGCGGCGTGAGGAGCGAATGAAGGCCTGGAGAGAAAGACACCAGGGGAGTCAGGGATCGTCGGCTCCGCAAAGCCAGTGAGGTTCGTCGCGGTTGTTCGCTGCGGTCCGTATGTTCCCTGATCGTGGCCTGTGAAAGAACTCACGGTCAATCACAAGTCAATTGACCGTGGCTACCGCGAACATTCCATTAATGAACTGAAATGAGGGGTTTTGTCTTTTCCGTCGCTCGGCCAATTTCGCGGGCGGGGATGTGGTGTTCAAGAAGTTCGTTCAACAGCCCGGGAGCATCGGGGGCGGAGCAGGAAACAAGCAGACCGCCTGAAGTCTGCGGATCATAGAGAAGATTCCCGACAGGCCCGGGGATGCCGTCTGAGAACTCGACGCATCCGGAGACGAACTCGATGTTGCGCTTAAGTCCGCCGGGCAAGTGTCCTTCGCGGGCGGCATCGAGCGCGCCGGGCAGGAACTCAACTTGTGAGGAATCGATGACGAGGCTCACTCCGCTGCCCGCCGCCATCTCGCGGGCATGTC
>Ga0070737_10003564_pt1 | contig 16634 bp, 14 predicted proteins | sample Coa_R1_10_FD_66438 | JGI IMG/M metagenome (GOLD analysis project Ga0070737, IMG submission 66438) | Surface soil microbial communities from Centralia Pennsylvania, which are recovering from an underground coalmine fire - Coalmine... | ecosystem: Environmental > Terrestrial > Soil > Unclassified...
GGCGGCCTCGCGGGCGTGCTGAACACCTACCTGAACGTGTTCGCCTCGCCGGCGCAGCTCCACTGGACCACCTCGGGACTGGTGATGGTGATGGTGATCATCGGCGGCGCGGGCACGCTGATCGGGCCGGTGCTGGGCGCGGCCCTGATACTGCTGCTGCAAAACGCGGTCAGCTCGTATACCGACCGCTGGCCAATGGTCATGGGCGCGGTGTTCATCATCTTCGTGCTGGTGGCGCGCCACGGCCTGGTGGGCATCTGGCGCGCGCTCGCGGCCCGCGCGGGCTGGTGAGGAGACGCGGCGGCGTATGACCGAGCGGGTGAGCACCAACGGCGCGGCCCAGCAGCCCGCCCTGCGGGTCGCCAACCTCAAGCGCCAGTTCGGCGGGCTGCTGGCCGTCAACGGGGTGAGCCTCAGCGTGGCGCCCGGCGAGCGCCGTGCCATCATCGGCCCCAACGGCGCGGGCAAGACCACGCTGTTCAACCTGATCAGCGGCGAGCTGCATCCCACTGCGGGCCACGTGTACCTGTACGGCGAAGATATCACGGCGCTGACCAACTTCGAGCGCGCGCGCCGCGGGCTGGCCCGCACCTTCCAACGCAACAACCTGTTCCTCGGACTCAGCGTGCGCGAGAACGTGCGGCTGGCCGTGCAGGCGCGGCGCCAGGTGGCCCACCGCCTGTGGACGCGCGTGGATAGTCTGGCCGACGTGCTGGCCGAGGCGGACGCAGTACTGGAGGCGTTGGGGCTCGGCGAACAGGCGCACCGACTCGTCCGCAATCTGTCGTATGGCGAGCAACGGCAGGTCGAGATCGCCATCGCCCTGGCCACCCGCCCGCGGGTGCTGCTGCTCGACGAGCCGACCGCCGGCATGTCGCCCGCGGAGACGGCAGCCATGACCCAGCTCATCGCCGGGCTGCCGCGCGACATGACCCTGCTGATCATCGAGCACGACATGGACGTGGTATTCGCCCTGGCCGACCGCATCACCGTGCTGCATTACGGGGAGGTATTGGCCGAAGGCCCTCCTCAGGAGGTCTCGGGCGACCCGCGGGTGGCTGAAGTCTACATGGGGTTGGAGTCGGCGTGAGGCTGCTGGCCCTCGAAGCGGTCCACGCGTACTACGGCGAGAGCCACATCCTGCATGGGGTGTCGCTGTGCGTGGCGCCCGGCGAGGTAGTCGCCCTGCTCGGCCGCAACGGAGCGGGCAAGACGACGACTATCCGCACCGTTATCGGCTTCACGCCCGCGCGCGCCGGGCGCGTGGTGTTCCAGGACCGCGACGTGACGCGCCTGGCCCCGCACCAGATCGCCCGGCTGGGCGTGGGGCTGGTGCCGCAGGGCCGGCGGATCTTCCCCGACCTGACCGTCGCCGAAAACCTGAAGATCGCCGCGCGCGGCGCCCGTAACGGCGGCTGGACGCTCGACAAGGTGTACCGCTACTTCCCGCGCCTGCGCGAGCGCCATCGCCAGCTCGGCGGCTCGCTGTCGGGTGGGGAGCAGCAGATGCTGGCCATTGGCCGCGCGCTAATGACCAATCCCACCTTGCTGCTGATGGACGAGCCCTCGGAAGGCCTCTCGCCCCTACTGGTGCGCGAGATCGCCCGCATCGTGAGCGAGCTGAAACAGGAGCGGCTGTCGATCCTGCTCGTCGAGCAGAACCTGCCGTTCGCCCTCTCGCTCGCCGACCGCGTCTACGTGATGAACAAGGGGCAGATCGTGTTCGAGGGCACCACCGCCGAGCTGAGCGCCGCCGAGGCAGTCAAGCACCAGTACCTGGGCGTGTGAGCCTGCGGGGCCCCGCGCGCCCTACCTCCAGCCTCCCGCGGCGTAGGCGCCCGCTCGCGCCGCGGGGGGGAGCAACACGGGTAGGGGGACGAACCGGCCTCTCTCATCGGCGACGGCTCCCCAGCCCCCGCTACGGGCTCCTCGTCGCGAACTACTGGAAGTAGATCGTCACGGGCTGGAGCGAGACACCGTTCACGGTCGCACCGATGTCGACGGGGCCAGGGTACTGCGCGCGCACGGTGAACGCCGGCGTGTTACCGCCCGCATCGGTGTTCAGCTGGTTCGGCGAGACGATCGCGTTCGGGGTGAGCGCCTGCACCCACACGGGCTGATTGATCATCGGCATGTTGTTGGTATCGCGCACCTGCACGGTCACGGTGGTACCGCCCGCCACGCTGGCACACTGCTGGGCAGCGACGATGCGCGACAGCGAGGGGCTCACGATACCCGAGGGCACCCCTGTATACGTCATCGGGGTGGCAGTGACGGGCTGGGTCGGCGGCGAGGTCACCATCGGGACCCCGTTAACGATAGCTTGCAGCTGCCAGACGTAGGTGTTTCCGGGCTGGAGATACTCGATGTCGGTAGTGCCACCTGGGATGTTCTTCAGCAGGGTGGGCGGCGCCCCGTTCACCCCCTGCAGCAAGTTGTAGCTGGTAGCGCCCGGGTAGGCGTTCCAACTCAGCAGCGCCGAGTTGCCGCTCTGCGTCACGCTCAGGGTCAAGCTGCCACCGCCGTAGCAGGGGTTCCCCGTGCTCCCATAGGGCGTGTACGGCGAGTTGTAGGGCAGATAGCCGCCGCCCGGATAGTAGGCACTCCCCGGCGGGTACGGCGCCCCGTAGCCATAGGGACTGTAGCCATATTGGCCGTACGGTGGATACCCATAGGCGCTGTACCCATAGGCGCTATACCCGTACTGCCCGTAGCCGTAGGAGCCGTACGGGGAATATGGGTACGGGTTATACCCGTACTGGCCATAGTAGCTGTAGGGACTGTAGCCATAGGGCGGATAGCCATATGGCCCGTAGCCATACCCGCCATAGGGCGGATAGCCGTAGCCGCCGTACGGCGGATAACCGTAGGGGTAGCTGTACGAAGAGTACGGATACGGGTACGCGCCGCCGTACTGCCCCTGCGACGGGTCATAGTACTGTGGGTACTGTGGGTTGTTCGGATCGGGATACGGCTGCGCGCTGGCGCGAGCGGGGGCCAGCACCGCGCCCAGCACCAGGGCCGTGAGCACTGTGCTCCGAAGAGCTGCCTGCATTCGCGCTCCCTCCCAGGGCCCGGGCGCTTGCCCGCACGGGGCGGACCGCGCCCCCCTAACCTGATGGCCGCGGCAGTATAGCAGACAGCGCGGCGGGATGGCAGCGTGCTGGCGGCCGCCGGGCCGGTTCGGTATAGTGGCGGCGGAGCAACGTGGCGGAGCACGGGGCATGTGGCGGTTTCTCACGGCGGGCGAGTCGCACGGTCCGGGCCTGACCGTACTGTTGGACGGAGTGCCGGCGGGCATACCGCTCAGCGAAGAGGCGATCGCCGAGGACCTGCGACGCCGTCAGGGCGGCTATGGCCGCGGCGGGCGCATGTTGATCGAGCGCGACCGCGCCGAGCTGCGCGGCGGGGTGGCGCACGGCGTGACCACCGGCGCGCCGATCGCCCTGTGGATCGAGAACCGCGACTGGGCCAACTGGAAGGACAAAAACCCACCGCCGATCACCGTCCCGCGCCCAGGCCACGCCGATCTCTCGGGCGCGCTGAAATTCGGCCATCGCGACCTCCGCATCGTGGGGGAGCGCTCCAGCGCCCGCGAGACCACCGCGCGCGTGGCGGCGGGCGCGGTAGCCAAGGCGTTCCTCGCCGAGCTGGGCATCCGCGTGTACAGCCACGTGGTCGCCATCGGCGATGTCGCAGCGGGGCCCTACGACCTGGAGTGGGACGAGCTGTTCCGCCGGGCCGAGGCATCGCCGGTGCGCTGCGCCGACCCCGAGGCGACCGAGCGGATGAAGGCGCGCATCGACGCGGCCAAGCAGGCCGGCGAATCGCTCGGCGGCATCTTCGAGGTCGCCGCGATCGGCGTGCCCCCGGGCCTGGGCAGCTATACCCAGTGGGACCGCAAGCTCGACGGCCTGCTCGCCCAGGCGATCCTCAGCATCAACGCCATCAAGGGCGTCGAGTTCGGCGAGGGCTTCGCCGTCGCGCGCCTGCCCGGCACGGCCGCCCAGGACCCCATCCGCTGGGGGCCGGGCCGCCCGATGCGGACCTCCAACCGCGCGGGCGGCCTCGAGGGCGGCACCACCAACGGCGAGCCGCTGGTGCTGCGCGCGGCGATGAAGCCGATCGCCACCACCGTCACGCGCCAGGACTCTGTCGACCTCGCCAGCGGCGCCGAGACGAAGATGGAGTACCAGCGCTCCGACGTATGCGCGGTCCCCGCGGCGGCGGTGGTGGGCGAGGCGATGGTCGCGCTGGTACTCGCGCGCGCGGTGCAGGAGAAGTTCGGCGGCGACCACCTCGACGAGACCCGCGCCGCCCTGGCCCACTTCCTTGCGGCCCGCGGGTGGGTCCGCGAGCTGGCCAGCCCGCCGGGCTGAAGCCGCCCCGCGGCCGGCCCAAGCCGCGCGGGCGCGCCGCGCTCCGGCGCGCGTGCTTGGCATGCCCCGGGCAGCGCGCTATACTGGGCGCCGACCAGCGACGCTCGGTTACGGGGGAGTAGGCCATGCGCCGCCGCACCGTGCACCACCTCGTTCCGCTCCTGACCGCCCTCGCGCTGCTGGCGGGCTGTACGGCACCCGCACCGGCGGGCCCGCCGGCGGCATCCGCCCCACCGCCCGCGCAAGCCAGCAGCCCGGCCGCCGCGCCCGCCGCCGCAGCGCCCAGTCCCACGGCGCCCGCCGCTCTGACCAAGGTGCGCATGGGCACGCAGACCAGCGTGAACGATATCGCCATGTGGCTGGCCGCCGAGCGGGGCTACTTCCTGCAGGAGGGTATCGACATCGAGCTGGTGCCGTTCGCTAGCGCCTCGGAGATGGTGCCGGCGCTGGCCACCGACCAGCTCGAGGCCGGTGGCATCGCCGTGAACCCCGCCACGCTCAACGCCATCGCGCGCGGGGTGCCGATCAAGATCGTGCTCGACCGCGCCACCTTCCGGCCCGGCTTCGCCACCCAGGCGATGATGGTGCGCCGCCCACTGTACGACGCCGGCCGCGGGCATACGCTGGGGGACATGAAAGGGTTCACCGTGGCCATCTTGCCGCCGGGCAAGGCCACCGGCAGCGCCTGCGCCCTGGAGAAAGGCATGCAGCAGTTCGGCGCCAGCATCAACGATCTCAACCTCCAGCCGCTCAGTGCGCCGGACATGCTCGGCGCGTTCGTCAACGGCCAGGTCGATGCCGGGCTACTCCAGGAGCCGTTCCTGACCGAGGTGCTGCGCCAGGGCACCGGCGTGAAGATCATGGGCCAGGACGAGATGTTCCCCAACATGACCCTGGGCGTCACGGCCTTCTCCACCAAGCTGTACGACAACCGGCCGGTGGCGAAAGGGGTGGTCCGCGCCTACATCCGCGCCGCCCGCGCCTGGAACGACGCCATTGCCGGCCGCACGCCCGACCGGCCCGAGATCGATGCCCTCATTGCCCGCTACACGCGCATCGACATCGCCACCGTGCGCGAGATGACGCCCACCGGCGTGAGCCCCAACGGCATCTTCAACCTCGAGTCGCAGCTCGAATGCCTGCGCTACTACCTCGCCGAGGGGCTGGTGCCCAACCCGCCCACCGAGGCCCAGCTCAACGCCGCCTGGGGGCTGGAACTGGTCGAGGAGGTGCTCAACGAGATCGGTCGCGTGCCCGAGTAGGCGTGTTGCGGCGGGCGCTCGCGGCCGCTAGACTCCCTTACCCACGGCCGCGGGCCTGCGGGGCGCGTCCAACGCCGCTGGGGCCACGGGGAGAAGGAGAGGTGTCTCGTGCGCCTGCTACTGCTCGTCGCGCTCGCGCTTGGGCTGCTCGCCCCGAGCCTGCTCGCCTGCACCGCCCAGCCCAGCCGCCCGGCGCCGGCCGCCGCGCCCGCCGCGCCGGCCAGCCCCACGACGGCCACCAGCCCGTCCGTAGCAGCGCCGGCTACGCCGCCCGAGCGCATCATCGTGCGCTACGGCTACAACCCGATCCTCCCTGGCGCGCCCACCTTCCTCGCGCAGGAGCGCGGGTACTTCGACGAGCAGGGCATCGACGTAGAGTGGACGCCGTTCGACTCGGCCGCCCTGGCCGTGGCACCGCTGTCGGCCGGCCAGCTCGATGTGATCCCCTCCGTGCCCGGCCCCTCGCTGTTCAACGCCCTGGCCCGCGAGATCACCATGCGCGCCGTCGCCGGCCAGAGCCTGTCGGGCACGGTGTTGCTGGTGCGCAAGGAGCTGGCCGAGAGCGGCCAGGTGCGCGCGCTGCCGGACTTGCGCGGGCGGAAGGTGAGCTTCAACGTCGAGGGCTCGCCGGTGGACTACACGCTGCGCGTGGCGTTCCAGAGAGTCGGCCTGCGCCTCGACGAGGTGGAGGTGCAGCGCGTGGTCAACACCGACCTGGCGGCGGCCCTGGCCAACGCGGGCACCGACGCCGGCGTGGTGCCAGAGCCGATCCCGACGCTCATCGAGACCCGCGGCATCGGCGTGCGGCTCGGCGACGTCCAGGAGCTGGCCGGCCCCCAGACCGGCTCGTTCCTGGTGATCGGGCCAAGCATGATGGCCCGCCCCGAGGCCCACACCGTGCGGTTCCTGGTGGCCTACCTCAAGGGCCTACGCGACTACTTGGCCTCGATCAAGGACGGGCGGGTGGCCGACCCGCAGGCCCGCGAGATCATCAGCAAGTGGACGCGCATCCCGGTGGAGACGATCGCCCAGGCGGCGGCGCCGGGCGCGCCGCCCGACGGCCGCATCGACCTCGACGATCTCAATCGCCAGCAGGACTTCTGGGAGCGCGAGGGCCTCGTGCCCGTCAAGGCCGACCTCGCGCGCTTCGTCGACTACCACTACCTAGAGGCCGCGCTCGCCCAGCTGCGCTAGCGCGCCTCACGGCCCGCCGATGGTCAGCGCGCCGCCGTCCACCAGCAGGTCGGTGCCCGTGATGAAGTCGGCCTCGGCAGAGGCCAGGAACGCCACCGCCGCCGCCACGTCCTCGGGCACCCCGTTGCGCCCCACCAGGTTCTTCACCGGCCGGTTGGCAGGCACCACCGCCTCGCCCACCGGCGAGCCGATGCGATTCGGCGTCACCGAGTTCACGCGGATGCCGTACGGGGCGAGCTGGATCGCCAGCGAGCGCGTCAGGTTGAGCACGCCCGCCTTGGCCGCCGTGTAGGCCGTGGCGTCCGGCCGCCCGCGGTGGCCGGAGGTCGAGGCGATGTTGATGATGCGGCCGCCGCGCCCCTGGGCCACCATCTGCTGCGCCGCGTACTTGCTGCACAGGAACTGGCTGGTTAGCGACACGCGCAGCACGCGCTCCCACTCCTCGAGCTCTAGCTCTAGGATCGGCTTGCGGTCGGTGATCGCCACGTTGTTCACCAGGATGTCGATACCGCCCCAGCGCGCGACCGTGGCGCGGACCACGCGCTGCACGTCGGCTAGCACGGCCACGTCGGCGACCAGCGGCAGCGCCCGCTCGGGATGCCGCGCATGGATCGCGTCGGCCACGGCCCGCGCGGCAGCGCCGTCGAGGTCCACCACAGCTACCCGTGCCCCCTCGGCGGCCAGCCGGCGAGCAATGGCCTCACCGATGTTGCGGCCAGCGCCCGTGACGATGGCGATGCGGTCATCCAGCCTCATCGGAGCCTCCCCCACGAGTATCAGCACGCGTCGCGGCCAGGCGCGTCCACGCTGGCGCGCGCCAGGCGCCAGGGCGCCTCCTCGATGTAGCGCGCGGGCGGCCCCGCCGCGGCGAGGAGGCCTTCCTCGCGCAGCAGGTCGAGCACGGCGCGCAGGCCGGCGGCGTCGGGCGCCGCGTCCCAGGCGAGCACGTCGTCAGCGCATACGTAGCGCTCGTAGGTGGCGGCCACCTCCGCGGCCGACTGCCCGGTAGCAGCCGCCAGGATGGCCTGCGCCTCGGCGGCGTGCGCGGGCGCGCGCAGCCAGCGGCCAGCCCGGATCGTGGCGCGCAGGAACGCGACCAGCGCCGCCAGCTCGGTTGTCGCCCAGGCGCGCCGCGCGTTCAGGGTGGTGAACGAGTAGGCCGACCAGTAGTCCTCGGTGCGCGCCAGCACGGGGTAGCCCGCAGCGGCCAGCCGGGTGGAAAAGGGGTGCGTGAGGAGCGCGGCATCGATGGTGCCCGCGACCAGCGCGCGGGCTTGCTCGGGGGTGCCACCCAGCACGACACTCTCGTAGGCGCCCGTGCCAAGCCCGTGCCGGCGCAGGATGGCGCGCAGCAGGCTGGACACGCCACCCGCGGCATCCGACACGCCCACGCGGCGGCCGCGCAGCTCGGTCAGCGTGCGCACCGTGGGCCGCGCCACCACGGCCGAGACCGGCCGGCGCACCACCCCGCCGACGACCGCCAGAGCGGTCCCCTGCTCGATGGCCAGGATGATCTGGTCGGGACAGGAGCCGCTGAGCTCGACGCGCCCGCTGGCCAGCGCCGCCGCGCCGCCGGTCGTGCTACCGGTGAACACCGTCTCGACCGCGAGGCCCTCCGCTCGGTACAGCCCGCGGGCCTCCGCGACATAGTGCGGCCAGTACGTAGCGGTCGGCGAGACCAGGCCATAGACCAGGCGCATGGCGCTCCTCTCCGCGGGGAGGTACTCAGCGGATCGGCGGCAGCAGGCCCTCCGCTTCCAGCTGGCGCACGGGGCCGTCGTCGATGAGTGTCTCGGGCGCGAGCTGCTGCGCGCGCGGGTTGCTCGCCGCGGCCAGCACGGTGGCCACCATCTCCGGCCGCGGGCGCAAGTCGCGGCTGATGTACTTCTCGGCGTGGGTGCGGTAGGTCAGCTCTAGGATCTCGGGGGCGTCCTGACGCGTGTAGGCGGCGAGCGTACGCTGGGCGAACTCCGGGTCGGCGAAGAAGCGCTGTAGGCCGGCGTGGAACCCGAGCAAGTAGCGCCGGATGAGGTCCGGCCGCTGGGCCAGCACGCTTCTCGGGGCGGCGGTGCCCAGGTGCAGGAACGGGATGCCCAGCTCGCCCGCGTCGGCGATCGCCCGGTAGCCGAGCTTCGCCGCGCGCAGCGAGGTGGGGTCCGACAGCACGGCGGCGTCGATCGCGCCTGCTTGCAGCCCGCCCAGGATCTCGGGCACGCCGCCGAACTGGAGCCAGACCAGGTCGCGCTCGGGATCCAGCCCCCAGCGGCGCACGACCAGCCGGCCGACGACATCCGTGGCCGAGCCGAAGCGCGTGACGCCGACGCGCGCGCCGCGCAGGCCGTCGGGTACCAGCACCTCCTCGCGCGTGAAGAGGGTCAAAGGCGGCACCGCCGCCGTGACCTGGAAGAACGCGGCGTCGAACCCCTCGGCTACCGCGCCCACCAGCCCCGCCGCGGCGATGTGGGCCAACGGCGCCTCGCCGCTGACCAGCGCCTGCACGGTAGCCGTGCCGCTCTCGATGAGCAGCAGCTCGACCGCCAACCCCTGCTCGCGCAGGTAACCGCCGTCGACAGCTACCCAGAGCGGCATCATGCTGCCCGAGAGCGAGCTGTAGATAACCCGTACAGGCTCTAGGGACGACGCGCTGGCCATGGGGGAAGGGGAAGAGGCCACCGTGATCGCGGGGGCCGCACCGGCCCCCATTGGGCTGGCAGGGGCCGGCTGCACTGCTCCGCTCGGACCCGAGCAGCCGAGCAGGCCCCCGAGCACCACGCCCAGCGTGGCGCAGGCCCGCCGAGCTAGTCCGTTCCGCATGGACATTCCCTCTCGCGCTCCGCGCGCGTCATTTCGGCGCGGCGTCCCTGGGGCCTGCCGCGCGATACGCCGCACGGAGGGCGGCCGTGGCCGCGTGGTCCAAGGCCCAAGTGTGCCCCTGGCGCACGACGCCCACCCCATAGTCGGCGCGCGCCGCCTCGGGCGTCACGTAGCCGTTGCGCACGTCGCGCAGCACTGCCTCGGGCGCACGCTGGTGCGGCGGGCCGTAGCCGCCGCCCCCTGCGCGCTCGATGCGCAGGATGTCGCCCGCCCGCAGCGGTACGTCGCCGGCGCGCGCGGGCAGGCGCTGCTCCTCGGCCGTGCCGGGGTTGATGATCGCCGCGCCGGGCCGCCCCGGCTGGCCGCCGTCCCAGCCGCGCGGGCGGGTGTCGTGCTTGTCGGTGCGCAGCGACAACCGCGCGTCGGCCAGCAGCCGGTACTCGCGCACGAAGCCCAGCCCGCCGCGCTGGCGGCCCGCCCCCCCCGAGTCGGGGATCAGCTCGAAGCGCCGCACCTCGACCGGAAACTCGGCCTCCACGATCTCGATCGGGGTGATGGCGCTGTTGCCCACGTGCACGGTGGTGGCCGACACGCCGTCCTTGTCCGCGCGGGCGCCGAACCCCGCCCCCAGCAGCTCGTACTGGACGTAGCCGCGGCCCGGCCCGCGACGGCCCAGCGCGATGGCACCGGTGCCGCCGCTCTCGGCCAGCCGGGCGCGCGGCACCACGCCGGCCAGCGCGTGGAAGATCGCCTCGGCCACGGCGTTCGCCGTGGGGATGTACGTGTTCACCGGCGCCGGTAGCTCCGGGCACACTACCGACCGCGGGCGGAAGGTGGTCTCGATAGCGGCGGCCAAGCCATGGTTCGAGGGCAGCTCGGGGTCGATCAGGCACTTCAGGCAGTAGCAGCATACCGCGCGCACCAGCGGTGGCCGGATATTCACCGGCCCGGCCGCCTGATCGTCGGAGCCCGAGAAGTCGAAGTGGACGCGAGCGCCGGCGATCGTGACGCGTACGTGCACACGGATCGGCCGCCCGACGATCACACCGTCGTCGTCGAGGAACGCCTCGCCCTCGTAGGTGCCATCCGGCCACTGGGCGACCGCGGCGCGCACGCGCTGCTCCACCATGGCAAACAGGCGCGCGGCGGCGGCACCGAGCGAGGTGGCCCCGTACTTGGCCGCCAGTCGCCGCACGCGCTCAGCACCCAGCCAGGTAGCCCCGACCTGCCCGCGAAGGTCGCCTATCACTAGGTCGGGCGTGCGCGAGTTGGCCCGGATGATCGCCTCGATCTCGCGCAGCGGCGCGCCGCGCTGGTAGAAGCGCACGGGCGGCAAGTGCAGCCCCTCGTGGTAGATCTCGCGCGCCTGGCCAGACCCGCTGCCGGGCACGGTGCCGCCGATGTCACTCTTGTGCGCGATGCTGCCGGCGAAGCCGAACAGCACCCCATCGATCCAGATCGGCGCCAGCACCGCCATGTCGGGCGCGTGCGGGCTGCCGCCGAAGTACGGGTGGTTCACGAGATAGGCGTCGCCCTCGGCCAGCTCCTCGGCCCGATAGAACTGGTACAGCCCCTCCACGCAGGCGGGGAACGCGCCGAGGTGCAGCGGCAGCACCGTGTGCTGGGCCACCACGCGGCCCGCGGCATCCAGGATCGCGCAGGAGGCGTCGCGCGATTCGCGGATGATCGTCGAGTAGCCCGTGCGGAACAGCGACTCCTGCATCTCCTGCACGACGCCGAGCAGGCTCTGGTGGATCACCTCCACGGTGATGGCATCCGGTTCCTCCCTCACGCCCTCTCTCCCTGGCGCGATTGCGGCAACGCTACGCGGCCCGCGGCCCCAAAGAACACGCCCGGCGCGCACGACGGCAGCCCAACCCGACCGCCCAGCGCCCGCCCTCAGCCGCGGTTTGGAGCCGCCTTTGGGTACGTCACCCGCTCAACCGATCGGTACCCGCGGGTCGAAGGCGAACACGTGGTGGTCGTAGTGCACCACGGGCGGCGCCGTGCGATCGACGTGCAGCGCCACCACCTCGGCCACGTAGATCTGGCGATCGCCAGCGGGAAACTTGCCCTGGATACGGCACTCGAGGCAGGCGTGCGCGCCGGCGATGAGCGGCGCCCGCACGCGCGTGGCGGGCAGGCGCTGCAGGCCCACCACGACGAACTTGTCGTCGGTCTCTCGCCCGCGCAGCCCGCGGCTAGCGGCCACCACCGGCGCCTGCGCGGCCGAACAGACGGCCAGCACGAACTCGCCCGAGGCCTCGGCCAGCTGGGTGGTGAAGTTGCCCGGGCTGAGCCCGACGGTCACGATCGTCGGTGGCCCGGCGGTGATCCCCAGGCCACGCACCACGAACTGCCAATTGTCGCGCCCCTCGTGCGCCGCCGTCATTAGGAACAGCCCCGCGGGCATGACATCGATGGCCAGCGGGGTGTGCGCCACCTCGTACATCGTTCCTCGCTGTCGCTGCGCCGTGCGCTCCCCTCAGGGGAGCGGGAGCCCTAGCTCCTGGGCTACACGGCGGGCGATGGTGAAATCGTATAGCCGGTCGAAGGTCGCATCGGCCGGCACGTTGGCCGTCTCCTGCATCAGCTGGAGGTAAGCGCGGAGCTGCGCCTCGGTGGCCAAGCCGTTGGGCGAGAAGGTGTCAGCCACCTGCTCGTAGGCCCGCGCGGCATCCTCGGGCGACAGCTCGATCCACTGGGCGATGATCTGGATGACGTCGTCGCGCCGGGCGTGCACGGCCGGCAAGGCCCGCGCGGCGGCCCGCAGCGTGCGGGTCACGAAGTCTGCGCGGTCGCGGAGATTGGCGTCGGTAGTGCCCAGCCCAGCCTGGGGCACGTCGAGCACCGTGCCGACGCGCAGCAGGGTGGGGATCCCGCGCCGCTCGGCCACCAGGTTGGCTGGGATCGACGAGATCGCCGCATCAGCGGCCCCAGCTTCGATGGCGGCGATGCGCTCCATCTCGCCGCCCGCCACCACCATAGCCACATCGCGCAGCCCGAAATGCTCCGCGAGCTTCTGCACCTCGAACGCCGGCAGGGTGCCCAGCGACAGGATGGCCACCCGCTTGCCCTCCAGTTGCTGGGGGGTCGTGATGTCCGGGCGCACCGTGAGCGCGTGCTGGAGGCGTACCGTCTGGAACTGGACGATCTTGGTCGGGCCGCCCTGGCCAGCATGCGTGCCGATAGACGAGAGGTTGGTGGTGAAATCCATCTCGCCGCTCAGCATGGCGGGGACAAAGACGTTGCCGCTGGCTGGCACGAACTCCGGCGCCAGTCCCTCCTCCTCGAAGTAACCGAACTTCCAGGCCAAATACGTGGGCAGATAGCTGAGCGACACGCCGGGCACACCGATGACCACCCGCTCCAACGACCGGCCGGCAGGCGGGGTGGCGCTGCCGCCGGCGGCCGAGGCTGGCGGCGCGCCGCCCTGCTGCCCCACGGAGCCGCTCGCCCGAGGGGGCCCCTCGCCGCCGGGCCCGCAGGCCAGCAGCAGCGCCGCCAGTGTCAGAAGCGCCACCGCCCGAACCCCCATCGCTTCACCCCCGCTTGCCGCCCGCCCGTGTCCCGTACCTCCGGGCCGTCGTCCCGCATCTTAGGCCGCGCGCCCCATCCTATGCCAGCGATCGCGCCCTGCCCCGTCCTCAACCGCGCGTGATGAGCAGGTTCCCCCAGTCGTCCACCGTGACCTCCTGCTCCGGGCAGACCACCGTGGTGGCGTCGTACTGCTCCACGATGGCCGGGCCCGCGAAGCGGTGGCCTGGGCGAAGCCGCTCGCGCGCGTACACTGGCACCGGTCGCGGCTCGGCGGCCAGCGTGAGGAACAGCGCCGGCCGCTCGCCCACGCGCGCCATCTCCACGGGCGCGTCGGCTGGCGGCAGCGGCGCCACCTGCACGCGCGGCACCCGCCCGATGGCCTCGACGCGGTAGCTGACCACCTCCACCGGCTGCTCGGGCGCGGCGTGACCGTGGCGCTGGCGGTGCAGCACATCGAACCGTGCCCGCGCGGCCGACAAGGCGCCAGCGGCCAGGGGCACGCGGTCGAGCGGCACAGGCGTCTCGTACCCCTGGCCCGCGTAGCGCATTTCCAGGAAGTAGCGCAGGTGCATCGCCTCCGGCGCGAACCCCTCGGCAGCCAGCTGCGCCCGCGCGCGCTCGGTCAGCTCAGCAAACGTGGCGTTCACCGTCTCCTCGGTCAGCTCGCTCAGCAGCGCGAGCCGGCTGCGCAGGTAGTCGTGCTTGACATCGGACATCAGCAGGCCGAGCGCGGAGGTCACGCCCGGCACGGGCGGCACCAACACGCGCGGGATGCCCAGGTCGAGCGCGATCTGGCAAGCGTGGACGGGCCCGGCCCCGCCGAACGGGATCAGCGTGAACTCGCGCAGGTCGTAGCCGCGCTGGGTGGAGATCGCCTTGATCGCCTCGGCCATCTTCACGTTGACTACCTGCACCACCCCCGCCGCCGCGCGCAGCAGGTCGAGGCCCAGCGGCTCGGCCACGTGCTCGCGCAGCGCCCGCGCGGCCGCCGCGGCGTCGATCGGCAGCGCGCCCCCCAGCAGCGCCCGCGGGTTGAGATACCCCAGCACCACGTTGGCGTCGGTCACCGTCGGGCGCGTACCGCCCCGGCGGTAGCAGGCGGGGCCCGGCACGGCGCCCGCGCTGCGCGGCCCCACATGCAGCGCGCCCTGGGCATCCACGTGGGCGAGCGTCCCGCCGCCCGCGCTGACGGTGTTGATGTCTAGCATGGGCAGGGCCACGTCGCGCCCGGCGATCTTGCCGCGGGTGGTGAGCGCCGGCTCGCCGCCCTGTACCAGCGCCACATCGCAGCTCGTGCCGCCCATGTCGAAGGTGATGATATCCGTGATGCCCGCGACGGCCGCCAGGCCGACCCCAGCGGTGACGCCGCCGGCGGGGCCGGAGAGGATCGTACCCGCCGCGCGCTCGATGGTGGCCGCGAACGGCGCCGAGCCGCCGTTGGACTGCATGATGAACCGCCGTCCGGGCGCCACGCCCTGGCGATCGAGCGCCGCTTCCAGCTGGCGCAGGTAGCGGCCGAGCACCGGCGCCACGTAGGCGTTCACCACCGTGGTACTCAGCCGGTAGTACTCGCGGATCTGCGGCAGCAGCGCGCTGGAGACCGACAGCCACCACTCGGGATGCGCCGCGGCCAGGGCCGCCCGCACGCGCTCCTCGTGTGCCGGGTTCATGAACGAGAACAAGAAGCAGATGGCCACCGCCTCGACCTGCTCGGCTTCGAACAGGGCGATGGCCTCGGCGATCGACGCCTCGTCCAGCGGCTCGCGCACCTCGCCGCGCGGCCCCACCCGCTCGCGGATCTCGGCGGTGCGCTCGGGCGGCGCGAGCAGCGCCGGCTTCTCGAAGCCCAGGTCGAAGATCGCCGGCCCGTACGGCCGGACCTGCTCCATTGTCTCGTAGATGCCGCGGAACCCGGCCGTGATCGCCAGGCCCACGCGCGCCCCGCGCTCCTCCAGCAGCGTGTTGGTAGCCACGGTGGTGCCGTGGGAGAAAAAGCCGATGCTGGCGGGCTCGACGCCCTGGGCTGCCAACTGCTCGATGCCCAGGAGGATGGCGCGCGAGGGGTCGTCGGGGGTCGAGGGCACCTTGAGGACGCGGTAAGTGCCCGCCTCCTCGTCGAACAGCACGAAGTCGTTGAACGTACCGCCCGTGTCGACCGTGAGCCGGTAGCGCCCCATCGCGCCTCCTACTCGACCCGCCCAACTTCGGTATGAGCCCGGCCGGTGTGGTAGTGTACGCTTTGGCCTGGGCGCGCGCCCAGGGGCACGACGCGGTGTAACCCTCCGACGAACTGACAGCGAAGAGCGGATCCGAGCCACAAGGAGGACACGATGCAGGCTGTCGTCCGAGGTTACGGGCGTCTGGCGCTAGCCCTGATCGTTGCCGCGTGCTGGCTGGGTGGTACCCTGCCTGCCGCCGGGCAGGAGGAGCCGCGTGTGGCCACCGGGGTCATCGAGCAGATCGCCGGCCCCCGCCTGACCATCGGCACCCCTACCGGCACGCTTACCGTGGAGACCACCCCCAACACCCGCTACGAGAAAGAAGGGCCTGGCACGATCCAGGATCTGCGCCCGGGCCAGCGGGTCGGGGTGACGGGTCAGCCCAGCGCCGACGGCGAGCTGAACGCGGTGCACGTGCGCGTGTTCCCCGAGGCACTCAACCCCTTCATGGGCCAGCGCGCGATGGGGGGCGCCAACCTCGGCAACCTCATGACCAACGCCACCATCACCAGCCTCGACGGCGACACGCTAGTGCTCTCGGCCGCGGGCTCGACCTACCGTATCCACCTGTTGCCCGAGACCGAGGTGGTGCTGCCCATGCCGGCCACCGCTGCCGACGTGCAGGAGAACAGCCGGGTGGCCGTCACCTACCGCCAGCGCCCCGACGGCACGCTGGAGGCGCTGGGCATCAACCTGCTCGGCCCGCCGCCCGAGCTGCTGCCACCCGGCCCACCGCGCTAGCCCCCGGCACAGCACGCCTATTCAGCGGAGATCCTTATCGGGGGCCGCGCGCCCTTGTCCAGCGGAGTTCTCCGCATTGCGATCGGCGGGGAGGCAGGCAGGCTACAATTCGCGGCGCTCCTCGCGTGCATCTCGGTCGCCTTCGGAGGGCTAGCGGCCGTGCGGCAGGTGAAAGACGCGTACGCCGTGGGGCTGTGCTGGGGGCTGATCAAGGCCCGTACACTCTGGCCGAAACCCTTCTGCTGCGTTGCCTCGACACGCCACGCTTACCTGACCTCGTCGCGCGCACGACGATAGCGCGCCTGGGGATAGACCAGCTGATCGCACATCCCTGGTCCGGGTGGCGCGCGCTAGAGCGATACGCCGCCACGGCGACCCACATCGGCCTGACTTTGCTGGTGCCCACTCACTCGGTCCTGGTGGTCGTCACAGCCCTCGACACAGCCTCTTCAATGTCGCGTCCTTCACCTGGCGCAGGGCTCCGT
>Ga0070737_10003565_pt1 | contig 16632 bp, 20 predicted proteins | sample Coa_R1_10_FD_66438 | JGI IMG/M metagenome (GOLD analysis project Ga0070737, IMG submission 66438) | Surface soil microbial communities from Centralia Pennsylvania, which are recovering from an underground coalmine fire - Coalmine... | ecosystem: Environmental > Terrestrial > Soil > Unclassified...
CGGGCGCGAGCTCGAGCATGCGCTCGATGGGCATCTGCGCGGAGCCGACCTCCGCGCGCAGCAGCACGTTCGCGCCGGCGACGCTGCGGCGCAGCGCGTCGGCTCCCTGCGGGTCGACGCGCGGCTCGCGCCCGGCGCCGCGGATGCTGTCCATGAACGGCTCGATCGCGCCCCACGGGATGAGCAGCGCGATCGTCGAGCGCTGCTCGTCGATCTTGACGTCGAGCACGATCGACAGCGTCGGCTCGCCGATCGGCGTGAGCACCCCCGCGTCGCCCTCCATGTCGAGCTCGCCGCGCGTGAGCTCGGTGCCGCCGAGCTCCTGCCACGCGGTCGAGAGCAGGCCGACGATCGAGTCGAGCACGCCGCGCGTGAGCACCCAGTCGATCTCCGTGAGGTGGCGCTCGGCGGGCGCGTGCGCGGCGTCGCCGCCGAGCAGGCATTCGAGCGCCTGCAGCACCAGCGGCAGCTCGACGCTGAGGAGCATGTGGCGCCCGACGGACTCCGCGTGCACGCCGACGGCGATCGCGTCGGCGGGCAGCTGCGCTTTGGCGGCCGCCCACGTGTGCTGGCTGATGTCGGTCAGCTCGACGTCGACTTCCGCTTTCAGCTCGCCGGCGAGCCACGCGCCGAGCGACTCGCTGAAGACGTCGAGCGCGCGCCCGATGCGCCGCCGCAGCTCGGTCGTGAACTTCGTCGGCTGCGAGAAGTCGAGCGCGCGGATCCGCTGCGCGCGCGCCGCTTCGTTGCGCTCGCGGGCGGGCTGGCCAGGCTGCTCGCGCACGTGCTCGGGCTCGGGCTCGGCGCTCGCGGGAGCCTGCTGCTCGCCTTCGCGGACGCTCATGCGGCGCCTACCCCGCCTCTCCGCCGGCGCCGTCCCCGCCCCCGTCCGCCTCGGCGGCAGCTCCCGCGGCATCGGCCTTCGCGGCGTCGGCCCCCGCGGCGACGGGCTCGCGGCGGGCGGCGGCGCCCCCAGCGCCGGCGCTCGCGGCGCCAGCGCCAGCGTCGACGCCGGCCTCGGCACCGTCCGCGGCGCGTGGGACGGCGGCGCCGACGCCCGCGCCGGCGCTCGCGGGGTCGCCGTGCGCGTCGAGGATCTCGGTGATGCGCAGGCCGTACTGCTCGTCGATGACGACGACCTCGCCGCGCGCGATGGCGGTGCCGTTGACGAGCAGGTCGGCGGTCTCGCCGGCGAGGCGCTCGAGCGCGACGACGGAGCCGACGCGCAGGTCGAGCGTCTCGCCGACGGTCATGTGCGTGCGCCCGATCTCGACGCTGAGCTCCATGGGTATGTCGCTGAGCCGGCTGAGGTCGGCGTCGGAGATGGTGTCGGCGAGCGCGCCGTCGGCGCCGTCGGCGTGGCCGGGCTGGTCGAACTGCTCGTACTCGATCGTCTCGGCCACGTTGGCTCCTATTGCACGGTGAGGTCGGGGAAGAGCACGGCTTCGACCTTGACGTCGGTCTGCTGCGCGATCGCCTGCTGGATGCGGCGCCTGATGGCCGCGCGCCCCTGCTCGCTGATGAGCGTTTCGCCGTTCTGGTTGGTGACGGCGTTGGTGACGATTTCGCGCACGAGCGGTTCCTCGGGGAGCGTTCCGACGGCGTTTTCGCCGCTGGAGGCGGTGGCGTCGGCGCTGGCGCCGTCGCTCTGCCCGGGGGCGAGCTCGAGCGCGACGGTGAGCTTGGCGAAGCGGCCGTCGGAGAGGTTGAGCAGGAACGGCGCGGGCAGCACGTAGATGGTTCCCTTGATCTTGTCCTTGTTGACGGGCTTGGGCTTGGTCATCGTGTAGCCGACGCCCAGTATGAGAATCGGCAGGGTGACCGCGAGCATGAGCTTCTTCTTCTTGAGCATCGTCCGTTCCTTCCGCCTTCGCGTGGCCTTCGCCTAGCCTTCGCCCTCTTCTTCGGCAGCATGCAGCCGGCGCATGACGATCTCGACGCGGCGGTTGCGCGCGCGTCCGGCGGCGGTCGCGTTGCTGGCGACGGGACGCTGGTCGGCGTTGCCGCTGGCGGTGAGCCGGCTGGGCGCGACGCCGTGCGCGATGAGGAAGCGCACGACGGTGCTCGCGCGCGCGGTCGAGAGCTCCCAGTTGCTGGGGTAGAGGCTCGAGTGGATGGGCAGGTCGTCGGTGTTGCCTTCGACGGATATGGGGTGCGTCTCGTCGACGTTGAGCAGCTGCGCGATCTCGCCGAGCAGCCCGTCGGCGCGGGGGTCGAGCGCGGCCTGGCCGGAGGCGAAGAGGAGGTCGTCGGTGAGCACGCGGATGACGAGGCCGCGCGCTTCGATGGAGGTCTGCACGCTCTTGGCGAAGCCGTGCGAGCGCGCGTACGCTTCGAGCTCCTGCTTGATGCGCTGGAACTCGGAGGCTTCCTTGTCAAGCGCGGCCTGGCTCGCGCTGGCGCTGGCGCTGGCGGCGCCGTGCGCGGTGCTGTTCTGCAGCGCGCTCGCGCCTTCGCTCTGCACCGGCTCGATCGCCTGCAGTTCGACGCTCGTGGGCGTCTGCGCGGCGTTGGCGGTGGAGCCCTGCTGCGCGACGGACTTGCCGCCGGGCAGGATGTTGCCCGAGAACGCGGCCTTGAGCGACTTCTGCAGCGTCTGGTACTTGGAGATGTTGACGGAGGAGATCGAGAACAGCACCATGAACAGCGCCATGAGCAGCGTGATCATGTCCGAGTAGGTGAGCAGCCAGCGCTCCTCGCTCTCGTGCTCGGCGCCGTGCCCGCGGCGCCGGCGCCCGTGCGCACGCGCCATGGCTACGCCGCCGCCTTGGCCTCGACGTCCAGCCGCGTGACCTTCTGGTCGTCCGCCTCGGGCCGCTCGAGCGGCGGCAGGTAGGACATGAGCTTTTCGGAGACCAGGCGCGGGTTGTCGCCGGCCTGGATCGAGAGGATGCCCTCGAGCGTCATCATGCGCAGCTCCATCTCTTCGGCGGAGATCGCCTTCAGGCGGTTGGCGATCGGCAGGAAGATGACGTTCGCGGAGCCGACGCCCATGAGCGTGGCGATGAACGCGGCGGAGATCGACGGCCCGAGCGTGGACGGCGCGGCGAGGTTCTGCAGCACGTGCACAAGCCCGAGCACCGTGCCGATGATGCCCATCGTCGGCGCGAACCCGCCGGCCTTTTCGAACGGCGCGGCGCCGGCGGCGTGGCGCGCGGCCATGCCGTCGACCTCGGCTTCGAGGATCGCGTGCACCATCTCGGGGTCGGTGCCGTCGACGACGAGCTGCAGCGCGTTGCGCGTGAACGGGTCGTCGATCTCGGGCAGCTGCGCGTCGAGCGCGAGCAGGCCCTCGCGTCGCGCCTTGTCGGCGAGGCCGACGAGCTGGTCGAGACGCCCACGCAGGTCGGGCGGTTCGGCGGAGAAGACGAGCTTGTAGAGGCCGGGGATGCGCTTCATGCCGCCCATGCCGACGCTCGCCATCGTCACGCCCGCGGTGCCGCCGAGGATGATCATCAGCGCGGGGATGTCGATGAAGGAAGCGGGACTCGTCCCGTCCATCATCGAGCTGAGCAGCAGGGAGCCGAAGGCCAACCCGATTCCGATGGCCGTTGAAGCCTTCATTGCCTCCTACATCGGCTGTCGCACGAGATCCTTCAATCTCGCGCTACGCGCGTGCACGAACCGCCCAGCGAGCGCGCTGCGGCCGTGCGCGGCCGCGCCGGCGCGCGACCGCCTCAGCTCGGCTCGTCGTCGACCGCGGAGAGGTACGGCGCGTCGCGGTGGGGCACGCCGAGCGGCGGCTGGCGCGGCGGCGCGCCGCGGCGCCTGAACGCCTCGGCGAGCACCTCCGCGCGGTAGGCGTGCACGGCGGCGGCGACGTCCTCGGGCGTCTCTGCGACGACGACCTTCGCGCCGGTGGCGAGGGTGATGACCGTGTCGGGCGTCGACTCGATCGTGACGATCATGTCCGTGTTCAGCTGAAATGGCTCGTTCGCGTGCCCGAGCCGGTTGAGCGTGATCATCGCAACCTCCCTCGCGTGCAACTGTAGCCGCAGGGCGGGACGACGCGGTGCATCCGCCGTCCCGCCCGTGGGCTCCTCGGAGCTGTCCCTGCTGCGCCTCCTTCGCGCGGTCGTGTGTGTGCGTACGTGTGTGTGGCGGGCGCGAAGCGCCCAGACCGCGCCGCATGCGGCGCGGTCCACCGCCGCGCATGCGCGGCGGTGCTCGGAGCCGCACATGTGCGGCTCCGCGGCGGGCGCATGCGCCCGCCGCCGGCCGGCGCGTGCGCCGGCCGGAACGACGTGTCGGCTAGCCGTTCATCGTGACGAGCGTGCCGAGCATTTCGTCGGCGGTTGAGATCACGCGCGAGTTCGCCTGGTAGCCGCGCTCGGCGGTGATCATGTTCGTCATCTCGGTCGCGAGGTCGACGTTCGACATCTCGAGCTCGCCGCCGAGCGTCGAGCCGAAGCCGGGCGTCTGCGGCGTGCCGACGAGCGGCGTGCCGCTGTTCGGCGTCTGCGCCCACAGCGAGCCGCCGAGGCGTTCGAGGCCCTCTTCGTTGGGGAACGTCGCGAGCGACAGGTAGCCCGCGGTGACGCGCTTGAGGTAGTTTTCGGATTCTTTGTTCTCGTCGGTGTAGCTGACCGCGCCGTTCTCGCCGATCGACACGTTCGTCGAGCCCGGCGGGATCATGATGTAGGTGTCTTCCTTGCCCGGTTCGTAGGTGTCGCCGGTTTCCGATTCGGTGGCGACGACGGCGTTGCGCCCGATCACGTATTCGCCGGACTGCGTGGTGAGCATGCCCGACGCGTTCGTCGTGAGGTCGCCCGCGCGCGTGTAGTTGACGTTCGCCGGCAGCCCCTTCGTGAGTTCGCCTTCCTTCGGGTCGCCGGGGCCCACGCGCAGGAAGCCGGGACCCTCTATCGCGACGTCGAGCGGGCTGTTCGTCGTCTGGAAGGAGCCCTCGGACATTTCGTTGATGGTCGCGTCGACCTGCACGCCCAGCCCCACCTGCTCGGGGTTGGAGCCGCCGTTGGTGCTCGTGGGGCTCGACGCCCCGCGGATGACCTGCGTGAGCGAGTCCGCGAACGTGATGCTCGCCGACTTGTACGCGACGGTGTTCACGTTCGCGAGGTCGTTGGCGGTCTGGTTGAGCATCGCCTGGTTCGCGTCGAGGCCGCTGATCGCGGCATACATTCCTGCCATCATCCTGACTGCCCTGCCTTTCGCGGCCTCCTCGATGAGGTCCGGCCGTTGTCTGTTGTCGCCGCCCGCCTCATGCGATGACGGCGCTGTCGATGTTCGTGAACACGTTGTCCTTCATGTGTTCGGACCCGACGGCCGTGACGACCGTGCGGTTGTTGACGGACACCACGAACGCGGTGCCGTCGACAAGCACCAGGGAGTCGCGCGAGCCCTTGCTCGCGGCGCGCTGCACCCCCTGGGAAAGCCTTCCGAGCGTGCTCGGCGAGAGCTCGATCCCGCGGCGCTCGACGCGCGCGAGAGCGTGCTTCGAGAACTGCACGCCCGCGGAGCGGTCGGCGCTCGCGAGCTCCTCCGCGAACGAGCGCCCGCCGTGCGCGCCCGTGCCCGTGGCGGCGCCCGCGCCCGCGCCCCCCTGCTCGCCGGCGCGGCGCGCGCGCTCGGGCGAGGTGGGCGCTTTCGGGCCGCCCGGCGCGCTCGGTGCGCTCGGTGCGCTCGCGCCGGTGAGGCCGCCGGGGGGAACGAGCGCGGGGTTCGTCGAGATGGGGCTCATTGCACTTCCGTGACCGCGGAGAGCTTGACGCCGGCGACGCCTTCGACGGTGACCGTCGTGCCGGAGGAGTCCGACTGCACGCTCTGCACCTTGCCGCTGACGGGTTCGCCGGAGGCGCCGGTGTAGGTGACCTCGTGGCCGATGAGCCCGACGGCGCTCGAGAGCTCGTTCGCGTTCGCGAGGTTCGTGATCTGCTCGACCTGCGTGAACTGCGCGAGCTCGTTGACGAATTCGTTCGCGTTGCCCGGTTCGAGCGGGTTCTGCGCCTGCAGCTGCGCGACCATCAGCTTCAGGAAGTCGTTCTGCCCGAGCACGCCGTTGGGGTTTTCGGGCGCGACTTCGCTCGGCTTCGACGCGCCCTGCTGGGCGCTCGCCGCCGGCGCGGCGCTGGTGAGTGGCGTGGTGGTCATGTCGAGCTCCTTTGCTTTCCGCTCACGCGAGCACGTCGACGCGTCCGCCGCCCGAGGGCAGCTCGCCGGCGCCGCTCGCGGCGTGGTTTTCGCTGGTCGAGCCGAGCGCGTCGGCGCCCTCGAGCTCGCGCACCGCGTCCTGCTCCCGCGCGCCTTGCGATCCGCCGCGCCGTCCTTGCGCGGAGCGTTCGTCGCGTTCGCCCGTCTGCGACTGCGCGAACGAGCCGATGTCGAGCCGCAGCAGCGACACGCCGAGCGAGCTCAGCGACTGGTGCAGCTCGGTGCGTCCCTCCGCGAGCGCCTGCGCGGCCGCGGGCGTCTCCGCGCTGACGCGCGCGAGCAGCCCTTCGCCGGTCTGGCTGAGGCGGATGCTGATGTGGCCGAGATCCTGCGGCTGCAGCGAGATGCGCGCCTGCGCGAGGTTCTGGCGGGCGGCGATCGCGACGGTCGCGCGTATCGAGTCGATCACGTCCTGCATCGCGACGCCCGCCGCGAGCGTCGGCGGCGACGGCGCGGACGCCGCGCTCGAGCCGCCGTCGCTCGCCGTCGTGCCCGCGAGCGCTGCCGCCGAGGACGAGGCGTCGGCCGGCACCGCGCCGGGGACGAGCACGCCCGGCTGCGCGCCCGCGCCGCGCGCGCCGCCCGCGCCTGCGCTCGCGCCCGCTGCGCCGTCGTCGCCCGTGCGCGCCGTCGCGCCCGCGCGCGTGGGCGCCGTCGAGCCCGCGCCCGCCTGCGTGCCAGCGCCCGCCTGCGTGCCAGCGCCCGCGCGAGCAGCGGCCGCCATGCGCGCGTCCTCGCGTACGCTCGCCGCGCCGTCGAGCGCGGCCGCCGAGGAGGAGGCCGCGCGCCCGCGCGGCGCCGGCGTGGACGAGCGGGCGGCGTTTGCGCCGGCGGCGGCCTGTTCGCCGCGCAGCGCTTCGCCGGCCCGACCGCTCGCCTGCGCTTCGCGCGCGGCGCTGCCCGCCGCCGCGAGCGCGCCGGATGATCCGCCGGCGCCGCCGCCGCCCGCCGCGCGTGCGCCCGTCTCGTCGCCCGCCGCGGTGTGTGCGCCCGCCGCGGTCCCGCCGGCGCTCTGCGCATTCGAGGGGTGGGAGCGGGTGTCGTGCGACGCGGAGGCGCCGGGCGTGGCCGCGTGCGTAGCAGCGGACGCCTGCCCGCCCGACGCAGCCGTCGGCGCCGGCGGCTGCGGCGCGCTGGCGCTGTTCGCAGCCGTCGTGGCTTCGCCCGCGCCGCTCGCTTCGCCGGCCGCGCCGCTCGCTTCGCCCGCGCCTTCGATGTCGCCGGCGAGGATGCCGTTCGCGGGGACGTCGCCCGCCGCGTCCGCTCCTGAGCCCGCGTCGGCACCCGCGCCCGCGCCGGCGGCGGCGAGGCCCGCGCGCGCGCCGGCGAGCGTCTGCGACGCGCCGGCGAGCGGGTGCTCGTCGGGCGGTGTGAGGACGCGGCCGGCGATGTGCGCGAAGGTGAGCGTGGAGCGCGCGTGCGCTTCGGCGCCGCTCGACGCGCTGACTTCGGCGGCGGGCTGCGTGGCGAGCGCTTCGCCGCCACTGCTCGGCTGCGCGGCGGCGGCGTCCTCGCGGCGCGACGCACGCGAGCGTTCGCGCTGGTCCTGCTGTGAGGCTTCGCTGTTGTGGCCTTCCGCAGTGGCGGTCCGGGCCAGATGCTCGTGCAGCGCGCTCGCGAAGGGCGGCGGCGCTCCTGGCGGCGCGGCGCCCGGCGGGCCGCCGCTGCCTTCGTCGGCGGCGGCGCTCGTGGGTGTGGGTGGGGGCGGCAGCGCCGCTGGCACGTTCATAGGAGCTCTCCTGTGGCTGTGGTGGGGTGCGCCTGGCGGTAGGACTGCGCGTAAGCGAGGACGTTCGACACGTAGCTCTGGGTTTCCGAATACGGCGGCACCCCCCCGTACTCCTGCACGGCGCCGGGTCCCGCGTTGTACGCGGCGAGCGCGTCGGCGGTGCTGCCGCCGAACTGGCTCATGAGCTCGCTGAGGTAGCGCGCGCCGCCTTCGATCGATTCGGCGGGGTCGAGCGGGTCGGCGACGCCGAGCGAGGACGCGGTGCCCGGCATCAGCTGCGTGAGGCCCATCGCACCGGCGCTGCTCGTGGCGGCGGGGTCGAAGCCCGACTCCTGCTGGATGAGGCCGTGCAGCACCGCGGGGTCGAGCCCGTAGCGCGCGGCGGCCTGCTCGATCAGCGGTTCGTATTCGCCCGTCGCGCCGCCGGTGGCGCCCGGCGGGGAGGCGTACGCGCCCGTGGCGGCGCCCGTGGCGCCCGTGGCGCCGTACGCGCCGGTGGCGCCGTAGGCTCCGAGCGTCGAGGCGCCGGCGACGCTCGCGGGAGCGTCGGACGCGGCGGCGTCGGCGCTGGAGGCGGCCTGCAGCGCGGAGGCGAAGTCCGTGGCGGCGCTCGGCGTGGCGGCGCTGCTGGCGCCGGGTGCGCTGGACGGCGTGCCGCTGGCGAACGCGCGCGCGGATTCGATGAGCGCCTGCAGCTGCTGCACGCGCTGCACGACCGCGAGCTCGCCCGCGGCGGGGCCGGCGAGGCCGGTGAGCGAGCCGGCGCTCACGCGCGCCCCCGGCGGAAGCGCGCGACGGCGATCTCGTCGAGCGCGCCGAGCTCGCGGCGCGCGAGCTCGAGCGCGTGTTCGCTGCGGCGGCGGTCGGACAGGCGCTGCAGCATCTTGTGCTCGCTCGCGGCGGTCGTGAGCTCGGCGTCGCGCTGCGCGACCTCAGCGTCGCTGCGCTGGAGATCGTGCTCGCGCACGCGCCGCTGCGCCTCCGTGCGCTCGAGGAAGGCCTGGCCGGCGAGCAGGTCGGCAGCGCTGACGGCGCCGCCGTCGATGACGCTGCGCTGCTGCTCGCGGGCGTGCTCGAGCTCGGCGTCGGCGTCGCGCAGCTCCGCGACGGAGCTCGAACGGCGCGTGATCGCGTCCGCGAGCTCGCGCTGCGCGAGCTTCTCCCTGCGCTCGCGCACGACGCGCACGCGCTCGAGGCGGAAGCGGAACGAGGGTCCGGTCACGGCCTGGTAATCGGATGCAGGGCGCGCATCTTGAGCGGCGCAGCCGATTGCAAGGTGACCAGCACATCCTCCCGCGCGGGCGCAACGGCCGTAGACTGCAAGCATGGTCGTAGCGGATCGCCTACCGGATGAGCTGAGAGAGCACCAGGCGGGCAAGACGGAAGTCCGCGACGCCAAGGTGCGCTTCGAACAGGACGCCTCCGGCCAGGAAGCGCTCTACATCGTCTTGACCCTCGCGAACCCGAGCAGGGGACAGGCAACGTGGCCGATCGACGATCTATGGGCTCTGAGACGAGATGTCCTGGAGATCAAGACAAGGCTCGAAATGGAGCTCAAGGACCCGATCAGCCTTCCGTGGTTCGTCGTGTTCGAGCCGGAGAAACCGTCAGACCTCGAAGATGAAGGTCTCCGCGAGATCATCGATCTAGACGGGTAGCCGGCGTGGCAAAGCGCGTCGCGATCGACCCGATGAAGCTGGTCGAGGCCGCGGAAGACTTCGCGAAACAGAAGGGCGGCAAAGGACGTCCCCGGCCGATCTGGCTCCGTCGCGCGGTCTCAACCGCCTACTACGGCCTGTACCACGGCCTCACGCGCGCGACGGCTGAACACCTGTTGCCGAACGGCAGCGATGAGGACCAGCTGAAGATATGCCGCCTGTTTCGCCACAACGGCGTCAAGGGCGTCTGCGCGAAGATCGCGAGCCGCGAAGGAGCCAAGTCCAGCCCCTACCTCGACCCGATCTCGCAGAGCCTCCAAGGGACACCGCTATTCGACGTGGCGATGGTCTTCTGCGACCTCCAAGAGGCGCGACACAAGGCCGACTACGACCACCTGGAAACGTTCTCGAAGCAGGCGACGCTCGGGTTGGTCGCTGACGCGAAGAAGGCGTTGAAGACGCTGGAAACCGCGGAGCCCGAGCACAGGGAGGCGTTCCTCGCGCTGCTCGCGATGAGCCTCAGAAACTGAGCACAGCCATCCCGGTAATCAGCCGTCTACAGCGTGAGCCCGAGCGCAGGGATCGCGGGCGCGCCGGCGAGGACCGGCGCAGCGGTCGCGTCCGCGGCGACCGCAACCTCCTCGGCGTCGGCGATCTCGCCGCTCGCGCGCTGCAGCTCGCCGGCGAGCGAGGACGCGAGCTCGAGCAGGCGCGCGTCGGTGTCGGCGGGGTCGCTGCGCTCGCCCACCGGCTGGCGCAGGAAGCGCTCGATGCGCGCGCGATGCGAGAGCGCGGTGTCGAGCGCGGGGTCGCTGCCGGGCTGGTAGGCGCCGATGGAGACGAGATCCTCCTTCTCGCGCAGCACCGCGAGCGCGGCGCGCAGCTGCTGGCCGGCCTGCTCGACCTCGGGGGGCACGATCTCGCCGATCAGGCGCGAGACGCTGGAGAGCACGTCGATCGCGGGGTAGTGCCCGGCGTGCGCGAGCGCGCGCGTGAGCACGACGTGCCCGTCGAGGATCGAGCGCACGGCGTCGGCGACGGGCTCGTTCATGTCGTCGCCGTCGACGAGCACGGTGTAGAGGGCGGTGATCGAGCCGTGCTCGTCGTTGCCGGCGCGCTCGAGCAGCCGCGGCAGCAGCGCGAAGACGCTCGGCGTGTAGCCGCGCGTGGCGGGCGGCTCGCCGATCGCGAGCCCGACCTCGCGCTGGGCCATCGCGAAGCGCGTGACCGAGTCCATCATCAGCATCACGTCGTGGCCGGCGTCGCGGAAGTGCTCGGCGATGGTGGTCGCGGTGAACGCCGCCTTGATGCGCACGAGCGCGGGCTGGTCGGAGGTGGCGACGACGACGACCGAGCGCTGCAGCGCGTCGCCGAGGTCGCGCTCGACGAACTCGCGCACCTCGCGCCCGCGCTCGCCGACGAGCGCGATGACGTTGACCGACGCGCTCGTCGAGCGCGCGATCATGCCGAGCAGCGAGGACTTGCCGACGCCCGAGCCGGAGAAGATGCCGAGCCGCTGGCCGCGCCCGCAGGGCACGAGGCCGTCGAGCGCGCGCACGCCGAGACCGACGCGCTCGCGGATCCGCGGGCGCGAGAGCGCGGCGGGCGGCGCGGCGATCGTCGAGCGCGCGGGGCCGCACGAGGGGGGTCCGCCGTCGTCGGGGCGCCCGAGCCCGTCGACGATGCGCCCGAGCAGGTCGTCGCCGACGGCGACGCGGAAGGGCGCGCCGGTGGCGAGCACGCGCGTTCCGGGGCCGATGCCGGTGAGCTCGCCCAGCGGCATCAGCAGCGTGCGCCCGTCCCTGAAGCCGACGACCTCCGCGGGCACCGGCGCGTGCGCGCCCGCGCGGCTGCGCCCGGTGCCGACGAGGCACACCTCGCCGACCTCCGCCTGCAGGCCGGTGACCTCGATGATCAGGCCGATGAGATTGGTGACGAAGCCGTGCCGCCTGGCGAGATCGGTTTCGAGCACCGTCTCGGCGACCCGCCGCAGCGTCCGCGGCGGACTCGCGGCGGCGCGCACGTGCGCGTCCGCGTTCGCGTCGACGCCGGCGTCCGTCGCCGCGTCGCTCACGCGCGCGCCTCGTCGTGCGCGTGGGCGGGTGGCGCGGCGGCGAGCGCGGCGGACGCGCGGGCGCTCTCGCCGGCGGTTGCGTCCTGGGCCTCCAGCGCGGCGAGCACGACTTCGCGGGCGCGCTCGAGCTGCGTGTGCACGCTCGCGTCGATCTCGCCCTCGGCGGTGCGCACGATCGCGCCGCCGCTGCGCACGCGCTCCTCGGCGAGCACCTCGCACAGCTCGACGCCGCTGCCCTGCGCGGTGATGCGCCCGATGGCGGCCTGCACCGGCTCGAGGTCGCGAGGGTTGACGAGCACGGTGATGCGGCGCCGGTCGGCGAGACGTCGCAGCGCTCCCTGCACGACGTCGACGACGAGCTGCGGGCGCGACTGCAGCGCGCCCGCGAGGATCTTCTCGGCGAGCGCGAGCGCGAGCTCGATCGCGTCGCGCTCGAGCTCCGCGACGGCGGACTCGCGCAGCTCGGCGAGCCCGTGCAGCGCATGCTCGAGCGCGTCGACCGCGGAGGCGATCTCCGCGGCGCCGTGCTCGCGCCCGGCGGCTTGGCCCTGCTCGAAGCCCTCGGCGCGCGCGCGCTCGCGGATCTCCTCGGCCTCGGCGCGCGCGCGGGCGAGCATGCGGGCGGTGGCGTCGCGCGGAGAGTCGGCCGACGGCTCGAGCTGCTCGAAGGCGTAGCTGACGGCCGCGTCAGACAACCGCTTCGCTCTCCTCCTCGTTGTCGCCGGCGATCACGATCGCGCCGGCCTCCTCGAGCCTGCGCACGACCGCGACGATGCGGCTCTGCGCGGCGTCGATGTCGCGCTTGCGCTGCGGCGGCTGGATCTCCATCTCTTCCTTGAGCATCTCGGCGCCGCGCTCGGACATGTTCGTGAGCACGAGCTCCTTGACGTTCTCGGGCGCGCCGCGCAGCGCGAGCACGAGGTCCTTCTGGTCGGCCTCGCGCAGCACCTGCTGGATCGCGCGCTCTTCGAGCTTGACGATGTCCTCGAAGACGAACAGCATCGCGCGCACTTCCTCGGCGAGCTCCTGGTCGCTCTCGGCGAGTGTCTCGAGCACGTTGCGCTCGGTCGAGCGGTCGGCGTGGTTGAGGATCTCAGCGAGCGCCTTCGTGCCGCCGGAGGCGGAGAACTCCTGCTCGCCGGCGACTGAAAGTTTCTGGCGCACGACTTCCTCGACCTGCTTGACGACCTGCGCGCTCGTCTCGCCCATGCGGGCGATGCGCAGCGCGATGTCCGGCTGCTGGGGCTCGGGCAGGCGCGCGAGCACGCCCGCGGCGAGCCCGGTGGGGAGGTTGGAGAGCACGAGCGCGACCGTCTGCGGCGACTCGCTGCGCAGCAGCGTCGCGGTGCGCTCGGGCGGAGCGCGCGAGAGGAACTCGAAGGGCCGGCTTTCGGTGCGCGAGGACAGCCGGCCGAGGACCTCGGCGGCGCGCTCGGGCCCGAGCGCCTTGATGATGACCTCGCGCACGAACGCGAGCCCGCCGGCGGTGCCCGCGCCGGCGTTCGCGGTCGCGGCGATCTCGTTGAAGATCGAGTTCGTGACCTCCGCGCCGACGGGATCGAGTTTCGCCATCTCCAGCGACAGGGACTCGATCTCCTCGGGCCCGAGCTGCTGCATGACGTTGGCGGCGCGCGAGGGACCGAGCGCGGCGAGCAGGACCGCCGCCTTGCGCGCGCCGGGCAGGCCCTCGCCTGCCGGCGCCGCGGCGGGGACGGTGGCGGGCAGGTTGCGCCCGGCCGCGTCGCCCGCGCCTGCCGGCGTCGGGGCGCCGGCTGCGGCGGCGCTCGCGGCCGCGAGCGCAGCGGGCAGCACCGGCAGCGCCGACTCGTCGCTCTGCGGAAGGGAGCCCTGCTCGCTCACGCTCTAGCCTTCGTGCATCCACGTGCGCAGCTGCTGGGCGACCCGGTCGGGATCGTCCTCGGCGAGCTGCTCGACCTGGCGGCGGATCTTGATCGAGCCGTCCTCCGGCGGGGCGGACATGGCGGGCCCGCCGCCCGCGGGAGCGGAGCCCCCGGGCGCCGGCGCGGGCGCCGCGGCGGCGACCGCGAGCGGGCGCGTAGCGGTCTCGCGTTCGAGCTCGGACAGGCGCATCGGCGCCTCCAGCTCGCGCAGCCACTTGGGCTCCTCGATCGCCTCCTTCTCGCGCTTGCGCAGCGAGCGCGTGGTGAAGAACAGGAAGATGAGCGCGCCGAGACCGAGCAGCACGTACTTGGCCATGCTCAGCGGGCTGCTCGCGCTAGCGCCGGCACTCGCCTTCGCGAAGGCGACCTGGCCGATCGAGATCGTGTCGCCGCGCTTGCTCTGGATGCCGGCGGCGTTGGTGATCGCTTCGCGGATCGCCGGCAGCGCCGAGGCGGGCACGGATTTGTCGAGCAGCACCGAGACGTGCTGGCTTTCGACGGTGCCCGGCGCGATCGTCGAGTGCGTGACCGTCTTCGAGACCCCCAGCGTGGAGGTCTGCGTTTCGTGCTTGAAGTTCGACTTGCCGCCGCTGCCGGTGGCGGCGGTCGCGAGGTTGGCGGCGCCGGCCGTGCCCGCGCCCGTCGTGCCGTTGCCGGTCAGCGTTTCGGTCGACTTGCTCTGCTGCAGCGGCGTGCCCGTCTTGGCGTATTCGAGCGCTTCCTTGGTCGTCTGGTCGACGTTCATGTTCGCGTACACGAGCACCTGCGCCTTGCCGGGACCGAGGGTCTGCGCGAGCATCGCGTCGAGGCTCGCCTCCATGCTCTGGTCGTAGCGCTGCTCGGCTTCCTGCACGTCGTTGCCGCCGCCCGCGTCGCCGGAGCCCTGCGGCCACAGCAGCGCGCCCGAGGCGTCGGTGATCGTGACCTTGTTCAGCTGCAGGCCGGGCACGCTCGAGGAGACCAGCTGCGCGATGCCGCGCACGGAGCTCGGGTCGAGCGAGGAGGTGCCCGACAGCAGCACCGCCGCCGAGGAGGCGTTCTGGTCTTCGCCGAAGATCTGGCTCTGCGCGCTCGGCAGCACGAGCTCGACCTGCGCGCCCGAGACGCCCTGCACGCTGTCGATCGTTTCCTCCAGCTGTCCCTGCAGCGCGCGCTGGTAGGTGACCTGCTGCTGGAAGTTGCTTTCGCCGAGGTTCTCTTTGTCGAAGAGTTCGAAGCCCGGCTGGTTGTTGCCGAGCAGGTTCGCGCTCGCGAGCGCGACGCGCGCCTTGGCGGTCTGGTTGGACTGCACGGCGATCGCGGTGCCGCCGTTCTCGAGCTGGTAGTCGATGCCCTGCGCGCTGAGCGTGCTCGTCATCTTGCCCGTCTGCGACGGCTGCACGCCGCTCATCAGCGTCGTGTAGCTCGGCTTGGAGACGGTGTGCACGAACAGGTAGACGAACAGGATCGCGACGACGGCGCCGGCGCCGGCGATGATCCATCCGCGCGGGGTGAGCCTGGAGGCGAGCTGGGCGACGGGGGGCATCGATCAGACCTGGGTGTTGAAGATGGCCTGCGTCGCTTCGGTGGCCTTCGTGCGGATCTGCCCGGCGAGTTCCATCGCCAGCTGGGCGTTCTCGACCGTCACGACCGCGCTCTCGGGGTCGCTGACGGTGCCGGTCGCGAGCGCCTGCGCGGCGCCCGAGGCGCTGTCCTGCGTCTGCTCGAGCGAGGACACCGCTTCGGTGAGCGCGCTACCGAAGCCGCCGCCTTCGCCGGCGCCGGTCGCCGCCGTGGGCGCTTCGGTCGCCGCCGTGCCCGCTTCGGCGCCCTGCGCGAGTCCCGGCGCGTGCGCGCCGGAGACCTCGGCGCCGAGGCCGCCGATCGGCGGGATCATCATTTGAGCAGCCCGAGCGTCGAGGTGAACATCGACTTGGCGGTCTGCATCGCGGTCACGTCGGACTGGTAGGACTGCGACTCGTCGATCATGTCGGTCATTTCGGTGACCGTGCTGACGTTCGGCAGCTTCACGTAGCCCTGCTTGTCCGCTTCGGGGCTGCCGGGGTCGTAGACCTGCTGGTCGGGGCTAGCGTCGGAGACGATGCCCGCGACCTGCACGCCGCCGGGCGTGGGCTGCCCCGTCGCGCCCTCGCCGATCGCGCTCGATAGCGCGCCGCCGAAGTCGCCGGCGCCGACCTGCCGCAGGACCACCTCCTGGCGCTGGTAGGGCTGGCCGTTCGCGGCTTTGGTGGTGTCCGCGTTGGCGAGGTTCTCCGCGGTGACGTCCATGCGGATGCGCTGCGCGGTGAGGCCGCTGCCGGCGATGCCGATCGCGTCGAAGAGGCCCATCAGGCGGTGATCCCCATCGCCGAGCGCACGATGTTGTCGCGCGCTCCGAGCACCTGCGTGAGCGCCTGGTAGTCGAGGCCGTTTTCGGCGAGCTTCGCGGATTCCTGATCGACGCTCACCGACGTGCCGTTGGGACCCGCTTCGGCGGGCAGCGTGACGGTCTGGAACTGCACCTCTTCGGGCGAGGCGCCGCCGTTCACGGCGCTCTGCAGCGCCGACTCGAAATCGACTTCCTGCGGACGGTAGCCGGGGGTGTCGGCGTTCGCGATGTTGTTCGTCAGCGCCGTCTCGCGCTGCCACGAGCCGCGCATGGCGGCCTCCAGCAGCTGCTGGGTGGAATCGACGAGAGCCATGTGAAGGTGTCCTTTCCGCCCTCCCTGGGCTGAAAGACGACGCTCTCCCTGAGGTCGCGCACTCCGGTGGCCATCGAGGGGCCGCCCTCTTAGATCGGCCGATCGGCGCGGACCTTTAGGCGGCTGGCAGGCGCTCGGCGCGCGTTCCCGGGACGCCACCAACGCGTCCACAGGCGGCGCCATCGCTCACCGCCGCGTGCGTGCGAGCCGACGCTTGCGTGGGAAGCGCATCCGGCCACGGCGAGAAGGGGGACCAGCATGAGCACGCGAGCGAGCACGCGGGGACGAGCACGTCTGCGCGAGCGCCCCGGCGCCCGGCCTCAGCCTCGACGTCGGCGGGGCCGCGCACGGGCGCGTCGCCGGCCGCCGGCGCGCACGCTGCTCGGCGCGCTCGCGCTAGCGCTCGCGTGCGCGTGCCTGC
>Ga0070737_10003566_pt1 | contig 16626 bp, 15 predicted proteins | sample Coa_R1_10_FD_66438 | JGI IMG/M metagenome (GOLD analysis project Ga0070737, IMG submission 66438) | Surface soil microbial communities from Centralia Pennsylvania, which are recovering from an underground coalmine fire - Coalmine... | ecosystem: Environmental > Terrestrial > Soil > Unclassified...
CCGCCCATGCCGCCCATGCCGCCCATACCACCCATGCCGCCCATCCCTTCGCCCCCATGGGCATGGGGCGGTGGCACGGCTTTTTTGGGTTTTTCGGCTACTGCAGCTTCCGTAGTGATCAGCATCGCAGCCACGCTGGCGGCATTCTCCAACGCGATCCTAACCACTTTGGCCGGATCGACTACTCCGGCTTTGACCAAATCCTCGAATTGGTCGGTGGCAGCGTTAAAGCCAAAATCAGCTTTGCCTTCGCACACGCGGTCATAAACCAACGGCGCCTCGCGCCCGGCGTTAATCGCGATCTGGCGCAGCGGTTCGCCCATCGCACGAACAACCAGTTGCGCTCCGGCTCGCACCTCGTCGTCCTCAAACGTCAGTTTCTCGATCGCTTTTTGGGCGCGGACCAAGGCCACCCCACCGCCAGGAACCATTCCTTCCTCGACCGCGGCGCGCAGGGCACTAACCGCGTCGTCAACCCGATCTTTTTTCTCGCGCATCTCGACTTCGGTGGCTGCGCCGACCTTGATGACCGCGACGCCGCCAGCCAACTTGGCCAAGCGCTCGTTGAGCTGCTCGCGCTCGTAGTTGGAGGTAGTCTGAGCAATCTGGGCGCGCAACTGGGCCATGCGGGCCTGAATCTCGTTCTTCTTTCCCGCACCTCCCACGATGGTGGTGTTGTCCTTGTCGATGATTACACGTTTGGCTCGCCCCAACATGGCCAGCGTCGCGTTCTCCAGCTTGAGCCCGGTTTCTTCCGCAATCACCTGGCCGCCAGTCAAGATCGCGATGTCTTCCAGCATCGCTTTGCGCCGATCGCTATAGGCTGGGGCCTTGACCGCGGCCACTTTTAAAGTACCGCGCAGGCGGTTGAGCACCAGGGTGGCAAGCGCTTCACCATCGACGTCGTCGGCGATAATCAGAAGCGGGCGGCCTTCGTGCAGCACCTTCTCGAGCAACGGCAGTAGATCGCGCATTGCCGAGATTTTCTTTTCATGCAGCAAGATCAGTGGCTCGTCCAACTCCACGCTCATCTTGGCCTGATTGGTGGCAAAGTAGGGCGAGAGGTAGCCCTTGTCGAACTGTAGTCCCTCCACCAACTCCAAGACCGTCTCCAAGCCGCGCGCCTCCTCAACGGTGATGACCCCCTCCTTGCCCACCTTGTTCATGGCTTCCGCGACAATCTGACCAATCTGGCTATCCCCATTCGAGGCAATGGTGGCGACCTGAATCATCCGGGCCTGATCCTTGACCGGCCGCGCCAGCTCTTTGATGGCGGCCGCCGCCGCTTCCACCGCCGCGTCGATTCCGCGCTTAAGCGCCATCGGATGAACGCCGGCGGCGAGGAGCTTGACCGCCTCGGCCACAATCGCGCGCGCCAGAACGGTAGCGGTGGTAGTGCCGTCACCAGCTACATCGGCAGTCTTTTGCGCTACCTCGCGCAGCAGCGAGGCGCCCAGATTCTCGAACCGATCCTCGAATTCCAATTCCTTAACCACGGTGACGCCATCTTTGGTCACCTGGGGCGCGCCGAAGCTTTTTTGGATCAATACGTTGCGCCCTCGAGGGCCCAGCGTGACCCGGGCCGCCTGAGCCACCAACGTGGCTCCTTTGATGATTCCGACACGCGCTTTCTCGTGTAACTCAATCATTTTGGCGGGCATCGCTCAGTCTCTCCATCTCTCCGTTCCGTCATTAAACGCAAGATAAGGCCACAATATGCCCTGCTGACGTCGGCCTCAATTTAAGCATCGGACCATCAGATGCAAGTGGGTGAAAGAGCACACCGGCACGATCGCGAGTTGGCCAACCCAGCCCGGACGTGCGAAGATGGACGGGATGAAGGCCATGCTTGGAATCAATGTCGCGCTGGCCGGCAGCTTGCTGATGGGAAGCTGGTTGGCCGGCTGTTCACACTTCCCGGGGCGCGCTAGCAACGTTGCTTCCCCCCAGCCTTGGCTGAGCGCCCAACAGGACGCCGACGAGGGCAGCGACCAGGTTAAGCCCGAGGATGTAGAAAAGTACATCAAAGTCTACCAAGCGATGCAGCGCAACCGCGCACTGACCATCGATCAAGCCACCGCCGAGCAGCACATGAGCGTGGCCCAATTTCGCGAGATCGAGGGGCGGGTTGAGCGCGACGGCGTACTGCGTGAGCGGGTTCGAAGCCAACTTTTGAAGTCCGCCAAGCAGCGTAGCCAGTCGCTCGCTCCCTAACCTGCAGCCGCGGAACAGCCTCCGTAACCCGTCTGCCTCTGGCCTAACCTACCCCCCAAGGGGGGGTTGAGCATCCCTGCCGAATCAGTCGATTCCGACTTCAGCTTATTACTTGGTGACCGAAGTCGCGAAGGCCGCTTCCAAGCGGGAGGCCGCGTCGTTCGCGCGCCGAACCGAATCCTGGGCCCCAGTGGCAGTGTCAGATGCCTGCTGTGCAGCGCTCTGGGCATCAGCCGCCGAATGTTCCGCTGCAGTCGCATCCGCATCCGCCTTGGTCGCGTCAGCCTGAGCTCGACTGGTCGCGTCGTTGATTGTCTTCATGTCAGGACCGCAAGCCGTCATAAAGCTGACCAGCGCAAGGACTCCCAGCATTCCCGCCAAAGTCTTCATTCGAAAGTACCTCCTGTGTCGGCAAAATCCCAAGGCCCGGAATAACTCCGTAAAATCGTTAGTCATCCTTACAAATCGAGTTACCTAAGGCAAGCTTCGAGCGAAAGGAGCTTATGAATGCTTACCTCGTGCCTAGTCGATATATGCATAATCTGCCAATCTCAAGCTTCTTGGCCGCAAGCCTGTCTTCCCAATCGATCGCACAAGAGCGATGAGGGGCTACCACTGGTAATTTGAATCTTGCCAGTTTGACGGCGCCCCGTCTCACCATTTTCGTAAAAACGTGGTAAGTTAGCGATCAAAGCGATTTGCCGGGCGTTAGAGTTCCTGACCGAGCCGGTGATGCTGCCGTGGAATTGCGCACCGCGAAATTCAACGACTTGCCCCGAATCCTGGAAATCGAGCGGCTTTCTTTTTCTCAACCCTGGAGCCTGAATTCTTTTCGACGCGAACTTTCGCTATCTTTTTCCCGCACCTACCTGGCGGTAATCGATGGGGAAATTGCGGGCTACCTATGTCGTTGGCTGGTTGCCGGCGAAGTCCATATCCTCAACATCGCGGTCCATCCCGGCATCCGTCGTCGGGGCGTAGCCAGCGCGCTGCTGGCTGAGACAGTGGACGAAGCCATACGCGTACAGGCTGAGCTGATGATCTTGGAGGTTCGTCGCTCCAATTTGGCGGCGCAGCAGCTTTACCGCCGGTTTGGCTTCGTGCATCGGCGGTTACGCCGCAATTACTATGGTGCCGGCGAGGATGCGCTGGTTATGGAGCTGGTGCCGGCGAGCCTGCGTGCCGGCGCAACTCGCCAGGCTGAAAGTCGTCTGAGGCTCGATACGCTCGGGGAGATTTCCAAAAATAGAAGCTGACTTTCCAGGCTTTTTGCGGAATTTCCGAGAGGATTGGCCAGGAACACTTAACGATTCGGCCTTTTTGTGCAATAATCAAGCCTAGCGTTAAAAACGTAGCGGGCTGGGGGGTGGCCGCAAGCAAAAACGCTTGATCTTAAAACTCTTCGAATGAGAACTGCGCAAGATGCCCCTAGCATTTAAAAAAGGCGAAAAAGTTGTCTACCCGGCTCATGGGGTCGGGGTAATAGATGACATCCAAAGCAAGGTCATCTCGGGAACCGAGCGCAAGTTCTACATGTTGCGCATCCTGGACAGCGAAATGACCATCATGATCCCCACCGAGAACGTCGACGCGGTGGGGTTGCGCCGGGTGATCGGCAAAGAGATGGTTACCAAGATTTACAAGATCTTGCGCGAGCGCAAGGTGGAGGTGGACAGTCAGACCTGGAATCGGCGCTATCGGGAATATACCGAAAAAATCAAAACTGGATCACCGCTTGAAATTGCCAAGGTACTGCGCGATTTACTCGTGCTCAAGGGCGACAAAGAACTCTCTTTTGGCGAGCGCAAGATGCTGGACACTGCGCGCAGCCTGCTAGTCAAGGAGCTATCGATTGCGCGCGCCCATCCCGAAGAGAAAATCATCGAAGAACTCAATACGATCTTCGCTACTTGAGCAAGCAAGCCCCCTCGCGACCCGGCCGGCACCCGGCTGGGGCCGCGCCTAGTTTGGCAGCTCCTCCGCGGCGCGACGAGTCGAGCAACTGTTCTAACATGGTAGCCGTTGAGCCAGAGTGAAAGCCTCCGCCATCGTTGTCGCGGCCGGCAGCGGACTGCGTCTGGGGATGGCCCAGCCCAAAGCTTTGGTCCCACTCGGACGCGACCCGATCTTATATTATTGCTTGCGCACGCTGGCCCAGGTGGCCCAGATCAGCGAGCTGATAATCAGCGCGCCCCCCACCCATCTCGCGGCCGTCGGCGAGTTAGCCCAGCGCGCAGCCGCTAGGCTCATTCCAACGGTCGTAAGCGGAGGAGCCCAGCGACAGGATTCCGTCCGCTGCGCTATCCAGCGCCTGAGCCCGGATGCGGAGCTGGTTGTCATTCATGACGCAGCCCGGCCCTTTGCCAGCGCAACGCTGTTTGAGGCGTGTTTGAACGCCGCAGCACGGGTCGGCGCCAGCTTGGCCTGCGTGCCGGTAGCCGACACCCTTAAGGAGGCCGAGGGCAGCTTCGTACGCGCGACCCGCTCACGCCAAGCCTTGTACCAAGCCCAGACCCCGCAGGCCTTCACTCGCTCGGTACTGCTGGCCGCGCACGCCCGCGCCGGCGGCGACAGCGCCACCGACGACGCGCTTTTGGCCGAGCAGATCGGACAGCGGGTGGAAATCGTCATGGGCTCACCGCTCAACTTCAAGATAACTACCGCCGAAGACCTGCGCCTGGCGCAGGCTTTGCTCGCGGGAGATCCGGAATTGGCCGCCCGCTTCTCAGGCGCCGACTTCCAAACCTAGCCCGGAAGCAAAGGTAACGCGTGTTGCGCCGCTTGCCCTTTTTCACCACGAATCGCGCGCGAAATACAAAGGCTCGACGCAATTACTCTCAACCGCGAAAAAACGAGAACAGCGGCTATACCACTTAATTTCTCATCAAGGCTAGCCCTTCGTTGAGCGAACCCGAGCGGAAGCCATTGAGGTCGAGGGTCACGAAGCGAAAACCCAGTTGGCGAAATTCGTGCGTGATCTGCTGGTTTAGTTCCGGCTCCAGCAACCGCGCCATCTGATCGCGCGCCACTTCCAAGCGGGCAATCTCGCCATGATGGCGCACGCGCACCACCGGGAAGCCCAGTTCACGCAGCAATTGCTCCCCGCGCTCGACCTGGCGCAGCCCTTCGGGAGTGATACGAGTGCCGTAAGGAAAGCGCGAGGAGAGGCATGGCGAGGCCGGCCGATCCCAGGTCGGCAGCCCCATCGCGCGCGACAGCTGGCGAATATCGTCCTTGGTCATTTCCGCCTCGACCAGCGGGTGGCGCACTCGGCGCTCGGCAGCGGCCTTCATTCCGGGGCGGTAATCGTGCAGGTCATCGAGGTTGAGCCCGTCGACGATTTGGGTAATTCCCAACTCGGCGGCTTTAGCCTCGCAGATCTCGAATAAATTGCTCTTGCACAGGTAGCACCGGTTGATCGGATTTTGGGCATAGCCGGGAATTTCCAGTTCGTTGGAATGGATCACCAGATGGCGGGCGCCGATGCGCTGGGCAATCGTGGTGGCCGATTTGAAGTCCTCCTCGGGCATGGTGGGCGAGGTGGTAGTCAGGGCCAGCACCCGCGCGCCGGCGACCTCGCAGGCCACCTGGAGCAAAAAACTGGAATCCACCCCGCCCGAAAAGGCCACCATCACGGAGGGCATCGGGCGCAGGATCTCTTTTAGCCGGGCCAACTTTTGGGACAAATCCATAGCACTTGGTTTCCTCGCTCAGATCCCTTCGGCTTGAAACAAATCGGTGGTCAGATAGCGCTCGCCGGTGTCGGCAAAAATTACCGCCACCCGTTTACCCTTGCCCATCCGGCGCGCCAGGCTAAGCGCGGCGCAGCAGGCCGCCCCTGAGGAAATCCCCACCAGCAGCCCTTCGTCACGCGCTAGGCGGCGGGTGTAGTGAGTCGCTTCTTCGTCGCTGACCGTAAATATTTCATCGTAGATGGCGGTATCGAGGTTGTCGGGAACAAACCCGGCGCCGATGCCCTGGATTTTATGAAATCCAGGCTCGCCACCCGAGAGCACCGGCGAACTTTTGGGTTCGACCGCGACGATTCGGACCCTGGCGCCCAGCTTCTCTCGTAGGTATCCTCCCACCCCGGTGATGGTCCCCCCGGTCCCCACTCCCGCGACCAAAGCGTCGATTTGCTCCAACTGCTCGATCAGCTCGGGCCCCGTGCAATCATGATGCATCTGGGGATTGGCCGGATTGGAAAATTGCTGGGGCATGTAATAGTCGGGATGGCGCGCGATCAATTCTTCGGCCTTGGCGATGGCGCCATGCATGCCCCGGGTATCGGGGGTTAGCACCAACTGGGCCCCATAGGCCGCCAGCAAGGAACGGCGTTCCTCGCTCATTGTATCCGGCATGGTCAGGATCAGTTTGTAACCCTTGACCGCGGCCACCAAAGCCAAACCGATGCCGGTGTTGCCCGAGGTCGGCTCGACGATGGTATCACCCGGTTTGAGCCGCCCCTCGCGCTCGGCCCGCTCGATCATGGCCAAACATATCCGGTCCTTGAGGCTGCCGCCGGGATTGTAATTTTCCAATTTGGCCCAAACCTCGGCATCTTCGGCTCCGGGCAAACGATTGAGCCGCACCACCGGGGTGTGCCCAATCAGATCCAAGGGCGAGCGCGCTACGCTAAGTGGCATGGGGCCATTCTAGCCGCAGCGCTCCCCATTTTGCGACAGCTCGGCCCTCCCTGAGAAACGCTGAGCTTGGTTTTCCGTCGCCGGCAAGTGAGTTATCTTGACTATTGGTGGCCCCCAACCCCGATCCAACGGCGAAATGACCGCAACCGCATCACGAGTATTGGTGATTTTCCCCGGCGCCCTGGGCGACTTGATTTGCCTGGGACCGGGGTTGGTCGAGTTGGCCCGCCGCCATCGCGACCTGGAGCTGATGGCGCGCGGCGAGTTGGCCCAGTTCGCCTGCGGCCGGATGGGGCCACGGCGCGCTCATTCAATTGATCGCCGCGAGAACGCCCAACTCTTTACTGGCTCGGCACCGGCCCCAGAAGCGGTCGAATTTTTTGGCGCTTTTCAACAAATCCATAGTTTTTTCGGCGCGGATCACGCCGATTTCCGCGCTGCCTTGAGCCGCGCCTGTTCCGGCCCGGTCCATTTTCATCGGTTTCGTCCACACCGGCGCGGGCATGTGGCCGCGGCTTATCTACGGGAGCTGGGGTTTAAAGGCTCGCCTTTTGGATATCGCTTGAGGCTGCGCCCGGAGGATGTCGCCGATGGGCGCGCCGAGTTGGAACGGTTAGGAATCAAAAGACCGGTTTTGCTCTTTCCGGGCAGCGGCAGCCCAAAGAAAAATTGGCCGCTGGAACGCTTTATTGCCCTGGCACGAAGCCTCGCTCCCAGTCCTGTGCTGATGGTGTTGGGACCGGCCGAATGCCATTTTCGCGCGGCACTGGCCGATTTTCCCTGCCTGATCGAACCGACCCTGGGATGCCTGGCCGGCTTGGCCCAACAGGCGCTGGGTTTTGTGGGTAACGATTCAGGGGTTTCCCACCTGGCAGCGGCGGCAGGTGCGCCCGGGGTGGTTATATTTGGACCAACGTCACCGGCACGTTGGCGCCCATTAGGCGAGGTTGGCATAGTGCGTACAAAGAGGCTGGACGTATCCTGGGAGGAAGTGGCGCGAGCTTTGCATCGCCATTTGAATGGTTGCGGAAAGCGGTCCGCGACTTTGATAGACTTGAGCCCGCCAACATTTGAGAAGGCGGGTTCGGAGTTAAGCGAGGCATCGAGGTGAGCAATACCATAAAGACAACCCTGTTACTGGGACTGTTGACCGGCATAATTCTACTCATCGGCGACTTCATGGGCGGTAGCCGCGGGGTGGAGTTAGCCTTCCTGGTCGCCATCGCGATGAATTTCTTCAGTTACTGGTTCTCTGACAAAATCGTCTTGCGAGCCTATCAGGCCAAGCAATTGAGTCAGGACGAAGCTCCCGAGCTGTACAATATCGTGCGCGAGTTGGCTGCGGCCTCAGGAACCCCGATGCCGCGCCTGTATCTGGTAGAAAGCGACACGCCCAACGCCTTCGCCACCGGACGTAATCCTCACCACGCGGCAGTAGCGGTCACCAGCGGAATTCTGCGCATCTGCACGTGGGACGAGCTCAAGGGGGTGCTGGCGCACGAGCTGTCCCATGTCAACAACCGCGATATCTTGACCAGCTCGATCGCGGCCACCCTGGCCGGCGCGATCATGATGATCGCCACGTGGGTGCGTTGGGGCGCGCTGCTGGGTGGTTTTGGCGGCGATCGCGAAGAGGGCGAAGGCGGAATGGTGGGATTGTTGATCATGGCAATCATCGCACCGCTGGCGGCCACCCTGATCCAGTTGGCGATCTCGCGCACGCGCGAGTATCAAGCCGATCGCAGCGGCGCTAAGCTAACCCACAATCCGCTGCTGCTGGCCAACGCCCTGCGTAAGCTGGAAGTCGCCAACGAGCGCATGCCGCTTGCGGCTAGCCCTAACACTGCCCATCTGTTTATTGTCAATCCGCTGAGCGCACAGGGTTTGACCCGTCTGTTTTCCACCCATCCACCGCTCGAAGAACGCATTCGCCGCCTGGAAGAGATGGCGCGCGGGGGCAGTGTCAGGGCATAAGGCCAGGGAGCAGGGCGATGAACGAGCGCGAAGAAGAAAAAAGCCGCGGCTTCAAGGTCCAGGACCGGCGTCGCTTCTCGGCCGAGGGCGAGGCTCGACCCGAGGTCGAAGCCGAGGCTCCGCGCAAACCGGCTGCGGCGCCGGTTACCCCAGCGGCGGGGGAGGCCAAGCCCGCGCGCGGCGACCAGCCGGGAGAAGAGATCAATTTCACCGCCTTTGTGGTCAGCCTTTCCACTCAGGTTCTGGTCCATCTGGGCGAGATGGAAGATCCGTTAACCAACCGCGGGGCGCGCGATTTACCAGCGGCACGCCATCTGATCGACATCTTGGGAATGCTGGCGGAAAAGACCCGCGGCAACCTCGACGGCGAAGAGGATGCCCTGTTGCGTTCGATTTTGTTTGATTTACGTATGAAATACGTCGAGGCGACTCGCCACCCGGCGCGTTAAGGATCAGATTATGCACCGAGGCAGGCCATCAGCGTGGGCCACGGCCCTGGTGATCGGGTTGTTGCTGATGAGCTGCACCCCGAGCTGGGCGCAGCGGTGGTGGAGCGAGATGGGGACAGGTCCACAACCCAGCGTGCAGACCTTGCCCGATTTCATTACATTGGCCAATCGCCTCAGCCCCACCGTGGTCAATGTTTCGGCCGAGACTCGCTCCAGCCCAACTCTCGATCTGCCGCAGGATTTATCGCCATTCGACCAGTTCGCTCCCCATCGCACCGAGAGCGTGGGGTCCGGTTTCATCCTGACCACTGACGGTTACATTCTGACCAACGAGCACGTAATTGCCGGTGCCCGCGAGATTACGGTCACCCTCAGCAACCGACGCAGCTTCGCCGCCCGGGTGGTGGGCCGCGATCCGAAGACCGACATCGCTCTGCTCAAGATTGACGCAGGCACGCCTCTGCCGGTAGCTCCCTTGGGCAATTCCGACGACTTGCGAGTGGGGCAATGGGTAATGGCCATCGGGAATCCCTTTGGCTTCGACCATTCGGTGACCGTCGGCATCGTCAGCGCCAAGGGGCGATTCATTCCCGGCAATTATGACGATTTCATCCAGACCGACGCTTCAATCAATCCAGGCAACTCCGGTGGTCCCCTGATCGATCTGCGCGGCGAGGTGGTCGGGATCAACTCCGCGATCTACACCCGCACCGGCGCTAGCATGGGAATTGGGTTCGCCATTCCGGTCAACCTGGTCAAACCGGAACTGGGACAACTACGCACCCGCGGCAAAGTCACACGTGGCTGGCTCGGGGTGTATATCCAACAGGTAACGCCACCACTGGCGCAGGCTCTGGGGCTGGCAGTACCCCAAGGGGCGCTGGTCTCTCAGGTGCTGCCCGATTCACCAGCGCAGATAGCCGGGATCCGGCGGGGCGACGTGATTACCGCCTACGATCATCAGCCGGTGCAGGATTCTCAGGAACTGCCGTTGCTGGTGGCACGCACTCCGCTTGCCCGTTCGGTGGTTTTGGAAGTGCTGCGCGACGGCCGCGACCGCCGTATCACGGTAACCATTACGGCCTCGCGCGAGGACGCCCTAATCAAGTCTCGCACCACCGATCAAATGCCTGCGGCGCCCCATCAAGCGGTCGGCCTGGGGCTAAAGGTGGAGGAACTAACACCCAAGCTAGAGCATGAGTTGGGTTTGTCGGCCCCCCAGGGCGTGGTCGTGACCGGGGTACGGGCCGGCAGCGCGGCGGAGGATGCCGGGCTGCAGCGGCGGGACCTGATTTTGGAGATAAACCGCCGTCCGGTGAACAGCCTGAGCAGCTACCAACAAGCACTGGCAGCGGCACATTCCGGCTCCCTACTGTTGCTAATCCAGCGAGCCGATAGCACGCTGTTCGTGCCTCTGGTACGTCAGGAATAGTCGAGTCGCGCCCACCGACCACTGCTTTAGCATGCGGAAATTTGTCAAAATTGTGCTATTTTGCCTGGCAGCGGTTGTCTTGTTCGTAATTCCGCCAGTGTTTTTCTTCGCTACCCGCTACTACCACGCTCTGGAACAGGAAGTCGTCACCCGCTTTTCAGGCAAACGCTGGAATATCCCCTCGCGCATCTATTCAGACTCGCTGCTGGTTTATCCCGGTGAGAACCTCGGCGATTTGGGATTTTTCCAGCGCTTGGCGCGTCTTAATTATCATCGCGTGGGCCCCAATGAAACCGTCGTGGCGCGCGGCGAATATGGCTACCAACCCGCGCAGCGGAGGCTAACCGTATTTCTGCATGCCTTCTCCTACCCCTATCAGCGCTTCGGCGGCGAGCCGGTGCAAATGGTATTGGACTCCAAGGGCACGATTGTGGCGATCCTGGATCCGCTGACCGGGAAGGCGCTGGATTCCTTCGAACTGGAACCCGAGTTGATTAGCGGCATCTACCAGGGCTCGTGGGAACAGCGCCGGCTGGTGCGACTGTCACAGATCCCGCCCGCCCTCAGCGATGCCATCATGGCCGCCGAGGACCATCGCTTCTATGAGCATCACGGACTGGACCTGGTACGAATCGCCAAGGCCGCCTGGGTCGATCTGGTCTCCCATCGGATCGTGCAAGGCGGTTCCACCCTGACTCAGCAATTGATGAAGAATTTTTTTCTAACCCAACGCCGCGACTGGCATCGCAAAATCAAAGAGGCGGTAATGGCCTATATCGCCGAGCGGCTCTACAGCAAGGACGAGATCCTGGAGAACTATATCAACGATATCTACCTGGGGCAGCGCGGACAGGAAGGGATTTACGGAGTGTGGGAAGCCTCGGAGTACTATTTTTCCAGCGAACCCCGCGACCTGACCCTGGGCGAGATGGCAACCATCGCGGGGATGATTCGCTCGCCTAACCATTACAACCCCTTGCATCATCCCCGTGCGGCCCGCCAGCGGCGCGACGAAGTGTTGCAACTAATGTACCGCGATGGTTACATCAGCGCCGCGGCCCGCGATCAGGCTTTGGCCGAACCGATGCGCGCCCGCGAGGTCTTTGTCGAAAACAATGACGCGCCCTACTTCGTCGATTATGTCAAACACGAGTTGGCCGAACGCTATCCGCCTGAGGTTCTGACCGGTGAGGGTCTGCGGATCTTCACCACCCTGGATGTACATACCCAGAAGGTGGCCGAGCGCGCGGTGGAGAACAATCTGGAAATTCTGGAGGCCCGTTACCCGCGACTGCGGCGACGGGAAAGCGCCACCGATCGGCTGCAGGGCGCATTAATTGCGTTGGAGCCGCAAAGCGGCAAGATTCGCGCGATGGTGGGTGGACGCAATTACCGCGACAGCCAGTTCAATCGAGTTATCCAGTCCAAGCGTCAGCCCGGCTCTCTATTCAAACCCGTCACTTATCTGGCGGCCCTGAAGGAAACTTTGGAGGGCTCGGCCCATTTCCTGCCCACGACCTTGATCCTTGACGCACCTTTCACCTGGCAGTACGGCAACATGAGCTGGTCGCCGAAAAATTACAAAGACCGCTACTTCGGCGTAGTCCCCCTAGAATTCGCCCTCTCCGAGTCACTCAACTGCGCCACCGCACGCCTGGCATATTCGGTGGGATTGGACCATATTCGCGCGATGGCACAGGCCCTGGGCTTCGGCGAGCTACCGCCCTATCCCTCAATCGTGCTGGGCGGGGTTGAGGTCTCCCCGATGCAGGTCGCCCACGCCTACGCGATCATGGCGAACGAGGGGCTGCTGGTACCGCCCTATGCAGTGACCGCGGTGGTGGATGAAAACGGCAAGGTCATCGAGGGGCACGAGATCAAGGCCGAGCAAGTGCTCTCACCCGAGTTGGCCTACGCCATCGACTTCATGCTGCAGCAGGTAATCGAGCACGGTACCGGACATGGCGCGCGGGTGGCAGGTTTTACTCGTCCCGCCGCGGGCAAGACCGGCACCACCAACGATTCCTACGATGCCTGGTTCGCCGGTTTCACCCCCGATCTGCTGGCAGTGGTGTGGACCGGCTTCGATAAGAAGGAAGATTTGAATTTGACCGGAGCCCAGGCCGCGCTGCCCATCTGGACCAGCTTCATGAGTGCCGCCACGGCCGGCCATCCGGTCAGCGATTTCCCCGTGCCGCCGGGCTTGGTGGTGGAAAAAGTCGATCGCGCCAGTGGCGATATACCCAGTCCCTATTGCGGGCCATTGATCGAGGGAATTTTCCCGATCGGAATGCAGCCCACCCAGCCCTGCCCGCCGCCAGGCACCGGCGCCGCCGCCGTCGGTCAGGCTCTGTCTCCAGCCGTGCCGGAAAGCGACCCCAACGACTGATGAGAGCGTGGAGCGGCGCCGTGGGTGGGCTGTTGGGATTGGTCGCAGTGGCTGGGGTAAGCTTCAATGCCTGCTCGGTTGAACCACCCAACCCCAACCAGCAACTGGAAGGACCCGCACCAGCTCCCTCGCAAGAGTCCCCAGATTCCGGCGGCAACAGCAGTGGCTCACTGGAGCAGGCCGGCCAGGAGACTGCGGCAGACACCGGTCAGGGCGGCGGCCCGATCGCTTTCAGCGAGGAAAACCTCACACCTCCCGCGCCCAGCGCTACCCCGGCGGGCGTGACTGTTAGCCCGAGCCCTGGGGTCTCGCCTTCACCCGGCTTGGTGCCCACGCCCAGCCCGACTCCCAGCCCCGCTATCGTGGCCGGCGCGGTGATACCCTCGGGATTGATTAGCGACCAGGCGTTACCGCCGGCGCTGCTGCAAAGCGCCAATCCGACCCAGCGCATTGGGTTGGGAATCGTGGAGCAGGCACGCGGAGCGATTCTCAGCCACGATCCTGATGGGGCGATCCGCTTGCTTGGGCGAGGGTTGTCCATCGACCCAGGGGACCCTTATATCTATTTCTATTTAGGGCGCGCCTACCTGGCCAAGCGCGATTACCCCGAGGCTTTGACCTTCTGGCAGCGAGCGGCGATCGGATTTATCGCCAATAACCCGCAATGGCTGGGCGAAACTTACAGCTTCGAAGGCGCTGCCAGCGAGGGGCTGGGCAATCTGGATCAGGCCCGCCACGACTATCAGCGCGCGCTGGCGGTGGCGCCCGACAACCAGATGGCGCAATTGGGATTGGCTCGCCTGGGACCGCCGCCCGAGCCCAGCCCATCCAGCAGCGCGATGGATGTCTTGGCGCCGCCGGTCGAAGCTACCCCACAACCGCCGCCAGTCGAACCGCCGCCGGCCCCAGCACCGTGAGAGGTTGCAATGCTGATCTTAGGAATCGAAAGCTCCTGTGATGACGCCGCCGCGGCGGTGTTGGAAACCAACCGTCCCGGCCACGCCCGCATCCGCTCCAGCGTGGTCGCCAACCAGGACGACGTGCATGCCGCCTATGGCGGAGTGGTGCCGGAGTTGGCCTCGCGCAATCATGTCATGGTGATTGCGCCGGTGATCGAGCGTGCCGTGCGGCAGGCCGAAGTAGGCTTGGATGAGATCGACGCGATCGCGGTGACTCGCGGTCCGGGCCTAGTCGGCTCGTTGCTGGTGGGCTTGATGTGTGCCAAAGGCTTGGCGCAACGCTTGCGGCGGCCGCTGGTGGGGGTCAATCATCTGGAAGGTCACTTGCTAGCACCGCTGCTTGAGCACGAAGTTGCGATGCCGTTTCTGGCCCTGGTCGTCTCGGGTGGACATACCGCGTTGTTCGCGGTGGAGGACTTCGGCCGCTACCGCACGCTGGGGCGCACCCGCGATGACGCGGCCGGAGAGGCCTTCGACAAGGTCGCCAAACTGATGGCGCTAGGCTATCCGGGCGGCAAGATTATCGACGAGATGAGCGCGCGCGGCGACCCGCGGAAGCTCAAGTTGCCGCGCGCGCGGGTCAAACAGGCGCCGCTGGATTTCAGCTTCAGCGGAATCAAGACCGCGACCGCGCAATTTCTGCAGTCGCCTGAAGCAGCCCAAACCCGGCGCGAGGATTTAGCCGCCAGTTTTCAGGAGGCGGTGGTGGACATGCTAGTGACGCCCACCATGGCGGCGGCGCGCGCGCTGGAGGTACCGGTGATAGCACTCTCGGGCGGGGTGGCCGCCAACCGCCGCCTGCGCCAGCGCCTGAGCGAAGCGGCGCAGGCCGAGGGCCGCCGCCTGATCGCGCCCGCCTTTCAATATTGCACCGATAACGCCGCGATGATCGCGATGGCTGGTAGCTATCGGCTGCTACGCGGTGAATACGATTCGCTGGCCATCGACGCCGAGGCCAACCTGCCGCTGTGACTGGGTTCGCCCGGTGTGACGCCGCGATGGGACCACCGCGCCAAACCATTTTTGAAACCGGCGAAGAAGCCCCCGCACGCGCCTTGCACGCCGCCGGTCTGCGTCCCAATCGCCGGCGCGGTCAGAATTTTTTGGTCCAAGGCGCGATCGCCGATCGCATTGTGGCGCTGGCCGACCCCCAAGCGGGCCAGTGGGTCCTGGAAATCGGCCCGGGATTGGGCATCCTCAGCCAACGGCTGCTGCGCTATCCGATCGCAAAATTATGGCTGGTGGAGTTGGACCTGGAGCTGGCGGCGCGACTTGAGGGTCAGTTGGTAGGTAATTTCGAGTTGCTGCGTGAAGATTTTTTGCAGCTCGATTTAAGCCGCCTGGGCGCCACGCCTAAGCTCAAGGTGGTGGGCAATCTGCCCTTCAACGCGGCAACCGCGATGTTGCGCCGCCTGGGCCGCCATCGCAGCCGGATCGAAGCGATGGTCTTGATGTTCCAACGCGAGGTGGCCCAGCGCCTGCGCGCCTCCCCGGCTACGCCTGCCTACGGCGCACTGACGCTGCTGGCAGCACTAGATTGGGAAATCGGAGAGCATTTTCGGGTTCACGCCGGCAGTTTCTATCCCCGCCCCAAGGTTGATGCCGAGGTCCTGTGCTTTCGCCCTCGCCCCTGCTCCGTGACACCTCTGTTCGAGCAGCGGCTGCGCGCCCTTATCAGGGCAGGCTTCGCCAGCCGGCGCAAAAACTTACGGCATGCTTTGCTCGATGGCTTGTGCTTGTCCGACCAGCAGGCGCGCGCGGCGCTCAACCGTGCCTCTATCAGTCCGGCAGAACGGGCCGAGCATTTGGCGATGGCGGACTTCGTTCGGCTGACCACCGCTCTGATGGAGATGGCGCCTGCGCCCGCATGCGATGCCTGAACTGCCCGAAGTCGAATCGTTGCGCCAACTGCTGGCCGCCTCGGTGGTAGGCCGGCGCATCAGTGGGGTCGCCATCACCCAACCCCAGCTGCGCCGAAGATTGGCGGCCGACCTGCCCCAGCGCGTAAGCGGCGCCACGATTAAGGCGGTGTCGCGGCGAGCCAAGTATCTACTAATGGACCTGGGCGAGCTGACATTGGTCGTGCATCTGGGAATGAGCGGCAGTCTGACCCATCGGGGCGGCGATTTTGAAAGCGAGTTCAACCACATTCACGACCATGTGCGCATGGCGCTCGATGATGGCAGCGCGCTGGTTTACAACGACCCCCGTCGTTTCGGCCTGCTGCTGGCCGTCCCCAGCTCCCGCCTGGAGCAGATCGAGGAACTGCGCGGGCTGGGGCCCGAGCCGCTGGGCACCGAGTTCAACGCCGGGTATCTGGCGCGGGTCGCGCGGGGTCGGCAAACTTCGATCAAGGCCTTGCTGCTGGATCAGCGGGTGGTAGCGGGAATCGGCAACATTTATGCCGCCGAGATCCTGTTCGCCGCGGGCATCCGCCCCCAGCGCCGCGCCGGGCGGCTGAGCCGAGCTGAATTGGCGCGCCTGGCGGCGGTCACCCCCGCCATTCTGCGGGCCGCGATCGGCAAGGGCGGCACCACCTTTCGCAACTATCGAGACTCGCGCG
>Ga0070737_10003567_pt1 | contig 16620 bp, 18 predicted proteins | sample Coa_R1_10_FD_66438 | JGI IMG/M metagenome (GOLD analysis project Ga0070737, IMG submission 66438) | Surface soil microbial communities from Centralia Pennsylvania, which are recovering from an underground coalmine fire - Coalmine... | ecosystem: Environmental > Terrestrial > Soil > Unclassified...
CGCTGGGGCGCCGTCCTGCGCTTCATTTATCGTGACTGGCTCCGTAATTCCCGAAATTCCCAACCGGACTTCACCCTTCTAACGTCCTGACGCGCGCCCCTCAACTGCCGGATTTAGGATAAACGCGACGCGCTCCTCCGGCCTCACTTCGAGCGCGGAATCGAAGATGGTCTTGATGCGCTTCCAGCGTTCCGCGGTCATGCAGGAATTTCCCTGATTCTATCGAAGTGAGTTCACGCCCTGGCCGGTCTTAAAACAGATGGTCTATTACGTTCCGGTAGCCCGCTCAGGCTTTCAGCAACTCGCAAACCGTGATCTCCGGCGGCGCGCCCACCCGCATCGGCGCCGCAATCGTGCCGATGCCGCGGTTTACGTAAAGCTGCCCGCCAGGCCGCTCGAACCATCCGGCCACGTAAGGCGTAACCAGCCGGCTGGGTGCGATTTCGGGGCTGATGAATTCGAGCGCCAGTTGACCGCCATGCGTATGCCCGGCCAAGCTCAGGTCGATGCCCAATTCCGCCGCCCGGTCGAAGCTGTCCGGGTTATGGCTCAGCAAGATATTGGCTGTGCCCGGCATCATCAGTTTTTCTATCCCTTCCAGCCGGCTGCTGGAGAGATGCCATCCGCCCACGGTCATGCTGTGTGAATTGGTGAAATCCACGCCGATCAGGTTGATCGATTCCCCGGCGGCCATGATCGGCGTACGTTCTTGCCGCAAGATGCGGACTCCCGTATGCGAGAAAAGTTCCGCCAGCTCGTCTTCGGCCGCGGCCCAGGCGTCGTGGTTTCCCAGCGATCCGTAGACGCCCAGCGGCGCTTTAAGACCGGAAAGTGCATTCACCACCGCGGGCGCGGTAGAGGCGTCCCAGGTCACAAAATCGCCCGTGAGCACGATCAGGTCGGCTTTCAAACCGTTGGCGATTTCTACGAATTTCCGGATCTGCTCTTCGCTCATGAACGGGCCTACGTGAATATCGCTTAATTGCGCGATGCGGAAGCCATGAAATCCGCGGGGCAGGTTGGCCAGGCGGATCGGCTGCCGCGTCACCTGAAGGTTGATCCGGCCCCAGAAAAGCCCGTACGCCCCGGCCACAAAGGGCGTCGCAACCGCCGCGGTGGCCACTCCCTCCAGGAACCGCCGCCGGTCGAGCGCGTGATCTTGAAAGCCGCGACTGTCAGGCAGCGACGTCTTCCGCATCACCGCGCTTCCCGCTCCTTTTACCACCCGCGCCAGCAGACGCACCAGCCCGGCCAGCAGCACGACAAAAAACGCCAGCGTCGAGCTGAAGATCCACCACAAAAACGGAGCGGCAATCAGGGCATCCCGCACAGTCAAGTGCGTGCCCTCGCGCGTCGATCGCCCGGCTGAGGCGAGGTTCAACGCCATTAATCCAACGTAAATTCCCACCAGAGCAGCCATCGCCGACAGCCGCCACGGCTGGCGATGAATCCAGCGCGCCAGAAGGGCACAACCCCGCCAGAGAAAATAAACTTGTCCGGCCCAAAACAGGAGGGCAACCGGAAAGATTCGGAAGACAAACGGCATCCGTGCTCGGTGTATCTTTAATTGTAGCCTCGCGGCCACACGCCCGCGCCGGGCCTTGTGGGTTTCTTCAGCGGACCCTATTTTGCGCGAAAGCCGAACTCAGCCGGACTCAGTGGACTTGCCGACAGGGGCGCGCCGATTTTCCACTCTTTGGCGTCGTAAGCAAACCGCTGCCCGCAATCCAAGCAGACGACGTAGCTTTCCCCCTGCGGGATGCCCCCTTTGCGCACCGGAGCCAAAGGCCGGGATAAGTGCTTGTGGCCGCACTGGAACAACATGTTCAGGACGGTGGCGATCATAGAGGCCTCCGTTATTCACCTCTTGGTCACTCTTATCGGCGGTCCAGTGATAAACCTTTAGGGGAAAATCGTGAGGCGACACCCGCATCTCTCCCCCGTAGCGCAGCGCATATACTGATTCCAACGGATATGCAGGGCGTGCTCCGCGGAATTCGGGTGCTCGATCTGACCACCATAGTCGCCGGTCCGGCCGCAAGCATGGTGCTGGCAGATCTGGGCGCGGACATCATCAAAGTCGAGCGGCCGGGCGGCGGCGAGGATGGCCGGGCAATGGGGCCGCATCGCGGGCCATGGGGCGGGTATTTCACCACGCTGAATCGCGGAAAGCGGTCGCTGGCGCTCGATATCCGGAAGCCGGCCGGACGGGAGGCGGTTTTGCGCCTCGCGGCCTCCTGCGATGTTTTACTGGAGAACTTCCGCGGGGGAAAGGCGGCCGCGCTCGGCCTGGATGAGACGGCCGTGCGCGCCCGCAGGAGCGACATCATTTACGCCTCGCTTTCCGCCTATGGGCCTTGCGGGCCGGATTACCGGCGGCCGGGCTACGACGCCATTCTGCAGGCGCGCACCGGCATCATGAGCGTGACGGGCACGGGCGATGGAATTCCGGTGCGGTCCGGGGTTTCCATTCTCGATATGGGCACGGGCGTGTGGATGGCGCTGGGCGTGGTGGCGGCGCTTCTGGAGCGCGCCCGGTCGGGCAAGGGCCAACGGGTGGATACGTCACTGCTCGAAAGCGGCGTGATGCTGATGTCGTATCACCTGCTCTACCGCCAGTTCACCGGAGTGAACCCGCGGCCGCAGGGCTCGAAACATACGGCTTTCGCGCCCTATGGAGCCTATGCGGCAGCGGATGGGGCGATCATGATCGGGATCTCGAGCGACCAGGCCTTTCACCGCCTCGCGGAAGCGCTGGGCAAGCCTGAGTGGGCGGCCGATCCCCGCTTTCGCACCAACCACGACCGCGTGCGGAACACACCGGAATTGGATCGATCGATCGGCGAAGTCCTGGCCACTCATCCGGTGGCGCACTGGACGGCGGTGCTAGACGCCCACGATGTCGCCAACGACCCGGTGCAGACCGCGGAAGAGGTGATGGCGGACCGGCAGGTGGCGGCGGTCGGACAGTTGAAAGAGATTTGCTTAGATGGGGAAAGCGCGCTCCTGCCGCGGCTGCCGCTGGGATTTTCCCTGACCCCCGCCGCGATTCAGGGGCCTCCGCCAAAAGTGGGCGAGCATTCGCGCGCGATCCTGCGCGAGGCCGGGTACGCGGAAGAGGAGATTGCGGAACTCGTCCGGAGCGGAGTCTGCGAATCTGTGTGAGTTACGGGAAATTCATGGCAACGTCTGGTGGCGGGACCGGTGGTGATCGGCATCGTCATCGGAATGACTCAGGCGGATATCGGCGGCCGCGCCACGGCCACCCTTTCCTATTCCGAAATCCGCCACGCCGGGCCGGTGTTCCATGGAGACACGCTATATGCCGAATCGGTGATTGTGGATGCCGGGGAGTTGCCGGGCGGAGACGGCGTGGTCACAGTTGAGACGCGCGCCACCAACCAGCGGGGCGAACTGGTCCTGGCGCCGCGGCGGAAGATCGTGGCGCCGATGAAAAGAGGGATGGGAGAAACAGAGTGCAAGCGCTGAATGTCGAACAGGAACTGATTCTCAGTACGGTGCGGAAGTTCGTCGAAAGGGAAGTGATGCCGGTGGCTTCGGAGCTCGACCACCGCAATGAGTACCCGCATGAACTGGTGCGGCAGATGCGGGAAATGGGCCTGTTCGGCCTGAATATACCGGAAGAATACGGCGGGGCGGGCGTGGATACGGCCACGTTTGCCATGGTGTTCGAAGAGATTTCCCGCGGCTGGCTGGGACTGGCGGGAGTGATCGGCAGCAACTCGGTGATGTGCGACGTGATCGTGCGCTTCTCGACCGCGGAACAGAAGCGGCGTTACCTGCCGGCGATGGCCACCGGTGAGAAGCGCGGCGGCATCTGCCTGACCGAATCGAACGCGGGCACCGATCTGCAAAACATCGCTACTACAGCCACGCGCGATGGGGATGTGTATCGCGTGAACGGCTCGAAGATGTGGATCACCAATGCGCGGCACGGCAACACTTTCCTGCTGCTGGCGAAAACCGACCCGCGCGCGCAGCCGGCGCACAAGGGCATGAGCGCGTTCCTCATTGAGAAGGGGCCGGGGATGAACGTCGGCCGGGATATCGAAAAGCTGGGCTACAAGGGCGTGGAGACCTGCGAGCTGCATTTCGATAACTTTCCGGTGCCGGCGGAAAACCTGATCGGCGGCGTGGAAGGGCAAGGGTTCAAACAGGTGATGACGGGCCTCGAAGCGGAGCGGCTGAATGTGGCCGCGCGCGGCCTGGGCGTCGCACGGGCGGCGTTTGAAGAGGCCATCCGCTACGCGCAACGCAGAGTCACTTTCGGCAAGCCGATCGCCGAGTATCAGACGATTCAGAACAAGCTGGCCGATATGGCCACAAAGATTGAAGCCTCCCGGCTGCTCATCTATTCGGCGGCCGCCAAGCGCGATCGCGGCGAGCGCTGCGATCTCGAAGCCGGGATGGCCAAGCTGTTCGCCACGGAAACGGCGGCCGAGGTTTCGCTTGAAGCCATGCGCATTCTGGGAGCGAACGGCTATTCGAAAGATTTCCCGGTCGAGCGCTATTACCGGGACGCCCCGCTGGTAGTGATCGGCGGAGGCACAAACGAACTGCAGCGTCTGATCATTGCCAAAAATCTGCTCCGGAAATACAAAGACAATGGCTGATTCGCGGGTATTCCGGCTCCTGTCTCCAGACTCCTTTTGACTATGTCATGCGGACGCTACTACGAAGAATTCGCAATCGGGGCCGTCTACCGCCACTGGCCCGGCCGCACCGTCACCGAATACGACAACACTCTGTTCGCGCTCCTCACCATGAACCACAATCCGCTGTTTCTCGATGAAGAATGCGCCCGCGCGCAGCCGGCCGGGCGCAGGCCGGTCATCGACACGCCGGTATTCGGGCTGACGGTAGGCATGAGCGTAGCCGATACCAGCGGTAAAGCGATCGCAAACCTGGGGTATGAGAGCGTAGTCTTCGAACACCCGCTGTTTCCGGGCGATTCCCTGTACGCGGAATCGGAAGTCACCGCCAAACGCGATTCGGCGGGCAAGCCCGATCGCGGCATCGTCTCGATCGAGACCCGATCCTATAACCAGAACCGGGAACGCGTTCTGGTGTTGCGCCGCAGCTACCTGGCGCCGAAACGAGGCAATTCATGAATCGAGGCCAGTCTCAGCCCGCCGGGAGGGAATACACCCGCAAACTCGTCGCGTTTCTGCATGCGCTCGAAGCGGGCGATCTCCCCGCCGAAGTGCTTGACCGCGCGCGCTATTTCCTGCTCGATTATCTTGCCGTCGCGGTGCGCGGCTCCCGGGAGGAATCGGCGCGCTCGGTCCAAAGAATGATCGGGCGGATGGCGGCGCCGGGCCGCGCCAGCGTGATTGGCACGCCGATTCGCACTTTGCCGGGACTGGCCGCGCTCGCCAACGGCGCCGCGTCGCACGGCATCGAGCAGGACGATACGCATAGCGGCGGCTCGATACATCTCGGCTCGACCATGTTTTCGGCGGCGCTCGCCCTGGCGGAAACGATGCCGCAACTGGAGCAGGCCGAATTTTTGACGGCGGTCGTGGCGGGCTACGAAGCCGCGGCGCGGATCGCCATGGCCGTGCAGCCGAAGGAGCATTATGCGCTGGGATTTCATCCCACACAAACCTGCGGCGTGTTCGGCGCGGCCATTACGGCGGCGCGCCTCCTGCGGTTAAACGAGGAGCAGACGCTCGCGGCGGTGGGAATCGCCGGCAGCATGGCCGCAGGGAGCATGGAGTTTCTGGCGGAGGGCGCATGGACCAAGCGAATCCACCCCGGCCTCGCGGCCCAGAATGGGATTCACGCGGCGCTTCTGGCGGCGGAGGGTTTCACCGGCCCGCTCCATATTCTGGAAGGCCGCGACGGGTTCCTGCACGGCTATTCGCGCAGCCCGCTGCCGGAGCGGCTCACAGAGCGGTTGGGCGAATCGTTCGAAATCCTGCGCACGGCAGTCAAGCCCCACGCCTGCTGCCGCTACATGCAGGGGCCGATCGATGCGATTCTGGGGCTGCTCGGGGAACATGCGATCGACGCCGCCCAAATCGAGCGGATCGAAGTGGCGGTTCTCGAAGCGGGATGGGGCATTGTGTGCGCGCCGGCCGAAAAGAAATATTACCCGGAGTCCATAGTAGACGCGCAGTTCTCCATGCCGTTCGGGGCGGCCGTCGCCGTGCTTCACGGCGCGGCGGGCCTCGATCAGTTTACGCACGAGCAGATCCAGTCGCCGCGCGTGCGGGAGATGATGCATAAGGTCGAACTGGTGAGGGATGCGCGCCTGGAAACGGCTTTTCCGCGCGAATGGCCGGCGCGAGTGTCCATTGCGGTAGCAGGAGGGCGGACATTTGAGAAATTCGTGCGCTATCCGAAGGGCGATCCGGAGAACCCGCTGAGTTGGCGGGAAATGGCGGAAAAGTTCCGCGGGCTGGCGGGAACGGTTCTCGGACGAGAGCGCTGCGAGCGGGTCATCGAAGAAATGGCTTGCGCCAAACCTTGTGAACTGGCGCGATTTCTTGAATAGGCGACAATAGGCGAAGAGGCGCCTATGCCGAGACCGGTTTTGTTAGCAGTCGATGACGACCCCGATGTGCTGCGGCCGTGGAGCGCGATCTCCGCAAACAATACAGCGGGCGGTACCGCGTGATGTGCTCCGATTCGGGGCCGGGCGCGCTGGACATTCTGCACCGCCTCGAGCAGAAACGGATCCCGGTCGAGCGTCCACCCGGCGGGTCGAGACCAGCGTTGCCGGCGTGTTCGCCGTGGGCGACGCGCGGCACGGTTCGGTGAAGCGCGTAGCCTCGAGCGTGGGCGAAGGATCCATCGCGATTCAGTTCGTACACGGGCACTTAGCGAAGGTGTGAAAATACGGCGTTAAGGTGGTGCGGCAATACGACCGGACCATTCCGCGCATTTGCGCAATTGGCAGCGAACTGAATCAGGTGTGGACGAACCTGATCGATAACGCAATTGACGCGATGAACGGAAAGGGCGAATTGGTGGTGCGGACGGCGTCAGAGTTCGGGCGGGTTCTGGTGGAGTTGCAGGACAACGGGCCGGGGATTCCTCCGGAGATTCAGGACCGCATCTTCGAGCCCTTTTTCACCACCAAGCCGGTCGGCGAGGGCACTGGTCTGGGACTTGACACCGTCTACCGGATTGTGCAGCAGCACCGAGAAATTCGGGTGGGATCCGAGCCGGGAAAGACCTCGTTTCAAGCGCGGCTTCCAGTAACAAGCTCGCGCGCAGACGCTGGAGCCGTCACCCACCGGTAACCCGCCGCCACTCGCCGAAAGAGGAGTGATGCTCTTTTGACCTTGATGGTACTTTTGCAACTGGAGAGTGCAGATGCAAGAACGTACCAACCTTTTCCGGAATCAGGCGGCGGTTATGGGCGCGGCCATGATCCTGACCGGGATCGTAGCGCTGCTGGTGGAATTCAGCCCGGGCGCGGCGGATGCTCTCGTCAAGTTCTGGCCGGCCGGGATTATCGGGATCGGGGTTGCGCTGCTGTTCGGAGATCCGGCTAAAGAATGAGAAGATGCTGCTACAGACGGGACCGGTACTTCGCCTGGAACGGCGTGGTGCTGCTGGGCCTCGGGGTCGTGCTGCTGCTGGACCGGCTGGGCATCGTTTCCATCTGGGAAATCGTGCGGTTCTGGCCGGTGGTGCTGGTGGCGGGGGGAACGGTGCTGCTGGTAGAGCTGGCTTCGCTGGCGGCCCGCACGGTTGGGGCCGTGCTGATAGCCGGGGGGTTGCTCCTGCAGGCATCGAGTCTGGGATACATCCAGATCCGGGGTGGAGTTTGGGGGCCGCTGGCACTGATTGCGCTCGGGGTGATTTTGCTAGGACGGGCGCTCGAAGAGCGCAACCGGCCGCCTGCGCCGCCCGAACCGGAGCCCGAGCCGGAGCCGTTTTCCCATCGTCCCGATTTTGGGGAACGTTTCTGGAACGGAGCCGAGAAATTCCGCGCCCGGGCGGAGAGGTTCGCCCGCAACCTGGAATCCAACTTTAGCGAATTCGGCCATGGCCCGGACGGCAACGGTGAGCACGTAGCCGTGTTCAGCCATGTCGAGCGCCGCATTGTGGATCAAAATCTGGAGAAGCTGAAGGTGGTCGCCGTATTTGGCGGGTTTGAACTCGACTTGCGCGGAGCGAGCATCAGCGGAGACCAGGCGTGGCTGGAAGCGGACGCCGTGTTTGGCGGCATAGAAATCTACGTCCCGGAGGACTGGCAGGTGATTCCCCGGGGCGCGGGCGTCTTCGGGGGATTCACGGACGAAAGCCAGCCGCCGGCCGTTCCGATGAAGAAGCTGATCGTTTCCGGCGCCGGCGTTTTCGGCGGCGTACTCATAACCAATCAGCCCGGTTTCTGGAACCGGCGGAGCATGCGGCGCCTCACTCGCCGCGAGCGGTCGCGAGACTGGCAATATAGGGACTAGTGCATCCGGTAATCCGCGGAGGCAGGCTGGCCGTTTATGTGGCGGCATGGCTGCCGGTCGCATACGCATTGAGCTGGTTATTGGTGGACCAGGGGAAACTCACGTGGCGGGTGAGCGCGGCGGTGGCGCTGCCGGCCTGCGGGGTGTACGCGCTGTTTTGCCTGTCGGCGTGGTACCCGTGCCGGGCGCTGCGGCCGCATGCGGAGCCGATCGCGCGGATCGTGATCACGCATCTGGCTTCGGCGGTGGTGGCGGCGGCGCTTTGGGCCGGGGTGGCGGCGGGAATTTTCGGGGCGCTGCCACTCACGGGATCGATTGCTCCGGCATTGCCCGCCGTGTTTGCGCTGGGACTTGTGCTCTATTTGCTGGCGGTGGCGCTCTACTACGTGGTGCTGGCGGTGGACGCGGCGCGGCAGGCGGAAGCGCGCGAAGCCGAGGCTTATGTTCTGGCGGGAAAGGCGGAACTGCGGGCGCTCAAAGCGCAGATCAACCCGCACTTCCTGTACAACAGCCTCAATTCGATCAGCGCGCTGACCTCGGTGGACCCGGGCAAAGCGCGCGAAATGTGCGTGCAGCTTGCGGGCTTTCTGCGCAGCACCCTGGGAATGGGAGAGAAAGCGGCGATTCCGTTTTCCGAAGAACTGGCGCTGACGCGGAGCTACCTGAATATCGAGCGGGTGCGCTTTGGGGCGCGCCTGGAGGTGGAAGAAGAGATCGGCGCCGAATGCGACGGTTTTCCGGTGCCGCCTCTGCTGCTGCAGCCGCTGGTGGAGAACGCGATCGTGCACGGGATTGCGAACCTGGTGGACGCTGGTTTCGTACGCATTCGGGCGCACCAGACCGCCGCGGAGGGCGACCGGCCGGAAGAAATGCGGATCGTGGTGGAAAACTCGTTTGATCCGGAAGGGCAGAGTTCGCGGCAGCGCGGCGGGTTCGGATTGGCCAGCGTGCGCAAGCGAATCCAGGCACACTACGGCAGCGGCGCGGCGATTCAAGCCGCGGCCGCCGATGCCGTTTACCGGGTGGAGATGCGGCTGCCCCTGAGCGGGAAGGGATAGACCGGGAAAAATCGATGATGACCGCGATGATTGTGGACGACGAAGAACTGGCGCGCAAGCTGGTCCGCGAGATGCTGGCGGCGCACCCAGATATCGAAGTGATCGCGGAGTGCGCCAATGGCTTCGAGGCCGTGAAGGCCGCGGCACGGGAGAAGCCCGACCTCTTGTTTCTGGACGTGCAGATGCCGAAGCTGGATGGCTTCGAGGTGCTGGAGCTGATCGGGCCGGGCGTGAAGACCATTTTCACTACCGCATACGATCAATACGCGCTGCGCGCTTTCGAAGTGCACGCGGTGGACTACCTGTTGAAACCCTTTAACCAGGAACGCTTCGATGGCGCCCTGGAGCTGGCGCGCAGCCGCATGGGGCAGCCGGCCCCGCCTCCATCGGACCTGGCCGCCGCGGCTCGCCCGCAAAAATACCTGGAGCGGATCGTGGTGAGGGATGGCGCGCGGGTGCATATTATTCCAGTTGCCAGGCTGGACTACGCGGAAGCGCAGGACGATTATGTTTCGCTGGTTTCGCAGGGCAAGTCTTACCTGAAACAGCAGACGATTGCGAGCCTGGAGAAAGCGCTCGATCCGCGGCAGTTCGTACGCATCCACCGTTCGTACGTTGTCAACCTGGAGCGGGTGGTGAAGATGGAGCCTTATACGAAGGATAGCCGCGTGGCGGTGCTGAGCGATGGCAAACAGTTGCCGGTGAGCCGGTCGGGCTACCAAAGGCTGGCGGTTTTGTTGGGAGAAACGCTGTAAAGGGGAATCGTGAGGGTTTTTTAGAATCAAACACGCCCCGTTTTAAAATCAAATTATCGGGAGAATCCGGTTGAGGCTGGCGGCAGTGATGGCAGTGGCGGCGCTCTGGGGTTCGGCGGCGGACCTGGAACAGGCCCGGAAGTTTTACGACCATACCGAATATCAGAAATCGATCGATCTGCTCAAGCCGATTCCGCAAAAGGATGCGGCCGCGTACGCGCTGCTGGGGCAGGCTTACTTCATGAGCGGCGACTACAAGCAGGCGGCGGGCGCACTGGAAAGGGCCGTGGCCGCGGAGCCGCGCAATGCCGATTATGTACTTTGGCTGGCACGGACCTACGGGCGGCGGGCCGAAATGGCAAATCCGCTTTCCGCGCTGGGGCAGGCTTCCAAAGCGCGCCAGTACTTTGAAAATGCGGTGGAACTGAACCCGCGCCACATCGATGCGCTCAACGATCTGCTGGATTTTTATCTGCAGGCGCCCGGCATAGCGGGGGGAGGCATGGAGAAGGCGGAGAGAGTGGTGGGCATGATCGGCCGGGTGGACGCGGCGGAAGGGCAGTGGGCGCAGGCGAAGCTGGATGAAAAGCGCAAGGAATGGAACAGCGCCGAGCAGCACTTGCGCCGGAGCGTGGAACTGGGGCCGCAACCTGGCCGCTTCGTGGCGCTGGCGCGGCTACTGGCGAAAAGGGGGCGCTACGAGGAATCCGACCGGGAACTGGCGCGCGCCCAGCAGATGGCGCCTTCGTCTCCCAGGCTGCTCTATGACCGGGCGGAAGTTTACATAGATTCGAACCGCAACCTGGGCGAGGCCAAGAGCCTGCTCGAGCGGTATCTAGCTTGCGATATTACCCCAGACGATCCACCCAAAGCGGACGCGCGAAAATTACTCAGAAAGATCGAGGCCAGCTAACGCCGCCGCCGCATGTTCCTAGGTGAAGCTTTCCGGTTCAGTATCCAGGCGTTGAAGGCCAACCCCGGCCGCTCGCTGCTCACCGGCCTGGGGATGGTGATCGGCACGGCGTCGGTAATTCTGGTAGTGACCATCTCACTCACCAGCCGCGATTACATCCTGGAGCAGGTGGAGGGCGTCGGCTCCAACATTATCTTCGCCTACTATGCCACCAGCGGGCCGGACACCGCCATTGCCGACGCCGATTACGTGAAGCTTGCCGACGTGGAGGCCATGCGGGAGCAACTTTCGGCCGATATCGTCGCCGCGACGGGAGTGATGACAAACTTCGACCGGATGCTGATCGGCGGCAAGCAGCAGGATGTGAAAGTCATCGGCACGGATAGTTACTATCAGTCGGTGCGGAACATTATTTGCAGTTCCGGGCGCTTTCTTGACGATAGTGACGTTACTCTACGCACTAAAGTAGCGGTGCTGACCGACAAGCTGGCCGAGCGGCTTTACGGCAGCCGCGCCGCCGCGGCCGGCCAGATCATCAAGCTTTTTGGTCTGCAATTTACGGTGATCGGCACTTTCCATGAGAAGGTAGAGACCTTCGGGCAATCGGAGGTGGAGCGGGATACGATCCTGATTCCAGTGACTGTGCTGAAGTACTTCACGCCGGTGGAGCGCATCGATCCGATGTATGTGCAGGTGCGGTCGCCCGAGCAAGTGGACCGGGTGGCCATGCGGGTTCAGGAAATCCTGGAAGCGCGGCACCGGCCGGGTGCACGGTATCACGTCGATACGCTCACCGCCATTTTGAACGCGGTCAAAAACATATCGCTGATTCTCTCGGCGGTGCTGATCATGATCTCTGCCATCACGCTGATTATCTCCGGGCTGGGCATCATGAATATCATGCTGGTGACGGTGACGGAGCGCACACGAGAGATTGGTTTGCGCCTGGCCGTGGGAGCGGCGCCACGGGAAATTCTGCTGCAGTTTTTGACCGAGGCGATCATCGTCAGCCTCACGGGTGGATCGATCGGTATCCTAATGGGGGCAGGCATACCGCTGGCAATCACTGCCGTGGCCGACGTGCGGATTCCCATCTCAGTGGGCGCAATTATCGTGGCATTCGGAGTCTCTTGCGGCGTGGGCCTGATCTTCGGTTTGCTGCCGGCGAACCGGGCCGCGCGCCTGGACCCGACGGAAGCGCTCAGGTATGAGTGAAAGCCCTGTTGCGCGGCTTCTTACCGCTGAGATGCTCCGTTAAGCGCCGGTCGTAAAATGATTATCCATAGCGAACGATCATTGGTCCGCTCGGTGGCGACCACCTGGTCGCCGTTAACCCGCCATCCGAAACCGCGCTCGAACATTTGCACGCAACAGTTGAAGTGGTCGTTCATAATCACCGGCGTTTCGGCTACACAAAGTTCGTCATAGAGCATATCTGGAAGGCTGAATGGGGCTGGCCGACCTGAGGCGCCGTTTCGGCGACGCCAAGTTCCGACCGCGACGTGCGGCGCGGCAAGCCATTTCTGCAGTAGGAAGTCTGGGCGCTGAAACTGTTAGCCTGGCCCCGTGAGCGCGCCACAACCGACTTGAGGGGAGGGGAACCTATCGGCGCCCTGAACAGCATGATTTACCGCTCTCACCACGTGATACACTAACTAGAATATTTCAGTATGAAATTCTTGGCTTTATTTGTGTTCGCCTGTAGTGTGCTCGCTGCCCAGCCGGCAGCGCCGCAGGCGGGGTTGCCGAACATCCCCGACCAAACCGTGGTGGCAGTGTTCGATGACGGAACCAAGCTCACCATGGGAGAGCTCAAAGCCTATTACGGAGTGCTGCCGCCGAACTCGCAACAGGCCATTGTGCGGGACCGCAAGTCGTTTCTGGAGCAGTGGGGATTACTTCGCAAGCTGGCGCAAATTGCGGAGAAAAACAAACTGGACCAGGCGAGCCCTAATAAAGAGGCGCTGGAGTATAACCGGCTGCTTGTACTGAGCCAGGCCGCGGTGAATCACGAATTGCTCACCTCGGCACCGCAACCGCAGGACGTGGATAAGTACTACGCGGCGAACAGAGAAAAATACAAGCAAGTGAAGGTAAAGGCGATCTATATTACCTTCACAAAAGAAGCGGCATCCAAGCTGGGACCGAATGGCAGGCCTTTATTGAGCGAGGACGAGGCGAAGGCGAAGGCGCAGAAACTGGTGGCCGAAATTCGCGGCGGGGTGGATTTTGTGAAACTGGTGCGGGAGAACTCCGACGATGCAGCCTCCAAAGAAAAGGACGGCGATTTCGCCACTCTGCGGCCGACCGACAATATTCCGGATGCGATCAAGAGCGCTGTATTCGCGCTGAAGCAGGGCGAAGTGAGCGAGCCGGTGGAGCAGCCCAACGGCTTTTATATTCTCCGGGCGGAAGAGATTTCGTACCGGCCGCTGGCTGAAGTGCGCAATGAATTGCTGGAGAACATGAAGCAGGAGCACTTCCGGCAATGGATGGAGCAACTGCGCGGATCGGTGAAGGTGGAGTTTCCCGACCCGGAATTTCTGAACGCGGCGCCCACGACGCCGGCGAATCATTAGCCGGAGGAGGTCTCAAGCGTGCGATCGCGCACCGCCGGTGTGACAGGCGGACTATCGATTGCACGGTGACGCTTCTGGATGGCGCGCAAACCGGCGATTTCCCATCGCAAACCCCACACGTTTCTCTTCGCTACAGGAATTGAGAACAGTTATCCGGTGGTCGGGGGTCCCGATGGAGCGCCGCGGCGCGTGGACGAGATGGCCAAGTGCGGCCATTATCAGAGGTGGAAGGAAGATTTCGCGCTGGTGAAGGAACTGGGGCTCGAATACCTGCGCTACGGGCCGCCGTATTATCGCGAGCACCTGGGTCCGGGAAAGTACGATTGGAATTTCGCGCGCCAGACGTTTGGGGAATTGCGGCGGCTGCGAATTGAGCCGATCACGGACTTGTGCCATTTCGGCGTGCCCGACTGGGCGGGCGATTTTCAGAACCCGGACTGGCCGGAATTGTTCGCGGAGTATGCCGGCGCGTTTGCGCGCCAGTTTCCATGGGTGCGCTTCTACACGCCGGTGAACGAGATCTTCGTGACCGCGACGTTTTCGGGAGAATATGGGTGGTGGAACGAACGGCAGAAATCGGATTACGCGTTCGTAACCGCGCTCAAGCACCTGGCGAAGGCGAATCTGCTGGCGGAAAAAGCGATTCTCGAAGTACAGCCGAACGCGCTGTTCATCCAAAGCGAGTCTTCGGAGTATTTTCACGCGGTGGACCCGAGCGCGCACGGGCGCGCCGCGGCGCTGAATCACAGGCGGTTCCTGTCGTTGGACCTTTCCTATGGGCACGACGTTCGCGGGGTGATGTACGAATACCTGATGGACAACGGCATGACGCGGGAAGAGTATCACTGGTTCCTGCGGCAGGCGGCGCAACTGCGGCCGTATTGCGTGATGGGAACCGATTACTACATCACCAATGAGCACCTGGTGCCGCCGCGCGGGCCCGTGAAAGGTTCGGGGGAAATCTTCGGCTACTACGTGATCACGCGGCAATATTACGAGCGCTACCACCTGCCGGTGATGCACACGGAGACGAATCTGGGCGATGCGGAACGCGCGCCGGCGTGGCTATGGAAGGAGTGGGCGAACATGGTGCGGCTGAAGGACGATGGCGTACCGATCATCGGGTTCACGTGGTACAGTCTGACGGACCAGGTGGATTGGGATACCACTCTGCGCGAGGACAACGGCCACGTGAATCCGCTGGGCCTGTACGACCTGGACCGCAAGATCCGCCCGGTGGGGCAGGCATATCGGGAACTGGTGAAACAATGGCGGCACCTTCTGCCAACGGAGAGCCTGTGCCTGCACGGCCTGGAACCGGATGAGCTAGAAGCGCCGGAGGAGCTGCTGAAGTGGGGGGAGGATTGAGTCCCGGTAAGGGCGTGTCGAGGCTACGACATTGTCACCGCAACTTTACTCGTCACAAACCGCCGAACAGTAACCGCCAATAACAGCAGCAGCACCGGGTCGATGGGATGCCGGTAGCGCGGCAGAGCGAGGGTGAGATAGTACGCCCAGGGAAAGACTAGCGGGAAAACAGCTAATGGCACTGCGTAGGGGTGGCGCGCGCGGAATAGCAGAACGATTGCGATAGCTGTCCCGAGGGCGGCGGCCAGATTGAAGAGCAGCACGTAGCGGAACCAGAGCGAGCGGTTGCGGAAGAAATCCGCGACAGGTGTGGGCGTGCCTCCGGCCCAAATGGAGACGAAGCGGCCGGCGACCAGGCCGGCTTCGCGGGCGGGGTGGCGCAGGATGTAGTCGAGAGCATTGGTCAACTTCTCGTGCATATAAGCTGTCTCACCGAGTGTGACATAGCGATTGCGCTCGACGGTGTCGTTGATGGGGTGCTGCTCGCCGAGCCACACAACTTTTGCGCGGGGATTGTTGCCCACCCAGAGTTGCAGGCCGAGCACAGAGCGCAGCGGAATGAAGGTGTGGAAGACGACGTAATTGCGGACGGTCCAGGGGACGCAGCAGAATAGCGCGACGGCGGCGGCCAGCGCGGGGCGCGCAAAGTTGCGCGGGCGGGCGCGAAATGCGAGCCAAGCGAGCAGGAACGGAAGCAGCGAGAGAAGCGCGGCGTTCGTCATCAGCCCCACGCCCCATAAGAATCCGTATGCGGCCCAGGCGAGCCGGCGGCGCGAATCCGGCAGGCGCAGCGTTGCCCAGAGCACGGTGGCGCCTAAGAGCGCGGAGAGCGAAGTATCCCAGAGGCTTTCGAAGCTCAGCAGAATGGCGTTGGGGAAAATAACCCAAAGCCAGGCGGCGGCGGCGCCGAGCGAAGCGCCGCCGATGCGGCGTCCGACTGCATATACCGGCAAGCAGGCCGCGGTAGAGAAGCCAATATTGCACAGCACCGCAGCCAACCACGAGGCGAACGTATACGCGCCGAAGATGCGCATGATGGCGCTGAGGAACAGAGGATAGAGCGGCGTCATCCAGGCGGTAGGCCCGGTGGGAATGCGGAAGGGGGAACTGAAACCGCTGCCGGTGGCGAGCGAATGGGCGATGTTGCCGGATTCAAACAGGAAAGGAATGATGCTTAGCGCACGGTGGGGCGAGTGGGCCGCATAATTCCAGGCAAAGCCCAAGCGCAGCGCGAGCGCAGCCGCGAGGATCAGGGGGAGAGACGTGAGGACGGCGCGGAGGGCGGTTTTCGGAGGGCGCGCGGCGATTATCCGGGAAGGCGGCTTAGTGGAGCGGGGCTTTTTCGCGAGGACCAACCGGTCTCAGTGTAACACTAGGGTCCAAGCTCACATGAAACCAGTGTCCTGAGTCAGAAATTCGTTGAAAAACAGGCTGATCCGGTCCATACGGAAGCATGGCCATTGGACGCCCCACGAAACCACTGAACGTGACGCCCGAGGAAAAGGAAAA
>Ga0070737_10003568_pt1 | contig 16618 bp, 15 predicted proteins | sample Coa_R1_10_FD_66438 | JGI IMG/M metagenome (GOLD analysis project Ga0070737, IMG submission 66438) | Surface soil microbial communities from Centralia Pennsylvania, which are recovering from an underground coalmine fire - Coalmine... | ecosystem: Environmental > Terrestrial > Soil > Unclassified...
CAGCCGTGCTGCGATGTCGCTCGAGACGGCGTTCTTCGTGACGAACGAGGTGCCCATGTCGAGGTGGAGGAGGTTCCACAGGTAGTGCCCGTACTGCTGCAGGATGGTCCCGTCGAGACCCCAGTGGGCCTTGGCCGCCGCCACGATCTGCGGGTTGGTGAGCGACCGCGGGTTGAGCACGGTCGCGAGCGGGTTCGCCGGCACCAGCCGGGTGATGAGGAAGGTCACCGTCACCACGCCGAGCAGCAGCGGCGGGATGACGATGATCCTCCGGAGCACGTATCTCCACATCGCGCGGACCTCCCCGATCCGTCCCGCCCGCGCTAGGGCTGCCCGAGGGGAAGCCGGTGCTCGACCGCCCAGGCGTGAGCCCCGGGCGAGGCCGCCCAGGAGATGGCGTTCGAGACGAGCCTGCGGAACCCCGCGTTGGCGTAGGCCGCCGGGCCGTGGCCGGGCTGCAGGTAGGCGACCGGGCTGCGGCCCGCCGCCTTCACCCAGCCGACGAGGCCGGTGCCCGGCGGGTGGGTCCACCCCTCGGCCGAGTAGAGCCGCCCCGTCACGGCGAGCTGCCCGGAGAAGAAACGGCTCGCATCCATCTCGTGGTCGGTCACAAGGAGCGGGGTGACGAGATGGGTGAGGACCGGGTTCAAGTAGACCTCGTCCACGATCGAGAAGCCCTCACCGAGGCCCTCCCAGATCGGGTGGTCCGGATCGAGCGGCATGATGCGGTGCTCGACCTCGCGGGTGTAGCCGGAAGCCGGGTAGCGGACCCCCTCGAGCTCCCCCGGCATGTAGTGCCAGCGACCGCCGACGATCCGGGGCCACAGCGGCCAGGCAGGCCAGGCGGAGAGAGCGTGGTGGAGGAAGACGATCCCCTGGCCCGCCTCGAGCATGTCGACCAGGCCCGCCGCGTACTCGGGGGGCGGCGTCTCGAACCGGGGAGGCTCGGGGCGGCGGAACTCGATCCCTTGCATGTCGTAGCAGACGATGGCGTCGAAGCGACCGGCGTGCTCCCCCCGGAACCACTCCCGTGCTTCCGGGGGTTGCACGTGCTCCCACTCGATCCCCTCCATCGAGGCGAAGACCTCGAGGAACGGCTCCATCTCGAAGGGGTGCCCGCCGGTCACGACGAGGACCTTCAACGCTGCGCTCCCGTCTCGTCCCATGGTCTCAGCGCGAGAGCTGCCAGAGCTTGAGGTTGCAGCACCCGCTGTAGCCGATGCCCTTGATGCCGCTCTGGTAGCCGATCACGATGTCCGGGCTGAACAGGGGCATGGCGACCGGGTTGGCCTGCATCTCACGAGCCGCCAGGTTGAAGTAGTGGTCAGCCTGGGCCTGGGAGGACGCGGCGAGCGCATCGTCGTAGAAGCGCTGCTCGATCGGGTCGACGACACCGGGCGAGGTCGCCGTCGGGGCCGACAAGAGCCCCATGGTGCCGCCCTTCACGAGGCCGAAGAACCCGACGTACTGGACACCGGAGCCGTAGTAGTCCGGGGCCCAGTACAGCAGCTCGAAGGGGATCTTGTGGCCTCCCCAGGCCGTCGTGTTGACGGCGAAGGTGGAGGGGTTGAGCGTGAGGTCGATGTTGACGGCCTTCAGCTGGGTCTGCAGCAAGGTCGCGAGCTCCCCGAGGTCGACGCCGTAGGCGTTGATCTCGGGGTACGACAGCGTGAGGTGAAAGCCGTGGGCGTACCCGGCCGCCGCGAGCAGGCGCCTCGCCTCGGCGAGGTTCTGATGGGGCAGCGGGAGGCCCGCCGAGCCCGGGAAGCCGTTCGGGATCGGCGAGCCCTGCAGCTTGCTGTCGCCCTTCATCAGCACCGACTCGAGCTGCCGGTAGTTGATCGCGTCGATAATGGCCTTGCGCAGGTCGAGGCTGAGCGGCGCCTGTACGTACTGGTCCTTCACCTCCGAGCTCATCGCGATCCAGAGCTGGTTGAACGACGGGATCGTCTTCACGGTGATCCCGGGGGCGCCCTTCAGGCTCTCGGCCGTCACGGGATTGAGCTGCATCGCGATGTTCGCCTCGCCGCTCTGCAGCAGCTGCGCCTGGCCGGCTGCCGTCGTCGTCTGCTTCAAGATGACCCGGGTGAAGTACGGCTTGGTCTCCCAGTAGTTCGGGTTGGCGACGAGCGTGACCTGCTGGCCCGAGGTGAAGCTCTGCAGCATGTAGGGCCCGCTACCGGCCGAGTGGGACTGGAACCAGTGGTCGGCGTGGTCGACCTTGGCGGCGTCGGGAGCGTCGGAGCCGCCGTTCGCGATGACCTGTTTCGCATTGAGGATGCTCGTGTACGTCGCCGACATCTGGTTCGGGAACTCCCAGTCGGGCTGCGACAGGGTGACGACGGCCGTGTGGGCGTTCGGCGTCGTCACACCGGTGAGGAAGCTCACGAGGTAGGACGGGCTCGCGGCCATGTACTTCAAGCGGAGCAGCGAGAACTTCACGTCGGCCGAGGTGACCGGCGTCCCGTCGCTGAACCTTGCGGCCGGGTTGAGGTCGAAGGTCCACACCGTGTGGTTCGAGTTGGCGTGCCAGGAGGTGGCGAGCTCGGGGATGAGGGTGTGGTTGTTGTTGGCGAGCGTCACGAGCGTCTGGTACATCGCCGAGAAGACGATCTGGCAGGTGTCGCACTCGGCGGTCGACGGGTCCGTGTCGATGAGGTCCATGTTGCGCGCGATCACGAGGGTGCGCGAGCCGCTCGTCGTGCCGCCGTGCCCGCTCCCTGCGGCTGACCCTCCGTTGCTCGAGCCGACGCAGCCTGCGGCGAGCAGCGCCGCGGCCGAAAGCCCGAGCGCGGCGCGCAACCTCCCCTGGAGCCGTCGCCGCTTCACCGTGTTCGTCCTCATGACTCCTCCCCCACTGTGGTCTCGTGGATGTTGCTGAACGCCTGCCGGCCGCCCATGGCGGCTCACCCGTGCCCGAAGGCGGCGCGCACGGCCCTGAAGCCGGCCTCGGTCGCCTCGAGCACCCGGTCGATGTCCTCATCGGTGTGGGCGGCCGAGAGGAACCAGTTGTGCCTCGGGTGGAGGATCGCCCCATGGGCGGCGGCCTCCCCGCAGAAGACGGCCGCCCGCTCGAAGGCCGTGTCCTCGACGAAGCTGAGCGCCGGCATCTGCACCGGGCCGGACTGGCGGACCTCGATGGAGTGCTCGACCGCCTGCTTTTCGATCCCTTCCCGCAGGCGCTCCCCCGCTGCGACCATCCGGGCGATGGCGTCCTCGTCGGCGAGGGCGTGGATGGTCGCGATGGCGGCCGCCATCGGCACGGCCTGGTACCAGAACGAGCCGGTGGCGAAGATCCTCTCGGCGCCCGCGGCACAGCGCGAGGAGCCGAGCGCAGCGGCGATCGGGTAGCCGTTCGCGATCGCCTTGCTCCAGGCGCTCAGGTCAGGGGTGACCCCGAGCGGCTCCCAGCTGCTGCCGTGGTGGAGGCGGAAGCCCGCCCGGACCTCGTCGGTGACGAGGAGGGCGCCGATGTCGTCGCAGAGGCGGCGGAGACCGGCCGCGAAGGCCGGGTCGACCATCTCCTGGTCGTAGCCGGCATCGTGGCGGAACGGGGAGACGAAGATCGCTGCCACGTTCTCGGCGCCCGCGCCCTCGACGGCCGCCCTCACGCTCGCGAGGTCGTTGTAGGTGTAGCGGTGCACCTCGGCGTCCGCCGGCGTCGCCGGCCCGTCGACGTACGGATTGCACCAGCTCGACCAGCCGTGGTAGGCGCCCTCGGCGGCGAGCACGGCTCGGCGGCCGGTGACGGCCCTCGCGGTGGCGAGGCAGAGGCGGGTGGCGTCACTGCCGTTCTTCGCGAGCATCGCCCAGTCGGCATGGTCCACCCGCTCGACGAGCAGCTCGGCCAGCTCCACCATGCACGGGCCGGGCCCGGGCTGGGTGTCGCCGAGCCGGCGCTGGGCGGCCGCGGCGGCCTCCACCTTCTCGTGGCGGTAGCCGAGGATCATCGGACCGAAGCTGCACATCACGTCGACGAACTCCCGGCCGTCGACGTCGACGACGCGGCAGCCCTCGGAGCTGGCATAGAACTGCGGGTAGGTCTCGGGCAGCCGCCGGGCCGAGAGGTGGCCGTACATCCCGCCCGGGATGACGCGCTCGGCGCGCTCTCGCAGGCGCCGGTCGTTCGTCCTTGCCGGGGCCGCGACGGTCTCGGTCACGGCTGCCTCCTCTCGAGCTCCAACAGCTCCCTCGCCCGGCCGGCGACCCCCGCCGCATCGAGGCGGTAGTGCGCGTACAGGGCGGCGGGCGGGCCGAGCACCACGTGCTCGTCGGGGATGCCCGCCCGCCGGAACCGGACCGGGGCGCCGTGCTCGGCCAGCACCTCGGCCACCGCGGCGCCGAGGCCGCCGGTGACGTTGTGCTCCTCCACGGTGAGGATCCGCCCGGTCTCCTCCGCCGCGGCGACGACCTCGCCGGCGTCGATCGGCGACACGGTGTGCATGTCGACGACCCGGACGCCGATTCCCTCGCGCCCGAGCTCGGCTGCAGCGTCGAGACAGGGCCGGACCTCCGACCCGGTGGAGATGAGGGTGAGGTCCGTGCCCTCCGTGATCCTGATCGCGCGCCCGAACTGAAACGAGCTCGGTACCTCGTCGTAGACCCCCGGGTCCCGGCCCCGCCCCATGCGGACGTAGACGGGCCCGTCGTGCTCGAGCGAGGCCCGCAGCACCGCCCGCAGCTCGTTCGCGTCCGCCGCGCTCACGACGACGAGGCGGGCGATGCCACGCATGGCGCTCAGGTCCTCGAGGGCATGGTGGCTCGTGCCGTAGTAGCCGAGCGTCATCCCCGAGTGATGGGCGAGGAGCACGACCGGCATCCCCGTGTAGGCGAGATCGGTGCGCACCTGCTCGCAGCAAAGAAGCGAGACGTAGGCGGCGAACGTGCTCGCGAAGGGCCGCAGGCCGGTCGCCGCCATCCCGGCCGCGACCGACACCATGTTCTGCTCGGCGACCCCGATGTTGAAAAACCGCTCGGGATGCCGTCGGGCGAAGTCGACGGTCCTCCCCGCGCTCGCGAGGTCGGCGGTGAGCACGACGATGCGCCCGTCGTCGTCGGCGAGGTCCGCGAGCTCCTCCCCGGCCACGAACGTCGGGATGGTGCGCGCCTCGATCCCCTTGCCGGAGGCTCGATCGCCCTGCTCACGCAGTGAGACCGAACCGTCCGCGCTCCCCCGGAACACTCCGCTGATCTCCTGGGGGGCGGCCTCCTCCCCCGTCGGCCGGCCCGCCGTCACGGGAGGCTCCGGGCCGGCTGGAGGCCAGCCTCGATCTCGGCGAGGACGTCGTCGTAGTCGGTGCCGACGAGGTTGCCGACGTGCCAGTCCTTGTCGAACTCCATGCGGCGCACTCCTCGTCCCTTCACGGTCTCGGCGATGACGGCGAGCGGCCGGTCGTCGTCGCGCTCGCGGGCCGCCGCGAAGGTGTCGAGGATCTCGTCGAGGTTATGCCCATCGATCGTTCGCACCTCGAAGCGGAAGGCGGCGAACTTCTCGGCGAGGGGCTCGACTCCCATCACCTGCTCGGTCTGCCCGTCGATCGAGAGCCGGTTGCGGTCCACCACGGCGACGAGGCGCCCGGCCCGGAAGTGGCCGGCCGCCATCGCCGCCGACCAGACCTGCCCCTCCGCGAGCTCGCCGTCGCCGAGGAGGCAGTAGGTGAGGTAGCTCGAGCCCCTCACACGGCCGGCGAGCGCCATCCCGAGCGCGACGGACAGACCGTGGCCGAGCGAGCCGGAGCTGAAGTCGATCCCCGGCACCTTTCGCATGTCCGGGTGGTCCCCGAACGGGCTGCCGAGCCTCGTGTAGCCGTCGAGGAGCTCTGCCGGGAAGTAGCCGAGGTCGGCGAGGACCGGGTAGAGGCCGATCGCCGCGTGCCCTTTGCTCAGCACGAAGCGGTCGCGCTCCGGCCAGGACGGCTCGTCGGCCCGGAGCTGCAGGGCGGCGTAGTACCAGGCGGCAAAGAGCTCGGCGCAGGAGAAGGTGCCCGTGTAGTGGCCGGCCCCGGCGATGCGCGAGAGGCGGACCGTCTCGCGCCGGACGAGCTTCGCCTTCTCGACGAGCAGCGCCAGCAGTTCCGACCGCTCGGCGCTATGGCGTGGTGGAATGGATGCGATGTCTCGTCTCACGGCCACGCGTGATGCCTCCCCCGGACAGGTGCTGATTACGGTCGCTAACTTAGACGGGCGTCCGAAATAAAGTCAAGTGTCAAGGACAACCAGGCGTAGGCGGAGGTAGCGGACGGATGCCGAAGATCGTCGACCACGAGGACCGCCGTCGAGAGCTCGCCGAAGCCGCCTGGCGGGTCATCATCAAGTACGGCCTCGACGGCACGACGACCCGGCTCATCGCGAAGGAGTCCGGGTACTCGGCCGGGGTGCTCGCTCACTACTTCGAGTCGAAAGACGAGATCCTCCTCGAGGCACTGCGGATCTCGCATGAGAACATCGAGCGGCGGGTCCCCGAGGTGATCGAGGGGCGCGAGGGGCTCGACGCTCTGCGGGCGTTCTGCCTGGACGTCCTGCCGACCGGGGAGCAGCAGGTGCGGGAGACCCACCTCGAGATGAGCTTTTGGAGCCGGGCGCTCGTCAACTCCGAGCTGCTTGCGGTCCAGCGGGCCGAGTCCTCGCGCTGGCGCAGGGTGCTCCAGTCCCTCGTCGAGGCGGCGCAGCGCAGGGGCGAGATCGGCGACTTCGACCCACGAGTCGTCGCCGTCAACCTCTCGGCGCTCATGGACGGCCTCAGCATCTACGCGCTCCTCTACCCGGACCGCTTCGGCAAGCCGGAGCTGGTGCGGATGCTCGACGCCTTCCTCGCCACCCTCGCGCCGACCCGGCCGCTCCGAAGCGCCGACGGCAACGCCGGAACGAACACGGACGGCGCGCGCTCCGCCCGCCGCCGCCCCGCTCCGGCGGCGAGCTTGCGGACCCGGCGCCGCTCGTGAGGGCCGCCTCGTGACCGCATCGCTCGGGGACGGCGGCGCCGCTTCGCCCGTGCGCCTCCGGGACGAGCAGCCGGCCGGGGAGCGGCTCGTCGAGGCGGTGCAGCGGGCCGCCTTCGGCGACGAGGGCGATGCTGTCGCCCGGCTGCTGCCCCTCCTCCGCGGATTGATCCTCGAGCGGGGCGGCTGCTCGCTCGTAGCTGAGGAGCCGCTCACTGCCGAGGCTGTGGGCCACGTGATGTGCACGAGAGCGCTCCTCGACACCCCGCGCCGGCTCGTGGAGGTGCAAGTGCTGAGCCCACTCGGCGTCCTTCCTGCCTACCGGTCCCGGGGCGTCGGCGCCGCCCTCGTCGCGGCGGCGGTCGACCGGGCCGCGGCGGAGGGCGTGCCGCTCGTCTTCCTCGAGGGCTCTCCCCGCTACTACTCACGCTTCGGGTTCCGCCCCGGCGGCGACCTCGGGTTCCGCAAGCCTTCGCTCCGGATACCCGACACCGCCTTCCAGGTCATCGCACTCCCCGCTCACGAGGCATGGATGACGGGTACGCTCGTCTACCCCGACGCCTTCTGGGAGTGCGACTGCGTCGGCCTTCGGGAGGCGGCCGGCGGCTGAGCCGGCGACCGCGGCCGGGCACGGCGCCGGCCCCGAACAGGATCGGCGGCCCTACTCTTGACCTGGCCTGTTGCCCGGACCGTTCGACAAGGCGGGCTCGCGCGGATGCTCGATGCCCCCTTCCACACGGCCGGAGGAGCACTGAGGGCCCACGCGGCCACCGGGCACAGCCGTGTGGTCCTGCGAGCGGCCACTCGTGACGGCAGTCTCGACCGGAGCCTCCGCCACGCGAGGGGTTCGTAGCATGTGGCGGTGCACGACGACCCGATCACGGCCCCCCGGGCGCACCACCGTCTCTCCAACGATGAGGTGATCTGGTCCTTCGGTCCCTACCTCGAGCCCGTGCTCGAGGTCGAGCCGGGCGAGGTCGTCACCTTCGAGACGAACGACTGCTTCACCGGGCAGATCCGCAGCGAGTCGGACCTCGTGACCGGGATCGACATGTCACGCATCAACAGCGCCACCGGCCCGGTCGCCCTCCGCGGCGCCGAGCCCGGCGACTCGCTCGTGGCGGAGATCCTCGACATCCGGCCGGTCGAGTGGGGTGTCGCCACACTCATCCCCGGCTTCGGTCAGCTCATCGACCAGGTGAAAAGCCCGCTCACCCGCCGCTTCGAGGTGCGCGACGGTGTGGTCCGCCTGAACGACCGCATCTCCTTCCCCGCAAGCCCCATGGTGGGCGTCGTCGGCCTCGCGACAGGGGGCGAGACGCTCTCGAACGGCCTCGCCGGCGAGCACGGCGGGAACCTCGACGAGCACTTCCACGGAAAGGGGGCGAGGATCTACCTGCCCGTCCGGCAGCCGGGCGGGCTCTTCGCCGTCGGTGACATGCACGCCTCGATGGGCGACGGCGAGATCTGCTTCACCGGCGTGGAGATCGCCGGCGAGGTCGACATCCGCTTCGAGCTGCTAAAGGGCAAGCAGGCGAGGTGGCCGGTGACCGAGCTCCCGGGCCACTGGCTCGCCCACGCCACCGCCGCGGACTTCGCGGACGCGCTCCAGCTCGTCTCGGAGGAGGCGGCGCGCCTGCTCGTCGACGAGCACGGCTTCTCGATGGAGGACGCCTTCATCTTCCTCTCCGTCGCCTGCGATGCAGGAGTGGCCCAGGCGTGCAAGCCGGCGGAGGGCTTCGGTGCCATCGCCCGCTTCTCGATCCCGAAGATCGACGCCTGCCCGTCGCCGTTCGCCGCCTGAGCAGCCCCGTGCGGGGCGCCGGGTTCAGCTCGAGCGGCGGGCGGCGAGAAGCGCCGGGGTGTTGACCTTCTCGGCGGCGACGAAGTACAGCACCCGTCCCTCCGGACCGACTGGCGGGGCGTAGTCGGCGCCCGTGTACTTCTGCGCGAGGCGGTCGATGTGGGCACGGGCCTCCTCGCCGGCCACGGTGCGCACGACCCGACCGCGGACCTCGGCCCAGTCGTAGGCGTTCTCGGCCGTGTGGAGCAAGACCGTCACCCGAGGGTCCCGCGCGAGGTTGCGTGCGGCCTGCCGCTGCGGCTCAGTGTTGACGAGCAGGTGCTCGCCGTCGGTGTCGATCCACCGGAGCTGGGCCTGGGGTTGGCCGTCCGGCATCAAGGTGACGATGGTGGCGAGGTTCGCCCCCCTCGCGAGCCGGACTGCGTCCTCGTCGAGCGGCATCGTTCCTCCTTCTCGTGCTCGTAGTTTCGCTGGCAAGAGCGTACGGGAGCAGGCCGGCACCGGGGCGGGCGCCGGACGGCGAGACCACCGCGGCGCCGGTGGTCAGCAGGCACCCGCCCTCTGGAGTCCTCCACCAGGGCCCGAAGGGCCTGGCCCAGCCGGGCATCGAGTGCCGCCGGCCGGGAGTACCTCCGCGCCGTCTACGGAACGGAGTACAGCGCGCCGGAGAACCTGGCCCGGCTCCGGAGCCGGGCCATCGGGCCGAAGCGTTCCCTCGCGCTGAGAGAGCTCGCCCTCGGGCTCGAGGCGCTCCGCAGGTTCGTGGACCACGAGCCGCTGCACCGGGTGCACGAGTGCGTCATCGGCGTCCTCGCTCTCGAGAGCGAGTCCGTCGACCCCCGCCTGTAGCCTCGTTGCGACCTTGGGCTGAACGGGAGGGACGGTCGAGAAGGTGAGTCCGGCGCAGCTTTCCTACGATCCGGAGGCGCTTCGCGAGCGGTACCGCATCGAGCGCGACAAGAGGCTCCGGGCCGAGGGCAACGCGCAGTACATCGAGATGACGGGGCAGTTCGCCGCCTGGCTCGCCGACCCCTACGTTCCGGCACCTGACCGCCCTCCCCGTCACGAGGAGGTCACGGTCGCCGTGATCGGGGGCGGGCTCGCGGGCCTCGTCTGCGGAGCTCACCTCAAGTCCGCAGGGATCGACGACGTGATGATCGTCGAGAAGGGTGGGGACGTCGGCGGGACCTGGTACTGGAACCGCTACCCGGGCGCCCAGTGCGACGTCGAGTCCTACATCTACCTACCCCTGCTCGAGGAGACCGGGTACGTCCCCTCCGAGAAGTACGCGCACGCTCCTGAGATCCTGGAGCACTGCCGGCGCATCGCGCGCCACTTCGGGCTCTACGAGCGCGCGTGCCTGTCGACGGAGGTGACCGCGATCGAGTGGGCTGCCGGCCGCTCGCGCTGGATCATCCACACCAACCGGGGCGACGCCATCGCAGCGAGGTTCCTCGTCATGGGAAACGGCCCTCTCCACCGCCCGAAGCTCCCGGGGGTCCCGGGCATCAGGAGCTTTCGGGGTCATTCGTTCCACACGAGCCGGTGGGACTACGAGTACACGGGCGGTGGCCCGAGCGGGGGGCTCGACCGGCTCGCGAACCGGCGGGTCGGGATCATCGGCACCGGCGCCACGGCGGTCCAGGTCGTGCCCCATCTCGCTGCCGCCGCCGGCAGGGTGTACGTCTTTCAGCGGACACCGTCCTCGGTCGACGTCCGGGGGAACCGGCCGACGGACCCGGAGTGGGCGGCCTCCCTCGAACCCGGTTGGCAGCGGCGCCGGATCGAGAACTTCACGGCGCTCACCTCGGGTGCGATGGTGGGCGAGGACCTCGTGATGGACGGGTGGACCGACATCATCGGCAAGCTCGTGACGCTCAGCCGGGCCGGCCGGAGGCCGGATCTCGAGGGCGCCAGCGCCGCCAGCCTGCTCGAGGCGGCCGACTTCGAGAAGATGGAGGAGATCCGAGCGCGCGTCGACGCGATCGTCGCCGATCCAGCCACCGCCGAGGCGCTCAAGCCCTGGTACCGCCAGTTCTGCAAGCGGCCGTGCTTCCATGACGAGTACCTGGCGTCCTTCAATCGCCCCAACGTCGTCCTCGTGGACACCGACGGCCGCGGGGTCGACCGCGTCACCGAGGCCGGTGTCGTCGTCGGGAACCGGGAGTACGAGCTCGACTGCCTCATCTTCGCGACCGGCTTCGAGGTCGGGACCGAGTACACGCGGCGTGCGGGCTACGACGTCGTCGGGAGGAGCGGCTGCCGCCTCTCGTCGTACTGGGGCGGCTCGATGCGCTCGCTCCACGGCATGCACGTGCACGGCTTCCCCAACATGTTCCTCCTCGGTCATGCGCAGGGCGCCTTCACCGTGAACTACCCGCACCTGCTCGATGAGGCGAGCCGGCATGTGACCCATCTCGTCCGGCATGCCCTCGACCACGACATCGCGGAGATGGAGGCGACCATCGAGGCCGAGGAGAGCTGGCTCGCCACGCTCGCCGAGCTCGCGCGCGACATCCGGGCGTTCCAGGAGCGGTGCACGCCCGGCTACTACAACAACGAGGGCCAGCCCGGCGCCAACGGCTTCCTCACGAGCTCGTACGGGGCAGGACCCCTCGCGTTCTTCTCGCTCCTCGCGAGCTGGCGGGCCGACGAGCGCTTCGACGGCCTCGAGCTCCGTCACGCCGCCGGCGAGGCAGGCTGAGCAGCGGCGACCTCCCGCCGGGGCAGTGCGACCGGCGGGTTCCCGCCCCGGGGCGGGCTCAGCGAGGCGGCGGGACGACGAAGGCGAAGCTCTGCGAGCCCCAGGCGAGGAGCTCGGTCCCGGTCCAGATCACCGGGGAGCTCGCGCCTTGTCCCTCGAGCACTGCCGGGAGGGCGGGGAGCCGGACCCAGGCCGCCCGGGCGGGATCCCAGGCCCCGAGCCACTGCGGACCGAACCCGTGACCGGCACGTACCACCGTGACGAACGCCTTGCCCGTCCACACCCCCGGCCAGGCGGTGACGGCCTCCTGCCCGAGCGCCCGCGACCACCGGTGGGACGAGGCCGCCTCGAAAGCCGCCAAGGGGACCGGCGGCGGGCAGCCCCACGGGCAGTACTCGCCCCCGGCGACGATGACACCCCGGCCGGTCCAGGCCGTGACGGCCCCGCCGAGTTGCACCGGCGGGGGCGGGAGCCGCCGCCACGAGCTCGACCCGGCAGGAAGCAGCCAGGCCGCCTCACTCTCACCGACGTAGCCGCAGTTCTTCCCGCACGGCCCGCTGCGCTGCCAGGTGACGAAGGCCTCCAGGCCGCTACCTGTCCATGCGCCGGCGACGGCGAGCGGGCGCCAGTTGGAACGGGCCGGGGTGGCCGGAGGGAGCGGCGCAAGCCGGGCCCACGTGTCGGTCGCGGGGTCGAGCGAAAAGACCTGCGCGCCGCCTCGACCGAGGCGGAACGAGGTGTCGCTACCGAGGACGACGACTCGCCGTCCTGTCCAGATGGCATCGAGCCCTGTCGCCGGCCCTGCCGGGAGCGGCGCCAGCACGTGCCAGGTGTCGCTCGCCGGCACGTAGGCGGCTACTCGAGCGGTCGGGTGGTTGCCGGCGACCTCGCCCCCGAGCACCACCATCTCGGTCCCCGTCCACACGGCCGCTGCATGGCTCACGGCCGGCAACGGCGACGGCGGCAGCATCCGCCACGTCTTGGTCGACGGGTCGTAGGCGGCGCCGTCGCCAAGCGGAACGGCTCCGTCATCGGTGGAGCCGCCCCAGACGATGAGCTCTCTCCCGGTCCATACCTCGACCTGCCCGGTCCGCGCGGTGAGGGGCCCGCTCGGGAAGGTCACCCACCTCCCGTGGGAGAGCGCTTGCGCCGAGCTCTCGGGAGAGCCACACCCCGTGGGCTGCCCGGCGCACGGACCGTCAGGCGTGGACGGCAGGCCGCGGCGGGCAGGAGAGACCATGGTACGGGGGCTCCTCGAGGTCGGTGGGGCGTGGCGCACGGCGACTACCGCGACCACCCCGATCAGCGCTACGACGGCCGTCACCAGCGCGGCGAGCGGGCCGGCGTGCCAGATGGCGGAGCGGGGGCGAGATGGGCGCCACCTTGCCGGTGCTCGCACACTTCCGATCTCTGCCCTGCTTCGCGCCTCGGCGGCCGTGACCGGTGCGACTCCTTCGTCCAGCACCGCCGCCAGTCGCCTGCGCAGCTCGCTCGCGACGTTCTCGCTCATCGCACGTTCTCGACCTTCAGCTCACGGCGGACACGCTCGCGCGCCCGCTCGAGGTGTTGCTGCACCGTCGAACGACCGACGCCGAGCACCTCGGCGACCTCGGCATGGGTCCAGGCCGCCCCGTCCACGAGGAGCAGGACGATCCGCTGGCGCTCGGGGAGCTCGCGCAGGATGCGCTCGAGGGCGGGCTCCACGGCCGGCTCCGCGACCTCCGGTCGCTCCACCACGAACCGGGCCTTCCGCCGTCTCGTCGCGCTCTGGCCGGCCCGGTACAGGTACGCCACGGGATTGGAGAGCGACGGCAGGCGGTCGCGGTGCTCCCACGCCCACGCGAGAGCGGCTGCCGTCGCCTCGCGGCCGCGCTCCCGCCCGTAGCGGGCGACGAGGGCGCGCCGCAGGCGCGGTTCCACTGCCAGCACGAAGTGCTCGAACTCCTCGGCATCGCTCTCCACGTCTCCTCCACCGGCCCAGCACCGCCAGCGGCGGCACCCGGCCGAAGCCTGTCACTGGTAAGACCCTCGAGCTGGTCCGCTGTACGACAGGGCTTCGAGCCACCTACCGGAGCGGGCGGGTGGCGGACACGAGGCGGGAGGTCGGCCGACCCTCTCGCCTCGGCGCGATGAAGCGCGACGGGGACCCGCCCGAGAGCGGATAGACCGGAAGTGGGGGCGCGCTCTCTGCCCTGCCACATGGCACTGCGCTGCCGGTGCTCTTCGAGCCGGCAGCTCGAGTGACCGCGGTGCCACCCCTCGGCCGCCAGCACTGGTTCGCTCGTCGGTGCCGCTGCTGAGACCGTGTCGCGAGCGACGGCGAAGGCCAGCACGAGGGGGCCGGCGGCTCTGGTAATCATGTCGGATGCGTGTCGCCCTGACAGGAGCAGCCGGGTTCATCGGCGCCAAGGTCGCCCTCGAGCTGCTGGACCGGGGGCACGAGGTGGTGGGGATCGACAACTTCGACGCGACCTACCCGGTCCAGTTGAAGCACGAGCGCGCGGAGCGCCTCGAGCGACGCGAGGGCTTCCGACTGCTGACTGGGGACATCCGCGCGGAGGCCGACGTCCGGCGGCTGTGCGACCCTCCGCCTGACACCGTCATCCACCTCGCCGCGCAGGGCGGCTTGCGCCGGTCCATGGACGAGCCTGCCGCCTTCATCTCGGCCAACATCTCCGGCTTCGGCAACGTGATCAAGGCCGCCCTCGACGCCGGAGCCCGCTCGGTCGTGTACGCCTCCTCGGGCGCGGTCTACGGCGGCTCCCGGCAGCTTCCCTTCCGGGAGGACGATGCTGCGGCGTTCCCGCTCTCCTTGTACGGAGCGACGAAGCGCTGCGACGAGCTGCTCGCCTTCGCCTACGCGCACGGGGCGGGGATGCGGTGCACGGGGCTTCGCTTCTCGACCGTGTACGGCACCGACGGCCGACCGGACATGGCGATGTACACCTTCGCCCGGCAGATCCGCGACGGACTGCCCGTCCGGGTGCACGGCCACGGAACGATGGTGCGGGACTTCGTCTGGGGCGACGACGTCGCCCACGCCGTCGTGCTCGCCGCCGAGGACCCGGCCGACTTCGACACCACGCCCGCTGCAGGCGGCCCCCGCCCCGAGGTCGCGGGGGCGCCCTGGCGGGTGCTCAACGTGGCAACCGGCCGCCAGGTGCGCCTGATCGAGATGGTCCGGCTCGTCGAGATGGCCGTGGGCAAGCCGGCCCGCCTCGAGATGGTCGATGCGCTCGGCGCCGAGGTCCACGAGAACGGCATGGACGTCTCCGCCCTCCGTTCGACCCTCGGCTTCGTGCCCTCAGTTCAGGTCGAAGAGGGGATCCCGCAGGCCGTCGGGTGGTACCTCTCCTACCTCGAGCGCACCGCTAGCTGAGCGGGCTCTACCGGCCGGGATCAGACGCAGGGTTGGCGGCGGCCGGCGTAACCCCTCAGCTGTGCCCGTGGCCGGAGCTGTTCCCGGAGCCTGCGCTGCTGTGCCCGTGGCTCTTCGAGTCGGCGTGCGACGTCCCCTTCGAGCTGTGGCCGTCGCTCGCCTGGTCCGCGGTCGAGGTGCCCCCGCTGTTGGGCGTCGTCACCTTGGCGTGCGAACCGGAGCGTCCTGCGCTCGACGGCTTGCCGGCGTCCGACGGGCGGTTGCTCTTGCCGTTCCCCCCGCCGTGGCCGGAGCCCGAGTGCGACGGGGGTGCCGTCACCACGCCCTGGCAGTAGGTGATCGTGGCGGCGATGCTGCCGCCGTTCTCTGCGATGAGCGCCTTGAAGGCGGTCGAGCCGTCCTGGGGCGGCGACATCGAGCTCACGCTCGAGTCCGTGTTCCCCGCGAGGAACGCCCTGCAGAGCCCGAACTGGGCATTGGCGTTCGCAGGACCCGTTGCCGGGATCGAGCTCGTGCTCGTGTTCTGGTTCGACTGCCGCCCCGCCTGAGATCCGGGCGAGTCCGATGAGTGCTGGCCGACGTGCGCCGCCGCGGTGTCGAGGCCAGCGGTCGCATGGGCCGAGGCGTGGCTAGTCTGCCCCGGCAACGAGCCGGTGGCCGCTGCAGCCGCGGTGCCAATACCGAGCACGGCGGCGGTCGCGCCGAGGGCAGCCTTGGCGGTGAACAGCTTGGACAGCATGGAGTGTCTCCTTTGTGTCAACACGGGGGCGGCTTCCAATGAGGAGCGCACCGCCAGTGCTGCAGCAGAGACCACCTCGGCCCGACGCTCGGCCTCCACGGCGCTGCCGGCGGCAGTCGCCGTGGCGAAGAGCGCAGCCACGGCCCGAAGCTCCACCGGCGCGTCGTCGGGGTCGAGCCGGCCGGACAGGAGCCGGTCGACCACCTCGTCGGCGTAACCGGATCGGTGAGTCTCCAAGAAGCGGTACATCTCACCGGAGCTATCGAGGATGTCGCTCATCGCGTTACCGCCTCGAGAGAGAGCTCACGCGCCAACTTCCTCAGCGCGCGGTGCTGGAGCACGCGCACCGTCCCCGGCCGCTTGTCGAGGATCACCGCCACCTCCTCTACGTCGAGGCCCGCAAGGAGCCGGAGCAGCACCACGTCGGCCTGATCCCGGTTCAGCACGGACCCGATCCATTCCACCGCCTCTCGAGCCGAGATGGCCTCGGTCACGAGGCTCCCGGGCTCGGCATGCTCGACCATCGCCGGGGCGAACCGCTCGCCCCGTTCGGCGAGATCGGCCGGATCCATCGGGTCGCTTGGCCGCTGGTGCCGCCAGTAGTCGACGAGCCGCCGGTGGGCGATGGTGAACAGGAACGAGCGGAACCCCCGCTCGTCCCCTTCGAACCGCCCAAGGCTCCTCGCCAGCTGGAGCCAGGTGTCGGACGCGAGGTCCTCCGCCTCCTGCGGGAGGCGAGCGGCGAAGTAGCGGACGAGCGCGGAGTTGAATTCGTCGTAGAGCCGCGCGAACCCCTGCTCGTCGCCACGCTGCGCTGCGAGCAGCACCTCCGAGAAGTTGTCGCCGGCGAGCATGCGGCTCACATTCTGACAGATCTGATCTCACCCTGCGCGTTCGAGACCTCACAGAGAGCGCTCGCCGAGCCGACCGGTGCTCTAGGAGCGTGGGTCAGAATCCACCACTGACCCCCTCGTAGCGGCGAGAATTTTCTCATGACCTCCGTGCTTGGCGACGAGCAGCTCTTTGCGGTGGAACTGGACGAGGGCGAGTTGCC
>Ga0070737_10003569_pt1 | contig 16616 bp, 10 predicted proteins | sample Coa_R1_10_FD_66438 | JGI IMG/M metagenome (GOLD analysis project Ga0070737, IMG submission 66438) | Surface soil microbial communities from Centralia Pennsylvania, which are recovering from an underground coalmine fire - Coalmine... | ecosystem: Environmental > Terrestrial > Soil > Unclassified...
CGCCTATCAGGAGCTCTTCACGCGCTGGTACGAATACGGCGTATTCTGCCCCATTTTTCGCACGCACGGCCATCGGTCAAATGACACCAATGAACTGTTCTCGTATGGATCGGCCACCCCGACTTTAGTTCGCTACGACAAACTGCGTTATCGGCTGCTGCCCTATATCTACTCGCTCGCCTGGCGCGTTACGAACGAAGATTACACGATTCAACGCCCCTTGATCATGGACTGGCGGAACGATCCGAGGGTCACCTCGATCGGAGATCAATTCATGTTCGGGCCCGCGATCCTGGTGAATCCGGTTACCGAAGAAGGAGCGACGACCCGGTCGCTCTACCTGCCGCCCGCTCCTGCCTGGTACGACTTCTGGTCCGGCGTGAAGCTGGAGGGTGGCCGCCGTATCACGGCTGAGGCTCCGCTCGAACGCATCCCGCTGTATGTTCGAGCTGGCTCGATTCTGCCGCTCGGGCCGGAGGTCGAGTACGCCGAGCAGCACGTGAATGAGCCGATCGAAGTACGTGTTTATCGCGGAGCGGACGCTGACTTCAAACTTTACGATGATCGCGGCGATACGTATGCATACGAAAAGGGTGAGCACGCGATCATTCCGCTGCACTGGGATGAGAAATCTGCGACCTTGACGATCAATGCGCGCGAGGGCGAGTATCCGGGCATGCCTCGCGAGCAGGAGTTTCGAATCGTAGTTGTGAACGGGTCGAACATGCCGTTGATCAAAGAGGCACGGTATACCGGGTCGCGCGTAACCGTGCAGTTCAAGTAAGGAGAGAGCTTGGCCCTCCGTACGGTTCTCGCGATTGTGGCCGGTTACTCTGCAAACGCGCTCCTGGTCGCGCTGGAGGAGCAACTCCTTTCGAAATCCATGCCAAAGCAGGCTTTTTTTACCTGGCAGACGCGACCTGTCAGTTGTTGTGTGGTGTTATCGGCGCGTATCTTTGTTGCGCAATAGCCGAGAATCGCCTACGGTTCAGGGCGGCCCTCGTCCTGAATGGTCTTGGGCTGGTCATTGGCGGGATCTCGCTAATGGCGTCCTGGAGAGAGGAACCGCATTGGTACACGCTCAGCCTCTTAGCAATATGGACGCCATGTACATGGATCGGATATTTTATGGCCGAGCGCATTATGGCCGCCAAATCGCGTGAGTGACTTGCACGACCGTCCGAGAACGCGAAAGCAGAGGTACTTCACTATTGCGCCGGCTTCGGGCCAACGTAAGCTTCACGTCAGCCCTAAATCCACGCTCGGCCGGTATTGTTTTGGAAATTCGATTCGCAACCCGTCGGCATTCTGTTTCCAGTTATCGGTTTCGCCCGTTCCAATCGCGTCTCCTCTTTCTGCTCTTCCCGGCTGCGTAGCTGCGAAAGTTCCAAGGCCTGCAATAGAAAGATTCCGCCGGTCATCCCAGCACGATCGCGTGGACAGCGTTGTTTGCTTATTGCGCGTGAAGCGAACGTCCCTTGGTCCGAAATTGTTGATGCTGTTTTCCTTGGAACGAACCGCTCTTGATGCTGTTCGGCCTCGCTGTGAATTTCCAAGGGGGGTGCCGTAAATGGCATCCGTGCCGTGACACCATCGAGCACTGTGATTTCTTTACTGTCGATGGCTTTGTACGGTATACAGGGCGAAAATTAACAGCAAGCCGCTCTTGCGCCGCCACGGCTAACCGCTAATCCGCAACTGGTATGCCTAGTTTGAGTCTTCAACGACCTCGATGCCGTTGACGCATGCCATTCCGTTAACCGGAACGAAAGTGAGCACAAGTTTACCCTGTGCAGTAGGGCTGATACCGGAAAACGATCGATCGAGGGGGCGGCCCTCGCCACCTGCTTCCCTATAGATGTCGAAGTTTCTCAATAGGGCAACGCCGTTGCAATACACATCAAAGACGCGGCTTCCCGACCCACCTACACCGGTGTTATGACGTCCGTAATGGCCCTCGCAGAATTTCAAAGTAAGGCGATAGCGTCCGTCGGCGACGGGCAGGGCGTAAGAGAAATGTCCCCAGCGTTCGCTCGCGTATAACGAGAGGTCCGGAGAGTTGCTGTCGCGAGCCGGATTGGTGGTGCGGACCAGGGCATTGCCCCCCAGAAAATAGGAATCAGCCCGCCACTCGTCTCCGGCGGCATCCTGCCAGGAGGTGGGCCAACCGGCTCGAATTCGAATGGGCCTCACCTTCCCCGGACCGACCGGCAGGAGCTCGATTCCACTCAGGATCGCCGTGCTTCTCAAAGAGCTGAAGCTCAAGTGAAGGAATCCATCTTCGGCTGGTGAGATGCTCCGGAACACTCGTTCATCGGATGTGTTGGAACCGTCCGCATCGGCGACCACGTCGAAGTAGTCCAGAATCCGTTTGCCATTGGCAGAGACGCGAAATAAGCGCTGGCCCTCGCCACTCGATTCCGCACTGATGAAATCGGCGAGTTCGGTTTCCGCGAAGTGGAGATGAAGCTCATAGGAGCCGGGCTGGAGCGGAATGTCGTAGCGGAAGTCGCCATTCCGCACATGCCGGTAAATATCGGGATCGAGCGTGCGGAAAATTCTCTCCGCTGGGTGAACGAGTACAGAACCGCCGGAGAAGAAGCGATCCGGCCCCCATGTCTGCCCGCTGCGATCTACGTAAGAAGATGTGGAACCCACGATCATGCGCAGGCTTGCCACGGCGGGCGAAGTATTGGGAAGAGGAGCGGGAACGAGAGCGGGAGTAGCGCTACGGTCATTTAAGCGCTTCATCGCGTGACCCGGCACGAGGAACAGAGCAAGGAGAATCGCAAGGCCAGCGGTGATCGAAGCAATCAGGCCACGATTAAGCCTCCTTTCAGCGCGCGGCGGAATGGGCGTTTCCTCGAGCGGAGTTTCCCACCGGAATTCGGCGCTATAGGAGCCCGGCGGCAGATCGATTCTGACGCCGTGGTGAGTGCCGTTCTGGGCCAGATAATGTTGAGCAAGCTTTTTCCGCACTTCGTTTGCGGTCACGCGGACAATCGTGTGTTGTCCGGTGTCGAAGTCTTCGGGAAGTTGAAAGAGCTCTACGCCGATAGCGCGTTCTGTGAGAGTGCCCCGAGGTCCCTTGATGGTGTGCTCGACGACATACTTCAGGAACTCCCTGCACCTTCTGCTCGTGCGGAAGGCGGCACTGTCCAGTAGACGGTTGAGTTCCGTAAGAACAGCCTGCTCGCGGGCCTCGCCGAGTTCCGCCTGTTCGACCCCGTACATTCTGCGCTGTTGTTCGGGGATCATATCACAGCGCCTTTGGGACCAGTCCCGAAACCGTTAACGTTGTCGATTAACCGTTAATCGGGCCTCGCAAGAACCTCGTCAGAGCCGCTGCGGCGTCCAATTCTATTCGTGTTACACCCGCCATACCGTACGAAACCTAGCAGCACCTCGCAGCCGTGTGGGACGATTGCCGCAAGCGACGGGCAATGTGATGCAGCTACAACTGAGGCGACTGCTGTTCTGGTTCACGATATCTGCAGTTCTCGCAGGCGTGCCTTTGCACTCGCAGACATTCGGCGAAATAACCGGGCACGTCAGCGATCCGAGCGGGGCGCCCATGGCCGGTGCCAAGGTATTCCTCACCAGCGTCGCCACAAACGCGGTGCGAACAACCGTGACGACCGGTTCCGGGGATTACACCTTCCCGGCACTGGAACCGGGCTTTTACAACGTCCGCGTGGAACAAGCGTCTTTCAAGACTGCCAATAGCAGCAATGTACAAGTCCAGGTTCAGCAGACGGTTCGCCTCGATTTCACCCTCGAAGTCGGGCAGGTGAATGAACGAGTGGAAGTCTCCGCCTCGGCCGAGATGCTGCAGGCAGAGAACGTTTCACTTGGCACGGTCATTGGCAACCAAGGTGTCACGCAACTTCCGCTGAATGGCCGCAATTACCTGAGCCTGGTGGCTCTGGCGGCGAACACGAACACGCTCTCGGCTTCGTCCGGACAAGCGGCGAGCCGGCTGGGAGGTGACCGCGCCTCGCAGTCCATCTCGGCTGGCGGCAACCGCATCATGTTCGACTATTTCACGCTGGATGGCGTCGCGAATACCGATCCCGACTTCTCCACCTACGTGGTGCTTCCCTCGATCGACGCCATTCAGGAATTCAAGGTTCAGACCGGCGTCTACCCCGCTGAGTTCGGCCACGAGTCGACGCAGATTAACGTCGTTACCAAATCCGGCGGCAACGCCTACCACGGAGCGCTCTTCGAATTTCTCCGCAATGACAAGTTCGATGCGGTGCCATACGCATTCACCGCCACGCATCCGGTTAAATCGCCGTTCAAATGGAATGATTATGGCTTTGAAATCGACGGTCCGGTGCGCATTCCGAAACTGCTGGATCTGCGTAACCGGCTGTTCTTCATGGCGAACGATGAATGGAAAACACAGCGCCAGAGTTCGCAGGCCATCTATTCCGTCCCGACCGCCGCCATGTTCACCGGAGACTTCAGCGCGCTCGGCACAACGATCTACGATCCGGCTACAGCCGTAAACGGAGGGACCAAGACCGCTTTCCCCGGTAACCGCATTCCTTCCAGCCGGATCGATCCGATCTCACGGAAGTTTCTCAACTATTACGTTCCTGCGAATCTACCGGGCATCGCGAACAACTATACCCAGATGAACTCCTCGCCCAATAATCGTGACGAATTCACGCTCAGGATGGATTTTGTCGAATCGGCAAAATCACAGTGGAGCGGGCGGTATAGCTGGGGCGATGAGAACCAGGCCTCAACCGGAATCAGCATCACCGGGAGCAAGATTCTTACCAATTACGAGCAGTATCTCGGGACGAATACGCGCACGCTTTCGCCGACGCTGGTGAACGAAGCCCGTTTCGGCTATACGCGGCTGAGCAATTCCTTGGGCACGTATTCGGCATACAACATCGACACGGTTTCCGCGTTGGGCATCCCGAATTTACAACCGGGCGCACCGGTTGCCTGGGGTGTTCCTTTCGTTTCCTTTGCCGGAGATGGTTTCAATGCGATCGGCGACACGCAGGACGGTCCCTATGCCATAAACGACAACACACTGCAGGCCGTCGATAACGTGTCATGGATTCGCGGCAAGCACACGCTTCGCTTTGGTTTTGAATACAACCGGCAGAACTTCAACCAGATCGGCAACCAGTTTTCGCGCGGCCAGTTTGCCTTCCAGCCGAATGCAACGCAGAGTTCGAGCAAGACGGGCGGCGATGCGTTTGCCGAATTTCTGCTGGGCGATATCTACCAATCGACCGTGGCGGTCGCTCTGGCGAATGCGAAATTCCAGCGCAACGCCGTGGCTGCTTTCATCGATGACACATGGAAGATCACCACACGCCTGACATTGAGCCTGGGGCTGCGCTACGAACTAACCCCACCCTGGACCGACACGCTGAACAACCTGTTTACGGTATCGGTGCCGCACATCTACGCAGTCCCGCATGCCCCGAATACACCATACATGCTGCGCCAGGGCAATTGCACAGATCCGTACGCGGGACCTCCGCCGATCAACATCCGCTGGACCACCGTCAGCGCGGAATGCAACAACGGAACACTCCCGGACCAGTTGATGCATACGTCGTACCGGGATTTTGCTCCGCGGGTAGGAATTGCTTTCTCACCCAATGCGAAGACGGTCATACGCGCCGGCTGGGGAATCTTCTATAACCAGGACATTGCCAACGCGTACTTCGACCTGGCACGCAACATCGCCGGGCGTGTCACCTTAACGTCGACTCCCGGCGTGCCGAGCCTGTTCTACGGAAACGCAGTCCCGGGCGGGAGCAGCACGGTTGCAAAGGTGCCTTCGCCGTATGCGTACGCGATGGCGCCGAGCCACAACACCACCTACGCCATGCAGTACCTCTTTAATTTGCAGCGGCAGTTGACGCCGAACTGGGCTTTGGAAGCCGGGTATCTGGGCGGGGCGAGCCGGCATCTGCAGGGTTTCCAGGATGTGAATCAGGCCATTCCCGGAACGACAGGCAGCGTTCGTTCGCGCATGCCATTTCCCGGCTTCAGCAACATTCAATATGTACAGGATGGCGGTAACGGCGATTACAACTCGCTCAGTCTGAAACTAACGCGCCGGTTCAGCCAGGGAGTAAGCGTCATTGGCTCGTACACCTGGTCGAAATCGATCGATACCACGAGTGGCATTCGCAACCAGGGCTACGACACGTTATATCCGCAAAATAGCTATTGCCTAGCCTGCGAGCGCGGGCTCTCGGCGTTCGACACGCGGCATCGCATGGTGACCTCCGTGCTCTACGATCTGCCAGTAGGAAGAGGCAAGCTCTTGAACATCACCAATTCGGTAGCGAACGCGATCATTGGCGGCTGGCAAGCGGGCGGGATTCTCACGCTACAAACCGGGATGCCCGGAACACTGACCATTGGCGGCGTAGACAACGCCAGTACAGGCGCTGGCGGATATGACCGGCCCGACGCAACGGGTGTCAGCCCCTATTTGAACAACCCGACGCCTTCTCGCTATTGGAATCTGGCTGCCTTCACCGAGGCTCCGCCAGGACAATTCGGCAATGCGGCGCGCAACTCGATCGAAGGGCCGGGAATCATTGGATTCGATGCCGAAGTGCACAAAGAATTCCGTATGCCATACAAGGAAGGACATGCGCTTCAGTTCCGGTTCGAAGCGTTCAACGTTCTGAACCACCCGAACTGGCAGATGCCGAATTTGAACATCCTGGCCGGCGTGGCGCAACCGGGGCTGCCGTCGACAGCCGCTCACGAGAACTTCGGCGTGGTCACGGCCACCTCCATCGCCATGCGCCAAATTCAATTGGGGCTGAAATACGTGTTCTGATTGAAGCGGTGACCGTATCGGACCCATGCATCGAATCATTAGGGAACGCAGAGCACGCCTGTCGAGGCATCTTGCACTCGCAGTCGCGGACGTGGTCAAACCGGATGCACTGGACATCACAGAAATCCACGGATTTTCTGTTCGAGAGCCTGTCTCGAAGAATCAGTACGCGCTTCTGCGAGTAACCACGCGAGCCGGATGGATTGGCTGGGGAGAGTGCGCCCATGATCCAGACGCGGATATCAAAACTCTGCAGGCTGCCTGGACCGGCAAGCCGGCACATGCGTATGCAACGATTCCACCCGCAAGTCCGTACCGAGCTGCGCTCGATATTGCCTGCCTGGACATTCTCGGCAAGGCGGCGAATGCGCCGGTCTACCGGATTCTGGGAGGGCCTACGCGGAACAAGGTGCGCGCGTACAGTTGGCCTCATGAAGATTTTCCGGTAAGCGTGATCGAGCTTCCCAGGGCGGCATCGCGGAATCAGGGTAAGGCGTATCAAAATCAGATACTGGCACTCGCGAATGCCGTTCCCACGGATCGCGATTTCATCGTCATAGGAAACGGCTCGCTCACTCCTGGAGATGCGGCCTCTGTTGCCAGAACATTGGAATCGAAATACCCGCTGTGGTTCGACGAACCCTGCGCTCATTCAAATATCGAGGCGTTGAGAAAAATTGGCGATGAAACCGTTGTTCCGTTAGCGTTCGGCGCGGGAATCGACGATCCCGGCGTGTTCCAAACCCTGCTGCGCGAAGGGCTGATCGATCTGGTCCGGCCGGAGATCGGCATTTTCGGAATCAGCGGCGTAAGACGAATGGCTGCGCTCGCCGAGACGTATTACGTTGCAGTTGCGCCGCGCCCAAGCGGAGGCCCGGTCGGAACGGCTGCTGCGATTCACTTAGCCGCGAGTATTCCGAATTTTTTCATCCAGCAGGTACCGCTTCCGGCAGAAGAGGAAGACCGTGCGATGCGGCGCGAAATTGTCTCTCCGGCATTGGAGACCGGCAAGGACGGCTTTCTTCAACTGACCACCGCTCCGGGTCTCGGGATTACCGTGAATGAGTCCGCGGTCGAGAAATACCATGCGTCGTAGAAATTTCCTCGCATTGGGGTCTGCTGGTGTTCTGATGGCGGGCACGAAGAACCATTCGCGCTCCGCAATCGAGGCATGCGGCTGTTCCTTTCTTCCGGAGACAAAGCCGGCTGGTCTCGATGCCTTCGCCAGCGTAAGCTCTGGCCTGAAAATCACCGGCCTCAAGGTATTTGGCGTTTCTCCGAATCCCAAGTCGGACCGCCCATATGTATTTGTCAAGCTCGAGACGAATCAGGGCCTCGTCGGCTGGGGCGAAGGAACACTCGAGGGCAAAGCGGGTGCCGTAATGGCCTGCATCAACGATTTCCATGACTTCCTGATCGGCGCGGACCCGATGCAGGTGGAGCATATCTGGGAGTCGATGTACGTTCATTCGTTCTACCGCGCAGGCCCGGTGATCGGCTCCGCCATCTCGGGCATCGATCAGGCGTTATGGGACATTCGCGGCAAAGCGCTGGGAATGCCGGTTTACAAGCTGCTCGGTGGACCGTTCGATGCTCGCGGTGTCCGCGGTTACTACCATGTGGATGGCGCCAACCGCGAGCGGCTTGCCGAGATCCGGCAGACCGCGCAGCATCAGGGCATCACGTGCGTCAAGGGCGGCATTCCCGGTTATTACGAATGGCTCGAGCGCAGACCGAAGATCGACCGCGCCATCAAATCGATCCAACTGCTGCGAGAGACTCTGGGCCCCGACATCGACATCGCAGTAGACTTCCACGCCAAGACCAGCCCCAGCGTTGCTTCCATCATCGTGAAGGAAGTGGAGCCGCTGAATTTGCTGTTTGTGGAGGAGCCATGCGCTCCTGAAAACGTTCAGGCGATGGCAAAAATTGCGCGGCGTTCCACCACTCCAATCGCCACGGGCGAGCGGCTGATTGCGGCCTACGGGTGCCGTGAGCTGATCGAAATGGGCATCATCGATATTCTTCAGACCGATATCAACCACGTGGGCGGAATCACGGCGCTGTGGAAGGTCGCGGCTATCGCGAACGTTTCTTCCATTTCGATGGCGCCGCATGCCTGCGAAGGCCCCCTTGGCGGGCTCGCAACGCTTCAGGTAGACGCGGCTATGCCCAACTTTCTGGTTCAGGAGATCTGTGGACAAGTCAAGCCCCGAGCTGTAGACAAGATCTGGGAAGAGTGGCTCGGGTTTCCGGCGATGCGCATGGTCAACGGCCGGTTTCCTCTTTCCGAAAAGCCCGGTTTGGGGTTCGAACTCTCGGAGGCGAGCCTGGCGAAATATCCGTTTGGCGGTACTCGGCCCATGGCTCGCGTTTTTCACGAGGACGGATCAGTGGCGGAATGGTAACCGCGACGTCAGAAGAAAGACTCTTGAAGGAGCACTCATGAAATCAGCGCTTATCTTTACGCTATTGGCTTGCGGAGCGTGCTGGGGACAAACAGCCGGAGAATGCAAGCCGTCCTCGCTCAACATACCCGGAGCGCCGTATCCGTGCGTTTATCCCGATAATCGAGTCGCTTTTCGGGTAGCTGCGCCCGACGCGCAGAAAGTACAGGTGCGCCTGGGAGGAGTACACGACATGACGCGCGGTGCGGACGGGCTTTGGACCGTCACCATACCGCCACAGGTGGTCGGATTCCACTACTACAGCCTCGTAGTGGATGGCGGGGTTATGGCCGACCCGGCGACGCGCACGTTCTTCGGCTCAGGATGGGATAACAGCGGCATCGAAATCCCGGCGCCGGACGCCGATTTCTATGCGGCGAAAGAGGTGCCGCACGGCGAGGTGAGCGAGCGCTGGTACTTTTCAAAAGTAACTGCGAATTGGCGGCGCTGCTTTGTTTACACGCCGCCGAATTACCTGGCCAATCCCCAAACGCGGTACCCGGTGCTATATCTGCTGCACGGTTGGGGAGAAAACGAACAGGGATGGTCCACGCAGGGGCATGTGGAGTTCATCATGGATAACCTGATTGCGGCCAACAAGGCCAAGCCGATGATCATCGTGATGGATAACCTGAACGCGGTTAAGCCCGGTGAGGATGACGGCCTCTACACGGCTCGCAGCATCATTGCGAGGCGCTCTCCGGCGGATGTTCCGCCGCCGCTCGGAACGCGACCGCCAGCCGGCCGCAACCGTCCCATGTTTCCGGCGAACTGGGGCGAAACCTTCACCGAAATGATGTTCACCGATCTGATTCCAATGGCTGAGCACACATACCGCGTACTTACGGGACGCGAGAACCGCGCTATGGCCGGATTGTCGATGGGTGGAGCGCAAACCTTTAAAACCGGACTCCAGCACCTGGACAAGTTTGCTTACCTAGGCGGATTCAGCGGCAGCTGCGCGGGAAGAGACACGGCTTTCGATCCGAAGACCTCCTGCGGCGGGACCTTCGCGGATCCGGCAGCATTTAACAAAGACGTAAAGCTCTTGTTCCTGGGTATCGGCTCTGCAGAAGGCCCCGGCACAAAGAATTTCAGCGAGGCGCTAACCAAAGCGGGCATCCACAACGTGTACTTCGAATCGCCCGGCACGGCTCACGAATGGTTAACATGGCGGCGGTGTTTGTATGATTTCGCCCCGCGGCTTTTTCGCTGAGGTCACACGGTATGCGGCCATTTCATGCAAGAAAGATCGTCCAGCATGATCACGACAAATCGATTCGCCAGAAAGCAATTATGAAAACCCGTCGTTCGCTTCTCACTGCAGCGGCACTCGGATTGGGAGTGACGTTCGCCGCAGGTCAGCAACCCCAAGCGGCGGCGGCGAACCGAATTGTGGTGAATATCGACGCGAGGCAAACCGCCCAACCTGTATCCAAATATGAGTTCGGCATGTTCATCGAGCACATCGGCCCGTTGATCTACCGAAGTCTTTGGTCGGAGATGCTGGACGATAGGAAGTTCTATTTTGCGATCTCCTCGCCGAAAACAGAACCAGTGACTCCGCCGCGGAATGGACCCTTCCGGCAGCTTCGCAAATGGGTTCCCGTAGGAACGGACCGCGTCGTGCAGATGGACAATGAGCGGCCGTTCGTTGGTGAGCAGAGCCCGCGCATCGAGTTGGATTCCGCCACTCCGCATGGTATTCGACAACCCGGTCTCAGTGTGCTCAAGGACAGGAAATATGTTGGCCGGATCTATCTTCGCGGCACTCCTGGCGTGCGGGTCAAAGTTTCTCTCATCTGGGGCAAGAGTGTCGATGACCGGCAAACCCTCTCGCTTGGACCCCTCGGCAGCCAGTACAAAAAGTATCCGCTCAGCTTCACAGCGAGAGCCGACAGCAACGACGCGATTTTCGAAATAACCGCCACCGGCACTGGCGACTTTCACATCGGCACTGTTTCGCTAATGCCGGCGGGCAATATCGACGGATTCCGGCCCGACACGATTGCATTGCTGCGCACGCTTCAATCCGGCATGTGGCGCCTGCCAGGCGGCAATTTCCTATCCGATTGGAGTTGGTACAACGGTGTGGGCGATATCGACAAGCGTCCGCCCACGTTTGACTACGCCTGGCACGCTATGCAAACCAACGATGTCGGCCTGGACGAATTTATGACGCTTTGCAAACTGATCGGCGTAGATCCTTACATCACAGTGAATGCCGGTTTTGGAGACGCGCATTCGGCAGCAGAAGAGGTCGAGTTCATCAACGGCCCGACGAGTACGCGCCTAGGCGCCGAGCGAGCCCGCAATGGCCATCCTGAGCCTTACCACGTAAAATTCTGGAATATTGGTAACGAGCCCTGGGGCACATTCCAACTCGGCTATACCGATCTCAAATATTACGTTCTCAAGCACAACGAATTCGCCGCTGCCATGCGCAAAGTGGATCCGTCCATCACGCTCATCGCTTCGGCGAAAATGCTCGAACCCATGTTCCTGAAAGGCGAAATGCGCGTCAAGCATGTGGAAGATATTCAGTCTCTGTTCGGATCGGACGTCGACTGGACGGGCGGCATACTGAAGAACTGCTGGGGAACGTTTTCCGGCATCGCCGAGCACTGGTACGAGCAGCCGGGTAAACACTTCGATGTTCAGCGTGCGAAAAATCTGCCGCCCGATGCGCCTACTGATGATGCCTGGGTGAAGTATGACGCGACACCCCTGGAGTTTGCGCGCCAGGCGGGGGACGTGATCCGTCGCAAAGCCGAAGAATGGGAGGGCTACCAACACCGGTTCCCCGCTATGGTCCCTGACAAAATCTTTTTGTCGATCGACGAATACGCTTACTTCGGCGGTGGCAGACCCGGCGGCCCGAACCTCAAATTGACCTTAGCTTACGGAATGCTGTTTGACGAAATGATGCGGCACACCGATTTCCTTACGATGTCCGCGCACACCATGGGCACTTCGACTCTCGACATCACTCCTACGGCCACAACCTTGAATACGACCGGACTCATGTTCAAGCTGTACCACCAGTTTGTCGGAACCATTCCGGTTGCGCTGACAGGCAGTTCCCCGCAGCCTCCAACGGACAGCGAGCATTATGCCGATGAGCCGAAGACCAGGTCCGGAAGCCCCACGTATCCGCTCGACATGTTCGCCGCGCTCACGCCCGATCAGAAGTACCTTGATCTTGCTGTCGTAAACGCGACGGAGTCGGAACAGAAGTTTGATCTCAACGTGAGCGGCTGCAGGCTCGCGGGAAAAGCTACCGTCGAGCAACTTAGCGGGAAAGACCTGGATGCGGCGAACCGGGTTGGCCAGGAACCGCAAGTGGCAATAAACGAAACGCAGATGGACAGCATTCCGCGAACGATTCCGGTTGCGCCGATCAGCGTTACGCTTTACCAGCTTCCGTTAGTGCGTGCGCAATGAGTATCAGATCAACAGGCGAGAAGAAAGCGCTTATGCGTCAACAGAATCGACGATCTTTTCTAAAGCAGACGGCAGGGGCGATGGGTGGAGCGTTGACGCTTCCTGCTCTGTCGCGCGCCATCGAGGAGAGCACTTCACCGTATCAGCGCCCGAAGCTGCAGATTACGGATATCCGCACGGCGGAAGTTATGGTCCATGGTCTACAGACGCACGTGCGCATCTATACCAACCAGGGATTGATCGGGGAAGGTGAGTCGACGGACGCCGCTGTCGGAACAGCCGCGCTGGTTCGCAGCTTCCGCCGTTTTCTGATCGGCAAGGATCCGCTGAATGTGGATGCCCTGTGGGAGCGCCTCCGCACGGCCGGTATTTTCGCCGGAGCCCAGGGCGGACAATACATCACGGCCCTGACGGGAGTTGAAATCGCTTTGTGGGATCTCGTGGGGAAAGCGCTCCACCTGCCTATCTATCAATTGCTCGGCGGCAAGTTCCGGGATCGTGTCCGAATGTACTGCGACTCCGACATGGAAGATCCGCTCGGTGCAGAAGCGGAACGCAAACTCCCCTGGATTCAATCGAACGGCTTCACAGCCATGAAAATCGATATCGATCAGGCGCGTGATCCCGCTCGCTTCGATGCCGTGAATTGGACTGCGAGCAATGGCGAGATCGACCGCATGGTGTCGTGGGTAAAACATACCCGCGAATCCATTCCTAAAGAAATGGATCTGGCAGTCGACATGCACGGGCGCTATGATGCGCCTACCGGAAAACGGGTCGCAATCGCAGTGGAACCGTACCGGTTGCTCTGGCTGGAAGAGCCTGTTCCCCCAGAGGACATCGACGCCATGGCCGATATCCGCCATTCAACGAAGACGCCTATCTGCTGCGGCGAGAACCTGTATATGCGCTGGGGATTTCGAGAACTGCTCGATAAACAGGCGGCTGACATCATCATGCCCGACCTTCAGAAAGTCGGTGGATTATCGGAGGGCCGCAAAGTCGCCAATCTCGCCCAGACCTACTACGTGCCGTTCGCGCCCCATTGCGTCGTGTCACCCATCGGCACCATGGCCACCGCGCATGTCTGCGCATCCATTCCCAATTTTCTCGTCTGCGAATGGCATTGGATCAATCATGTCGATCTATGGAGGAGCTTCGTGAAAGAAGGAGAAATTATCAAGGAGGGCTATATCACGGTCCCGGACCGTCCCGGTATCGGCGTGGAGATGAATGAGCAGGCCGCGCGCAGGGCGCAAGTGCCCGGTACCGGCTGGTTCGAGCCCTCGAAGAGTTGAGCCCATGGAACGTACCGTGTTCTTCGCAATGGCCGCCGCCATCGTGCTTTCTCCGGCCGCATACCCGCAGCAAGGTTTCTTCACGAAAGAAGACGTAATCAAGTATACGCCCGAGTGGAAAGGAGAGCGCTTCGCGGATGGCCGGCCCAAAGTTTCGGAAGCACTTCTCGATCGCATGAAGAGCGTCACGTTGGAAGAGGCCTGGGCCGTGCTGCGGAACGCCGGCTACAACCATCAGTATGAAGATGGCTGGCTAGTGATTCATCCGGACAAGGTTCTGGTCGGCCGGGCGCTGACTGCCGAATGGATGCCAGGGCGGCCTGACGTGCAACGCGTGGTGGAGGAACAAGGCAAGCTGGATCATCGGATCGGTGCTCAAAATGCGTGGCCGGTCGACATGCTGCAGCAACGCGACGTGTATGTGTGTGATCACTTCGAGCTGAAGCAGGATGGCCCGTCCATCGGCGATAACGTCGGCAACGCCATTTATGCCAGAAGCGGCAATGGAATCGTTTACAACGGCGCCGTGCGCGACATCGAAGGGCTGAAGGAGTTGCCAAATTTTGTTTCGTTCGTCCGGTTCTATGACCCCTCGCATCATTTTGGATCCCTCAGTTCCGCCGCGCGGCTCAATTCGACAATGGTAGGCATCAACTGTCCCACGCGCATTGGGCATGTGATGGTAATGCCAGGCGATGTCGTGCTGGGAAAAGATGGGGGTGTCATCTTCATCCCTCCGCAACTGGCCGAACAGGTCGTCAAGTATTCGGAGATTACGCGTCTTCGCGACGTATTCGGACATCAGCGCCTGCGCGAAAAAAAATACACGGCGGGCCAAATCGATACGAGATGGTCGGAGCCGATCGAACGTGACTTCACGGAGTGGTTGAAGGCGAATGAGAACGATCTCCCGGTTGGCAGAAACGAAATTGAGGAGATCCTGAAGGAACGCACTCAAAACCAGCCGCGGCAGTAAGCCGATGTTGGGTCGGTGTCTCAGTAGTAACGGCGCCGGGATTGTGCTGCCCCGTTTCCGGCCGAGTAATCCCACGCGTGCGGGATTACGATATAGAACCGTGGCGACTCGGGGCGCGAGTCAATACGCTTCCCCCGGAGTTATTCGAACCTGTCACGCTTGACAACGCCTTTGCCCTGGCGAATCGTGCTGCATTGATTTGCATCCCCACCGCGGACGGTCTCCGAAGCGCCGTCGAGCCAGCCACCGTGATGTTGGCTTTGGTCGCACGCCGTAGCCCGAAGTGCACGTGGAAATCGCCTTGTGAGATGTGGTAACCGCCGCTGCGGATTTCATCGATTTATTTGCGATCGCCGCTTCAACCGTGATGCGCGCGCCGATGGCGTCGCGTCCGGAACTTGTGATTGCGCGAACCAGCAGCGAGGTGCCACTGGGGGGAAGTCCTTGAGCAGAGACGGCGGTTCGAAGAGATTCACCACAACAATTTCGCGTGAACCGTCGTTAGCGAGATCGCCGACTGCGATCCCGCGTGACGAATGTTTCGTTGTGATGCCCGGCCCGCTTATGCGGGACATATCGAAAAATTGTCCATGCCGCGCTTCCAGAAGAGCTCCCGGGACTGCTTGAATTCTTCGCCGAGCGGGAAGTTTTCGATAAACGGATTAACGTGCCCGGGGGCAACGAAACGGTCTTTGTAGCCGTCCTGATCGAAATCGAGAAATCCGGCGCCCCATTTGATGCCGTGGGTGTGGACGGCGAGTCCGGCCTGCGTGGTGATGTCGGCAAATGATCCATTGCCGAGGTTGCGATAAACCGCGCTGGTGTCGTTCGAGAGTTGGTTTTGAATATGTCGAGACGACCGTCGTTATCGCAATCGGCCGCGGTGGCACCCATGCCGGCCTGCTCGCGTCCGTCTTCGTGGACCGCAACCGCGGTCGGGAGTCCGATCTCTTCAAAGGTGCCGTTGCGTTTATTGTGAAAAAAGATTCTTGGCGACGAATTGCAGGCAACGTAAAAATCGGGCCAGCCCTCGTTATCGAAATCGCTGGTGAGGACACTGAGGCCAAAATAGTCGCGAGACGTTTCTACGCCAGCTTTGCGCGTTATATCTTCGAAATGTCCATGGTCGTGGTTGTGATACAAGCTCATGATTTCGCCATTGAGGCCGCGCGGACCGCAAGCTACCGGAACACCTTTCCAGTTACAGCCACTCTGCTGGCGGGGACGCGGGTGGTCGGCGGCGTTGAGTCGACGTAGTTGGCAACACCAGATCGAGAAATCCATCGCGATCGTGATCGATGAAGGCGCAGCCGGTGCTCCAGCGTAGTTCCGTTCGGTATAAGCCGCGCTCGCGTGTTTCGTCGCGGAACCTATCGTTGCCCTGGTTGCGCAACAGAACGTCGTAGCCGTACTGACCTATAAAGAGCTCGAGATAGGCGTCGTTATCGAAATCGCCGGCGCAGACACCCTGCCAATCCGTGCAGGGATCCCGACCTTCCGGGTCACATCTTCGAAATTCAAACGGCCGAGATTGTGATAGAGATGCGGCGTGAGCGGAAGCGTGGCCGAATGTACCTCCCTGCAGAAGAAAAGTGTCGGGGAGACCGTCGTTG
>Ga0070737_10003576_pt1 | contig 16597 bp, 15 predicted proteins | sample Coa_R1_10_FD_66438 | JGI IMG/M metagenome (GOLD analysis project Ga0070737, IMG submission 66438) | Surface soil microbial communities from Centralia Pennsylvania, which are recovering from an underground coalmine fire - Coalmine... | ecosystem: Environmental > Terrestrial > Soil > Unclassified...
GACCGGCGCCGGCGGGCGGTCCTCGCCGAGGGGAAGGTCCTCTGGGGAGACGCGGCCGTAGACCTCCGAGGAGCTGACCACCAGCACCCGAGGACGGCGCGGGCATGCGAGGGCGGCGTCTAGGAGGTTGACGGTTCCCACCGTGTTCACCAGGTAGGTCGTCGAACTGGAGCGCCAGGACTCGGCGACGCTGGTCCGAGCCGCCAGGTGGCACACCGCCTCCGGAGCGGCCGCGACAACAGCGTCCGTCAACGCCGCAGCGTCGGTCACGTCGACCTCGGCGTCGAGGCCGACCACCTCGTCACCCGTCTCGGCGAGGTGCGCCGCCAGCCATCGGCCTACGAAGCCGCCGCTGCCCGTGACCAGTACCCGCACGCCTCAGATCCCGCCTGTCGAGCGGGCGTCCACGGGTCGGTCGGGGCTCGATGCGGCGCCGCTCGGGGTCATACGAAAGTCCGTCCCTCCTGTTGCGCGGGTGGCGGGGTGCTCCAGGGTCGGCTCACGACGCTACTTCGCGGTAAACGGCCCGGGTCGCGTCGGCCATGCGCTCGATGCCGAAGCTCGCGCTTCGCGCCCGGCCGGCCTCGCCGAGGCGCCGCCTGGACGGCTCGTCGTCGAGCAGCCCGCCGATGGCCTCCGCCCATCGGGCCGTGTCGCCGGGCGGGGCGAGGAGGGCGGCGCCGCCGGTCACCTCGCGCAGCGCCGGGATGTCCGACGCCACGACCGCCGCCCCCTGGCTCATCGCTTCGAGCACGGGAAGCCCGAAACCCTCGTGTCGGCTCGGGAACGCGAAAACGCTCGCCCCCCGGTACAGGCACCACAGCTCCTCCTCCCCCACCCTGCCCGGCTGCACGAGGGAGGATCCGAGCGCCTCGACGTCGGCGGCGTCGAGCAGGCCCCGCCGCAGCCACCCCTCGAAGCCGGCCAGGACCAGCGTGGCGCCCCTCCCACGGCGCTGCAGGACGGCCATGGCGCCAACCAGCGTGCCCACCCCTTTTCGCGGCTCGAGGCTGCCCACCCACAGCACGTAGGGGCGACCGGCGAGCCCGAGTCGGCCGAGCACCCTCTCCACCCGCGTCGCGTCGAGGCTGGGGGCGTCGACTGCGTTGTGCACGACGCGGATGCGCCCGGCGGGGATCGGCGTGTTGGAGGCGATCTCCTCGGCGGCGGCGTGCGACACGGCGATCACCGCGTCTGCGCGGCGGGCCGCGGCTTTGAGCCCCAGGTCGTGGAACCGCCTGCCGCGCGCCGGGAATGTTTCCGGAAAAAGGACGGGCGCAGCGTCATGCACGGTCACCACCAGAGGTACGCCTCCCCGCGGCGGGACGGCCACCGACGGTGCGTGCACGACGTCAACTCCCTCCAGGCCTCTCAACGCCGGGCGCCCCAGCCTTACCCACGACTCGTAGAGCACGGGCCGCGGCAGCGGCTGGCGCACGGCGGCCGAAACTGCGCCGACGGCGCCCAGCGCCCGCTCCACCGCGCCGTCCCGGTGACAGGCGGTGAAAGGTACCGTCTCGACGTCGTCGCAGGCGGCCGGCACTACAGTCAGGAGCTGAGCCGTGTACCGGCCGATCCCGCCCGGTGACCGGTACAGGAGCTGCTCCGCGTTGACCGCCACTCGCAAAAAGCGAATCCTCTCTGTGCAACCTGTCTCGGACGGGGGTGGATCGGAGCGTGCGCTGATCCAGATGGCCCGCCGGCTGGCTGCCGGCGGATGGGAGCTCCACGTCGCCCTACCCGGGCCGGCCAGGCTGGCCTCAGAGTACGCCGAGGCGGGCGTCGCCCTCCACGTGGTGCCCATGGCGCGCCTGACCACCTCGGGCCCGGCCTGGCGCTGGGCCGGCTACGCCGCCCGCTGGCCGTCGACGGTGGCAGCGCTCGCCGCGCTCGCCCGGCGCGTCGGTGCCGACGTGATGCACTCCAACTCGCTCCACTCCTGGTACGGCTGGGCGGCGGCGCGCCTGGCGGGGCTGCCCCACGTGTGGCACGCCCGCGAGATCGTCTTCCAGTCCCCCGCCGCCCTGGCGGTCGAACGCTTCCTCGCCCGGCGCTTCGCCGAGAGGGTAGTGGCGGTTTCGGCGGCCGTCGCCGCACAGCTCGACTCCTCCAACGTGGTCGTGCTCACCGACGAAGCCGACCCCGACGTGTTCCGCCCGGAACGGGCGGGTCGCTTCCGGGCCGCCGTCGGTATCGGCGACGACGTGCCGCTGGCCGGCTCGGTGGCGCGCCTCGACACCTGGAAGGGTTTCGAGGTGCTCCTCGACGCCTTCCCCCTGGTGCGCCGGGCGAGGCCCGACGCCGAGCTGGTCGTCGCCGGCTCGCCGGTGCCCAGCCGCCTCGACTACGCCGAGGGGCTCGCCAGGCGCGCCGCGGCTGTGGAGGGAGTGCGGTGGCTCGGGCCGCGCTCGGACGTGGCTGACCTCATGGCTGACCTCGACGTGTTCGTCCAGGTGTCCACCGAGCCCGAACCGTTCGGGCTGGTCGTCGTCGAGGCGCTCGCTTCGGGGGTCCCGGTCGTGGCCGGGGCGGCCGGCGGCCCGCTGGAGATCCTCGGTGCAGACGCTGCCCGTCGCCCGACGCCGCTCGGACGTCTCGTCGAGCCCGGCGATCCGGCCGCCCTGGCCGACGCCGTGCTGGCCCTGCTGCCGCCGGGGCCGTCGGCGGCCACCCTGCGCAGGGCCCGCCGGCCTCTGCGCGAGCCCCGCAGCGACGGCTTCACGTCGGTCTTCGACGAGGTGCTCGACGGGCGAGCTGGCGGTAGGCGTCGACGAGTCCCTCGGCGCACGCCTCCCACGTGAAGAGCCCGGCGCGCCGCTCGCCCGCTGCCACCAGCTCGGCCCGGGCGGCAGCGTCGGAGAGCAGCCGCTCCAGTGCGCCGGCGAGAGCGGCCGTGTCGCCGGGGGCGACCAGCAAGGCAGCTTCGCCGACCACCTCGGGCACCGCCCCGGCAGATGTGGCCACGACGGGGACCCCGAGGGCCATCGCCTCCAGGGGGGGGAGCCCGAAGCCCTCGTAGAGGGACGGGTAGGCGAAGACCTGGGCGCCTGCGATCAGCGACGCCGCGTCGTCGACCCAACCCAAGCGGCGGATCCGGTCCCGGTAGGGCGAGGCTCTCACCGCCTGCCCGAGGCGATCCTCGTCCCAGCCGGGGGGACCGGCGACGACCAGCTCGAGATCGGGATGGGACCCTGCCAACTCGTCGAAAGCCCGCACCAGGCCGGGGAAGTCCTTGCGGGGCTCGACCCTCCCCAACCCGAGCACGTAGGGCCTGCCGCCCGTCTTGGGTTGACGCGACGCCGGGCGGTCCACTCCTGGCGGCACCACCTTGACCCGCTCGGGGGGGACGCCGAAGTGCTCGACTATCTCGGCGGCGACGAAACTCGACCCCGTGTGCACCCAGGCCCCGGCTCGAACGGCCCGGCGGATCAGGTGCGGGTAGCGGCGCGAGGTGGCGGTCGCCAGCTGGGGGAAACGGACCGGCGTCATGTCCCAAACGGAGACGAGCCTCGCCGCCCGCCGGGCCGGCGGGACGACGAAGTTGGTCCCGTGCACCACGTCCACCGTGCCGGTCCACAGCTCCGCGCGGGGGATGTCGACGTGCGCCCAGAGCCTGAGCAACGGCCCGGCGGGCATGGGAAGCGAAGCGGGTTGCACGCCTGCCGGCAGGGCTGCGGGCAGGGCCCGCCACCCGGTCAGGGTCAGCCCGTAGGCGCCGACGTGCAGGTCCCGACGGGCGGCGAGGGCGCGCAGCGTCCCCGCCACGGCGTTACCGACGCCGGTCCGGTCCCCGAGGAGAGGCGTCGCATCGAGGGCCACCCGCAGCACGGACCGGCGACGATAGCCTCCGGTCGTGATCGTGGCGTTGGCCGGAGGGGTGGGAGCCGCAAGGATGCTGCGCGGCCTGGTGGCCGTGGTCCCCCCCTCGACGGTCACCGCGGTGGTCAACACCGGTGACGACACGGTCCTCCACGGGCTGCACGTGAGCCCCGACCTCGACACGGTGACCTACACCCTCGCCGGCGCGGTCAACCCCGACACCGGCTGGGGGCTCGCCGGGGAGACCTGGGCGGCGATGGCCGAGCTGCGGGCCCTCTCCGGCGGCCGCCTCGCCTGGTTCAACCTGGGCGACCGCGACCTTGGGACCCACCTCTACCGGACCTCCCGCCTGGCCGAGGGAGCGACCCTGAGCGAGGTCGCCTTCGAGGTCGCCGCCCGCTGGGGGGTGAGCGTGCGGATCCTGCCGATGTCCGACCAGCGGGTCGAGACACGGGTCACCCTCGCCGGCGGGCGCGAGGTGGGGTTCCAGGACTACTTCGTGGGGCAGCGCCACAGCGTGCCGGTGGAGGCGGTCCGCTTCGCCGGGGTCTCATCGGCTCAGGCCGCGCCCGGCGTCCTCGAGGCGATAGCCGAGGCGGACGTGGTGGTGATCTGCCCGTCGAACCCGGTCGTGTCCATCGGACCGGTGCTGGCCACGGGGGGCATCGGAGAGGCCGTGCGGCGCCGGCGGGACGCGACCGTCGCCGTCTCGCCCATCGTCGCCGGGCGGGCGCTCAAGGGCCCCGCCGACCGGATGCTCTCCGAGCTGGGCCACGAGCCGTCGGTCGCCGGGGTGGCCCGCCTGTGGGCGCCCTACGCCTCGGCGCTGGTCGTCGACGAGGCCGACGCCGAGCTGGCTGGGCGGGTGGAGGCCGCCGGCGTGCGGGCGGTCGTGGCTCCGACCGTGATGAGCGGGCCCGCCGAGGCGGCCGCCCTCGCCCGGACGGTCCTCCGTGCGGCCGGTGCGGCCGCGCCCCGGTGACCCTGACGGTCCTGCCCGTCGAGGGCTTCCCCGAGGTGCGCCCCGGCGACGACCTGGCCGCCCTGGTGGCGTCCCGGGCCGAGCTGCGCGCCGGAGACGTGGTGGTCGTCACCCAGAAGGTCGTGTCCAAGGCGGAGGGCCGGCTGGTGCCGGTCGACCCTGACGACCCGAGATCGCACAAGCGCTGGGTGGAGTCCGAAGCGGTCCGCGTCCTCCGCCGGCGTGGCGACCTGGTGATGACCGAGACCCGCCACGGCTTCGTGTGCGCCAACGCCGGCGTGGACCTCTCGAACGTCGAGAGCGGCTGGGCGGCGCTGCTACCCGTCGATCCGGACCGCTCGGCCCGGCGGGTGCGTGACGGCCTGCGGGCGAGGACCGGCCTCCACCTCGGAGTCATAGTTTCTGACACTTTCGGCCGTACTTGGCGGCGGGGGGTGACCGACGTTGCGATAGGGGTGGCAGGCGTCGCCGCGGTGGTCGACCTTCGCGGCACGTCCGACGCCCTCGGCCGCGAGCTCTCCGTCACAGAGGTGTGCGTAGCCGACGAGATCGCCGCCGCCGCCGAGCTGGTGATGGGCAAGGCCCGCGGCGTCCCGGCCGCGGTGGTGAGGGGCGTGGACCCGGCCTGGCTGCGCGAGTCGTCGGTGCGAGAAGAGGTGGTGCGACCCTACAGCGAGGACCTCTTCCGTTGAGCCGTGGCGGCGGCAGCGACAGCCGGCAGGCCCTCGACAAGGCTGGTCCAGGGCTTCCATCCGAGGTGGATCGCCGCGCGGGACGGGTCGAGCGCCACGCGCCGCGCCTCGCCGGGGCGCGCCGGCGCCCGTAGGGGCGGGACGTCCACCCCTATCGCCGAGGCCAGCGCCGCGTAGACGGACGCCACCTGCGTCTCCACGCCCGTCGCGACGTTGAGCGTCAACCCCCCTCCGCGCTCGGCGGCGCGGGCGAGGGCGTCGACCACGTCGTCGACGTAGACCAGGTCACGGGTCTGGGTCCCGTCGCCGTAGATCGTGCACGGTTCGCCGGCCGCCAGGCGGGCCGCGAAGCGGCCCACCATCCCCCTCTCGTCGCCCGGACCGTAGACGGTGCCCAGCACGGCGACGGTGTGCTCCAGGCCGTGGAGCTCCCGGTAGGCTCGCAGGTAGGCCTCGACCGCCCCGAGCGCGGCACCGTGGGGGGACAGAGGCCGGCGGGGCAGGCTCTCCGTAGCCGGCGGGTCTTCCACCTCCCCGTAGACCGCCGAGCCGGAGGCGAAGACGACCTTGGCGGCGCCCGCCAGGCGTGCGGCCTCGAGGACCCGCAGGGAGGCGAGCAAGGTGGATTCGGCGTCGCCGATCGGGTCGGTGACCGACTCCGCCGGCCCGGGGCGGGAAGCGAGGTGGTAGACCACCTGGGGGCGGCAGCGGGACACGAGCTCGGCCAGGTCCGGGGAGCGCACGTCCAGCTGGTGGAACGACATGCCACCAGGGAAGGTGCGCCGGGCGCCGGCCAGGTTGGCGAGCGAGCCGGACGACAGGTCGTCGACCACGTCGACGCGGTGACCCTCGGCCAGGAGGCGCTCGACCAGCGCCGAGCCGACGAACCCCGCCCCTCCGGCGACGAGAACCCTCAAGGTCCCGGGGGGACGCGGGCTCCGTCGAGGTCGGCGCCGTCGGCGACGACCGCGGCCTCGCCGAGGACCGAGAGGCCCGCCAGGCGCGCGCCGGCTCCGACCCGGGAGCGACGACCCACGATCGAACGGTGCACCCGCGCCCCGGCGCCGATGCGCGCCCCGTCCATCACCACCGACTCGACGACCGTGGCCCCCGCCTCGACGGTGACGTCTTCACCTATCACGCTCCGGACGACCGAAGGCGGCGAGTCGGCGGCGTAGGCGAGGTTGGCCTGCAAGAAAGCGGCGGGGGTGCCGGCGTCCACCCAAGGTGCAGACGAGGGCCAGGCGAACAGCCGCCCCCCGCCGACCAGCGCGGGGAAGGTCTCCCGCTCGATCGACACACGTCGACCCGGAGGTATGCGCGACAGCACCGACGGCTCGAGGACGTAGGTGCCGGCGTTGATCAGGTTGGTGGGCGCCTCACCAGGCGGGGGTTTTTCCACGAAGGCCAGGACACGGCCGTCGTCGTCGGTCTCGACCACCCCGTAGCGGGACGGATCGTCGACGGGCGTGAGGGCGATGGTCGCCTCCGCCCCCCTGTCCCGGTGAAAGTCGACCAGCGCCGTCACGTCGAGGCTCGTCAGCACGTCCCCGTTCACGACGAGGAAGGTTTCGTCCACCCCGCCTTCGGAGGCGGCGAAGCGGATCGCCCCGGCGGTGTCGAGCGGGGAGTCCTCCACGGCGTAGCCCAGCTTCACTCCGGCGCACTCGCCCTCGGGGTAGGCCTTCGAGAAGGCGTCCGGGCGGTAGCCGAGGGACAGCACGGCCTCGGTGACCGAATGGCCGGCCAGCCAGGCGAGCACCCGTTCGATCATCGGCCGGCCGCCGACGGGCAGCATCTGCTTGGGGACCGTCAGCGTCAGCGGGCGGAGCCGGGTCCCCTCCCCGCCGACGAGGACGACGGCTTTCATCCCTTGGCCGTGGTCGGTGGCGAGGTCGCCGTCTTGGAGGTGGTGGGCGGCGAGGTGCTCGCAACCGGGGTGGTGGTGGTAGTCGTGGGGGAGGCGGAGAGGTTGTTCAGGTTGGTGATCACGTAGCTCGGGGGCGGCGGGATCTTCGACACCTGCGACTGGGGGACGAAGGCGATGACCACCATCGCGTCGTTTTGGAGGTGGATGAGCGACGGGTCGGTCTTGGGCAGCTGGTTCTTGGCGCCGTCGTATACCTGGCCGGTCCGGTCGCCGGTGTAGGCGAACTGCTTCACGTACACGTGGCCTGGCTGGCCCTCGCACTTGTCCCCGTCCTGGTAGAGCTTGCCGCCGGGCACCTGGAGCTCGGCGGCGTTGAGCTTCATACCGACGGCGCTGGCGAACTTGCCGAGCGTGGCGTTCTTGCCGGCCGCCGCCTTGACGGTCGGGTCGATGTCGATGATCCCCGGGGTGCGGGTGGTGATGCCCTGGGGATCGGGGGACTTGGTGCTGATCGCCGGCAGGAAGTGCCCGCACACATAGACCGCGTACCCCTCGTTCCACACCGTGCCGACGGTCGGCGGGGTGTTGCCCTGCCCGTTGATCTGGGCGATGCGCCTGTCCCGGCTGGCCCAGGTGCCCACCACCCCCAGGGCGATGATCACGAAGATGACGGCGAAGTACCCCCACGGCGTGTTCCGCCGCCGGAAGCGGCCGCCGCCGATCGAAGCGGCGCGGGCCACCTTCTTGCTCGAAGACGCCTTGCCCATAGCGGGCTCAGGCTAGTTGGCGGCGGGCCGGGCGCCGGCGCGGCCGGCCGCGGCGCGCCGGGCGACGGTAGCAGCCAGCCGGACGGCGAGGCCGGCGAGGACCGCGGGGAGGAGCAGCCGGCGCCGCCCGCTCGCTGTGCGCCGGGCGAAGATCCACATGGAGCGGTGGTGGGCGACGAGCATGCGGTACGGGTGGCGGTCGGCGGACACGCCTTGGACGTGGACGACCTCGGCGGCTGGCTGGTAGGCGACCGACCAGCCCGCCCTGGCGAGCCTCCAGCACAGGTCCACGTCCTCCAGGTACATGAAGTAGCGGGGGTCGAACCCGCCCACCTCGTCCCAGGCTCGTCGGCGGGCGATGAAACAGGCGCCGGACACCCAGTCGACGCGGGACAGGCCGGAGTGGTCCCAGTCGAGGAGCCGGTAACGGCGGGTGAAGCGGTTGCGGGGGGCGACCAGGCCGAGCAGGCCATGGCCGGCGGCCTCGAGCAGGTCGGGGAAGACCCGCGCCGAGGGGTACAGGGAACCGTCGGTGTTCGAGATCCTCGGGCCTACAACGCCGAGCGCCTCGTCGGACTGGAGGGTCGACACAAGGGTCGCAACCGAACCGGGCATGACCTCGACGTCGGGGTTGCACACCAGCAGCCAGGGCAGGCCGGCGAGGGACGGGTGCCCGGCGCCGGCGTTAGCCGCCCGGCCGTAGCCCACGTTGGCGCCCGTCTCGAGCCACGCCGCGCCGGCGGCCAGGGCGACCTCCCGTGAGCCGTCGGTGGAGCCGTTGTCGACGACGACGGTGGCGACCACCCCCTCGGCGCCGAGCGAGGCCAGGCACACCTCGAGGTGGGCGGCGGCGTTGTAGCTGACGACGACCGCCCCCACCTGATCGGCGCTCACCCGCCCAGGCGGAGGCGAAACCACTCGATCGTGCGCGCCAGGCCTTCGCGCAGCCCGACGCGCGGCTCCCAGCCGAGCTCCGTGCGGGCGAGAGTGATGTCGGGCTTGCGCCGGGAGGGATCGTCGGCCGACGAGGGCAGGTGCACCACCTCAGAGTCGCTGCCGGTCAGCTCGAGGACCAGCCTGGCCAGCTCGCCGACGGTCACCTCCTCGGGGTTCCCGATGTTGACCGGGCCCACGTAGCGGGAGCCGAGAAGCGCCAGGAAGCCGCCGATCTCGTCGTCGACGTAGGTGAAGCTGCGCGTCTGGCTGCCGTCCCCGTAGACGGTGAGCGGTTCGCCGCGTAGGGCCTGCACGACGAAGTTGGACACCGCCCTACCGTCGTCGGGGCGCATGTAGGGGCCGAAGGTGTTGAAGATGCGGACGATCCGCACGTCCACCCCGTGCTGGCGGTGGTAGGCCATGGTCATCGCCTCTGCAAAGCGCTTCGCCTCGTCGTAGACCCCCCGGGGCCCGACGGCGTTGACGTTGCCCCAGTAGGTCTCCGGCTGGGGGTGGACCAGGGGGTCGCCGTACACCTCGCTGGTCGACGCCAGGAAGAACCGCGCCCCGCGCGATTTGGCGAGCCCGAGGAGGTTGTGGGTGCCCAGACTGCCGACCTTGAGGATCTTGATCGGGATCTCGGTGAAGTCCTTCGGCGAGGCGGGGCTGGCCAGGTGCATGACGGCGTCTACGTCTCCGGGCACTTCCACGCGGTTGCTGACGTCGTGCTCGACGAAACAGAAACGGGGGTCGTCCAGCAGCTCGACGATGTTGTCCTTCGACCCGGTGACCAGGTTGTCGACGCAAACCACCTCGTCGCCGCGCCCGAGGAGCGCTCGACAGAGGTGGGAGCCCAGGAACCCGGCTCCCCCCGCCACGACGACGCGCACCTAGGAGCGCCCCATCCCCGTGTAGGACAGCCCAGCCGAGCGCGCCGCTGCCGGGTCGAGCAGGTTGCGCGTGTCCACCACCGCCGGTCGAGCCATGATCGACGCCACCCGCCCCAGGTCGAGGCAGGCCAGCTCCGGCCACTCGGTGAGGATCACCAGGGCGTGGGCGCCGCGGCAGGTCTCGTAAGGGTCGTCGTAGAGCGCGACGCCGAGGGAACGCAAAGGCTCGCGGGAGGGGTCGGGGTGCGTCGGGTCGTACGCCCGGAGGGTCGCGCCTCTCCGCTTCAGCCTGCGCAGCACGGCGAGCGCCGGGGAGTCGCGCAGGTCGTCGGTGCCCGCCTTGAAGGTGAGCCCCCAGGCGGCGACGACAGCCCCCGCCAGGCCGCCGGCCGCCGCCGACACCTGGTCGGCCACCCTGTCGAACTGCTCTTCGTTGGCGGCGACGGCCTCCCGCAGGAGGGCGAAGTCGTAGCCGTGGTCGCGGGCCATGCGGATGAGCGCGGAGGTGTCCTTGGGGAAGCACGACCCTCCCCACCCCGGCCCGGGGGCCAGGTGGTCCGGGCCGATGCGCCGGTCGAAGCCCATGCCCTTGATCACGTCCAGCGCGTCGGCGCCCACCGCCGAGCAGAGGTTGGCGATGGCGTTGACGAACGACACCTTGGCGGCGAGGAAGGCGTTGCAGGCGTACTTGATCGTCTCCGCCGAGACGGGGTCGGTTATGAGGGTCGGCGCTCCGAGCGGCTCGTAGAGGGCGGCGAGCTCCTCCCCCGCCGCCCGATCCTCGCAGCCGATCACGACCCGGTCCGGGTGCAGGCAGTCGAGGACGGCGCTGCCCTCGCGGAGGAACTCCGGGTTGGAGACCACCGCGGTGTCGTCGCGCCCGATCGCCGCCACGACCTTGCCGGCGGAGCCCACCGGCACGGTCGACTTGTTGACGACTATCGCGCCCGGCTTCAGGTGCGGGGCGATCTGGCCGGCGGCCTCCTCCACGAAACGCAGATCCGCCGCGCCGTCGGGCCCCTGGGGTGTCGGCACGCAGAGGAACACGAAGTCGGCGCCCCCGACGGCCTCGGCCGGGTCGGTGGTGAACGACAGCCGCCCGTCGGCGAGCGTCTCCCTCATCATCTCCTCGAGGCCCGGCTCGAGGATCGGGGACTCCCCCCGACGCATCCGCTCGACCCTCTCCCCGTCCACGTCCATCCCGGTCACCCGGTTGCCGAGGTGGGCGAGGCACACGGCGGTGGTCAGCCCGACGTAGCCGGCGCCGATGACGGCGATCCGCTTCACCCAGACACCAACCCCTTCACCGTTCGCTCCAGTGGATCGTGGTGCTCGGCCAGCAAGGGTATCCCGCTCATCCGGAGAGCGGCGTTGTCGAGCACCGAGTTGGCCGGCCGGGGCGCCGGCCGGGGAGGGTCGAGGTCGGAGGTGGCGATGGGCTCCACCCGGGAAGGGTCCATGCCGGCGGCGGCCAGGACGTCCCGGGCGAAGCGGTACCAGGTCGTCGCCCCCTGGTTGGTCACGTGGAAGACTCCCGGCCTCCTTGCCACCCCGAGCTCGAGCAACATGCGGGCGAGGTCCTCGGTGAAGGTCGGGCAGCCGCGCTGGTCGTCGACGAAGCGAAGCGGCCCTCCCGCCGCCCCCAGGCGCAGGACGGTCTTCACCATGTTCGACCCGTGGGGTCCGCAGACCCACGAGGTTCGCACCACGGTCGCCCCCGCCAGCAGGCCGGCGACCTCCAGCTCGCCGGCCCGCTTCGACGCCCCGTACACCGACAGCGGGTTGGGCCGGTCCCATTCGACGTACGGCTCGGGGGACGACCCGTCGAAGACGTAGTCGGTGGACACGGCCACCAGGTGCGAGCCGGCCGCACGGGCCGCCTCGGCGACGTTGCGGCAGCCGAAGGCGTTCACCCTCCACGCCCGCTCCCGGTCGGACTCGCAGGCGTCAACGGCGGTCCACGCCGCCGTGTGCACTACCAGGTCGGGGCGCCACGCGGTGATCGCCGCCATCACCGCGTCGCGGTCGGCGACGTCGAGGACGCCGTGCGAGGCGCCGAGCACTTCGTGGTGGCCGGCCGCCTCCGCCAGGCGGACCACGTCGGTGCCGACCTGCCCGCCGGCACCGGTGACCAAGATCCTCAACTGACCGGAGCTTCCTTCAGGGGCTCCCACCACCAGCGGTTGTCCCGGTACCACTCGAAGGTCTCGGCGAGGGCGTCGTCGAGCTTGCGCGACGGGGACCAGCCGAGGGCGCGGATCTTGGTGGTGTCCACCGAGTACCGCCGGTCGTGGCCGAGACGGTCCTCCACGTAGGAGACCATCTCCTCGCCCGCCCCGGCGAGGGCCAGTAGGCGGTCGGTGAGCTCCCGGTTGGTCAGCTCGTTGCCGGCCCCGATGTTGTAGATCTCGCCTTCCGCCCCCTGGCGCAGGACCAGGTCGATCGCCCGGCAGTTGTCGGTGACGTACAGCCAGTCTCGCCTGTTCAGCCCGTCGCCGTAGAGCGGCACCTTCCTGCCGTCGAGCAGGTTGGTGACGAAGAGCGGGATGACCTTCTCCGGGTACTGCCAGGGACCGAAGTTGTTCGACGAGCGGGTGACCAGCACCGGCAGCCCGTAGGTGGTGTGGTAGGAGAGGGCGATGAGGTCGGAGCCGGCCTTGGAGGCGCTGTAGGGGGAGCGCGGAGCCAGCGGGTCGGTCTCCAGGCTGTCGCCCTGCTCGACCGAGCCGTACACCTCGTCGGTCGAAACGTGCACCACCCGCTCGACGCCGGCCAGCCGGCAGGCGTGCATCACGGCGTTGGTACCCACGCAGTTGGTGACCACGAAGTCCTCCGGGCCGGTTATGGAGCGGTCGACGTGGCTCTCCGCGGCGAAGTGCAGCACGGCGTCCATCCCCTCGACGGCCTCGGTGAACGCAGGCAGGTCGCAGATGTTGGCGTGCACGAAGCGGTACCGCCGCCCGTGCCGTTGGCGCACGGACTCGAGGGTCGACTCGTTGCCGGCGTAGGTGAGGGCGTCGTAGACGGTCACCTCGTCGTCGCTGTGGTCGAGGACCCAGCGGACGTAGTTGGAGCCGATGAAGCCCGCTCCGCCGGTGACGAGGAGTTTCATGGGGGCCGAGGTTACTTTCGCTACTCGAGGTCCACGCTGCAGTGGTCGCCGACCATGAGGCGGGTGGCTCGCGGCCGCCGGCCGCTCCGGGTCACCTCTACGTGGTGGCCGAGGAGCGAGTCCTCGAGACGCCCGGCTGCCAGGAGGCGGCAGTCGTCGAGGATCACCGAATGCTCCACGTCGGTCGCCTCGATCACGCAGCGCCGGCCTATGGCGGTGAAGGGACCCACGAAGCTGCCGCTGACCGTCGTCCCCTCCCCCACCACCACCGGCCCGCGGATCCTGCTGCGGACCACCCGGGCACCGGCTTCTATCACCACCCGCCCGTCGAGCTCGGACTCGGCGTCCACGTACCCCTCCACGCGGCGTTCCAGCGTTTCGAGGATGAGCCGGTTGGCGTCGAGGAGGGGGGTGAGCTTGCCGGTGTCGATCCACCAACCCTCGAGAACCTCGGTGCGCACCCGCAGTCCCCGGTCGACGAGCCACTGGATGGCGTCGGTGATCTCCAGCTCCCCCCGGGCCGAGGGCTCGATGCTGGCCACCGCCTCGTGGATCCGCGAGTCGAAGAGGTATACGCCGACGAGGGCGAGGTTGGAGGGGGGGTCGGCGGGTTTCTCCACGAGCCGCACGACAGAGCCGTCGGGGGCCAGCTCGGCGACGCCGAACTGGTGGGGGTCGGGTACCGGCTTCAGCAGGATCTGGGCGCAGGGCGGGTCGAGGGCGCCGCCGTCGAGGGTCGGCGTCCTGGCCCGGAGACGGTCGTCCTCGAAGCGGTCGACGAAGTCCTTGAGGCTCTGCTTGAGCAGGTTGTCGCCCAGGTACATGACGAAGTCGTCGTCGCCGAGGAAGTCCCTGGCGATGAGCACGGCGTGGGCCAGCCCGAGCGGCGCCTCCTGGCGGAGGTAGGTGACCGAGAGGTTCCACGCGGAGCCGTCCCCGACCGCGGCCATCACCTCCTCGGCGGTGTCGCCGACGACGACGCCCACCTGCTTTATGCCGGCCTCGGCAACCGCCTCCAGCCCGTAGAAGAGGATCGGCTTGTTGGCGACGGGCACCAGCTGCTTGGCCCGGGTGTGGGTTATCGGCCGCAGCCTGGTGCCGGCGCCCCCGGCGAGGATCAGGGCCTTCACCGGCCCGAGGGTACCGGCTGGCCGCCGCACGGCACCCTTCACCGCCCCCTGCGCCTTTCAGCGTCGCCCTGGAAGCCGCGCCCGACGGCGCTCAGCGCCCTCCGGCGGCGTGGCGGAGATGGGTCACGTCGCCGGCGGCGACCGCCACCGCCCCGTGGGGGGAGCGCACGACGAGACGGCCGGTCCCGTCGAGTGCCTCCGCCCTGCCCTCGAGCACCTCGCCGGCGGCCAAGTCGACGCGCACCTCCTGACCGAGGGTGGACAACGACGCCCGGTAGGCCTCCTCGACTCCCTTCCAGTCGCCGAGCAGGCCGTCGAGGCGTACCAGCCAGGCTTCGAGCAGCCGCGAGCGGCTCACCCGCCGCCCGGCGGCCAAGTCGAGGATCGCCGCGCCGGGCGGGCCGCCGTGCACGTTCAGGCCCATGCCGACGACGAGCGCCCCCCCGGTCGCCTCGGCCAGGATGCCGGCCAGCTTGGCCGGCCCGACGAGCAGGTCGTTCGGCCATTTGAGCTCGGGCGTCACTCCGGCGACCTCCGAGCAGGCGTCCCGGGCGGCGAGGGCCGTGGCGGCGGTGGCCAGGTGCCAGCGCTCCACCGGCAGGTCCGCCGGGCGCAGCAGCACCGAGACCAGCAGCCCGTCGCCGGGTCTGGCTTCCCAGCTGCGGTCGAGCCGTCCCCGCCCGGCCGCCTGGAAGTCGGCTGCCACGACCAACCCCTCGGGCGCGCCGTCGGCCGCCAGGGCGGCGGCCAGCCGGTTGGTCGAGTCCACCTCGCCCAGCAGGCGCACGTCGCGAAAACGGGTGGAGCTCCGGACTCGCTCGCCGACGATCACGGCTGACAGAATGCCTCTCCGTGCTCCACAAGGTCTTGATCGCCAACCGGGGGGAGATAGCGGTGCGGGTGATCCGCACCTGCCGGGAGCTGGGCGTGGCAACCGTCGCGGTCTACTCGGAGCTCGACCGCGACGCCCTGCACGTCCGTCTCGCCGACGAGGCCTACTCCTTGGGCGGCCAGACCGCCGCGGAGAGCTACCTGAACACGGCGAAGATCCTCGACGTGCTCGCCAGGAGCGGGGCCGACGGGGTGCACCCCGGCTACGGGTTCTTCTCCGAGAACGCCGACTTCGCCCGGGCCATATCCGGCGCCGGGGTCACCTGGATCGGCCCCCCGCCGGAGGCGATCGAGGTCATGGGCGACAAGATCAGCTCGCGCCTGGCGGCCCAGCGGGGCGGCGTGGCCGGCGTGCCGGGCACCACCGAGGTGCTGCGCTCCGCCGACGAGGTGATCGCCTTCGGCGAGGAGCACGGCTGGCCGGTGGCGATCAAGGCCGCCTACGGGGGCGGTGGGCGCGGCATGCGCGTGGTGCGCAGCGCCGACGAGGCCGCCGCGGCCCTCGAGTCGGCGCAGCGGGAAGCCGAGAAGGCGTTCGGGCGCCCCGAGAGCTACCTGGAGCGCTTCCTCACCTGGCCACGCCACGTAGAGGTGCAGGTCTTCTGCGACACGCACGGCAACGCCGTCTACCTCGGCACCCGGGACTGCTCGGCGCAGCGCCGCCATCAGAAGCTGATCGAGGAGGCGCCGGCGCCGGGTATCGCCGAGGAGACCCTATCCGCCATGGGCGAGGCTGCGGTCAAGGTGGCCCGGGCCTGCGGCTACGTCAACGCCGGCACCGTCGAGTTCATCTACGAGGGGGGGGACTTCTACTTCCTGGAGATGAACACCCGCCTCCAGGTGGAGCACCCCGCCACCGAGGCCGTGTTCGGCCGGGACCTGGTCGCCCTGCAGCTGCGGATCGCCTCCGGCGAGCCGCTCGGCTTCTCGCAGGAGGACGTGCGGCCCAGCGGGCACGCCATCGAGGTGCGGATCAACGCCGAGGACCCCGCCGGCGGGAGGTTCCTTCCCTCCCCGGGCACTATCACCCGTTTCAAGCGACCCGACGGCTTCGGTGTGCGGGTGGACGCCGGCTACGACGAGGGCGACACGGTCAGCCAGTTCTACGACAATCTCATCGCCAAGCTCATCTGCTGGGGCAGCGACCGCGAGGACGCCAGGAGACGAACGCTGAGGGCGCTCCGCGAGCTGGAGATCGAGGGGCCGGCGACGACCATCCCCGCCGACATCGCCATCCTCGAGCACCCCGATTTCATCGGTGTGGAGCACTCCACCAACTGGGTCGAGCAGAAGCTGGACCTCTCCGCGGTGTCCTCCCCGTCAGCGGGCGCGGCCGGCGGCGAGACGGGCAAGGTGCAACGGGACGTGGACGTGGAGGTCAACGGCCGGCGCTACCAGGTGAGGCTCTGGGTGCCCGAGGCGGCCGCCGCTGCCCCCGCACCGGCAGCTGGCCGGCCGGGGCGCCCCCGCCAGGCCGCGGCCCACGGCCATCCCGGCGCCGGGGCCGG
>Ga0070737_10003577_pt1 | contig 16597 bp, 12 predicted proteins | sample Coa_R1_10_FD_66438 | JGI IMG/M metagenome (GOLD analysis project Ga0070737, IMG submission 66438) | Surface soil microbial communities from Centralia Pennsylvania, which are recovering from an underground coalmine fire - Coalmine... | ecosystem: Environmental > Terrestrial > Soil > Unclassified...
TGGCCTATCACAAGCGCATGACGCAGGCAATGAATTACAAGCTTCTGCGGGCCAACAACGCGCTTTCTACGCTGGCGCAACACGCCGTCTTCGTGCGCATGAGGGATTCCATTGCTCGCCGTCAGCAGCGGGCTGACGATCTGACTTCCCGGCTGGCGCAGTCACAGTCGCGCCTTCTGCGGAGTCATCTTCGCCGCCTCGACGCGCTCGAAGCCCGCCTCCGTCGCCATGATCTGCGAGTGCGGACGGGCGTCATGCGGCGTCAGCTTGATGGGCAAACAACCAAGTTGAATGCTGCCATTTCGCGACTGCTGGCCGCGCACCGGGGCGAACTCGACCGCCTCAGTGCCGCCGTGCGTTCTGCTTCGGTGACCCTCCTGCTGCGCAAGCGTTCCCGCTGGGAGCAAGTGCATAGCGGTCTGGCAGCACTCTCGCCGACGGCAATTCTGGCCCGCGGCTATGCCCTGGTCTTTGATGACAAAGGAAATTTGGTCAAGCAGGCGGCCCAGCTCAACGCCGGCGAGCGCGTGCGTACACAGCTCGCGCACGGCGAATTCACCGCCCGGGTCGAGCAAATTCACGATAAAGACAACCTTCGTTCCCGATAGCCGCGGTGGGCTTGCATCGACCGAACGATTGCCGTAATTTCTCGCAAACCGAACTTTCCGCTGCATTAGAATCAAGAGAGCGCGATTGCTTCGGTCGTACTCAGTAAGGCGCTGGCCTTCGACGTGTTTCTCGAATGCACGGCCCGTTGTTCCTACCGCTGCCAAAAGGACCAGAATGCCGCACGCTTTTGCCCACATCCCGCAATTCTCGGTGAGCTCCATCATCGACATTCTGGTGGTGGCATTCCTGATTTACGAGTTCCTGAAGCTCATCAAAGGCACGCGCGCCATTCCCATGCTGGCGGCGGTAGTCCTGTTGGCTGTCGCATTCTGGCTGGCCCATATCGAGCAACTCCGCACTGTCGACTGGCTCATTACCACGCTGTTTCCCTATACGATCTTTGCCCTCATCGTCGTGTTCGGCTCCGAGATCCGTCATGCTCTGGCGCGCCTGGGGTTGCGTTTATCGCCGGCGCGGGGCGCGGCCTTTCATTCCCCCGATAGCTACGAGGACATCGTGCTGGCGGCCGAGCATTTCTCCCAGACTGCGACCGGGGCGTTAATTGTCATCGAACGCGAAATCGGGCTGCGGACTTTCATTGAGAGCGGGGTACCGCTGGATGCCAATCTCTCTTTTGACCTGCTGGTGACCATCTTCCGTCCCAGCGCGCCCCTGCACGATGGAGCGGTCATTGTGCAGAAGGGGCGCATCGCTGCCGCGGCTTGCTTCCTGCCGCTGTCGATGAACCCGGTTCTGTCCACGCAATTCGGCACCCGGCACCGCGCGGCCATCGGCATCACGGAAGAGACCGACGCCATCTCGGTCGTGGTATCGGAGGAGAATGGCGCGATCAGCATCGCCTCCAACGGTGCCATCGAGCGCGACATCACCGTGGAGTACCTCCGTGAGCGGCTCAGCGAGTTGCTGCGCCGTTACGTGCCGGCGGCCGCACTGCCGACTGCGGTGGGCGATCGCGAGTTGGCTACCGACGGGCGCAATGTCGAACCGCTCAGCCGCGAACAGGACTTGGCCGACGGAACGGAACGATAGCCATGCTGGGCAATCTCCTGCACAAGTACGTTCTCAAGAACCTGCCCTTCAAGCTGGTCTCGCTAGCCATTGCCATCATGCTCTGGTGGGCGGTGGGGCGCGATCAGCCCATCGAAATTCCCATGACCGTGCCCCTGGAGTTCCAGAACGCACCCGCCAATCTGGAAATCAATTCGGACTACCCTTTGCAGGCACGAGTGACCTTGCGCGGCCCGGAGCGCCTGCTGCAGGCATTGAACCCCTCCCAAGTCCACGCGATCCTCGATCTGCAGCACGCGCACGCCGGCGAGCGCACCTTTGATCTGCTGCAAAAAGACATCCGCCTTCCGCGCAATGTGCAGGTAGTGCAGATCGTGCCGGCGCAATTTCATATCAGCTTTGATCGCACGGCCACACGCTCTGTGCCCGTCGAGCCGCGCGTAATTGGCGCTTTGCTCAGCGGCTACAGCATAGCCGCCGTGACAGCCAGTCCGGCAACAGTTACCATTGTGGGACCGGAGCGAAGGGTGCAGGCGATTCAGGCCGCCATGACGGATCCGGTGGACGCCAGCGGCGTGGTGGGCAGTGCGACCTTTACCACCCATGCTTACGTGAGTGATCCATTGGTGCGAGTGCAGACTCCCGGGCGGATTCAGGTAACGGTCAACACCGCAAAGATGCGTGAAAAGGCCAGCCAGCCTTGAGCAGCGCCGGCGCGGGATGCAGATGTTAATGCTTAGCCTTGGGCACCTGGCTGGCCACTCGTTCGTTCCTAACCACTCCTTCAGCCTGCGGCGTGGTTGCCTGTTGGATGCCGGGGATGGAAGAGCCCAAACAAATGGGCAAACTGTTAGTTGCTAGGGAGAAGTGAGCTTGGCCACCACGGCAACAGCTATGCGGCAATTGTTCGGAACAGACGGAATTCGTGGTGTTGCGGGCGAGTATCCGCTCGACCGCAAGACGGTATTCGCCATCGGGCGCGCGCTGGGGCAACGATTGGCCACTCGCGACAAGGCCGCTCGCCCCGTCCGCGTTGTGATCGGGCAGGACACCCGCGAATCAAGCGCGTGGATCAGTCAAGCTCTGGCCGCCGGTTTGGAGTCGGTGCAGAGTGAGGTCGTCAGCGGCGGCATCATTACCACTCCCGGCATCGCCTATCTCACCCGTACCAACCACTTTGCCGCCGGAATCGTGATTTCGGCTTCGCACAATCCCTGGCAGGACAACGGGATCAAGGTCTTCGGCGGCGATGGCTACAAGCTCTCCGACGCCCTGGAGCACCAGATCGAGGCGGAAATCTTCGCCCACCGCGAGCAGCTCGCCCATACCGCCCACGATGCATTGCCGCATTGCAGGATGCTGCCAGGAGATACCCGCCTGCGTGAGCAGTACGCCCAGTGGCTCGCCGATTTCGTCCGAGGCGCCGATTTTGGCAGGTTCCGTGTCCTGATAGACTGCGCCAACGGCGCTGCCGGCGCCATTGCTCCGCTGGTCTTTCACGACTGCGGAGTGACCGCGGACTTCCTACACGTCGAGCCCAATGGCCGCAACATCAACGCCGGCTGCGGAGCGCTTCATCCCGAGCACGTGGCCCAGGCAGTTGCCGCCGCCAAGGGAAAATACGATCTCGGCATCACCCTCGACGGTGATGCCGACCGCGCGCTGTTTGCCGATGCCAACGGCCGGGTGGTGAATGGCGACGGCATCCTGCTGCTGGCCGCCCGCGACATGAAGGAGCGCCGTCGGCTGCAGAACGACACCGTGGTGGCAACCACCATGTCGAACATGGGCCTGGAAGCCGCCCTCCGGCGCTTTGGAATCCGCATGCTGCGCGCCCCCGTGGGTGACAAATACGTCCTGGAACAGATGCTGGCGACCGGCGCCAGCTTGGGCGGCGAACAGTCCGGGCACATCCTCTTCCGCGACATCGACACCACCGCCGGCGACGGCATCCTGACCGCACTGCGCGTCCTGGAGGTGATGGCGCGCAACCGCCAGCCGCTGGCCGAGCTGGTCGCTGACATGAAGGTCTATCCCCAGGAGATCAGAAACGTCCAGGTGCGCGAAAAGCCGCCATTAGAAGAACTTCCGGGCGTGGCGGAGTCCATCCGCCGGGCCGAGCAGGAACTTGCCGGCAACGGGCGCGTGGTGGTGCGCTACTCCGGCACCGAAAAACTGGCGAGGGTAATGATCGAAGCCGAATCCGAACACGAAATGCGCCGCCACACCAACGCCATTGCCGAGGCCATCCAGCAAGCCATAGGCGTTTGAAGCTACCGCCAAACCAGCGCCAAAAACATCCAGTGAATCCCAGAGGTATTCCCCAACTCCCCCCGAAAAATGTCGAAAATTGGCGGCATCTATTGGTAACCAATTGGTGACAGCGGTCTAGTCCTGATCGTGCCAAGTTTCCCAATTAGGGAGGGAAATTGCGTAGAACACAGTCGCAAACAGTTGCACAGGGACATCCAAGAATCTGTTGAATTCATTGGACTTAGCGTGGCACAAGGATTGCTTCCCTTGCTTACAGCCTCTCTCGCTATGGGGCAAATTAGGTCCGTACGGAACTTGAACCTAAAGGAGGGTTCGATCCTTGAAACTGCGTATCGCTTCACTGTTTCTGCTTGCACTGTGCCTGACATTGGCGGCCTTGCCTGCCATGGCGGACACAATCTACAGCAACGGCGCTACAAACGGTAACACAGACGCGTGGACCATTAACTTCGGGTTCATCGTCAGCGACACCTTCAACGTGGCCTCGAACGGCACCACCATCACCGGCTTCACGATGGCGGACTGGCTGATCCCGGGCGACACCCTGCAGTCGGCCGAGCTGTCCATCACCTCGGGCGAAAACGGCGGCACCAGCTACTTTGACCAGACGGTGAACTTCACCCAGAGCGGCTGCGTAAGCAACAGCTACGGCTACGACGTGTGCAACGAGACCGCCAGCTTCAGCGGCCCGACACTGAATAGCGGCACCTACTGGGTCAACCTGCAGAACGCCAGCAGTGTGGATGGCCAGCCTGTGTACTGGGACGAGAACTCCGGTCCGTCATCGGCTTCGGAGAACTCGGTGGGCACGATTCCTTCCGAGTCGTTCACCGTCCTGGGCACCAGCACCAGCACTACCACCACCACGACGACCGGCACGGTTCCTGAGCCCAGCAGCATCATGCTGTTCGGTTCCGGCATCCTTGGCTTGGCCGGCGTGCTGCGCCGCAAGCTGTTTTAAGTTACCCGACCCTTCCCCCAGGTCATTTCCTAAAGCCGGAGCTCAGGGCTCCGGCTTTATTGTTGGCCTGAATAGACGAACCAGCGCATTTTCAGGATACGTGTAGACGGGTAAAGCCGACCTTCAGGTCGGCGTCCGGGCTGTGCTCTCAGGTCCCAGCGCCTCACAACAAAAATGCCGCTCGGGGCGCGGCGCTGAACTACCACAAGCCGCGCAAAACCGGCCCGGCTTGTGGATCCCGTCGCGCCGCTCTACCTGTTTCTTGTCTACAGGAAAAGCGAAGATGCTCGAAACTGGGGATGGGCGAATGTCCGGAATCCGCTTTCTGCGCGCATTCAGATCGTCTCTTGGCGAGATCGGGATGCTCTCGTGCTGAAGCGAATTCCGGCTCGAGGCAGCCGACTCAACGGTTGTGAGCATACTGATTGACCCAGTGCATTCCGCGATTCAGCAGCAGGAACTTGACTGGATCGGACATGTCGACCCTGGTTAGAGTTGCAGACACATGGCGCTCACCAAACCGGCCATCCAAAATGAGTTGGCCGGGTTGTGAGGTGTCAAAGGTGAATTTGGCGTTCCAATGGACGTCAGGCGGGTCCCAAAGTACGAAACTCTGGTCGTGAGCGTCGAGTTGAAGGTAATACTTTTTCTGCGTGTCATCCATGAACTGAATGGTCAAAATGTCTGGAGTATCAAAGATTACGCGCCGCCACCGGTCTTTGTCCGTAAGCAGCGGCAGACGGATGCTGTCATCCAGGGCAAAGTCCCTGACTGACCAGATACCCCTTAAGGAAGGCTGAATGTAAGTCTCGTTCTTAAGGGCGTCTCTATAGCCTTCACGACCGCAGACGATCAGAGCTGCTAATCCGATTCCGATTTGAAGCGCCAGCATGCTGTGGTTGAGTTTCCTGCTTTGAAACAAGGGAGCTGGCTGTGAGAGCTGGACTTTACGGTTTAACAGGAAAAAGTCCACCAGCCGCCGCATGTCGGGAAGCAAGAGAAAAAGGCAGAACAAAATCAGGTGAATGGAGTAAATTTTTCTGGGGACATCGTAGAACAGGTTCAACATGAGCACGTTGCTCATCATCCCCAAAGTAATGAGGGCCCCAAGGGTGGTGAAGCGGGGAACAAGCAGTAACAGGCCTCCCACCATCTCTCCGACGCCACCCATGAAGCTATAGCCCCGTGAGATGCCCATAAAAGTCCAAAGCAGACCCATCGGCGAGGTTTGTCCAAAGGTATCGACGTAGCGCGCCAAGGCCGGTGCAGCGAACTGCATACGAAAAAGCTTGTCGGCCCCGTAGGAAATCATGGCCACCGCAACCACAATACGCACAAAGATGCGCATCCACTGATAGAGCACTTCATAGTTGGGCCGCTTACGGTCCAGCCAAGACCAGACGATGGTTGCCAGTGCTGCCGTGACCGCAATGCAGAAAATCAGGACGTAGTCATAGAGCTGGTCGCCACTGCCATTGGCGACTTCTGTGAAGTCGCCCGCCAAGTGAAGTACATGCGTTCCTACCCAGGGCACGACGGCGTGCCACATGTCCCGCAAGGGATTGCTGTAATTGATATTGGCGCCCAGCGACCCCACCGACCGCGGATAGACATAGAGAAGGAAGTACGAGAAAGCAAAGCGGAAAGCGATACGGGTGGGGAGAGACCAGTGGGGTGTGATTTCCGGCGACGAGACCGGTGTGTCCCGCTGCAATTGGGGTATCATGGGGCCCTCGTATGGAAGCAGATTTCCCTATTCTTCCGCGCTTTCACGCTGGGCGCGAGCGCAGAGCCAAGTGGAGGCATTTTCCCGCGAATGGGCCTTTTGCGCAACTGTTGGGGTGACGCGGTGTCTTAGCACAGATGTGTCCGCGATGCAGAGGGTGGCAGAACTCTTGCCGGGCTCCAGCCGTATCTTCCTCCAGAGCTCTGCGCGAGAGACACAGCAGGTTTTCCATGCCAATCCATCGCATTCTCACTTTCCTTGTCCTGAGTGCCGCGCTCGCAATCGCACAGGAAAATCCGGTGCCGAAACCGCTTCCGCCGGCGGGTACGGCCGGCCCGACTACCCTTTCGCAGGAGCAAATCCGCGAGCTGATTCGCCAGTGCGCCGAGAACGACTTGGCGAACAACAAGAAACAGCGGGATTACACCTACACGGAGCAGCAACAGGTGCGGCGAATCGACGGCAAGGGCCAGGTGAAGTCGACGGAGACGGAAACCTACGACGTGATGGAGATTTACGGCGAGCCGGTGCAGAAACTGATCGCCAAGAACGACAAGCCGCTCTCTGCCAAAGAGGCCAAAAAGGAAGACGACAAGATCCAGAAGCTAATCGATAGACGCGAGAAGGAATCGGAAAGCGACCGGAAGAAGCGGCTGGCGCAGGAGGAAAAAGACCGTGAAGACGAGCTGCAGTTTGTGCGGGAGGCGGCAGATGCGTTCAACTTTACCTTCGTCGGCCTGGAAAAGCTGGAGGGCCGGGACACCTACGTGATCGATGCCGAGCCCAAGCCGGGCTATAAGCCTGTCCACAAGGACGCCAAGATTCTGACCAAGGTGCGCGGCCGGATCTGGGTTGACAAGGCCGATACCCAAATGGCGAAGCTGGACGTGCAGTTCATCGACACGGTTTCCTTTGGCCTGTTTCTGGCGCGCGTGCACAAAGGCTCACGGCTGATCGTGGAAAACACGCGGGTCAACAACGAAGTGTGGCTGCCGCAGCACGTTGCCGTCACCGCCGACGTGCGGCTTGCCCTGCTCAAGAATTTCGACTTCGACGTGGACGTCACCAACCGCGATTACAAAAAGTTCCGTACGGATACTAAGATCATTCCCATCGGGCAGATGCAGCAAACCGGTAGCGGGGCCCAGCATTAGAGGAACGATCCTGCTGCTGTCCCAAAGGCCAACCTGCCCGCCGCGCGCCTCGTCAAAGGATTAATCAGTCGGCAGTTATCCCGCTTTCCCGCCATTTCGTTGACCATGAATTTCCTCGCGTAGTAACATCGCTGCAACCGGGTGGAACAAGAGAAGGCTGTTTCGATTAGTCATAACGATGACACCTCACCTCAAGCTTCCGGTAGCAGTCTGGCTGCTCCTCGCCCTGCTAATCCTCACCCTTGCCGGATGTGAGACCACTGAAACCAAGAAACCCGCTGCACTTCCCGCCCAGGCCATCGCTCCAACGGCTGCCCCTCCTGGACCCACGAAGACCCGGCCACCTGCGCCTGAGAGCCAGCTAGCCGCCAAAGACAATTCCGCGTCGCAACCTGACCCGGCTGCGGCCGTAATAGCGCAAGCCGAAAGGGAGTACGCCGCCGGGCAGTCCGACTATAAAGCGGGACACATGGAGGCGGCCAAAGCGAGCTTCGACCAGGCGTTTAACACGTTGCTGAGCAGCAACTTGGACATTCGCAATAACGAGCGGCTGGAGCAGGAATTAGACAAAATTGTGGAAGGCACCCATGAGCTGGAAATGGCGGCCCTGCAGCAGGGTGAAGGCTTCCAGCAGCCACGCTCCGAGCCGGCGCCGATTGACGAAGCCAACGACATCACCTTTCCCATTGATCCCAACATCCGGGCTAAAGCCGAAGCGGAGATTAAGACGACCAAGTCCGACTTGCCGCTGGTGCTTAACGACCAAGTGGCCATGTTTATCAACTATTTTTCCAGCCCCAAGGGGAAAGCCACGCTGGAGAATGCCTGGGCGCGAGCCGGACGCTACCGCGACATGATCTCGCATACCCTGAAGCAGGTCGGGGTTCCGCAAGACCTGATCTATCTGGCGCAAGCGGAATCTGGCTTCCAGCCGTTGGCGGTGTCGCGGGCGGGAGCACGCGGCATATGGCAGTTTATGGCCGGCACGGCGGAGCTGAACGGCCTGCAGCGCAACTGGTGGGTCGATGACCGCCTAGATCCGGAAAAGTCCACGTGGGCCGCCGCACGCCACCTGAAGGACCTCTACAACCAGTTCGGCGACTGGTATCTGGCGATGGCGGCTTATAACGCTGGCGCCAGCACTATCCAGCACGCGGTTGAGCGAACGGGATATGCGGACTTCTGGGAGCTCTACAAGCGCGGGGTGTTGCCGCAGGAGACGCGCAACTACGTTCCCATCATTTTGGCCGAAACCATCATGGCCAAGAACCCGGAGCAGTATGGGCTGGAACGGGTAGCTGCTGATCCGCCACCCAAGACGGATCAAGTAACCATCGATTATCCGGTCGACCTGCGACTGGTGGCCGAGTGTGTGGACAGCTCGGTGGATTACCTGCAAGAGCTGAATCCCAGCCTGTTACGGATGACCACCCCCAAGGGTGAATCGTTCACGCTAAATCTTCCAGCGGGGACTGAGGCAAAATACCAGACGGCGATTGCTGCCATCCCCCAGGACATGCGCACCTATTGGCGGTATCACCTTGTGGAATATGGTGATACCCTACCGGCGATTGCGCGGAAGTATCACACCTCGGTTTCTTCCATTCAGGAGGCAAACAACCTTTCCGATGACAACATCAAGGCGGGAGCGAAGCTAATTATCCCCATCGCACCGGGCGCAGAGACGGTAGCGTACTCTCATCATCCCACGCGCTACCGAGTGCGACGTGGCGATACGGTGGCCTCCGTGGCCGATGATTTTGAAGTGCCGGTCGAAAAGTTGCGCAGATGGAACCACTTGCGCGGCAATGCATTAAAACCGGGGCGGATACTACTCATTTACAAGCCGATCACTGGGGAGAGCGCCGAAGCTGCGATGCCGGAGACGGGAAGCCCCTCAGCCCGTAACCGCCAGAGCAGCAAGTCGCAGCGAACAGGAGAGTACGAGGCTGCCCAAACCAACTCCCAGCGCAGCAGCCGCTCGCGTAAAGCGAAAAAGTCCCAAGCCGCCGAATATCATCGGGTCAAAAAGGGCGAAACGCTCAGCAGCATTGCCCAGGCCACCCACACTTCGGTGGCCGCCCTGAAGCGCGACAATCCCAATTTAGCCGCCAATCTGCGCCCCGGCGATGTGCTGATCATTCGAAAGTAGCCACTGCCGTCAGCCGTACGCCCTCAGTCGCAAGCCGTCAGTCAGACCCCGCCCGCAGCCTTTGGACTGGCCATCAATCGTTTCGACAGTCCCCGATGCCGCAGTGTAAACTCTCGATTCAGACGACGAAGGATCCGGGGACTCTGACGTCTTTTTGCACTGGGCGCCCTTCCCTTTACGTCGCTGTTCTGTTACAACAAGCGCGTTGCCGTAATTTTTCCGGGCCGCGATACCGCGCTGTACCCAGGATGCTGCGCTTGCGCCTCTTGTGCGATATTGGGCTATGGTATAAAAATCAAGTTTCGCCTTGCGAGCTGCCTCCGTTATGTTATGCGGAGTTCGGCGCCATCAGGAGAACAAGCATATGACATTCGATGAAACGCTCTATGGCCGTAGAGAGGACGACATGGATGACTACGGAGACAGCGCCTACAACGACTCCCTTGACGAAGAAGAGTACGAAGAAGAGGAGGAAGAGGAGGAGGAGCCTGAAGCCGTATCGATTGTAGAAGAAGAGATTGAGATGGAACCGGTAGTGGCGGAAGCTCCGCCTCCACCGCCGGCGCCCCCCAAAGCCGCTCCCCAGAAGCCGGCGAAGAAGGCCGCAAAGAAGGCCGCCAAGAAAGCTCCGGCAAAGAAAGCAGCAAAGCCCCGCAAGAAAGCCGTGAAGCGAGCTGGAAAGAAACCCGCAAAGAAGGCCGCCAAGAAAGCTCCAGCGAAGAAAGCCGCCAAAAAAGCGGCAAAGAAGACCGGTGCAAAGAAAAAGGCGGCCAGGAAACGGAGTCGCTAAAAATCTTACTGTGAGATGCCCTTACCGGGCAGAAAAGCCGCGGTCCCGTGCCGCGGCTTTTGCTCACGTCGCTGTAATCTCTGCCGCAGCGAGGGGCCACGTGCGCCTGCGACATGGCTCACTTCGCCGCGGCCAGTACCGCACACGGAAGCGTGACCCGCGACGCTGCGACGACCGCGTCTTGCAACTAAAATTTGAGCTATTGGATGTCGTGCCGGCTTGGCTGGCAGCGCTTCCGACCCCCGGTGGCTGGCTAGCATCCGGCACGACTCTGAGGATTGAGTCTACTTGTTCGTGCCGAGCGACGTCCGCAGCTCGATGGGCGGTGAGCCGTCAAGGATGATTTTGCCGGCAGAAATTGCGCTCAGGGCATCGACATTGGGCGCCATCAGCGACCACATCAGCAGCATCTTGTTGTAGCGGGTGAGAAAGATCAACTGCGACAAGCGTTTCCCAAGCTGCTCCCTTGGCTCAGCGGCAGGCAAAGTGCCCTGAAAAATCATAAACAAATGGCCGTGGATAGACTCCAGCTGGTCGGAGGCGATCTCGCCAAACTCGCCCAACTCTTCCAGGCTGGCCGCAACTTCGTCGGCGGTGCGCTTGTCGGTAAGCGACGTCGCCGTCCGCATGGAGAGACAGTTGGGATCGAGCGCGCGCAGAATGATGGTGGCCCCGGCCACTGGCTCTTTTGCGTTCGGCGGCCGATCGGGCTCAATTTGCAACAGGGTACGCGAGCAGGCATGAAGAAACTGGTAGACGCGCAAGCCAGACGCCTCGATGGGAGGATCGCTCTGCTCCTTGGCAACCTCCCACCCCGGCGGCAGCTCGTACTTCAAACCCAGATCGGGGTTGCTATAGACACCGGCTGCAACTTCCCCGGGAGGAATGTTCTTGCCGGGCTCGTCGCGGATGGCGGCATTCACCCGGAAGGTAGGTACCGTCGGCCCGTAGTAGGGCTCGCCCTCGACCTTCACAGGCGTCCCATCCTTGGTGACCAGCGTGCCATCCTCCAGCGGGCAGTAGAACTGCGCTTGCGCCATAAGGTTCCTGGCCTTACGCAGGAAATCCCGGTCGCTGGTGGTGATCACTATCTTCACCATGTAGTTATCGATGCCCGCCCAGTATTGCGCCGCGTACTTCCGCCCATAATGGTGCACCGCAGAATGGAAGTGGTTCGGGCGTAGCATGAAAGACGGAACCGGAAATTGGTTGGGCTCGCCGAAGTTGCCACCAGCTTCCGCCCAACGCTGCAGTTCCTCCTGCTCCCTCTCGGGGGTATCGGCATCGAAGCCGGGGCGCGGATCGGTGGCTGTCACCGTAATGGAACCGTGGTGGTCTCCCTTCTCGTATTGCAACGCCAGCAGAGCATGCTCTTTGGGTGGCATGATGGGCATCATGATTTCATGCCCTTGTACGGTGAGGGGGAGATCGAAGCCAAAGGCGAAGAACTGGCTGGTGTAATGCGTGTTTGAGAGGAATCCTGCCTCGGGCAGCAAAGGCTCCTCGTTCGGGGCCTTGGGCACAGCGCTGGGGCGCTTAATGATGAGGCTAGAATCGCTGTCGGACGGCGGAGGGCACTGCGCGTGCAGCACCGACACGGCGCACCAAAGCAGCAAGAGGACGCGCACGCCAAGGCGAAGCTCACGTGATATACGACCCGGGACTGCGCTGGGCGGGGACATCTGGGCGGTTTCCCTTGAAAGCGCCACGAGGAGCTAGCGCCCATCATGCCAGCATTCGCTCCCGGAGTGCAAGGACAATAATTTCAAGCCTGTCCAACGCGCAGAGCACAGCCTGCTGAGGTTCATCTGCACTCGTCCATAGGATGCCGACGATGTCCCTGACCCGGGTGTTTGCCGACAGGCTGCAAGGCGGTGCGCAATAGGAAGGTTGAACGACAACGATGCCCCTTTTAGACTGAAGCTATGCACCTTCCCGCCGGCAGCCCGCGCGATACCAAGACGTTGGGGCTGCTGCGAATTTCGCTTGCGCTTACGCTGGCGTACATTGTGCTGCTGGTAGTTGCCGGGCTGCGTGCTCACAGTCTGGCGCTGCTCTCGGAAGCCGGCCATAACCTCACGGACTTCCTGGCCTTGCTTTTGTCGTGGGGAGCGGTGTATCTACAGGGTCGTCCGGCGAGCGCACGCAAGACCTTTGGCTACAACCGTGCCGGTGTCCTAGTGGCCTTTGTTAACGGTCTGACGTTGGTGCTGGTTTCCTTCTACATTTTGTACGAGGCCTTCAGGCGACTGGAGGCCCCGGTTCAGGTCGATGCCAGCCTCATGATCTGGGCGGCAGCTGCGGGCGTTGTCATGAACGGCGGCATCGCATTGCTGCTGGTGCGCGGTCATCGCGACCTCAACCTGCGCAGCGCGATTTTGCATGAGATCGGCGACACCCTGTCCACGGCCGCGGTCATCGCCGGGGGCGTTGCCATCGCTTTGACCGGGCGGCGCTGGATCGATCCGGCGCTGTCGGTCGGCATCGCGGTCATGATTCTGTGGTCTTCGGTGAGCATCATCCGCGAGAGCCTGAACATTCTGCTGGAAGGCACTCCTCGAGGCATGGATTTTCGGCGCATCGAACAGGCCATTTGCGGGGTTGCCGGGGTGGAGTCGGTGCACGATCTGCACGTCTGGAGCATTGGCAGCGACACCTATTCGCTCTCCTGTCATGTGGGCATTTGCGACATGCCGGCGTCGGAGAGCGCAGAGATACTGGCGGCCATTCGCACCATGCTCGCCGAGCGCTTCCAGATCCATCACACGACCATCCAGTTTGAGCTGAACGTGTGCGAAGTCAGCGACGGCTGCGTGATTCCGGCCAACCCCGGCCGCAAATGCGGCTCCAGCCCTTCGCATTAAGCTGCGACTAGATCCCCTAAGCAGGTACCCAGTTTGCCGGCTTTGGATGCTGCCATCTGGTAGTAAGAAGCAGATTAGAATTGCAAATCAGTGGCGTTGTTATGCTACTGCGGCCCAGGCTCAGCCGCGGCCTGCTGCTGTCCGGCGTAGTAGCCGCTGCGGGTACGGACTTGGAGATTCTTGTAGCCGGGTGCTTTAGCGGTCACCTTGACCGTACGGTAGCCGCCCTCGCTCTGCGGCGTCGTAGGCTTGTACCCAATGGTGTATTGATTGCGAATGTCGTGCGCGATCTGGGTGGTGATCTCCTGCACCTGGTTCAGGTCCTTAGGGAAGTAGGCGACGCCGCCGGTGCCTTCGGCCATCTCGCGCAGGGCGCGCCGCGCGCGCTTGGAGTGTTCATCTCCAAGTAAACCGATGGTGTAGATGGTTGGGCCATTCCGTTCTTCCAGGCGGCGCAGGGCCTGCTCTAAAGACTCACGGCTGGCATTGTCCTCGCCATCGGTCACCACCAGCAACACTTTCTTCTGCAATTCGCCGCTCTTCTTCAGGTGGTCGGCGGAAGCGACGACAGCATCATAAAGCGCCGTTCCCCCGCGCGCTTCAATGCGCTCCAGCGCATCCTTGAGCTTGGGAATGCTACCCGTGTAGTCCTGATCGAGGAAGTACTCTTCGTTAAAGTTGACGACGAAAACTTTGTCCTGCGGATTGCTGGTGCGAACTAAGTTGAGCGCCGCGGCATTGACCTCGGGGCGCTTGTCGCGCATCGAGCCGGAATTGTCGATGACCAGGCCCATGGCGACCGGGACGTCTTCGTTGCGGAAGGAGATGATGTGTTGCTGCTTGCCATCTTCGAAGACGGTGAAGTCGTTCTTGGTGAGGTTAGTTATCGGGCGGTTGTTACTGTCCACCACGGTGGCGTGGAGGGTGACTTCATCTACTTCTTTCTTAAAAATATAGACGTTGTTCTCTTCCGCGGACGGAGCTTGCCCTTGCTGGGCCGCCTGGCCGGACGGGCTGGACGGATTGGAGGCGGCTCCCGATTGTCCTGTGGTCGACGGCGGCTGGATTTCACTTCCTGCGCCGGCGGGCGTGGCGGGATTCTGCGCCGCCAGCCACGTTCCCAGCAGCAAGATTAGCGCGATCAGCCAACCACAGGCCTTATTCCGTGGGTGCATAGTATCCCGTTTTGGCATACACGTGCAGCGGTGGCAAGCCTTTCGGTGGATTTAGCTTCACCTTGATCTTACGCCACTTGCCATCGCGTCTTGGATTGGTTGGACGGTATCCGAGAACATATTGGTTGCGTAGCTCGATGCCAATCTTGGTGGCGACATCCGCCAGTTCGTCGGGCGAATGGATAACAAACGTGCGACCGCCGGTTACTTCGGTAACATCGCTGAGGAGGGCCGGCCCTTCCCGCTCCTCCGGAGTCCGGGCGAAACGATCAAAGAGACCGATGGCGTAAATCTGGACATCAGCTTCCCGCACCATGTCTTTGATTTCGCCTTCGGTGTAGCGGCTGTGGTTATCGCCGCCATCGGAGATGATGAGCAGCGCCTTGCGGTCGTACTGCGCCTGGCGCATGCGGTTTATGCCCAGATAGATCGCATCCAGCAGAGCCGTGCGTCCCTTGGGGATGGCATACACCAGCTTGCTCTGAATGGTCTCGACCGAGGAGGTGAAGTCCACCAGGACTTCGGGCTTCTCCGAAAAGGTGATGAGGAAGAACTCGTCCTGTGGGTTGGCGGTGCGAAAGAAGTCGACCACCGCCTGACGCGATTTGTCGATCTTGTCGGCCATCGAACCGCTGACATCGAAGATGACTCCCAGGGAAATGGGAGCGTCTTCGCTGGAAAAGTGGCGGATGGTTTGCGGCTGGCCGTTGTCAGTAAGGGCGAAGTTGTCTTTTTCCAGGCCGGTCACCAGGCGGTTCATAGGGTCGGTAACGGTCACCGGGACCAGTACCAAGTCCACATTTCTCGTGATGGGCTTAGTGTAAGTTCGCAGGCTGGGGTCCAGAATGCCTGGCGGGGTATTGGGCGGCGTGGCGGCCGCTTTTTTGGTCTCCCGCGGAGTGATGTGCACGTCATCTTCCGCGTCCTGAGCAAACAGGGGCTGCGCCACCAGGCAGGCAGCGAGATACAGGCCGAGAAGCACCAGCAGGAATTTGGGCGCGCGCACACCGGCTTCGACGAACAGGCCGGAATAAGGTCCTGCCGCCGGATTGCGACACTCAAGTTGGATAACCGAGCCGCGTGACCCGAATCCTCTACTGCCAGTGCGGGCCATAGGAACCTCGTGGGGCGTGAGTGGAATGTTATCACAGGTGACAACGGCTTAAGAAGTGCCTACCACCTTCCCTGACGGACCTGCTTCACGATGAGATGTGATTTGCATCATTCAGGGTTGCTGAGGCTTACTGTTAGAATTTTCGGTCCTGAGACGGACGATTTGATATGGCAGACATTCTTCCTTTTCGAGCTCTTCGTTACGACCTTACCAAAGTTGCGGCGGGCGCGGTGATGACCCAGCCGTATGACAAAATCACTCCGGCAATGCAGGAGCAATATTACGCCGCCAGTCCCTACAACTTGGTGCGAATCATTCTGGGCAAGCCGCAGCTCAACGATGATGCTCGCAACAACGTCTACACCCGTGCCGCCGATTGCCTGCGGGAATGGCAAGGCAAGGGCATTCTGCAGCGTGACGCTGAGCCCAGCCTTTACGTCTATGCGCAGCGTTTCCAGGTCCCCGGCGATGCATCCGGGGCGGATATGGAGCGGTGGGGTTTCATCGCGCTCGGCCGGGTGGAAGACTACGACCGCAAAGTCGTCTTTCGTCACGAGCAGACGCTTAGTAAGCCTAAAGCTGACCGCCTGAATCTGTTACAGGCGACGCAGGCGCATTGCGGCCAGATCTTCATGGTCTACAGCGACCCCGCAGATGAAGTTGGCCGGCTGCTGCGGCAGCAGGGCCCTCCTACGGTCGAACTGCGCGATGAATATGGCGTGCTACACCGGATGTGGAAGGTCTCCGAT
>Ga0070737_10003578_pt1 | contig 16595 bp, 14 predicted proteins | sample Coa_R1_10_FD_66438 | JGI IMG/M metagenome (GOLD analysis project Ga0070737, IMG submission 66438) | Surface soil microbial communities from Centralia Pennsylvania, which are recovering from an underground coalmine fire - Coalmine... | ecosystem: Environmental > Terrestrial > Soil > Unclassified...
CCCAGCTACCGGGCACCATGGGAACCCTTGGGCCACCACCGAACTCATCACCATCCAGCGTCGCCAACCCCGCCGCCCGCTCGACGCCCTCACGACCCACCGTCCCGGCAAAACCCAACGGCCCGGCACCCTGCTCCGAGGCCACGGTCGGCCCGTCCCAGTCGGGGTCCAGCTCGACATTCATGTCCATGAACTTGTCGCCGCCCTCGGCCTGCTTCGCGCGCCGACGACGACGAGCCCGCGCCTGCTCACGCGACGCCGCCGCCGCGGCCGCCGCCGCGGAATCGGGCTCCGGCGCCTTGCGTTTCGCGCTGGAGCTGGCATTGGTGCTCATCCCCGAGCCGACCCCGATCCCGGGAGGTCCCACCACGTAGGGAGGGAGAAAACCCGTACCGCCGGCGGGCGGCAGTGATCCCGGCAGCGGCGCTGAACTGGCGACGGTGCTCGCCGTGGGTGCCGGCGCGGGTGCCGGCGCGGTCGCCGGGGCGGCGGCAGGTGCGGCCACCGTCGGCGCTATTGCGACCGCCGGCAGTACATTCGGCGCAGCCGCGACGGGCGCCGGCACCGGCGCCGCAGGAGGTTGGGGCAGGCCGGCCAGCCCCGCTAGCCCGGCGAAGCCGCCCACCGCCCCGATCGGGGCGATCGCCAGGCCGACGGCGGCCGCCATCAAGAGCGGTGATTGGCTTAGTGAGCTTGCGATCTCGGCGATGTGTGTCGGCCAGTCGAACAACGCGAGTTGCACAAGGTATTGAAATGCTGCGCCCGGATTGGTCAGCAGGTCTACGCCGAACTGCTGAAAATCCTCGAACAGTTCGAGTGCGCGAACCACCCACCAGATCGGTTGGCTCGCATCCGTATACGAGTCGTACGGGAGACCGTTCACCGTTCCGTTGGCGGGGTTCCAATTCACTCCGAAGTTCTTCAGGATGTTCGCAATGAGGTCATCCAGCGGGTTGTCGACCGTGGGATCGGTGCCATTCCCGGAGTGTTGCACCGAGGCGTCGGACTTCTGAATCTGAGGCGCCGCGGTGGTGTGTGGCGTCGACGCCACCGCAGTGCCGGAGACCGCATGATAGGTGCTCATCGTGGTGGCCGCCTGCACCCACATCCGCGCATAGTCGGCCTCGTTCAACGCGATCGGAATCGTGTTGATACCAAAGAAATTCGTCGCCACCAACACCGCATGCATCGCGTGATTGGCAGCCAGCTCGGCCAACGTCGGCATAGTGGCCAGGGCGGTGGTGTATGCGCCGGCAATGGTCTCGTGCTGGGCGGCCGCCGCGGCGCTGTCGGCGCTGGCTTGCGTCAGCCAAGCCAGGTACGGCGTGTGAGCCATCACGTACGCCTCGGCGGTCGGACCCTCCCACGCCCCGCCTTGTACCGAGGCCAAGAGTGCGCTGAGTTCATCTGCGACAGAAGCGTATTCAGCACTCAGCGACGACCACGTTCCTGCCGCCGCCAGCAGCGGGCCCGGTCCCGGACCGGTGCTCAGCAGCGCCGAATGCACCTCCGGCGGCGACGCCATCCACACAGGTGCCGTCACGATCAGCCGCCGGCGATTCCGTACGACGCCGCAGCGGCCGCGTCGCCGGCGACATAGCCGGCACCGGATTCACCGACACCAAAGCCGGCACGCCCCAACTCCTGCACACCGCCCACCACCACCGCGGAATGCTCGCTGCCCCGCACGCTGAGTTCGGCAGCGCTCTGCAGCGACACCGGGTCAGCGGCAGGAGGCACCACCGCCGAGATCACCGGGGCCGCGCCGGCGTGCGCGGCCGCCAACCGGGCGGTCAACGCTTCGACCGCCGCACTGGCAGCGGCCAGGCCTTCAGGCACCACACGCAACGCCATCCCGGCAACTCCTCCCGGCAACTAATGAACATGATTTTCATTATCTGGTATTGAATACGAAGCCGGCCGCTATTTCAAGCCCAACTCGCCGGGGGTGAGGCTGGTGGAGCCGAGTACTCAGGAGGTAGGCCTTAGGGGCCTTCGCGCCGTTCGTTCGTCTGGTCGCCCTGCTCGGACGCCCAACTGCCCGGCAGCAGCGGCAGGGTCGGGCCGCTGCCGAACCCGTCGCCGGCGAGCGTGGCCAGTCCTGCCGCCGCCGCAGCCGTATCCGTGCGTATCGCGCCCGCAAAACCGACCGGCCCGGCACCTCGATCCGAGGCAACCGTCGACGCGGGCCCGGCCCAGTCCGGCTCGACCTCGATATTCATGTCCATGAACTCGTCGCCGTGCCCGCGCAACCCGGCTTGGCGGCGCCGCCTCGCCCGCCTCTGCTCCCGCGCGGCTCTCGCGGAGGCCGGCGCGACGTCGGGCTCCGGGGCCCTCCTCTTGGCGCCGGCCCTGTCGCTGGCGCTCATCCCGGAATCGAATCCGATGCCGGGAGGGCCGACGACGTAGGGAGCGGCGAAACCAGCGTCGACCGGGACCGGCGGCGCCGCCGGCGAACCGGCCGCGGTGACCGAGCCGGGCGCCGGCGTCGATGCGGTGGTGGTCGCGGACGCCGACACGGTCGGCGCCACCGACGGCGAGAGCCCAGCGGCCGGCAATGCCTTCGACGGAGCCGGCGCGGACACCGCCTCCGGGACAGGCGCCGCGGAGGGTTGAGGCAGACCCGCCAGCCCCGCCAACGCGGCGAAACCCCCTGCGAATCCCGAGTTGGCGGCGGTGAGACCGACTGTGGCCGCGATCAGTTCGGGTTGGAACGCATTGATGAACTCACCCAGGTGACCGAACTCGTCGGCGATAAGGCCCCCGATGTCGCTCCAGAGCTGTGGTATCCCCTGGGACGGGTTGGACAGGATTTCGGGAAAATCTCTGCCGAGGGTGTCGGTGATTTCCGTGACCCGGTTGACGTACCAGCTCGGGTCGTACGGGTTGCCGCTGTCGTTGTCGATGATGTCCTGAGTACCGCCGTCGTTGGTGCTGTCAGATTTCTGGATCTGCGGCGCCGGCGCGGTACTGGGTGTCGACGCCACCGCAGTACCTGCGACGGCCTGGTAGGTGGTCATCGTGGCGGCGGCCTGGACCCACATCCGGGCATAGTCGGCCTCGTTGAGCGCGATCGGAATCGTGTTGATACCAAAGAAATTCGTCGCCACCAATACCGCGTGCATCGCGTGGTTGGCCGCCAACTCGGCCAGGGTCGGCATCGCGGCCAGCGCGGCGGTGTAGGCCGCCGCCGCGGTCTCGTGCTGGGCGGCCGCTGCTGCGCTGTCGGTGCTGGCCTGCGTCAGCCACGCCACGTACGGCACATGGGCTGCCACGTACGATTCCGCGCTGGGCCCCTGCCACGCTGCGGCCTGCACATCGGCGAGCACCGCGGTGAGTTCGTCGGCAACCGAGGCGTACTCAGTACTCAGCGACGACCACGCGGCGGCGGCCGCCAACAACGACCCCGGTCCGGGACCGCTGCTCAGCAAGGCCGAATACACCTCCGGCGGAAAAGCCATCCACACGGGCGCCGTCATACCAAGCCCTCCCCCGGGCACGAATACCTGAGCACTGGTCGGCCGACGGCGGGGAAAAGTTCCGTCCGACGTTCTACAGCAGGGTCGGCAACGCGATCGCCGAGTCCAGCGCCAGCGCGCAGAACACCACGGCCAGGTAGTTGTTCGACTGCAGGAACAACCGCAGCGGCTTGACCGGCTCCCCGCGGCAGACCCCGGCGTAGAGCTGGTGCGCCATCGCCAGGAACCACACCCCTGCCACGACCGCCACCGCCGTGTAGAGCCATCCGGCGGCCAGCGCCAGCACCAGTGTCGCGGCCACGGTCAACCAGGTGTAGACCAGGATCTGCTTGGTGACCTGGCGCTCGGTTGCCACTGCGGGCAGCATCGGCACACCGGCCGCCTGGTAGTCCTCCTTGTAGCGCATGGCCAGCGCCCAGGTGTGCGGTGGCGTCCAGAAGAAGATGATCGCGAACATCACCATGGCGGGCCAGCCGATGGTGCCGGTGACCGCCGACCAGCCGATCATCACCGGCATGCAACCGGCGGCCCCGCCCCACACCACGTTCTGCGAGGTCCGGCGCTTGAGCAGCAACGTGTAGACGAACACATAGAACGCGATCGTGGCGACCGCCAGCAGTCCCGACAACAAGTTCGTCGTCCACCACAGCCAGCAGAACGAGCCGACGCTGCAGGCCAGACCGAACACCAGGGCGTTGCGGGTCGGCACGCTGGCCCGGGCCAGTGGGCGTCGCGCGGTGCGCTTCATCACCTTGTCGATGTCGGCGTCGGCGACGCAGTTCAGGGTGTTGGCGCCGCCGGCGGCCAGCATCCCGCCGATCAGCGTGTTACCGATCAGCAGTGGGTTCACCGTGCCGCGGTCGGCCAGCAGCATCGCCGGTATTGCGGTAACCAGCAACAGCTCGATGACCCGCGGCTTGGTCAGCGCCAGGTACGCCAGCACCGTGGTGCGTACTCTGCTCGGCGCGACGCGCCCGCGAACGCTCACGCAATAACTCCTCGGGTCGCAGCAGCGCGCAGCTTCTACTACAGACGATGGTAGACCGCGCCCTCGCCCCGCCCACACCGCAGGGTCGATTTAGCGCGCCGGTTTACCCTGCGACCGAAAGTGGTACGTCGAAATCTTCACCTGCGTCGACGCAGGATCCCGCACTAGGGTGGGAATGAATTAGCTGCCGACCCGAGGACTTGAGTCGTGACGACATTGGAAGACATCTCTGCGCTCACCCGACCGCACCATCCCGATGACTGGACCGAGCTCGACTCGGCCGCCGTCGACACCATCCGAGTACTGGCTGCCGACGCGGTGCAGAAAGTCGGCAACGGCCATCCCGGCACCGCGATGAGCCTTGCCCCGCTGGCATACACGCTGTTCCAGCGGACCATGCGGCACGATCCCAGCGACACCACCTGGCTGGGCCGCGACCGGTTCGTCCTGTCGTGCGGGCATTCCAGCCTGACCCTCTACATCCAGCTCTACCTCGGCGGTTTCGGCCTCGAGCTCTCCGACATCGAGTCGCTGCGCACTTGGGGATCGAAAACCCCCGGGCATCCCGAGTTCCGGCACACCAAGGGGGTGGAGATCACCACCGGCCCCCTGGGCCAGGGTCTGGCGTCGGCGGTCGGCATGGCGATGGCATCGCGCTACGAGCGCGGCCTGTTCGACCCGGACGCCGCCCCGGGAACCAGTCCGTTCGACCACTACATCTACGTGATCGCCTCCGACGGCGACATCGAAGAGGGCGTGACGTCGGAGGCGTCGTCGCTGGCCGCGGTGCAGCAGCTGGGCAACCTCATCGTGTTCTACGACCACAACCAGATCTCGATCGAGGACGACACCAACATCGCGCTCTGCGAGGACACCGCCGCACGGTATGAGGCCTACGGCTGGCATGTGCAGCGAGTCGAGGGTGGCGAGAACGTGGTCGGCATCGAGGAGGCCATCGCCAACGCGCAGGCGGTCACCGACCGGCCGTCGTTCATCGAGTTGCGCACCATCATCGGCTACCCGGCGCCGAACAAGATGAACACCGGTGATGCCCATGGCGCGGCGCTGGGCGACGACGAGGTGGCCGAGGTCAAGAGGGTTCTCGGCTTCGACCCCGACAAGAAGTTCGAGGTCCGCGACGAGGTGCTGGCGCACACGCGCAAGCTGGTGGACCGCGGCAGGGAAGCGCACCAGAAGTGGCAGCCGGAGTTCGACGCGTGGGCGCAGCGTGAACCGGAACGCAAGGGCCTGCTGGACCGGTTGACCGCCGAAAAGCTGCCCGACGGTTGGGACGCGGACATCCCGAAATGGGAACCCGGGTCCAAGGAGGTGGCCACCCGCAAAGCCTCGGGCGACGTGCTTGCCGCGGTGGGAGCCAAGCTGCCCGAGTTGTGGGGCGGTTCGGCCGACTTGGCCGGCAGCAACAACACCACCATCGAAGGCGCGGATTCCTTTGGGCCGCCGTCGATTTCGACGAAGAAGTTCACCGCCCACTGGTATGGCCGCACGCTGCACTTCGGTGTTCGCGAGCACGCGATGGCCGCGATCCTGTCCGGCATCGTGCTGCACGGCCCCACCCGCGCCTACGGCGGCACGTTCCTGCAGTTCTCCGACTACATGCGCCCGGCGGTGCGGCTGGCGTCGTTGATGGACATCGACACCATCTATGTGTGGACGCACGACTCGATCGGTCTGGGCGAAGACGGGCCGACCCATCAGCCGATCGAGCATCTCTCGGCGCTGCGCGCGATTCCGGGGTTGTCGGTGGTGCGGCCGGCCGACGCCAACGAGACCGCCTACGCGTGGCGCACCATCCTCGCCCGGGGCAACGGCAGCGGTCCGGTCGGGCTCTGCCTGACCCGCCAGGGCGTGCCGGTGCTGGAGGGCACCAGCTATGAGGGTGTCGCCAGGGGCGGCTACATCCTGGGCGACGGGGGCGGCGACCAGCCCGACGTGGTGCTGATCGCCACCGGTTCAGAAGTGCAGATCGCGGTGGCAGCTCAGAAAGAGTTGGCGGACAAGGGTATTGCAGCGCGCGTGGTGTCGATGCCGTGCCTGGAGTGGTTCGAGTCGCAGCCCTACGACTACCGCGACAAGGTGCTGCCGCCGAGCGTGTCGGCCCGGGTCGCCGTCGAAGCGGGTGTCGCGCAATGCTGGCACAAGCTGGTCGGCGACACCGGACAGATCGTCTCGATCGAGCACTACGGCGAATCCGCCGACTACAAGACCCTGTTCCGCGAGTTCGGTTTCACCCACGAAGCCGTCGTCGCCGCCGCTGAACGGGCACTGGACAACTAAAGGAGGAAGTCCAAATGACTCAGAATCCCAACCTTGCCGCGCTGACCGCGGCCGGCGTATCCGTTTGGCTGGACGACTTGTCGCGAGAGCGGTTGCGCTCGGGCAACTTACAGGAACTGATCGACACCAAGTGCGTCGTCGGGGTCACCACCAACCCGACGATCTTCCAGAAAGCGCTCGCGGAGAGCGACGTCTACGACGACCAGGTGGCCGAGCTCGCCGAGCGCGGTGCCGACGTGGACGCCACGGTGCGCACCGTCACCACCGACGATGTGCGCGACGCCTGCGACGTCCTCACGCCCCAGTGGGAGGCCTCCGACGGGGTCGACGGCCGCGTCTCGATCGAGGTCGACCCGCGGCTGGCCCACGACACCGACAAGACCATCGCCCAGGCCGTCGAGCTGTGGAAGATCGTCGACCGGCCGAACCTGTTCATCAAGATCCCGGCCACCGAAGCCGGTCTGCCGGCCATCACTGCCGTACTGGCGGAAGGCATTTCGGTCAACGTCACGCTGATCTTCTCCGTCGAGCGGCACCGGGCGGTGATGGACGCCTACCTGAAGGGGCTGGAGGCGGCCAAGAAGGCAGGGCACGACCTGTCCAAGATCCATTCGGTGGCATCGTTTTTCGTGTCTCGGGTGGACACCGAGATCGACAAGCGGCTGGAAAAGATCGGCACCGAGGGAGCTTTGGCGCTGCGCGGACAGGCTGGTGTGGCCAACGCCCGGCTGGCCTACGCCGCCTACCAGGAGGTGTTCATCGGCGGGGAGGCCTACGAGAAGCTCAAGGCCGACGGCGCGCGGGTGCAGCGGCCGCTGTGGGCGTCGACCGGGGTCAAGAACCCCGACTACTCCGACACCCTCTACGTCACCGAGCTGGTTGCCCCCAACACGGTGAACACCATGCCGGAGAAGACGATCGAGGCCGTCGCCGACCACGGCGTCATCACCGGTGACACCGTCACCGGCACCGCGTCGGCGGCCCAGGAGGTGTTCGACAAGCTCGAAGCGGTCGGCGTCGACCTGACCGACGTGTTCGTGGTGCTGGAGAACGAAGGCGTGCAGAAGTTCGAGGAGTCCTGGAACGAGCTGCTAAAGGAAACCAGAGCCCAGCTCGAGTCCACCGGCAAGTGAGCCCGGCCGGTGCCCGGACCGTCGCCGGGCAGTGGCAAAACCACCGTGGCGATCGCAAGCGCGGCGAAGCCGGGCGCTGGGGGTCGCCACAAAACCCGTTGCGGGACAAGCGCGACAAACGGCTGCCCCGGATCGCCCCATCGTGCGCCTTGGTGATCTTCGGCGTCACCGGTGACCTGGCCCGCAAAAAGGTGATGCCAGCCGTCTACGACCTGGCCAACCGCGGCCTGCTTCCGCCGACCTTCGCGCTGGTCGGGTTCGCCCGCCGGGACTGGGAGGACCAGGACTTCAGCCAGCAGGTGTACGAGGCCGTCAAGGAGCATGCCCGCACACCGTTCCGCCAGGCGATCTGGGATCGGCTGGCCGAGGGAATCCGGTTCGTGCAAGGCACTTTCGACGACGACGCCGCGTTCGCCCGGCTGGCCGAGCGCCTGGACAAGCTCGACGCCGGACGCGGCACCGGCGGCAATCACGCCTTCTATCTGGCCATCCCGCCCAAGTCGTTCCCGACGGTCTGCGAGCAGCTCGACCGGTCCGGGCTGGCCCGGCCGCACAACGGCCGATGGAGCCGGGTGGTGATCGAGAAGCCGTTCGGCCACGACCTGGATAGTGCACGCGAGCTCAACAAGGTGGTCAACAGTGTCTTCCCGGAGGAGTCGGTGTTTCGCATCGACCACTACCTGGGCAAGGAGACCGTGCAGAACATCTTGGCCTTGCGGTTCGCCAACCAGCTGTTCGACCCGATCTGGAACGCGCACTACGTCGACCATGTGCAGATCACCATGGCCGAAGACATCGGTCTGGGCGGGCGCGCCGGATACTACGACGGAATCGGTGCCGCGCGCGACGTGATCCAGAACCACCTGATGCAGCTGCTGGCCCTGACCGCGATGGAGGAGCCGGTGAGCTTCCAGCCCACCGAACTGCAGACCGAGAAGATCAAGGTGCTCTCGGCCACGCAGCTCGCACAGCCGCTGGACGAGACCACCAGCCGCGGCCAGTACACCGCCGGCTGGCAGGGCGGGCAGAAGGTGGTCGGTCTGCTCGACGAGGAGGGGTTTTCCAAGGACTCGGTCACCGAGACGTTCGCCGCCATCACGCTGGAGGTCGACACGCGACGCTGGGCCGGGGTGCCGTTCTACCTGCGCACGGGAAAACGGCTGGGCCGCAGGGTGACTGAGATCGCGTTGGTGTTCAAACGCGCTCCGCATCTGCCGTTCGACGCCACCATGACCGACGAGCTGGGCGCCAATGCCCTGGTGATCCGGGTGCAGCCCGACGAAGGCGTCACGCTGCGGTTCGGGTCCAAGGTGCCGGGCACCGCGATGGAGGTACGCGACGTCAACATGGATTTCTCCTACGGCTCAGCTTTCGCCGAGGATTCGCCCGAGGCGTACGAGCGGTTGATCCTCGACGTGCTGCTCGGCGAGCCGTCGCTGTTTCCGGTCAACGAAGAAGTCGAATTGGCTTGGGAGATACTCGATCCGGTTCTGGACAATTGGGCCGCTCACGGGAAGCCCGAGCCGTATGAAGCCGGCACCTGGGGTCCGGCGTCGTCGTTCGAGATGCTGCGCCGGACCGGCCGGGAATGGCGGCGGCCGTGATTATCGATATGCCGGACACCAGCACCACCGCCATCAACAAGAAGCTCGACGAGTTGCGGGAAAGAGTCGGCGCGGTAACGATGGGCCGGGTTTTGACGTTGGTCATTGCGCCGGATAGTGAAGCGGTACTTGAAGATTCGATCGAGGCGGCCAATGCCGCCAGCCACGAGCATCCCAGCCGGATCATCGTGGTGCGCAACCGCGACGCCGACGCCCCGCAGGCACGGTTGGATGCCCAGCTGCGGGTCGGCGGTGACAGCGGCGCCGGCGAGGTGGTGGTGCTGTGGCTGTCGGGTCCGCTGGCCGGCCACTCCGCCAGCGTCGTCGTGCCGTTCCTGTTGCCCGACATCCCGGTGGTGGCGTGGTGGCCGGACATCGCGCCCGCGGTGCCGGCTCAGGATCCCTTGGGCAAGTTGGCGATTCGGCGCATCACCGACGCCACTAACGGTGTCGACCCGCTGTCGGCGATCAAAAGCCGACTGCCCGGATACACGCCCGGCGACACCGACCTGGCCTGGAGCCGCATCACCTACTGGCGGGCGCTGCTCGCGTCGGCGGTGGATCAGCCGCCGCACGAACCGATCACCTCGGCGCTGGTGTCCGGCCTGAAGACCGAGCCGGCGCTGGACGTGATTGCCGGCTGGCTTGCCAGCCGGATCGACGGTCCGGTGCGCCGCGCTGTCGGCGAGCTCAAAGTCGAGCTGGTGCGCACCACCGAGACGATCACATTGAGCCGCCCGCAGGAGGGAACGACGGCGACATTGAGTCGCACCGCCAAGCCGGACGCGTTGGTTCCGTTGCCGCGCAGAGAAACTCGTGAATGTTTGGCAGAGGACCTGCGGAGGCTGGACCCGGACGTGATCTACCGTTCTGCGCTTGAAGGCATCGATCGGGTGGAGTACATATGAGCACCAGCATTGAGACATTCCCCGACAGCGACGCGCTGGTCGCCGCGGCAGGAGAGCGACTGATCGGTGTCATCGACGCGGCGCTGGCGGCGCGGGGCCGCGCGCTGATCGTGCTGACCGGCGGCGGCAACGGCAACCGGCTGCTGAAATATCTCAAATCCCAGCAGCAGCGCATCGACTGGGCAGGAGTGCACCTGTTCTGGGGGGACGAGCGCTACGTGCCCGAAGACGACGACGAGCGCAACGAGAAGCAGGCGCGGGCGGCCTTGCTCGATCACATCGACATCCCGGCCCGCAACGTGCATGCGATGCCGGCTCGCGACGGCGAATTCGACAGCGACCTGGCGGCCGCGGCGCTCGCTTACGAGCAGGTCCTGGCGGCCAACGCCGAACCAGGCCAGCCCGCACCCGATTTCGACGTCCATTTCCTGGGCGTGGGCCCCGAGGGGCACGTCAATTCGTTGTTCCCCGACACATCCGCCGTGCGGGAAACCACCCGGCTGGTGGTCGCTGTCGACGATTCGCCGAAACCGCCGCCGGAGCGCATCACGTTGACGCTGCCCGCGGTCCGGCGGGCCCGCGAAGTCTGGATGATGGTGTCGGGCGCGGAGAAGGCCGACGCCGTGGCGGCCGCGGTCGGCGGCGCCGACCCGGTGTCGTGCCCGGCCGCCGGCGCCGTCGGGCGGGAGAACACGGTCTGGTTCCTCGACAGCGAAGCGGCCGCCAAGCTGCCGAGTAGCTAGCCTCGCTGCTCGGCCTGACGGTCGGCGTAGCCGGCGGCATACTCCTCGAGTCGCCGGGCGGTGTCGCGTTCCGCGGCGCTGGGCGTCACGAAGTGGCGCCGATCCCCCTCACAGTGTCGCTGGTACATACCGATCAGATGCACTGTCGGCGGCGGCGGTTCCGCAGGGGGCAATAATGAGCGCCATGGCTGACAAAACCGAACGCGCCCCCCGGGAGCGGATCAAGACCCTAGCGCAGGCGGCGATGAACGCCGACGTCACGGTGGCGCAACTCGAGTCGTTGCTGACAGGTCTCGGACCGACCCTGAATGACCTCAACGAGTCGCTGTCGGTTTTGAATGCCACCGTCGAGCGCCTCGACAACGGCCTGGACCACTTTGAAGGCACCCTGACCGGCCTGGACGATCTGGCGCGCCGGCTGGTTGCGCTGATCGAGCCGGTGGAGGCCATCGTCGAGCGGATCGACTACATCCTGAGCGTCGGCGAGACGGTGATGTCGCCGTTGTCAGTGACCGAGCACGCGGTGCGCGGCGTGCTCAACGCGTTGCGGAATCGGACCGTGCGCTGACGTCAGCGGAACTTGATCAGCAGGGCCATCGCGACGATCGACACCAGCCAGATGCCGGTGACGAACAGCGTCAGCCGGTCGAGGTTTTTCTCCACCACGGTCGACCCCGACAGGCTGGACTGCACGCCGCCACCGAACAGCGTGGACAGACCGCCACCCTTGGCGCGGTGTAGCAGGACCAGGAGCACCACCAGCACGCTGGTGACCACCAGGATGATCTGCAAGGCCAATTGCATGGCCGCCACCTTACCGGCTGGTGCTCGGCCGCCCGAACTGGATACGGTCCAGCGCCGCCTGCGCCGCCGCGGGGAAGCGTGGGTCGGGCTGGAGCGCGTTCTCCCTGGCGCAGGCTTCGGTGAACTTGATCACGTGCTCGTCGCCGTTCTCCGCCGCCCGACCGAACAGGTCCTGCCACGACGGCAACCCGTCGCGGGACGCGATCTCGAGGCTCTGCTGTTCGCCGCCGGCGTCGCGGGTGAACCTCGCCAGCAGCGCGACGTGTACACGCCACATGGCGGCCACCGACGGTTGGTGCAACTCGCCGGGTAGCTGGGCCAGCCCGATCCGCATGGCGGCCGGCGCCGTCACGGCGTGAATCATCGGCACCGGCGGCTCGTCCGGGTGAGCGAGGTAGACACCACGTCACGCCACGGCCGCTCGGCGAGTTCCGGCGGAACAACTCCTCCCAATCCCCCGCCCGCGCGAAGCGTCCCAACGCCTCACGCCAGGATTGCTCGTCCGACGGGTCGATCCGGAATCTGGACTCGGGTGGATCATGATGGTCCATCCGACGTTTGTAGTGTTCGACCCAGGACGCCACCTCGTCGCCAAAGCCCAAGGTGCACAACGCTTCAGCGGCCATTGGGCCGTGGTTGGCGAAGTCGTTCTCGCCGCGCTCATAGCCGAGCCCGTCGAGACGCTCGTACGCCTCGGCCATCGCATCGGAATACACGTTGCTGGAGGTCGTCGTCCGCATGGCCCCACGCTATGACCTCAAACGCAGTTGAGGTCAACCGCAGCGCTCTACGGAATTGGGCCGCCCGCGGCGATCGCGCACAACGTCGCGAACTGCTCGCCGTCCAGCGACGCCCCGCCCACGAGGGCGCCGTCGACGTCGTCGCAGGCGATGATGTCGCCGATGTTTTTCGCGGTCACCGAGCCGCCGTAGAGCACTCGCACCGTCTCGGCGACCTGCGGCGACGCCAGCGAGCCCAGCTCCTTGCGGATCGCCGCGCACACCTCCTGCGCGTCGCTGGCGCTGGCGACCCGCCCGGTGCCGATGGCCCACACCGGCTCGTAGGCGATCACCACGCGGCCGATCTGCTCGGCGGACAGCCCGGCCAGCGAGCCCCGCAGCTGCTCGACGTTGTGGCTCACGTGGCCACCGGCTTCACGGACCTCGAGGTGCTCGCCGATGCAGACGATCGGGATCAGGTCGTGCTTGAGCGCAGCGGCGGCCTTGGCGGCCACCAGCGCATCGTCCTCGTTGTGATACGTGCGCCGCTCGGAGTGCCCGACGACGGCGTAGGTGCAGCCCAGCTTGGCGAGGAAGGCCCCGCTGATGTCGCCGGTGTACGCGCCCGAGTCGTGGGGCGACAGGTCCTGGGCGCCGTACGTCAGCCGCAGCTTGTCGCCGTCGACCAGGGTTTGCACGCTGCGCAGGTCGGTGAACGGCGGGATCACCGCCACGTCGACCTTGTCGTAGTACTTGTCCGGCAACGAAAATGCGATCTTCTGCACCAGCGCGATCGCCTCGAAATGGTTGAGGTTCATCTTCCAGTTGCCGGCGATCAGCGGCTTACGGCTCATCGGGATCCTTACCTCAGCTGCTCAATACTTCTAGGCCGGGCAACGCTTTGCCCTCAAGGTATTCCAGCGACGCGCCGCCGCCGGTGGAAATATGCGAGAAGCCGTCCTCGGGCAGCCCGAGCGCGCGCACCGCCGCCGCGGAGTCACCGCCGCCGACCACGCTGAACGCCCCCTTGGTGGTCGCCGCGGCGATCGCCTCGGCGACCCCATTGGTGCCGGCGGCGAAGGCGGGGAACTCGAAGACACCCATCGGGCCGTTCCAGAAGATCGTCTTCGCGTTGGACAGCAAGGTGGTGAACCGCTGCACCGACCCCGGCCCGATATCCAGGCCCATTTTTCCCTCGGGAATTGCGTCCGCCGCGACCACGTCCGGCGTCGCATCGGGGGCGAACTTGTCGGCCACGACGATGTCCACCGGCAGTCGCAGCACGTCGGCGTAGGTGTCCAGCAGCCGTCGGCAGGTGTCGACCATCTCACTCTCGAGCAGCGATGTGCCGACCGAGAGGCCTTGCGCGGCAAGGAATGTGAAGCACATGCCACCGCCGATCACGATGCTGTCGGCCTTGGTCGCCAGTTTCTCGATGACGCCCAGCTTGTCGGAGACCTTCGAGCCACCGAGCACCACGGCATACGGCCGCTCGGTTGAACTGGTCAGGCGCTCAAGGACTTTCACCTCGTCGGCGACCAGTGTTCCGGCGTAGTGCGGCAGCAGGGTGGCGACGTCGTACACCGAGGCCTGTTTGCGGTGCACCACCCCGAACCCGTCGGAGACAAAAGCCCCGTCATCACCGACGAGTTCGGCCAGTTGCCTGGCCATCGCCAGCCGCTCGGCGTCGTCCTTGCTGGTCTCGCGCGGGTCGAAGCGAATGTTCTCCAGCAGCAGGACGTCTCCGTCGGTGAGGCCCTCGGCGCGGGCCAGCGCGTCGCTGCCGACGACATCGCCGGCAAGTTGCACGTGCTGACCGAGTTGCTCGCTCAGCGCGGCGGCGACCGGTGCCAGCGACAGCTTCGGGTCGAGACCGCCCTTCGGGCGGCCCAGATGCGCCGTCACCACCACTTTGGCGCCGGCGTCGACCAGCGCCTTCAGCGTCGGCACCGACGCGCTGATGCGACCGGGGTCGGTGATTGCCCCGTCGTCGTCGAGCGGGACGTTGAGGTCGGAGCGCACCAGCACGCCCCGCCCCGAAACCCCTTGTGCAAGAAGGTCGTCGAGTGTCTGAATGCTCACGGCTTACAGCGACTTACCGACCAGCGCGACGAGGTCGACGAGGCGGTTGGAGTAGCCCCACTCGTTGTCGTACCAGGACACCACCTTGGCCTGGTTGTCGATCACCTTGGTCAGGCCCGCGTCGAAAATCGAGCTGTGCGGGTCGGTGACGATGTCGCTGGAGACGATAGGGACGTCGTAGTACTTGAGGATGCCTTTGAGCCTGCCCTCGGCCGCCGCCTTGAACGCCCCGTTGATCTCCTCGACGCTGGCGGGCTTGGCGAGGTCGGCGGTCAGGTCGGTGACCGAGCCGGTGGGAATCGGGACCCGCAGCGCGTAGCCGTCGAGCTTGCCCTTCAGCTCGGGCAGCACCAGGCCGATCGCCTTGGCCGCGCCCGTGGAGGTCGGGACGATGTTGAGGCCGGCGGCGCGGGCGCGACGCAGATCCTTGTGCGGCCCGTCCTGCAGGTTCTGGTCCTGGGTGTAGGCGTGGATGGTGGTCATCAGACCCTTGACGATCCCGAACTCGTCATTGAGCACCTTGGCCAGCGGGCCCAGGCAGTTCGTCGTACACGATGCGTTGGAGATGATGTTCTGGCTGCCGTCGTACTTGTCGTCGTTGACGCCGAGCACGATGGTGATGTCCTCGTCGGTGGCCGGCGCGGAGATGATCACCTTCTTGGCACCGGCGCTCAGGTGACCCTTGGCCTTGGCGGCGTTGGTGAAAAGACCGGTGGATTCGACGACGACGTCGACGCCAAGGTCGCCCCACGGCATGGCGGCCGGGCCTTCCCTGACCTCCAACGCTTTGATCTTGGCGCTGCCGACGACGATGGTGTCCTCGCCTTCGAGGCTGACGTCTTGGGGCAGCCGGCCCAGGATCGAGTCGAATTTGAGCAGGTGAGCGAGCGTGGCGTTGTCGGTGATGTCGTTGACGGCCACCACCTCGACGTCGGTGATGCCCTGCTCTTGCTGCGCCAGTAGGGCCCGGTAGAAGTTTCGCCCGATTCGACCGAAGCCGTTGATGCCTACCCGGACCGTCACGTCTCTCGTCTCCTTAGTTGCTGGTGTGATCCACCGGCCAGCCTAGTGGTGGTCGCAAGCGCGGCGAAGCCGGGCGTCAGGACGCGGCGAGCGCATCCGCTGCCGAGATCGACGTATTGCAGACAAAGATCGAGTAAGTGCCCGCACAACGTCGATCTCAACGCGCCATCACGTGGTCGGGCGACGGCCAGTTAGGCGTCCTCGAGCAAATCGGGCGTCACCGCCGATTCGGTGTCGGGAATGCCGTCCTGTTTGGCTTTGCGGTCGGCCATCGACAGCAGCCGCCGAATACGCCCCGCCACAGCATCTTTCGTCATCGGCGGATCGGCCAGCCGGCCCAGCTCCTCCAAGGAGGCTTGCCGGTGCTCGACGCGCAGCTTGCCGGCCGCGGCCAGATGGTCGGGCACGGTATCGCCGAGGATTTCCAGCGCACGCTCCACCCGGGCGGCCGCCGCCACCGCTGCGCGCGCCGAGCGCCGCAGGTTGGCATCGTCGAAGTTGGCCAACCGGTTGGCCGTCGCCCGCACCTCGCGGCGCATCCGGCGCTCCTCCCAGATCAGCCGGGTGTCCTGGGCGCCCATCCGGGTCAGCAGCGCGCCGATGGCCTCGCCGTCGCGCACCACGACGCGGTCGGCGCCGCGCACCTCACGCGCCTTGGCGCTGATCCCGAGCCGGCGCGCCGCGCCGACCAGCGCCAGAGCGGCCTCCGGGCCGGGGCAGCTGACCTCCAGGGCCGACGAGCGGCCCGGTTCGGTCAGCGATCCGTGCGCCAGGAAGGCGCCCCGCCACGCGGCCTCGGCGTCGGCGACGCTGC
>Ga0070737_10003579_pt1 | contig 16594 bp, 15 predicted proteins | sample Coa_R1_10_FD_66438 | JGI IMG/M metagenome (GOLD analysis project Ga0070737, IMG submission 66438) | Surface soil microbial communities from Centralia Pennsylvania, which are recovering from an underground coalmine fire - Coalmine... | ecosystem: Environmental > Terrestrial > Soil > Unclassified...
TTCCGAATCTGCGCCGGCGCGGTGAAGGTCTGGTCGGCGAAACTGCTGATGGGAATCTCCTGGTACGACGGGTGACGCGCGATGCGCGGGTACATCCAGCGTATCGAGGCAAGGTCACGACGACACAATCACGGCGGGGCGTCTTATCCTGCGAACATGGCGTCACAATGGCGGACGTTGCAGCGAATGGCGGAGAACCTGGTGTACGCGACCTCCACGGAGCTCCCAAAATTCATCCGCCAGCTGCAGAACTCGCCGGGAATCCAGCGGGGTATCAAGTTCGGCATTGACGTCATCAGCGGCAGTATCACCCAACCGCCCGCGGCCATCGCCCAAGGCCGGCCGGTGACCAGTCGCAGCGTGCCCACCGCACAGCGGGCCCGCAAGCTCGTCTACGCACCGGATTTGGACGGGCGTGCCGATCCCGGCGAAATCGTGTGGACCTGGGTGGTTTACGAGGACGACCCGACCCGAGGCAAGGACCGCCCGGTCCTGGTCGTCGGCCGAGACCGGCGAACCTTGCTCGGGTTGATGCTCTCCACCCGGGAAAGCCATGCCGCCGATCCCAACTGGGTCGGGATCGGCGCCGGCAGCTGGGACGAGACCGGCAGACCAAGCTGGGTTCGCCTGGACCGGGTGCTCGACGTGCCCGAGGCGAGCATCCGGCGCGAGGGCGCGATCTTGGACCGCGACGTCTTCGAGGTCGTGGCCGCGCGGCTACGCGCCGAATACTCGTGGAGCTGACCGGCCGGCCGCGTCCTCAGCCCTGGGTGATGTAGGACTGCAGCTGCGCGTGCTCGGCTTCCAGCTCGTCAATGCGGGTCTTGACGACGTCGCCGATGCTGACGATGCCGACCAGCTCCCCGTTTTCGACCACCGGCACGTGCCGCACCCGGTTCTCGGTCATCAGCGCGCTGATGGCATCGACCGTGTCGGACTTGGTGCAGGTGGCCACCACCGACGTCATGATCTTCGACACCGGGCAAGCCAGCACGCGAGAACCGTGCTTGTGCAGCTCGCGCACGACATCACGTTCGGACACGATTCCTTCCAGGCCATCTGGCCCGACTACCACCATGGCACCGATATTGTGCTCGGCTAATCCGGCGAGCAGCTCGGTGACCGTGGCATCGGGATTGATAGTCACGACCGCCGCGCCCTTGTTCCGCAACACGTCCCGAATCCGCATGGCGCCTCCCGCCGGTTATGAGGTGGTTCACACCAGGCTACGCGATCTTGCTCGGCGTGGAAGGCGCTACGCGGATGCGCCACAGCGGCGAAGCAGCGCGGTCGTCTGGCCTGCCCGCCGCCGTCCGATTCGCAGACGACCCGCCCGTCTGTTGAACGAGATGCCGTGCCGCGGCTACGCCAGCCTGGTGATCTCGACGATGACGTCGAGGTCGGTCGCACCTTCGCCGGAGTAGATGCCTTTCAGCGGCGACACGTCGGCGTAGTCGCGGCCCGCTCCCACGCTGATGTACTGCTCGTTGATCTCGGCGTTATTGGTCGGGTCATAGTCCCACCAGGCCCCGGTCCACACCTGAATCCACGCGTGACTTTGCCCGTCCACCGTCTGCCCGACCACCGCTTTGCGGTCGGGATGCAGGTATCCGGACACGTATCGTGCTGGAATTCCCATGCTGCGCAACACGATCAGGGATAAGTGTGCGAAATCTTGGCATACTCCCCTACCCTCACGCAGCGCGTCTAGCCCCGAGAAGTGCACACCGGTGGTACCCGGTAGGTACTCCAGTTCGCTGCGTACCCATTGGGCGGCAGCGACGACGGCATCGGCCGGCTCATGGTATTTGGCGATCCGCCTGCCCACGGCGGCAACGCGTTTGCTCGCCGGGGCATAGCCGGTCGGGGCGAGCACCTCGTCGAACCGATCGATCACCGCTTCGGTTTGCAGCTGGGCCCACGTCGTCTTCTCGGCCGGCGGTTGGGGACGGTCCGTCTCCACAACCGAAGACGATGTCACTGTTAGTTCGCTGTGCGGGGCATGCAGATCGAACGCGGTCACCGCGGTGCCCCAGTAGTCGACATAGCGATACGACCGGGTAGCGGGCACCGTTTCGACGCGGTTGAGGATCACGTTCTGGCGGGTGTCCGACCGCGGCGTCAGCCGGGCCTCGTTATACGAGGCGGTAACCGGCGAGGGGTACGCATAGCCCGTGGTGTGCACCACCCGCATCCGCCACATCAGGCCTTCCCCCGCACAGCCGGCGGTGGGTGGCGCTGACCCACATCGGACCACGCCACCCACGGCGCGACATGGAAGTACTGCAGCGCCAACGCTTCTCCAACTTCGCGGCAGGTGTTCTGCAGGTCGGCCAGCCGGGCCTCCAGCGACTCAAATAGCACGCCCGGCTGCAGGAACTCGAGTTCACTGCGGGCCCGACCAAGCAGCCGCTGCGCTTCGGCGGTCGCACCGACCCGGCTTTGCGGATGACGGAGCAGCTCGTCGAGGTTGTGTTCGGCTACTTTCAGCGAAAAGAAGATCGACCGGGGAAAAAGCCGGTCCAACAGCATGAACTCGACCACCCGGTTGGCGTCCAATACCCCGCGGTAAGTGCGCAGATAGGTGTCGTGCGCGCCGGCTGAGCGCAACACCGTCACCCACGCCGGCGATGACGCGCTGTCCCCCACGCGTGAAAGCAACAGCCGAACCGTCATATCGACACGCTCGATTGCGCGGCCGAGCATCATGAAGCGGTAACCGTCGTCACGGGACAAGGTGGAGTCGGCCAGACCCGCGAACATCGCTGCACGACCTTCGACGAATGACAGAAAGTCGTGCGGCCCAAAACGTTTGGCTGCGCGTTCGCGTTCGGCAAGCGCATTGTAGGTGGTATTGAGGCATTCCCAGATCTCAGTGGAAGTCACTTCGCGTGCCGAGCGTGCGTTTTCTCGGGCGGCCGAGATCGCGTCGACGATGGAACAGCCTCCTTGGGTGTTGCGGCGAAACGCCACCAACTCGGTCAGCGACCAGACGTCCAACTCGGTCTCCGGCGGTTCGATGCCGAGCACGTGCAGCAATACCCGGGAAATGTGGTCGGGGTCGACGCTGGAGTCCTCGAGTAGTTGGTGCACGGTCACATCGAGAATGCGTGCGGTGTCGTCGGCGCGCTCGACGTAGCGGCCAATCCAGTACAGCGCCTCGGCGTTTCGTGCCAGCATCACTCCGCCCGCCTTTACTGTTGCTGCGACTGCTGATCCTGCGGCTGACGCGCCAGTAGCGGCTGCTGGCGCTGTGGCGAGGAGGTGCCGTCGACGGCCGTTTCGCCGTCGGGCACCCCAGCCGGCCCAGGCAGCGACCGCACGATCTCAGCCGCGCCGAGCTCGCGATGCGCCGGGGACGCACGCGGTGCCAGCACCCAGGTGTCCTTCGAACCGCCGCCCTGGCTGGAGTTGACCACCAGCGAGTCCTCCAGTAGCGCGACCCGGGTCAGTCCGCCCGGCAGCACCCATACCTCGTCGCCGTCGTTGACGGCGAAGGGCCGCAAATCGACATGGCGGGGGGCGAGCTTGTTGCCGACCCGCGTCGGCACCGTCGACAACTGCAACACCGGCTGCGCGATCCAGCCGCGCGGGTCGTCGCGAATCTTCTTGGCTGCCAACGCAAGTTCTTGCTCAGAGGCGTCCGGTCCGAAGACGATTCCGTATCCGCCGGACCCTTCGACCGGTTTGAGCACCAGTTCGTCAATGCGGTCCAGCACCTCCTCGCGTTCGTTGTCGAGCCAGCAGCGCAGTGTCTCCACATTGGCCAGCAACGGCTTCTCGCCGAGGTAGTACTCGATGATCGTGGGCACGTAGGTGTAGACGAGTTTGTCGTCGCCGACCCCGTTGCCGACGGCGCTGGAGATCACCACGTTGCCGGCGCGCGCGGCGTTGAGCAGGCCGGCCACCCCGAGCACCGAGTCCGGACGAAACTGCAGCGGGTCCAAGAACGCGTCGTCGATGCGCCGGTAGATGACGTCGACCTGGCGCTCGCCTTCGGTGGTGCGCATGTATACCTGGTTGTCGCGGCAGAACAGGTCGCGGCCTTCGACGAGTTCGACACCCATCTGCCGGGCCAGCAGCGAATGCTCGAAGTACGCTGCGTTGGCGACGCCCGGGGTGAGCACCACCACGGTCGGGTCGGCCTCGTTGGTGGCTGCGGAGTTGCGCAGCGCGCGCAGCAGGTGCGCGGCGTAGTCGTCGACTGCGCGTACCCGGTGGGTGGCGAACAGGTTTGGGAAGACCCGCGCCATCGTGCGCCGGTTCTCCATCACGTACGACACCCCCGACGGCGAGCGCAGGTTGTCTTCGAGGACTCGAAAGTTGCCGCGCTGGTCGCGAATCAAGTCGATGCCGGCGACGTGGATCCGAACGCCGTTGGGCGGCACGATGCCGGCGGCCTGACGGTGAAAGTGCTCGCAGGAGGTGACGAGTCGGCGCGGGAGGACGCCGTCACGCAAGATTTCTTGGTCGCCATAGATGTCGTCGAGATACATTTCCAGCGCTTTGACCCGCTGGGTGATGCCGCGTTCCAACCGCGTCCACTCGGCAGCCGAAATCACCCGCGGGATCAGGTCGAGCGGGAACGGCCGTTCCTTACCTGACAGCGAGAACGTGATGCCCTGATCAACAAATGCGCGGCCCAGCGCCTCGGCGCGCGCCTCGAGTTCTGATGCGTCGGACGGAGCGAGCTCGGCGTAGATCCCTTTATAGGGTCCGCGGACATTGCCTTGACCGTCGAACATCTCGTCGAAGGCGGTCGCATAGCTGGCCGGGTTGTTATAGCCGTCGAAAATACCCTGGTAGCGCTTCGACGGGCGCAACCGGCTGCGCGGATTCCGCCTGGTTTCGGCGGGCAGACTACGAACGCCCACCTATGACATGCTGCACCACCGGCGCCGTTTCCGCAGGCCAAGGCCCTCCGCTTTGAGAGAATGCGTAGCCGACTGGTACCCTGTCTCGTCGTTGCCCCCATGCTGGGCAAACCGTGACTCCCGCAAATCCGCTCGAGAACGACGAAGGAACTGGCGCGTGGCCAACATCAAGCAGCAGGCGAAGCGCAACCGCACCAACGAGCGCCGGCGGCTGCGTAACAAGTCGGTGAAGTCGTCGGTTCGCACAGCGATCCGCAAATTCCGTGAGGCCGTCGCGGCAGGTGAGAAAGAGAAGGCCGCCGAGCTGCTGGTCGCGACCAGCCGCAAACTGGACAAGGCGGCGACCAAGGGTGTGATCCACAAAAATCAGGCGGCAAACAAGAAGTCGGCGCTGGCGCGGGCTTACAACAAGCTCTGACCAGGCGACGGCCAGCAGACCCAAAGGCACCCGTTTCGGCATGAAACGGGTGCCGTTACGTCTGCTCAGCGACCCTTGGCGACTAGCTCGGCGACCTTGCGCACCGCGGCCTCCAGCGCATAGTCCGGATCGGCGGCGGCCCCCTTGACATCGGCGTTGAGCGCGGCGACGAGCTTCATCGCGGCGGCCACGGTGTCGCGCGACCACCGCCGGGCCTGCCGCTGGGCCTTCTGCACCCGCCACGGCGGCATGCCCAGCTCCGCGGCCAGCCGGTACGGGTCACCGGACAGCGGCCCCACCCGGGCGATGGTGTGGACAGCTTCGGCCAGCGCGTCGGCGAGCACCACGTGCGGCTCGCCACGCATCATCGCCCACCGCAGCGCTTCGGCTGCTCCGGCGATGTCGCCGGCCACGGCTTTGTCGGCGATGTCGAAGCCCTTCACCTCGGCATTACCGCTGTGATAGCGCCGCACGGCGGCGGCATCGACGTGGCCGCCGGTATCGGCGACCAGCTGCGAACACGCGGACGCGAGCTCGCGGATGTCCGAGCCGACCGCCTCGAGCAACGCGGTGACGGTGTCGTCGTCGACCCGGACGTCCAGCGAACGGAATTCGCCGCGAACGAAGTCGGCGCGTTCGCTGGATTTGGTGATCCTGGCGCATGGGTGGACCACCGCGCCGAGCTCGCGCAATTGGCTTGCCAGCGCCTTGGCGCGCCCACCACCGGAGTGCACCACCACCAGCACCGTGCCGGGCGGGATGTCGGCGGCGGTCGCGGCAATGACGTTGGCCGCGTCCTTGCCCGCGTCGCCCGCGGCTTCCAGCACCACCACCCGCTCGTCGACGAAAAGTGACGGGCTCAGCAGCTCGGCCAGTTCGTAGTTGTCGACATCGCCCGCGCGCACCCGATTCACCGGGACGTCGCCCGTACCGGCGCGCTCGCGCGCCGATCGCAGTATCGCCGCCACGGCGCGCTCGACCAGCAACTCTTCGTCTCCGAGCACCAGATGCAGGGGCCCAACCGCTGAGCTCACTTCACGATCGTGTCATGACCGACCGACGCCGACGGATCGGATATGAGCCCGGACAACGCCCACCCCATCAGACACACCACGGCGCTGCCGGCGACGACGCGAAACCACCGCCAACGCCACAGCGTAACGACCAGCACGGCGCAGGCCCCGACCACGATGACACCGGGCAGGCCCACCGGAACGGGCATGCTCGCACCCGGCACCATGGCCGCCCAGTGGGCGACGCTGAGCACCCACCACACCTCGGGACCGGTAAAACGGATCAGCAGTTGCGCCGCCGCCGGCCAGCACACGCCCACCGTGGCGGCGGCGGTCCCCAGCACGGTAATCGGCACGATAACCGGCGCGGCTGCGAGATTGGCTACCGCAGCCACTACGCTGACGCGTCCCGAAATCCCGGCTACCAAGGGAGCAGTGACCACCTGAGCGGCACACGCGACGCAAACGGCATCGGCGAGCGGTTTGGGACAGCCCCGTGACACCATGCGCCGTGACCAGACCGGCGCGATCACGACCAGCGCCGCCGTCGCCACCACCGACAAGGCAAAGCCCACGTCGACAGCCAGCTGGGGAGCAGCCACCATCAGCACCAGCACTGCGGCGCACAGGCTAGGGATCGCCTGGCGCCGCCGCGACGACAACATGCCCAGCAGCGCTATGGCGCCCATCACCGCCGCGCGCAACACGCTGGCCGTCGGCTGCACCACGATCACAAAAACCACCAGGGCGACCGCGGCGAGGCCCACCGCCGCGCGCGGCCCGATCAGCCGGGCCGAAAACAGCACCGCGCCACACACAATGGTGACGTTGGCCCCAGAGACCGCCGTCAGATGCGTCAGCCCCGCCGCGCGAAACTCCCGGCCGGTCAGCGCCGTCACCCCGGAGGTGTCGCCGAGCACCAGTGCGGGCAGCGTCGCGGCCTGCGCTGCCGGCAGTACTTCGCGGGCCGCCACAGCGAACCGGTCACGGACCATGTGTGCGGCCCGGTGCACCCATCCGGCGCGGCCCACCGCCGGCTTTCCGGTCGCGTTGAGCGCAGCGATCGTCAGATCACGACGGACCGGACGCCCAATCCGCGCAGTGAAACGCAACGGCTGGCCCGCCACCACTTCGCCGAAATCCGCCGCGGGCGCGAAAACCACGACGCGACCGGACATTTCGTCGGTACCGAGGCGGTGCAGCGTGGCGCGAAACAGCAGCCGGCCGCGACCAACCCCGATCGCGCTTTCGGTGGGTGTGACCGTCACCGCTACCGCATGCCCGAACGCCGCTGTGACCGGATGGTGATCGACGGCCTCGGTGCGCAGCGCGATCGCCAGCCCGAAGCCGGCACCCACCACAGCGGCGCCCAGCAGGCCCACGCTGACCGTGCGCGTGCACGCTGATCGCCGGCTGCGCCCGTGCCACCACAACGCACCCGACCAAGCGGCCAGCGCAAGGCAAACCAGCGCGGCGGCCCCGCCGACGGGCCACCGAATCCCAGCCGCGGTGACGATCCAGCTGCTCAGGGCGGCAGGGACCAGGCGCACATCCCACCGCGCCGATCCGGTATCGACACCAGCATGCTGCACTGGTCTCAGACGCGGACCAGGGCGCGCAGCTTGTCGAGTCGGGCGGGGCCGATGCCATCCACCTCGGCGAGCTGATCCACGCTGGTGAACTTGCCGTTGGCTTCCCGCCACGCCACGATCGCGGCCGCCGTCACCGGCCCGATTCCGGGCAGGGTGTCCAGCTGCTGCACCGTCGCCGTGTTGAGATTGATCACCTCGCCGGGCTTCGGCGCGGCTGGTCCCGAGGTCGTGCCCGGCGCGGTCGGCGTGCCAGGCGTTGCCGAAGTCACCGAGCTGCCCAGTGCGGCGGGCTGACCTTTGGCCGGCGCGATCCCGACGACTATCTGCTCGCCGTCGCCGAGTTGACGTGCCATGTTGAGGCCGATGGTGTCGGCACCCGCCATCACGCCGCCGGCGGCGTTGAGCGCGTCAGCGATGCGTGCGCCGGGCGCCAGGGTGACCAGCCCGGGTTTGTGCACCAGGCCGACGACGCTCACCACCACCGGTTGATCCGCTTTGGGTGACGGGCTGGCACCCGGGCCGCGGCTCGCCGATGAAACCATTTCAACGGGAGGCAATTTGGCCGACACGACGGGCGCCGGACGGTTACGCACCACGGTGAACACGGTGACCAGCACGGCGAGGCCGGCGATCACCGCCAGTGCGATCGCACCGGCACGACCGGGGTCGGCGCGGATTTTTGCCACCCAGCCAGCTGCGCCGTGGAGCGAGCTGTCCGGAAGCCAGCGCGGCAGCAACGAGTTCGGGTCAGCGTCGGCGTCGATGTTCTCGGCAATATCGGCGTCGGCGCCGGGCCGCGCACCGAGGCGTCGGTGTAGTCGCTCTGCGGGAAGTTCTGTTGCCACGGGCCCGAGCGTAGGCGCCGGGGCCGTCACACCCGCGGCGTCAGAACGCGGCTGACCACTGGTTGTGGATGCAACCGAGACTGTGCACAAGTTTGTGGTTGACGACCGTCGCCGCCTAACGTGCAGGGCAGAACCGCCGGTTCCGTTTACCGCTTGAAGGAGGCCGCGATGCAGCTGGCGCTCACCGACGCCGAAGCCGCGTTCCGTGACGAGCTTCGCGCTTTTTACACCAGCAAGGTCCCGGCCGAGATCCGCGAGCGGGTGCGAGCCGGCCTGCCGCCCAGCCGCGAAGACATCGTCACCAGCCACAAAATCCTCAACGACCACGGGCTTGCGGTGCCCAACTGGCCCATCGAGTGGGGCGGCAAGGACTGGACACCCACCCAGCATCAGATCTGGCTGGACGAGATGCAGCTGGCGGGCGTGCCCGAACCGCTGAACTTCAACACCAAGATGGTCGGTCCGGTGATCGCCGAATTCGGCTCGCAGCACATCAAAGAGCGATTTTTGCCGCCGACGGCCAGCCTGGACATCTGGTGGTGCCAGGGTTTCTCCGAACCGGAGGCCGGATCGGATCTGGCGTCGCTGCGCACCACCGCACAGCGCGACGGCGACAGTTACGTGGTCAACGGACAGAAGACGTGGACAACGCTTGGCCAGTATGCGGACTGGATCTTCTGTCTGGTGCGCACCGACCCGCAGGCAGCCAAGAAGCAGGCCGGGATTTCGTTTCTGCTGATCGACCTCGCCACTGCGGGTATCACGATGCGGCCGATCAAGTTGATCGACGGCAGCTACGAGGTCAACGAGGTGTTCTTCGAGGACGTGCGGGTGCCCGCCGATCAACTTGTCGGCGAGGAAAACCAGGGCTGGACCTACGCGAAGTTCCTGCTCGGCAACGAGCGGACCGGCATCGCCGGGGTCGGCCGCACCAAGGTACGGCTCGCGGAAGTCAAACGGCACGCCGCTGACACCGGAAGGCTCGACGACCTGTTGTTTGCGGCGCGCCTTGCCGAGGTCGAAAACGACTTGCTGGCATTGGAACTCACACAGATGCGGGTTACCGCCGACTCGGCGGGCGGCAAACCCAACCCGGCGTCATCGGTGCTCAAGCTGCGCGGCAGTCAACTGCAGCAGGCGGCCACCGAACTGCTCCTCGAGGTCGCCGGACCCGACGCGCTGCCGTCGCAAGCCGGAGACGACATCGCGTCGCCGGGATGGGCGCAACGCAGCGCGCCGCACTACCTCAATTACCGCAAGACGTCCATTTACGGGGGCAGTAGCGAGGTGCAGCGCACCATCATCGCATCAACGATTCTCGGATTGTGAACTAAGCCATGGATTTTCAGTTAAGCAACGAGCAGGCGCTGTTACGCGATACCATCCGAGATGTCCTGGCTCGCAGCTACGACCCGGAGAGCCGCCATAAGGTCATCGACACCGACCTCGGCTGGAGCCGCGAGGTGTGGAGCCAGCTCGCCGATACCGGGATCCTCGGCCTCGGATTCGACCCCGAGGAAGCGGGCCAGATTGAAGTCATGCTGGTGCTCATCGAGATGGGCCGGCGGCTAGCCCCCGAACCTGTCATCCACGCCGCGCTGGGCCCGGGTGCCATCATCGCCGAACTGGGTACCGCCGAGCAGAAGCGCTTGCTCGACGACGTCGCGGCAGGACAAAAGCTGTTGGCCTTCGCGCACCTCGAGCCTCGCGGCCATACAACGACGACGGCTGTGCGGCAAGGAGATTCGTGGGTGTTGAGCGGCCGCAAAAACCCTGTGCCGGCCGGTGACTGTGCCGATACCCTGGTGGTCAGCGCCACGCTGCCCGAGGGCGGCACCGGCCTGTTCCTAACAGACGCCGCCGCCACCACGCGACGCCGCTACCCGACGTTCGACGGCCAGCGCGGGGCACAGATCGACTTCGATCAGGTAGCTGCCCAGCTGCTCGGCGCCCCGGCCGATGCGTCACACGCCATCGCGAACGCCGCCATTCGTATCTCCTCAGCGCTGTGCGCCGAGGCCGTCGGCGCGATGGAGGAAGCACTTCGCCTGACCACCGAATACCTCAAGACGCGCAAGCAGTTCGGCGTCACGTTGAACAAGTTCCAGACCCTGACCCACCGCGCCGCCGACATGTACGTCGCGCTGGAGTTGGCCCGCAGCATGAATCTCTACGCCGCGATGTCGATCGCCGACGGGAAGCTCGACCCGCTGGTTGCGGCCCGGGCCGCGCTGCAGATCGGCCGCTCCGGCCGGCATATCGCGCAGGAGACGATTCAGTTGCATGGTGGAATCGGCATGACCGCGGAATACCCGGTCGGCCATTACGCCGCCCGGCTTACCGCGATCGAGCACACGCTGGGATCGCCGACCGACCAGCTGCACGTCCTGGTCGACCGCCTTGGTGACTACGACTTGGTCAAGCTTTGACCTCGCAGGGAATGAGTCGCATGACCGAATTCACCGACGAAGTCATCGAATTCCTGTCGGCGGGCACCCGGACCGGCACGCTGGGCTATCTCGCGGCGGACGACCGGCCGCTGGTTGCCCCGGTGTGGTTCATCGTCGACAACGGTGAGCTGGTGTTCAATAACGGGCGCAATACCGCGAAAGGCCGTGCGCTGGCGTGGGATTCGCGTGCAGTGATGTGCGTCGACGACCCGCATCCGCCGTATTCGTTTGTCCAGGTGCAAGGCGTCGCCAGCACCACCGAGGACGCTTCGGATCTGCTGGACGTCGCGACCGGGATCGGTGGGCGGTACACGGGATGGCACCGCGCCCGGGAATTCGGCCGGCGCAACGCCGCCCCCGGTGAATTGGTGGTGCGAGTGCGCCCGACCAAGGTGATCGCCGAGTTCAATATCACCGGGCCAACGCCGTAGAGCGCCTGCACCCCGAAGAACGCCTCCGTACCGTAGCGACTACGATACTTAGGCACGCGAAGGTTCTGTCGGCGTCGGATGGAATGCGACGACGGAGGCAAATGTTTCCGACAGCGTTTGGGTGGACCCCACGGAACTATCGGCCAAGCGTGCGCCCGGGGCGGGCAACGGTCCCGATCGGTTAGCGGAGGGCGGTGAGATGAGGGCTTCGGTTGCCAAAGCGCTGAAACGAGCCTGGATACCCCTGGTGTTGGTCGCGGTGCTCACGGTGTCGGGCTTCGGCGTGGCCCGACTGCACCGGATCTTCGGCTCGCAGGACCTCAACGCCAACGCCGGCGGCGGCATCGAGATTGTGCAGTTCAATCCCAAGGTCGTGACCTATGAGGTGTTCGGCCCCCCGGGGACCACCGCGAACATCAACTATTGGGACGCTGAAGCCAACACCCATCAGGTCAACGCGGTTCCGTTGCCCTGGTCGCACACGATCAGCACGACCCTGCCAGCCGTCAGCGCCAACATCATGGTGCAGGGTGACAGCGACCAGATCCGCTGCCGCGTCACCGTGGACGGTGTGGTGCGCGACGAGCAAACCGCCAACGGGGTCAACGCCCAGACCTTCTGCCTGGTGAAATCGGCATGACCCCGATGAGCAGCGAACGCACTCACCGGCCGTACCTGCCGCACGCAATCCGGCTGTTCGCGGTGCCGATCATCGCCGGGTGGGTCTTCATCACCGTCTTGGTGAACGTCATCGTGCCGCGGCTGGAAGTGGTCAGCGAAGAACACTCGGCACCGATGGCCCCGATGGACGCGCCGTCCATGCAGGCGATGATGCGGCTGGGTCACAACTTCAAAGAGTTCGACTCCAACAGCACGATCATGATGGTCGTCGAGGGCCAGCAGCCGCTCGGCGACGCCGCACATCGCTACTACGACGAGATCATCCGGCAACTGCGGCAGGACCCCAAGCATGTGCAGCACATCCAGGACTTCTGGAGCGATCGGTTAACCGCCGCAGGGGTCCAGAGCACTGATGCCAAAGGCGCCTACGTACAACTCAACCTCGCCGGCAACCAGGGCACCACCCTGGCGAACGAATCCGTCGAGGCGGTCCGCCACGTCGTGGAGCGGACGCCCGCGCCACCGGGAGTCAAGGCGTACGTCACCGGGCCTGCGGCGCTATCCGACGACATGCATGTCATCGGCAATGCGAGCCTCGCGAAGATCACGTTGTTCACGCTCGCGGCGATCGCGATCATGCTGTTTCTCGTCTACCGCTCGCTGGTCACCACGCTGGTCCAACTTTTCATGACCGGCATCGCGGTGGCGTCCTCGCGGGGAATCATCGCGGTTTTGGGGTATCACAACGTCTTCGGTCTCACCACGTTTGCCGCGAACATCCTCACCATGCTGGCGATCGCGGCCGGCACCGACTACGGGATCTTCCTGATCGGCCGCTACCAAGAGGCGCGTACGGCCGGTCAGGATCGGGTAGCGGCGTACTACACGACGTTTCGCAGCGTGGCCCCGGTGGTGTTGGGTTCGGGGCTGACCATCGCCGGAGCGACGTTTTGTCTCTACTTTGCCCGGTTGCCGTGGTTTCACACGATGGGTATTCCCGTCGCGATCGGCATGCTGGTGGTAGTTGCGGCCGGACTGACCCTGGGACCGGCGGTGCTCACCGTCGCCAGCCGCTTCGGTCTGTTGGAGGCCAGGCGGCCGGCCACCCACAGGCTATGGCGCCGGGTCGGCACCGCGGTCGTGCGCTGGCCGGCACCGATTCTTGCGGCCAGTGCCGTGGTCGTGCTGATCGGCATGATCGCGCTGCCGGGCTTCAAGCCCGGCTACAACGATCGCTACTACCTGCCAGAGCGCGCCCCGGTCAACATCGGGTATGCGGCGGCGGACCGGCACTTCTCCCAGGCCCGGATGAACCCGGACCTGTTGATGGTCGAGGCCGACCACGACATGCGCAATCCGGCTGACATGCTGGTGCTGGACCGGGTGGCTAAAAACGTCATCCGCGTCGTGGGTATCGCGATGATCCAGGACATTACGCGCCCGTTGGGAATCCCGATCCAGCACAGTTCCATCCCGTTTCAGAACAGCATACAAAGCCAGACGACCATGCAGAACATGGCGTTTTTGAAGGAACGTATGGCCGACATCCTCAGGATGGCAGATGAACTGGGCAAGACGATTGCCACACTGCAGCGAACGTATGACGTGCAGCAACAGCTTGTTGCCGCTACGCACCGCACAGATCTCGACACCCATGAGCTGACGAAGATCACCGACGAATTGCGGGACCACATCGCGGATTTCGACGATTTCTGGCGGCCGATACGCAGCTACTTCTATTGGGAAAAGCACTGCTTCGACATTCCGATTTGCTGGTCATTGCGGTCGTTGTTCGACTCGTTGGACGGTATCGATCAGCTTGATGAGCGATTTCACCAGCTCGCGAAGGACTTTGACTCCGTCGACGTACTCCAGCCGCAATTGGCCGCCCTGCTGCTGCCGCAGATCGAATCGCTGAAAACTACTCGGGCTTTAACTTTGACCTTGCATAGCACCTTCCAGGCGATGATCAACCAGATGGAGGCGATGAGCGACACCGCGATCGTCATGGGACAAAGCTTCGACAACTCCAAGAACGACGACTTCTTCTACCTTCCTCCGGAAGCCTTCGGTAACCCGGACTTCCAAACCGGCTTGCGAATGTTCTTGTCCCCGGATGGCAAGTCAGCACGATTTTTCGTCACCCATCAGGGCGATCCGGCTACGCCGGAAGGGATTTCACGTGTCGACATAGAGCGAACCGCGGCGCAGGAAGGGTTGAAGCAATCCTCGCTGTCGAATGCGAAAGTGTATCTGGGCGGCACCGCAGCCACCTACAAGGACATGCATGACGGCGAAAAATACGACTTGATGATCGCGGTGCTGTCCGCGCTCACCCTGATCTTCATGATCATGCTGCTGTTGACCCGCAGCCTGGTTGCCGCGATGGTGATCGTCGGTACCGCGGCGAGCTCCATCGCTGCGGCGTTCGGGCTTTCTGTACTGGTGTGGCAAGATCTTTTCGGTCACCATATTCACTGGGTGGTGGCGGCGCTGTCGGTCATCATTTTGCTGGCGGTCGGATCCGACTACAACCTGCTGCTGGTCTCCCGGTTCAAGGAGGAGATCCATGCCGGATTGAAGACCGGGTATATCCGGGCGATGGCCGGCAGCGGCGGGGTGGTAACGGCCGCGGGTCTGGTGTTCGCCTTCACCATGGCCGCGATGCTCGGCAGCGACCTGCGGGTGCTCGGCCAGTTCGGTTCGACGGTCTGTATAGGTCTGCTGATGGACACGCTGGTGGTGCGCACGCTGTTCATGCCGTCAATCGCTACCCTGCTAGGGCGCTGGTTCTGGTGGCCGCAGGTGATCCACCCGCGCGGCGACAATGCGCGGCCACCGCGTGACCGAGTGAGTGAAGACACTGCACCGCTGGCCGTTTCGGCGCACCGGTAAACCGGTCTACGGCGAGACCTCGACACACACCGCGAGTGCTCCGGCGCCGACGTGCAACGCGAGCACCGGGCCCAGGTCCGTCACGATTGCGGGTCGGCACGCGGGCAGTCGTTCGGCCAGCGTGGCCGCCAACTGGACGGCTCCTTCCTCGTTGGCGACGTGATGCACCGCGACGGCTGCGGCGTTATCGCCGACGACCTCGCAGACCCGGTCGACCATTGCTGCCAGCGCCTTGCTGGCGGTGCGCACACGTTGCGCCAGTACGAGTTTGCCGTTGTCGATGCGCAGCAGCGGCTTGAGCGCCAGCGCGCTGCCCAGCCGCGCCGCAGCGCCTCCGATACGCCCGCTGCGCCGCAGATTGTCCAGTCGGTGCACCACGATGAATCCGTGATTGCGCCGCACCGCTGTTCGAGCCGCATTCGCGACGGTGTCCAGATCGGCGCCGTCAGCCGCCGCCCGTGCCGCGGCCAGCGCGACGAAACCAGTATTCATAGCCGTCGATTTGGAATCGATGACCCGTATCGAGGGGCCAAGCTCGGCTGCCGTTGTCTCGGCAGCACGCAAAGTGCCCGACAACGCGGCCGAAAGGTGAACGGCCACAACCCCCTCGCCGCCACTGTCCGCCAGTGCTCGCCGGTAGGCGTCGTACAGTTCAACCGGGGTCGCCGCCGCGGTCGTGGCCTCGCCACACTCGTAAATATTGTCTGGAATCGGATCGACACCGTCACGCAGATCGCGGCCACCGAGCAAGATATGCAGCGGGACTTGGCGGATACCCCACCGCTGGCGCATGTCGTCCGGCAACCGCGACGATGAGTCGGTGACCACCACCACAGACATGGGCTCAGCCGTGAGTTTTGTCGTCCACCACGCCGGCTTGATCGCGCGGCTCCTCCTCATCGCGCTGCGCGCGCTGCATCGTCACGACGCCGGCTTCGGCCAATGCCTTGAGCATTAGTTCCGCCACCGCCTGGTGCGCCTCGAAGTTCCAGTGGATACCGTCAGGGTTGCCATGACCGCTCATGATGTGTTCGGCCACGGCAACTTTGAGGTCGGTCAATGGAATGCCATGCTGCTGAGCCCATTCGGCTATTGCCGCCGCGGTCGCATCGCGGCCCTGGTGGGCCTTGCCATATGTCTCGGCGATATGCACCGACGGTAGGGATGCCACGATCGGTATCCCGGGTCGGTTGAAATCGATTGCGCCACGCGTTTGTTCGAGGTATTCCACGGTGAGGCTTGGCGGCAGGGCGGGCCTGGCTACCGGTGAGAGGCGCCGCTGCAGCCAGCCGTAGCCGTCGCGCACCCAGCGCCGCAACCAGGGCGGCCGGACATAGCGGATGAGCTCGCGCAGCGCCGTCGGCAACACCGACGGCAGTGAATCCATCCCGCCGGTCGCGAATATCACCGCGCCGGCCCTGCGCAGCGCCGCCCACGCCCGGGGATCCTGGGTGG
>Ga0070737_10003583_pt1 | contig 16573 bp, 12 predicted proteins | sample Coa_R1_10_FD_66438 | JGI IMG/M metagenome (GOLD analysis project Ga0070737, IMG submission 66438) | Surface soil microbial communities from Centralia Pennsylvania, which are recovering from an underground coalmine fire - Coalmine... | ecosystem: Environmental > Terrestrial > Soil > Unclassified...
GAACGGGGCTAACATAAGTCTCGACTCGAACAGCCTGGTCACTGGGCCGGTAGGTCAGCCGCAACCCGAGCTGGGTGTAGATCTGGGCCTTGTCCGCCACGTCAGCGCGGCGCAGCACGTCTAGCAGGTCTGACAGGGCGGTAACGACGGATTCGATCTCGTCGCGGGTCATCGATGGTGCGGTCCGCGCGGGTGCTGCGCGCCTGATGGCCTGGTGCTTCGCCCGTTCGGCCTCGGTTTCGGTGATCCAGCGGGCCACGGTGACGGGGTCGGCGCCAGCATCCAGGGCGGCCCGGTACTGGACGAGCTTGCGATCGCATTCGGCGATCTTCGCTTTCAGGTCGTGCTCCCCGGCTGGCGCTTCGGGCCGGTCGGCGGTCGCGGCGGCCAGTTCATCGATCGTCGTGGGCAGGTGGCGGGGCTCGAACTTGCTGGCCAGCCAGGCGTCCAGAGGTTCGAGCAGGACGTCTTGCCGCAGCGTCACGTTCCGCGGGTGCTGCAGGCGGTTGGCCAGGGCGTATTCGCTGGGGAAGTGGCAGCGGTAGTAGGGCGCGGCGTTGGCCCAGTGCCCTTGCATCCGCCGGTCACAGATGCCGCAGAACAGCAGCCCACGCAGCGCGTAGGCGTGCTTGGAGCGGTGCGGCCGGTGCGGGCCCTGCACACCTCGGCGGGCGGTCAGGAGTTCCTGAGCCCGGGTGAACGTGTCGTCGTCGATGATCGGCGGGTGGGTGATCTCCTCGGAGTAGATCCACTTGTCCTGCTCGTTCCACCGCATCTTGGTCGTGTGCCCGAGGGTGACGTCGTGCACGTCGAGCAGGACTTCGTCTTTGCGCTGGCGGTTCCAGACCTGGCGGCCGGTGTAGCGCGGGTTGGTCAGGATGGCGCGGATGGCGTACTTGCTCCAGGCGATCCCGCAGCGGTGCCGGTTGCGCTCGGGGTCGTGCGCGGACGGGCACAAGATGCCATCGGCGGTCAGCCGTTCGGCGATGGCGTAGATGCCGAACCCGGCCAGGAACTCGGCGAAGATGCGCACGACTACTGCTGCGGCGGGCTCGTCCAGGCCCAAGGCATGGAGTCGCTTGCCGTCAGCGGCCTTGGCTGGGTTCGGATGTGGACCGGCGTCGATCAGCAGATAGCCATACGGTGGCCGACCACCGAGATAGCGGCCTTCGATCTGGGCCTGGGTGGTCATGGCGGCCCGGACGCGGACCTTGATCCGGTTGCGCTCGCCCTTGGATACCCCACCGAACACACTCATGATCAGGTCGTGCGCCTCGTTGCGGGGGTCGATCGGGCCGCCGACCTCGGGCACCCACAGCGGGACCTTGTAGTGCTCGAACAGCGGGTAGGTGTTGCCGAACTGGTTACCGTAGAAAGCCCGTTGCGGCTCTCCCACCACGACCGCGTCGAAGCCCCGGTTGGGGTCGGCCAGCGCGGCGAGCAGCCTGCTGGCCTCGGGCCGACGCTGGGGCGGGATCGAGCGGGACTTGTCGACGTCGAAGAACTCCACGACGATCTCTCCACCGTGCGGCTCGATTAGTGCCTTGCCTGGGCGTATTGCCAGGCCCGGGAGGATTCGGGGTCTTGCCGGTCCTCGGTGGACACCCGCTCCCAGGATGCGAACCTGATCGTCTGAACTGTCATGGTCATCGCCTCCCCTTCTCGTCGTGCTGTCGTGCGGCGTGCGCCTTGAGCAGGACCCGCAGCAGGGCCACGGCCGCGCCCGGAGTGAGCTTCGGCGGCTCCTCCGGCAGTTCCACGCGCACCTGCCTTGCCGGTTCCGACTGGCGGTGGGTGCACCGCGGCGCGCGGCCCGGCCCCGCTGCGGGCCTGCGAGCGTACGCTCCCGGCCGCGATTGGGAGGGCCTGAGCAGGGCTTATGTGTCCTGCCGGTAAGGGGTGCCGGTGCCGCCCGGCTGGGGTGCCGCCATGCCGTTCCGGGCGTGCCGCTGCCGCTTGCCGGCGGCCGCGTGGTGCCGGTCATCGGGCATCGCCGCCGTTGCCGGACTGTCCGGCTTGCCGGAACCGTTCGGTGACCAGGGCGGCAAACGCCGGGTTGAGTTCGATGCCGGTAAACCGCCGACCCAAGGCTAGGGCGGCCAGGCCGGTAGTGCCGGTGCCGCAGAACGGATCCAGCACCATGCCGCCCGGCTTGCAGCCCGCCTGGATGCAGCGGGTGGGCAGATCGATGGGGAACGCGGCGAAGTGCGGACCCCGGTAGGGGCGGGTGGGGATGGACCAGACGTCGCCAGGGTTGCGGCCGTTGGGGTGCCCTCGGCCGCCACGGCCGTTGCCGTAGCGGCGGGCGGCAATGACCTCTCGGGTGTGCGGGCCGTACTTGGGCGGCCGGGTGCCGCTGGGCTTGCCGCTGCCGGGGTGGCGCGTGGTTGCCGGTCTGCCGGGTGGTCGGCTGGCACATCCTCGGCTGGGCCGGACGGTGGCATGCGGTATGCGGATGGGGTCGAGGTCGAACCAGTAGTAGCGGGACTTGACCAGGAGAAAGACCAGTTCGTGGCGGCAGTTCATCCGGTCGCGGACCGATTCGGGCATGGCGTTGGGCTTGTGCCAGACGATGGCGTTGCGGATGATCCAGCCGTCGTCCTGGAGGGCGAACGCGACCCGCCAGGGCAGCCCGAGCAGGTTCTTGGCCGCGACGTTCTGGGCCCGTCGGCCCGTGAGCGAGGAACCGAGGTAGGCGTGCAGCCCGGTGATCGAGCCGCTGCCTTCACTGTAGGAGTCGCCGAGGTTGAGCCAGCACGTGCCATCATCGGCCAGCACGCGGCGGGCCTCGTGGAAGACCGATCGCAGGATCTCGACGTAGGCGGCCGGGCTGGCCTCGAGCCCGTACTGACCGCTCACGCCGTAGTCGCGCTTGCTCCAATACGGAGGGCTGGTGACGATGCAGTCGGTCGACTCATCGGGCATCGTGGCGAGTACCGCTCGGGCATCTCCGACATGCAGGCCCGTGGTTGGTGCGATTTCGTTGTTCACATGACCACCTGCCTTTCTCCCCTGTGGGCTCGTTCGTGAGGCGGCTCCCTTCGTGTCGTTACGTTGTGTAGCTGAAGTCTGTGCACGTGCACTGTGCAAACGCGTCCCTCTACGTGCAGACGCGCGCAAGGTCGGAGTCTGCACAAGATCGTGTGCACTCACTCTGCGTCACCACCTGCGGTGACGGTGTGCCAGGTTCCTTGTTCGGTCTGGACGGCCTGGCCGGTGTCGGTGAGCTGGCGGAGGCGGTAGTAGACCCAGCGGCGGCTCATCCTGGTCGCGGCGATCAGGTCCGCCACGCTGATCCCATCGGCAGGTGCCAAGGACAGGGCGGCCCACAGCAGCGCATCCGGACCGTTCTGGCCATCGGTGGGCTCGTCGATGCTTGCCTCATCACCTGGGGCACGGGCCGGTCCACGGGAAGGTCCCGGTCGTCGCCTGGGCGCGCCGCAGGCTGCCCCGCGCTCGGCCTGATCAGCGCGTTCTGGGAGATGTCGTCGAGGGCGGGCCGGATGCTGGCGTGCCGTTGGGCGGCGATCGTGACGGCCTGGTCGGTCGCCAGGTAGGCGCGGGCGCGGCGTGGGGTGTCGTGTTCGGGTGCTGAGATGAGGAATTTGCCGGGGGCGTTGAGGGTGTGGGCGTGCCAACCGCTGGTGAGCATGCCCTGGCCGAGGATGAGGTCGACGTCTCTGCGTTCGCGGACCCGGAAGCAGATCCGGACGTCCATCTGTGAGCGGAGTGCGCCTTTGCCCATGGCTTTCTGGGTGGGCCGCTGGGTGGCGGCGATGAGGGTGACAGCGGCGGCCCGGCCACGCCGGGCGATGGAGTCGGCGTCCTTGGTTGCCTGGGGGGCGTCGTCGGCCAGTTCGGCATACTCGTCCACGATGATCACCAGGGCGGGCATGTCCGGGGTGGGTTCCCAGACGCGTTGCCCGGTGGCGGCGAGGAGGTCGGCGCGGGCCTCCAGGATGGCCACGAACAGTAAACTGATCAGCGAGCTAGGTGCAGAATCCTACCTACGCAACCTGCTGTCGGTGCTCAAAGGTGACTACCCGCGCGCGTAGGTTCACAGCAACGCGCTCAGTACGCTCTGCTTGCAAAGCCTTATGCATTCAAATCTGATATTTCCCGAAAGGGGCGTATAGCAAGATTAAATGCGGAACTAATTATGAGCAGATTTCGTAGTCGAGCCTGAACGTGTTACTAAACTGGAGTTGGCCGGGTCACCAGGTATTCATTCGGCTCCGCCACAAGATCTCCCCTATCAATCAAGGCTGCAACATTTAGCAACTTAATTGGATAACCGGCATCCACGAGAGCAGTAAACTCATCTTTAGGCGCTCGAGACATGTTCAATTCTCCCCAGTAGTGTACCTCGTAGCGAGGCGCATTATGGTGAGCCACGCGCCACTCATTTGAACTTAGGACAAAGCGCAGCTCTCTGCCGCCACTTGCCTTAACCTCAATTCGTCGCCGCGGCTCCACATTGAGATCTTCGATGTCATATCCGAGATGGTTATCATCCAAGGCAACCCACCGAATTTTGGTCGCGTCCAACGCCCGCATTTGCTCATAGCGATAGCTATAGTATTCACCACGGGAACCGATTGTATCTCCGCTAGGCAACACCCAGACGTCCGAAAGAACTCTCGCTACCTGCACAGGAACCAGGAGCGAATCGCGAACCATTACACCAGGAAACCGTCTCAGCAGACCAATAAGTTGAGGAGCTGTTGCAATAGCTTGCTTTCGTGGGCACGTAAATTGACCAGCATCTTTATCCAGAACCCACAACTCACCAAGACGTCGAGCCTGTTTAACGAAAAAACCTGCATCTATCAAGGCGCGCGCTAGCAAGGTCCCGCCTGACTGGCGATCTTGTGTCGCGACTCGATGCCCGTCCTTCGTGAGCCTAATGTATCCGCCTTTAGCCATAATCAGTCTGGCCTTTGTAAGGATTGCCAGTACATCGCCTACCTCATCCCTAGGCCCCCCGCATAGGGGCCAAATAATTGTGGTCGCTCGTTCTACTGGTATGCCAGGCGGTGGCTGACTCCTGACCGACCTTACGATGACCGGGAATCGCTCAACGCGTGTTCCTGTCAGCCAGTCGCCCACATCCCCACTGATCAATTGTTCTCTCCGATAAGGTAACGCAACAAAGCGCTAAGGTCCGACTCATCGCCGTCCGCGTCAACCAACGGATCTTCTGCAAGCTCTATAGGAGCGAGTTCTGCGCCCTCCAGCAGTTCACCCATTTTCGCTTTCTTGCGCTCCAAAGCCACATCTACCAAACCGTCGATAGTCAAATCGTCAGCAATAGTCGCTAGCAGAATGTGAATCGTTACCTTTGTACCGGGAGACAACCCCAGTCGGTGTATGCGGTCAATGGACTGCAAATACAGGGCACAGTCATACGTGCGGTCCAGATATATTGCATTATGACAAGTAGTGTGGAGAGAAATCGACTCGGAGCAGGATGCAGGGTTAGTGATGAGCACGGCTGGCCCAGGAGTTGCGAGAAACTTCGTTATAAAGCCTTCCCTTGTATCTGACTCCCCAGGCAACTCTTCTCGCGTCGGTTCTTGAGAGTGGAGTGCATCAAATCCGGCTGGCACCCTACCATCTATTTGATAGGTAGGAAGTCCGGTGTTAATTCTTACCAACTCTGTGAACTGATCGAGATTTACTATAAAATTACTCCAGCAAACGACCTTCCCTCCTTCACTAGCAATCTCTCGAATGATATCCAATGCCTTGAGGGACTTAGCCGGAACGTTGGATGAACTGAAATATGCAAGGCGCTCCATGAGCGTGGGATTCTCTTCAGCATCCATACGTTGAACATGGAAATAACTATCGGAGCGGTTCAACAGGTCTGGATTCGCTGCAGCCTGCATCAGGCGAAGCGGGCGAGCGTTCTTCAGGGTTTCGATCTTATCTTTCCAAGTGTCGGCGTCTGACAACTGTTGCTTGAATTTGTTCAGGATCAAATCATAAACTTCTTGCTGCGTTCCGGTCAAAGGTACATTATGTCTCTTGATGACATAAGGCGGCAATCCTAGTACCGACTTCGGCGTACGGGATGTAAAAGGGAGCACCTCCGAAATCACGGAAGGAAAGCTACTCTTGATTCTCGACGCGAAGGCATCTGGTGTTCCTGTCAGTTGTCGATCAGGCCACAGTACGTTTAGCTGCGAGAACAAGTCGCGCCCCGACTGCGGCATGGGTGTTCCAGACAATACCATTCGAACCCGCGCACTCCCAGCGAGTTCAGACAGAGCAGAAGCCCACAGGCCCCCACGAAACTTCTTTATGCGATGTGATTCATCGACAATCATCATTACACGATGACCATTAAAAATCTCCCTCAGGATCTCCTGGTCTGCAGCCGCTGTAGCGTAGCTCAGCAAGAGAAGCTGATGCGACCCTATTGAGTCATAAATATATTGTCGCCGACTTATAGAACCTCGCACCCGCTTAACCGTGATCCGGTTACCAACACAAGCTGCAGTCTCGCGCTCCCACGGTTCAAAGCATGCCAGGGGTCCCACAACAACCACCATGTCTACGGTCTCTTGCCGTAGATGTATCGCCGCGACGGCCAACGCGGCGGCTGTCTTCCCCGAGCCGGGCACCGAGAAGTTCGCGGCGTTTATAGCGGTTAGTGCATGAGCTACGGCTACGCGCTGGTGTTCAAGAAGTTGGCGTGACCATCCAAAAGAAGCAAGAGTATCGTCTACTGCCACAAACGGATAGGCACTCTCTCCGCTTCGGAGCGCAATGGCAGCATCGCGAGTTCTTGCAAAACTACGCCGTCGCTCCAACTCTCGCTGGACTGCCTCATCGACTTTGCGCTCGCCTATAACTTGATATCCACGCGATTCCAACCAATCATAGGTTCGCATGACCAGTGCAGACATCGCTGTCCGTCGCCTCGGACACCGCCAGCCCTCATCAGTAGGTGTCGCACCAAGCACACTTCGAAAGAAGAGCCTCCCTCGACGATCATTTGCTAGTCGCGTGCCCCTTACGAGCAGATCGTCTCCATCAATTTCCAGCTCAGCGACCGGCCTGCTAGTAGCTTCGGTCATATTTCGTCTTCTATGACTCTTCGGTGAGCGTCAACCCACCTAATGATCTCAAGAAGTCTAACTCGAAGCTCGGATCCCGAATCAGGGTCCCTTAGCGCACGGTGCAACCGGTCATGCTCCCCAAGCACTTCCATACGGTTGAGGATCTCACGTACGATCCGTCCCGAGTCATCTTCTTTCGACGCTTCAAATGAATCAAGTGAATCATTAATTACATCTTCAACAGTATCTTTTGGATAATCTTCAATCTGCGGACCAGGGCCTTCATCCTCACCAAGGGAAGCGACATCATCTTCATCTTCATCCTCGTCGTCGCTGCTGTCTATGACGGCAGGCTCGGAGATCGCGCCTGGTGCGCCAGCGCTATTCCAGTCCTCTTCGGCATTCTCGATGGAAGAGGCGAGCTGATCAAACCGCTCACGATCGTCTCTGAACATCGCGCGAATAGTCCGGATATCGCCATAGGGGACACCGGCTCGTACGGCAGCAAATAGAACTTGGAGGACTCTGTCCGCATCCAACGGATAATCGCGTTCGACCCGCATCATCATCCGGCCTATGTCTCGGAACCGCTCGAGAGTACGTAGCAGGCGCTGATATTCTTGTGGCTGACCTGAGTCCTCCAGGAATCGATCCATATACTTAATTGCATACAGATCACGTAGCACTTCGTTCGTAGACTTTTCAGTCATACCACGCAATTCGCCTGCCACGTCTTCGATCGAGTCAGCATCAAACCAATCGATTCCGCGGTGATCGGCTGCTTCTTGAACCGCTAGCAAATAGTCAATGTCTTTATAGCGGACTTTGAAATTTTCAGTAATCTGCTCTTTCTGCTCCATCTCCAAGAGAGCAGCTTCATCGATTTCGGACGCTGGCAGTATGATGGCGTCCACGTGCTGGAGTCCGACGTCCCCTCCTTCACGCTGGAGCCGCTTTATCATCGCGAGCCTGCGATTGCCATTGCGAACTACACCGTCTGGCCTGATCCAGAATGGCGACTCCTGGCGCCGACGCTGCCAATCGTCTCGCAAGGCCTTGGCGTCTCCGCTTGGAGAACCAACTATACGCGATCCCTCTACTCTGTAAGAGCCGTCCAAGAGGAGCGATTCAATTGATCTCTCATCATCTGGATTGTTCTCAGGATCAAGCGGGTGGCCTAGTTTGTTCTCAGTCCACATACGTTCGGCGCGAAAGCGTCTATTTTCCACATTGAGCAGCAGGCCATCAACTGGAACCGTGTATACGTCGAAATAGGTCCAATCATCGAGAGCCCACAGCTTGACTCTGTAGTTCGCAGCCTTCTTACGACTGTCGATGTACATTGCTCGTTCAGCGCTTGTTCTCACCTTTGCCCCTGTGCGACGATTCCGTATCGTTTTCCGGCCACGCTTATTGCGCAACTGAAGTTTTGACGATCCGCTTCTCTCACCGTAAGGCGATCCGCTTCTTCTATTTCAAGTGGGGCCACCAATGACACCCAGGACGAAACTGTAGCGCTGAGTTCTGTAGGCAAGGTATCGCGCATTGGCCGACAGATCAAAACGAGATCCCATTCACAATTGCCAGGGTGGCTATGGTGTCCCATATGGGCATCGCTTCTAACGGGCCATATGGCTGTAACGCGAAGCTGTGCTTTATCTAGCGCTAGCCCGATTGCTTTCCAAGCGTTAGGGTCCGCCGAGTGATAAGTGAAAGCAAGGGGTTTCCCGGACTTTAGGCGACGGAGTACACCTTCGAAAGCTTTTGCCAGACCCTCAGCAAAACTAGTAACAGGGTCTCCCGGTTGTGGCAGAAGCGGAGCTCCCATGAGATTAGGCGCCCCAAGCCAAACACGGTGAAACTGCGAAAGTTCTTCATACGCAATAAAGTTGAAATACGGCGGATCGAAGACTGCTAGGTCCGCCCAACTCACTGCCTCACCGGGTGCTTGTTCCATTGCGTTGTGCTGAGCTACCACTACTCTGCCAGTGGGCTCGAAGGTTAGGTCAATCGGTTCCACTTCCCGATTTCTCGATGACCATGTGTATCGGCGCACACGCCTTGCGGCACTCCTAGCCATGCGTTCGATGCAGGCCTCTAGAGTCCCCCTGCCGCCATCAGGATGGAGTGGATTCAACTCGATTGCCATCGAGGGAAGCGAATAGCCTCGTATGGAGAACAAAGCTGATAGGCGCCCATAATCGCGGGCATAGCCGCACAACCGATTATTAGTGGTAAGAGAATTTGATATAGCCAACTCCAGGGACGACAAGAGATCGGCCGAGAAGGGCTGAGCCTGCACCCACTTAAAAGCGTGTCCCAGTACTAGCAATTGTCGCGGCGTGAAGAGTTGCTCATAGGTTCGGATTCCATAGCTCATGGGTCGCTCATCATGGCGCGGTCGTACAATATCGCCGACTGGTCGGGGCAGTGCATCACGTTCTACCTGCCACATTTCTAGGGCCAGGTCAACGATAGCGACATCTTCTTTTGTTGGCTCCCGAAGCCTTCTTCGCCGCCCAGCCCTGGTGACTTCAACAGCGACGATGCGGCGCGGCGCCTGACCTGTTTGCAATTGTCTGTGGGTCGCAGCGGAACCACATTCAGGGCAAGTGAAGGACGTGCCTGTATACGTGCCAGAGTCGATAGGTTTGGTCGAGCCACAGCAGTCGAAACTCTTCGCGTCCGCATCCGGTAGATACTGCAGGTGCAAGCAATCTGGACATACGACCGTCAGCGCTTCCTCTCTGACAACCGCACCTCGCAACTGACGATCAAGAGCAAGCTGCGGGTCTCGGTAGAGCAAACTCTGTGCCGAGCAAGAGAGGCACTTGACTTCTGCAAACGAGAAATAGTGCAGGGGGGTCTCACCGGGCGACTGAGGGTAGAGATGACCGAGACGTTTGCGCAAGTCTGCGATCATCGCTTCCCCCGCATCGCGTAGCTCGCTGGCTTCAGGAGGTAGGAGCGCGCTGCGGCTCACACGAACCGCTAGGGGATCTATATCGCTGCCGATCACGTCCGCTCCAAGGCGGGAGGCTTCGACTAGCGTCGAGCCTCCACCTGCGAACGGGTCAGTCACGACTTGGCCTGCGAGCACGGGTTCGGAGCTGGCGTAGGCGGACCAGAACTCATCGGGGGTGGTTGCCGTCGGCATGCTCATCGCAAGCAGGAGCGCACGAAGCAGTGCGGGAGGACGCCGCGCCCACCATCTGTGCCCCCCGTACGCGGGATCGCGAGTACGTTGGTCAGCTTTGATGAGATACGAGAGTTCTTGCGAGGGAAACCAGACCTCAGCTAGGACTGGGTCGATGCTGGATCCATCGGTCCGATGCCCAGTCATGGACGCGCGCTTCCCACTACACATTGGTATCAGTTCATTGCCGTCGCTTCGAGCACCAACATCGGCCATGCCGAAGGTATCGGAGGGTAGCGCCTGGATCGGCATGGACCTTCCGTCGCCCGTGTCCGGCCCAGGCTCAGGTCCTCCACTATCGACACCGATGCAGGCAGGCTGGCTTAAGGCCTGTACGCGCATCCGACTACGACCACGTCGCTGCTGCACAAGCCGTGTAGACCCACCCGCTCAGATGAACTCGCCAGCTACGCCTGCCCGTTTGACCAGGCGGCCCCACCGTTCATGGCGGCCATACTCCACAGCGATCGCGCGCCCGCTCGGCAACGAGCCATCACCAGCCCGGTGCGCCTGCGCCCACTGCCACGCCTGCCGCTGAAGTTCCCGGCTACCACCGACCCGACTCTTCCCGCTTCCACTCGACCCTGACTGGGCGACCTGCAGGCGCTTCACGGCCTTATTGCCAGTCTGTAGCGAGGATGCTTCCCGGACAGGCTTTCGCGATTGTCGCCCGCCCCCATCTCCTGCGTTACGGCGGACCTGACGCATCAGCAGTTCGTAGGCACGGATGAGCGCGAACGATGGCCAGGCCGCGATCACCCGCCCCGCTACGGTGGGCTGTGCGACAGCGACGTTGGCAGCCAGACTCGCCGCACTGCCCACCACCAGCAACACCCAGGGCAGTCTCCCGCCTCGCTCACCTGCCCGCGAATCGGCCAGCAGAGTGGTCGAAGCTGCCACGATCATTCCGTCCACCGACAGCGGGGTCAACGCCGAGACCCACCCAGGCTGCCCGTGCTGTTCCACCAACAGGTGCATGTGGAGATAGGAGACGGTCCCGGCGATCAGAGCCAACAGCGCCACACACCCAGTCGTCGTGCCCCGGATCCAGCAGTCTGGCGATCGGTTCATGACCGGCTCCCAACTGCGAACTCACCGGATAGCACACATTGGTTTTTGGGTGCACTCGCTCCTCGGACACCCAAACGCGGGAAACTTCCCGGAAGACGCCCAGAACTCGAACGCGCGATCGCTCTGCTGGCCGGAGCCGGAGCTGAGACGGGCCAGTGAACGGGGCTGCGTCAGCTCCAGCCTGGGCCTGGATGGACCGCTGCAGTCCTCTGGTGATCACGCCGTTGGCGCCAGCTGGTGCAGGTCGGCTGCTGCTGCGCGGGCAGGCTGGGGCCGCGGGCTTGCCGCGGGGTCCCATTGCTGGTGAATGCGGTCCATCAGGGGGGAAGAAATCAGGAAGTCCGCGGTTGCCCGGTTGCAGGCGACCGGGATGTTGCAGACCACCGCGACCCGCAGCAGCGCCTTGACATCGGGGTCGTGGGGCTGCGGCTCCAGCGGATCCCAGAAGAAGACGAGCAGATCGATCTCGCCTTCGGCGATCCGGGCGCCGATCTGCTGGTCCCCGCCGAATGGGCCGCTGCGAAAGCAGGTAACTGGAAGCCCGAGCCGCTCCTGCACGAGGTGGCCGGTGGTCGCCGTGGCGTACAGTTCGTGCCCGCCGAGCAGGCCGAGGTTGTACTCAGCCCATTCCAGCAGGTCCTGCTTCTTGTTGTCGTGCGCGATCAGCGCGATGCGGCGCCCAGCCGGCACCGTCACGTCAATGTCCATGAACATCCTCCCGGTCGTTGTCCAGACCACGTGGGCACGCACTGCCGCACCGGCAAGGCCTGCCCAAACAGGCGCCGGCGCCCTACTGTGGTCTGGCACTGACAGCATCGGCGGCTCTGCCCGCCGCCATGCCACCCCCGCCTAGCTGTAACCGCTCTCGACGCTGAGGTCATCCCGGTCACCCCGCACCAATCCTGCCGGCGCGGCCGACGCCGATGGGCAGCCGTCGTGCCTTCGATGACGCTTCCGCCAAAGTGCTGGGAAACTTGCGGGGGCGGTGCGGGCTGACCGTCCGTCATCTCCTGCTGGCCAGGCAGGGACTTTCGCCTCTGGTGACAGCGGCCGCCCGCTGCGGCGATGAATTCCCGGCACGACGGCGGTCTTATCGTCAAGGAACCCGGTGCACGAGGAGGACGGCCATGAGCGGGCAGGCGCGGATCCCCGGGACTGGCGTCATGGATGCGGCGGTGCGCCGCTACCGCGAGGAGATGGACAGCGAGTACCGGCCGGTGTTTGATCGTTTGCATCGGCTGATCGTGGTGATGTGCCCTGACGCCGAGGTGGTGCTGTCCTACGGGATGCCGGCTTACCGGATCGGGCGCCGTCGTCTGAACCTCGGGGTGTGGGCGCATGGGCTGTCGGTGTATGTATCGCCAGACCGGGATGGTGGCTTCTCGGCCCGGCATCCCGGTCTGGCCGCGGGAAAGGGGACGATCAGGCTCAGGCCCGCAGACGCCGCGAGTATCCCCGACGCGGAGTTCCAGGACCTGATACGCGCCGCGCTGCTCGCCTGACATAACGGGTGGCTGGGTCGCCCGCGCCAGTCCTGCGCAGACCAGAACCCCGGACGCGCCCGCGAGCATGCTCACGGATCCTCTCCCCACACAACGGCAGCGAGTCATCCATGATCGCGGCCTAGCAGAAGCCGAGAGTGGGGGCCCGAGCGGTAGGAGCGGGCGGCCACCGGCGCAGGAACCTCCAGCAGGCCCGCATCGATGCCTGTCTCCTCGCAGCCGCTAAGTACCGCTGGTGGACTGCCTGGATTGTGTGCACTGCTCACCTATGGGCAGGAAGTGCATGCCGGCGCCGCCGTGCAGGTGGCACGGCGCCGGCAAGACGCAGACTTCGATGACCACGATGTGGAGGTCGGCATGATAGACGGAAAGGCGCGGTCAGCAGGACGCCAGTCGATGCGGGGCCTGGCGGTCCTGGCCGCCGCAGTGACCCTCGGCGCGGGGTTGCTGGCGGCCGGATCCCAGGCCGCCCTGGCATCGTCGCCGGGCCGGATCGATGGCGGCGTGGAGGATGGCACATTCTCGCCAAACTGCCTTAAAGGGGCTGGGACGGCTGATCCCGGCGTACTGGACGCCTACAGCTACCGCCACCCGATCGGCGACGTCGTGCGCATCCTGGTGCCGTGGAACATCGCCACCGTGGGCGGAACCCCGTTTACCTGCCTGCAGACGTACCTGGCGGATGCCAACGCGGCTAGCGTCCCGGTGGAAGTGTCCCTGAACCGGGCCGCTGCTGACGCCAACGGACCGACCCTCAGCAACTACACCGCAGCGGTCGGTGCCCTGAAAAATGACCTGGGGGGTGAAGCGTCCTACATCACCTACCTGAGCGCGTGGAACGAGCCCAACAACCCGGCGTATCTGAACAACCCGGGCTGGGCCACGCTGGCCGGGAAGTACTTCTCGATCGCGAAGGCCACGTTCGCCGGCCTGGGCATCCAGATGGTCGCGGGAGACTTCTCCTCCACGGCCGTCAGCGCGGACAACCTCAGCGCCTACATCACGGCGGCCGGCGGCGTGGGCACCGGCGGCATCCCGACCGGCGGCATCTGGGCCACCCACCCTTACAGCGATGTCCGCGAGTTCGAGAAGCTGATGGCCAGCGGCCAGTACACCGAGGACCAGGCCGGGGCGACGGCGGCCGCGGCCTCGACCGTCACCTCGCTCGCCAATAAGCTGCACACCCATACCTACGGGCCGGGGACGCGCATCTGGATCGGCGAGGTCGCTATCTACGACAACTACCAGGGGCAGACGTTCAGCGCCGCGGTCCAGGACGATGCGGCGCTGTTCCTGTCGGGCGCCCTGGGGCCGGACTCGCTGCCCGGCTACCTGTCCGGCAAGACCGTGCCGCAGGTGGGGCGCTACATCTATCTGCGCGCCGATGACGCGACCAGCAATCCCTCGTTCGACAGCGGGGGCGAGCATGTGCTGCAGGTGAACTTCCCTGACTGCGTGTACTACGCGCTCACGACACCCGAAGCCGGCTGTCCTTAGGCAAGGACGCGCCGGGGTAACCGGCACGCTGCTGCTGACACCCTGCCGGGCGCCCAGCCAGCCACCGGCCACCATGGAGGGACCTGGCCTCGCCGGAATTTTGCTGGCCTCCCCGGGCGCGGGATGCCAGGCTGGTTGCCGTGACGCAGCAGAGCACCGCGGACGCGGTACCGGAACGCTGGAACGCGGCCGGCCCGAAATCTAACATGTGGATGGACCCGGCGCAGGATCCGAGGTTCGCGGCAGGCGCGGCGCTGGAAGGCGAGCGGGAAACACTGCTGGACTACCTGCGCGCCTACCGGCTGGCGCTGGAACTGAAGTGCGCCGGCCTCAACGCAGAACAGCTGGCCCGGCGCTCGGTGCCGCCCTCCACCATGTCCCTGCTCGGCTTGATCCGCCACATGGCCGACGTGGAGCGCAACTGGTTCCGGCGGGTGATGGCTCAGGCCGACGCGCCGCCGCTGTACTGGTCTGAGGACGTTGAGGACGCCGACTGGGCGGGCGCGGTGGCCGACCCGGCGGTGGTGGCTGACGCCTGGCACGCCTGGCGCGAGGAGGTCACCTTCGCCGAACAGTTCACCGCCACCTCACCCGACCTCGCCACCCGCAGTCCTATGCAAGACGGCACGACCATCGCGCTGCGCGAGGTGATACTGCACATGATCGAGGAGTACGCCCGCCACCTCGGCCACGCCGACCTGCTCCGCGAGCGGATCGACGGCCGCGTCGGCCAGTAACCCCGAACGAAGCAGTCTTGTGGGTGTGGAACATCAATACAAGCGGCCAGAAGGACTACACCGCTGCCTACCCCGGCGACGGGCGGCCCGGCCGGGTGACTGCTGGCACGGTAAGCTGCTGACGTGCACCGGCTGTTTCCCATAACGCCCCCGCCGCGCTCCTGAGCGGGGCGTCAGGCCACTTTCCCCTCTATCGGGCTGCCACGCCGGCGCCTCGCTTCCGCGACCTTTCCCACCTCGTCGCAGGAGCGATTTCTCATGCCCATGTCCACCGTTTTCCTTGTGCTGTCCGGCCTGCTGTGGGGGACCGGCGGCGTCATCGGCACCCTGTTCGGTCAGGCCGCAGGCCTTTCCGCGCTCACGGTCGCCGCCTACCGGCTGCTGGCCGGCGGCGGCCTCATCATCGTGTTCCTCATGCTGACCGGCAGGCGATGGCCCGCCGGGCGGGCCGCCTGGACCCGGATCGCCGTCAACGGTCTGCTGTCCGCGCTGTTTCAGGGCTGCTACTTCGCGGCCATCTCGCTGACCTCCGTCAGCCTGGCCACGCTCGTCACGATCGGCGGCACCCCCGTCATCGTCGCCATCGCCGAGCAGGCCCTCGGCCGCCGCGCCCTCGGCCGGGCGGGCGTGATCACCACGGCCATGGCACTGGCCGGGCTCGGCCTGCTGGGCGGCCTTCCCGGCGGCGGGTTCAGCCAGACCGCGGTACTGGCCAGCACGGGCCTGGCGCTGCTGTCCGCCGCTGGTTTCGCCGCCGTCACGCTGCTGGGGACCTCGCCGGTGAACGGCCTGGACGAACTGGCTCTCAACGGCTTCGGATTCAGCCTCGGCGGCCTGGCGCTGCTCCCGCTGGCCGCGGCGCTCGGCGGTGGCCTGGGCTTGCGGGTGGGCCTTGCCCCGGCCGGGCTGCTGGCCGCGCTCGGGATCGGCCCGACCGCCGCAGCGTACACGCTGTACTTCCGCGGCCTGCGGAAAGCATCAGCCAGCACCGCAGCCCTGCTGTCACTCATCGAACCGCTCACCGCCGCCGTGCTCGCCGCGCTCGTGCTCGGAGACAAGCTGAGCCCAGCCGGTATCGCGGGCGCAGCCATGCTGCTGGCCGCCGTGGTCCGCACCGTGCGGGCAGACCCGGCCTGAACACCGGTTCCGCCGACGAGGCGGGTGGACGGTGTGCTCTCAGCCGGGGACGCGGAGCGGTCAGGCGTGTGCACCAAGTGAGCTGCCCACGCGTCTAACCGGTAGCCAGGGCCGCGCTGGCTTACCGGAAAGCGGGGCCAGGGGAAGGATCGGCAGATGTGGCGGAACGTCAAGGGGGCTGGGGCCGTAGTTGCATGTGCGGTATTACTGACCGGGACCGGCGGAGCGGTGCAGGCGGCCGCCGGGCGGGCCCCGGACGCCCTGTCCGGGCCGCACGTGTTCGGCTGGGGGTTCAGCCAGCCAGACGGGATCTCCAGCGACGGCACCCACGTGTGGGTAACCAACGATTTTGCTGAGTCGGTGACC